>Ga0310786_10000919_pt1 | contig 46856 bp, 70 predicted proteins | sample AusTroGonzalo_MG_FD_203881 | JGI IMG/M metagenome (GOLD analysis project Ga0310786, IMG submission 203881) | Bovine rumen microbial communities from tropical cattle in Woodstock, Queensland, Australia - Gonzalo_03 (v2) (version 2) | ecosystem: Host-associated > Mammals > Digestive system >...
CATAAAAGGACACGACACAGACCTTGAAGAATCTATTGAGGATTGGAAGAAATGTCTTGCTTGGCTCGAAAAGCAGAAAGAGCAGAAGCCCAAAATGCCTCCGAAGTGGTTATATCGTTTAGAATATAAAGATGCCTCCTGTGGCCTTTGGTATAACGGAAAGGGCAAATGGTGTTTTGAGTCTGGAATTGGCGCTATTGACGGGTGCAAGACAAAGACACTCCTAATGGATTATGATGAGAGGTACAAGCAGGATGAGCGTGACTGGTTCTCGTCTTGCTCTCGGAAAGAAGACTTGTTGCACTGGTATTCTCTTGAAGATGCAAAAGAGCTGATTTCAAAAGGTTTTGTTTTTACACGCTATCTCGCTACGGAATATCACGAATATGACCAACAGACTGTGTTCATCAAAGAAACAGCTTTGTATCGTGAGGAAATAGACATCTTTGAATTGTTTGAGCAGAAGCCCGCAGGAAAAGATTGCGAAGAATACAACAATGGGTATAAAGAAGGATATATTGACGGCTCAATGGACTGCGGGAGAAAGCCCGCAGAGTGGAGCGAGGAAGATGAGCAATATAGATGTGGAATTATTGGATTGATTGAAAGTAGTAAGGTTGGAGTTCCAATGGGTATTAAAGGCAAAGCTGCTGATAATTGCATTAACTGGCTTAAATCTCTACGCCCTCGGTTTCATTGGAAGCCGAGCGAGGAGCAGATGGAGTGGCTTGAGTCTGCCGTGAAGTTATCCACTGACAAGCCACACATACACGGAATTATCATTTCACTCTACGAACAATTAAAAAGACTTTAGCCTATGATTATACTAACATTCATTATTGAACTTTTTTTCAAGAATTGTAAGCATCCAGAGAGATATGCCGAATGGAAGGAAAACATCTATGGAGACGAAATTAACCATCTCGATTGTCGTTCTCTCTGGAAGGCAAAATGGTGGCCGATAACTTTAAGACATAATAGATTATATGAAACTCATTGACGCAGACAAACTGATTGCCGAGTTGAGGCGGCAAAAACGCGAGTTGGAACTTTCAATTCAATCACAGGGAGATTATGGACAATCCTGCCAGATTGTCGCTTATGAGAATATCATTTCGCTTATCACCTCTCTCCAGCAGGAGCAAGAAGATATGGGCGAAGTCTCCGACGGTTACCATACCTTCAACGAACTTTACTACTATCGGATGCTCTATAATGCGGCGTTTTTTAATCTTCTTCCTAAAGAATGTGTTCATAAAAGCAAAAGGCATCATACTGGAGAAGAATGCTTCGGTGGCGGATGGTTTATTGTAATGGCGAGTCTTCCTACCGGACAAGTCTCCAATCACTATGAGTTGAAAGATTGGGAGTTATTCAAAGTTACTGAAAAAGAGTTCGCCGATGAATGGGATGGACACACTCCACAAGAGGCGGCAAAGAGATTATACGAGTATCTCCAGCAGGAGCAGCCGAAGGTGGAGTTGGAGGAGTTTACCGAGAAGATAAAGACTTTCCAGGCAAGATATAAACATCCGGAAATCGTATCAATAAAAGGTGCAATGGCGTTTATAGCAAGGATGTTCTATCAGTATCCTAATGTAGCAAGACAATGGTATGAGCAACTGCCAAAGGCAACAATGGATTAACGCAAGAAAAGAGGAATAAATGAAAATACTCGCGCCTGGTGTCGAATACAACCCCGACACACAAGAACTTCTACTCCTTCGCTGCCCTATATGCGGAAAGGAGAACTATGCGTTAAATGTTATAACTGGCATCTGCACTTGGTGTGGGTATGATGCACACGAACTAATAAAGGAGGATATAATAACGATTCATCTTGGACGGGTTGTTTCAGAGGAATTATACGACCAAATAGTAAAGGATATAATTAAACTTCTCGATGTGAAATATAATGTCAACGCAGAGTGGCATTTGGATTCATAGAGATAACAAAAGAGATTCAAAAAGACATGAAAGTACCATTTGACATTAAGTTCAGGCCGCAGATTGAAAGCGGTGAAGCCGAAGTAGAAACACGTAATGGCCGGGCAGTGAGAATTATCTGCTGGGATGCACCCTCGGATGACTATCCGATAGTTGGCTATATTCAAGGAGAAAAAGGGCCAGTAACCTTCTCGCTCGACGGTGTTCATATTCTCGACGTAGAAGATAAAGAAGACCTCTTTGTTGTTCTCCCCTTGCCGGATAATATCTTCAAGCAAGCAGTCGATACTTTCGGAGCAGACCATCAGATTGGACTGCTGCACGAAGAAGTGGGCGAGCTTTTGGCGGCTATCAACCAGTACGCGCGAGGCCGTGTCGGGAAAGATGCAGTAGTAACCGAGATTGCCGATGTTATGATAATGTGCGAGCAGATGGCTGAAATCTTCGGACGCGAAGAAACGGAAGCCGAGAAACGCAGGAAGATTGAGAGGCTGGCTGGCGAAATCGAAAAAACACTATCCGTTTGTAACGGATAAGTTTTGTCTTGTATACGTTAAGCATAATCAAGCAAGCGGCAGCGATGTCCCCTGCTTTTTCGTTTTTAAGGGGTCTATTTTGCGCGTATAAAGGTCGGGATGATAAATTATATTGCTCGTGCTTATAGTTGCGAAATACGGCAGTTTTCCGAAAAATAACTACATTTGCATCGGCACATTCAAAACTATAGTTATGAACTGGTACATTCTTGCAACAATTTCAGCCGTTATCTTCTTCGGCTTTGTCATTTGGTGCGTCTGCCGATTCGGGCTGCGCACTTGCTACTCTGCTTACGGGCCGCTCTGCCGGGACACCTATCGTTTCAACTGGTGGAGTCTCTTTACTTTCCTTGCGGCATTCACACTGACACCCGTTATCCTCAAAGTGAGCGCCGGGAAAGTCTGGCAGTTCACGGGATTCCTTTGCACGGCCAGCATCGCGCTTATCGCCCTTACTCCGGACTATGACAAAGACAAGGGCATTTCGGCAATCCATTCGGCCCTGGCGATGCTGGGCGGTCTTTGGTCGCTGCTATTCATCTTTATCAATGCCCCGACTTTGTGGTGGATACCATTCGCATACCTTGTAGTCTGCACGGCCTGCACGTTCATTTGGGGCATCAAGAACTGGAACTTCTGGCTGGAAATGGTCGCGTTTCTTGCGACTTACACGGCAGTATTCTTGATGATATGAGCAGCGAGGAAAAGGGAACATTCGTGGCGGGGTGCGTAGTCGGGGCTATTGCTATGGTTGCGCTTATCGTCCTGGCCTTATGTCTTGATATGGCAATCTATCCCGCCCACAGGCTAAGTCCTGACCAGATGCTTAACTCGGAGCAGTGGCAGATAGACACGGTCAAGAGTAAGTTTGACACCACTTATCGTTGGTATTTCGTTCCTTGACGCGCGCGAGAGTTCACACGCGCGACTGGCACGCGCGCGAGAGGCCCGGCATTGTCCGGGCTTTTTCTTTGCACGCGCGCGAGGGCTGGCTGGGTCGCACGCGCGAGGGCTGCACGCGCGAGGGTGGACGGGGATTGGGAGCCAGGGCCTCGCGTATGCGTATGCGTGCGTGTGTGTATGTGTGTGTTCTGGCCTCGACGGTTCCAGGCTGGCCGGGTGTTCATTGTGCAGCGGCTTGATAAATTTTTGAAAAAACTTGCGAAAAAAAATTACAGATTAAATTTTTTCGCTTATCTTTGCAATTGGAAAGTTATCCAAGCGGGCCGGGCCGTTACCCGGAAAACAAATAAATATTAGAGTTATGAGCACAAATATTTTTAGTCTGTATTCAAAAGTTGCTATTTATGTACCCTCAACTGTTAACACAAATGAACTGGACAAAAATAGCCTGCAAAAGTATTTTGAAAATTTAGTCCTGGCAGAATTTAGTGAACTGTTCGGAGGTGCAACGGCTACCAGTGCCCGGGGGGCTTGGATGTCTCCGGAGGCCGGCCTCGTCACGGAAGACGTAACAGTTATTTATTCATTTTGCCGGGATGATGATTTCAAAAACAACTTTGATAAGGTCGTAGCCCTGGCCGGACTTATCTGTAAGGGCATGAAACAGGAAGCCGTCACCCTGGAATATAATAACAAAGTCGCATTTATAACGCCAGAAATATCATAGAACATGGGGGCGGCTGGCATTGTTCCAACCCTTTATAATGGGGTTTTAGAGAAAATTAAACAAAAACATTAAAAAATTAGCAAAAAAGTTTGGATATATCAAAATTGTTTGTACCTTTGCATCGGAAACGGTGAACGTTTCGACCGACGGGGCGGGTTCCTCGAACAAAAAAAACAATTATAGTTATGACTAATTACGAAATTTGCAAAGTATTTGCAGCAGGAAACAAAAAAAGTTACGTTTCAGATTATTCTAATATTTTCTTTACGGGTGATGATGTTGCCCGGACTCTCTATTCATACGGTTATCATTTCCCCATTGCAAGAATCGAGGGCGGTATCTGCTATTTCACTACCAGGGGCTACAGTGTTAGCACTGCAAAGCATATCAATTTAGCAGAATCGGCCTTGTCTGGCTATCTCAAAATATATTGCCCGGTTCCCGGCAATAGTCGTGAATCTTTCAAGTATTGGGAGAATGACCTGAAAGGGCTTGAAAGGGAACTGTTAACGGCCCGGGATAAAGCCCGCCGTGGTGCTGCTATTATGCACATTGTCAACCAGATAAAAACGTATTGCCGTGCCGCTGGCGTGGCCCGTCCTGGCTGGCTGTCAAAATTTGTTCACATTGCAAATACTTTGCAACCTACAAAAGCCGTTGCAGCGGCCTGTGGACGATAAGGGTTTATTTTGTTCAGCCCTGCCGGGGGGCTTAATTCCCGGCAAAATTTCCAAGAATAACAAATCAAAAGATTATGATACAGACAGTAAAAAATATTCTTAAGAGTGTGCCGCGTTCAGGTGCAGAAAGTAACCCAAAAGTGTATGAGGAAGACGGACGAATATACGTGCGTTGTGGGTCTTCTAATTTTGCCTGCCGGGCCGTCCAGGCGTTGAGGGGGGCGGGCTTATCTTGTAAGCTTACGCCGTACGACTGGCGCATAATAGCAGTATATTAGTATGATAAAACAAATATTTCGTTACTTGCTTATTATAGCACTGGCGGCGTTTTCGTTCATCTTGTTAATAGTTCTCTATGCGTTCAAAGGTGATGCACCGAAACAAAGTAAATTTTAATTTCTTATTTATATGCGTTCACTCTCTCTATTAGTAAATTGTGGTTATACCGTCCAGGACAAAAAAACGGTAAACGGGGCGCGAATTATCACTATATCGGGCCGTGATGCGTGGGTGCGTTGTGTATTTCCTCCGGGGTGCTCCCTGGCGCTGGCAAAATTACACGTTCAATTCTTGCAGCGCTCAATCAAGAATTTACTACAGACGGCCCGGTGAAATACCGGGCTTTATTATTTATTACCCCTTGCAGGAGTCTGAGGGCGGTAGCCCTCAGGCGAAACAAACCACCCACCTACAACTGTAACGGCTCATTTTTAGACTTGTTTGTCTTTGGCGTTTTTCGTGGTTGTTGTGGCTTTGATTAGGCATGTTTTGGCTTTGTTTTAAGGGACAAAGGAAACAAAGGGCGGTGGACATAAAAAGGGCCGTGCGTGCGTTCTTTGCTATATCAAGCCGTTTGAAGTACTTAATTTGACACTATAGCCATAAGATGGTACAATATACCGCCGCATCGCTATAAGTCCAAATAAGGGCCGTTTCTAAGCCAAATAGAGGCAGGTGTAGCCCTTTTGCCTATTTGCTTAAACTCTAAACTGAAATAGTTAACACTTTGCCGGGTGTGCAGCCGTGTCCGGTGTGGTAGTCGTAGGTGCGGCGGGGCGTGGTGTTTTCTTGGGGGAAAAGTTTAGCAAACTATTCCAAACGTTAAAGGAATTAAATAAATACATCTATCTTTTGCAGTTTCCAGGGAGCGGAGCGGCTTTTGTCGGTGTTTTCTTGGGGGGAAAGTTTAAGCAATTAGCGGAAACGCTTAATATTTTGCCATTATTGCCGTGTTATTTTGCCGTGGTTGCACGTATGGGGGCGGGCTGGTACTTCTATACCTTTGTGCCGTTTGTCCCCTGTTTCCGGGCTTTTGTTTGCTTCGGGGTCTTCGTGTCTCCTGGGAGGTGCATCCAGTCCGGCCCTGCTGCTATTGTTCAGGAGGAGGTGGCGTTCCGGCCTGGTGTGCTGCCATTATTCCAGTGTGCCGGGGTTCTGCTGTGGGTGTGTCCTGGATAATAGAGGCGGGTTCCACATTGGGAGGGGGCCAGCAGGGGGCCGATAGCCCCTCAATATCTGGCGGTGCAAAATTGAGAAAAAATATGGCCGTATGGGAAATTTTTTCTGCAAATTTTTTTTCAGAAATTTTTTGGAGGTGTTGTATATGGAGGAGGGAAGTTGTGTAAATTGCGTTAAAATTTGTAACTTGCGGCGAAATTAAGATAGTTTATTATGCCGAAGGAAACGAAATACACCCCGGAGAGGGTAGAGAAGATACGCAAGGCGTTGAGTGAGGGCAACACGATACGTTTTGCGTGCAAACTTGCGAATATAGGGGAGAAGACATACCAGAAGTGGAAGGCTGCGAAGCCGGAGTTTGCGGCTATGGAGAAGGCGGCGGTTGCGGAGTATGAGGAGTGGCTGGCGAACAGTATGGTAAAGGATTCGAAGAAGTCTTTACAGACTCTGATAATGGGTCAGGAGTACGAGGAAACGAAGACGGAGTATGAGCAAGACCCGGAGCATCCGAGCAAGTTGCGTATCAAGCGGAAGACCACGACAAATAAGAAGATTCTTCCGAATGTGACTGCGGTAATTTTTGCATTGTGCAACCGAGACCCGGAGAACTGGAAGAATCGTGTCGAGGGTTCTTTGAATGCGAAGGTAGAATCAGAGGGCAAGCAGGATGTATCGCTGGCGAATGTCCCCGACAATCTGCTTGAACAAGTTGTTGAGGCAATAAACTCTAAATAGTTCGTTTACAACGCTTTACACCCGAAATGATTTCGTTCATTTTGGGTTTATCTTTTGTTTGAATGGAAGAATTTGACATTTCTCGTGCGCTGGCTGACAATCCCGAAATCTTCTTGCGGGAGGCTGCGAGGCGCAATTTATTGAGGTTTGCGCAGTATATGCAGCCGGACTTCCAGACTACGCAGTTTCACCGGAATTACTATGCAGTTCTCGACAAATTCGCTCACAAGCAGATAAAGAACCTGATTATACAAGCGCCACCTCAGCATGGAAAATCACAGGGGTCAAGCCGCCACCTTCCGGCATTTATGCTGGGGAATTTTCCGGACACAAAGATGATAATCTGCTCTTATGCCGCCACGATTGCGAAGGATTTTAACCGTGATGTGCAGAGGTTGATTGATTCTGACAAATACCGGGGGTTATTTCCCGAGACGGTTTTGAACGGTTCGAATGTCGTAACTGTTGCGAACAATTACCTGCGTAACAGTGATGTCTTCGAAATCGTGAACCACACTGGCAGTCTGCGAGTGGTGGGCCGTGGCGGTGCATTGACATCGAAGACTGCGGATGTAATGATTTTCGATGACTTGTATAAGGATTCGCAGGAGGCAAATTCCCCGCAGATTCGTCAGGGGGCCTGGGACTGGTACACGAAAGTTGCCCGTACCCGACTTCACAACGATTCGCAGCAGTTGATTGTATTCACGAGGTGGCATCCCGATGACATAATCGGGAAAATCATCGAATCCGAGGACGTAGTGGTAATCCGCTCCTGGTCGGACATCGACAAAGTGCCGTTTGGCGGGTGGGCTTTGGTGAATTTCGAGGCAATCAAGATGGGAGCGCCGACCGAGATAGACCCACGGGAGCCTGGGGAGCCTCTCTGGCCGGAGCGGCATAGTCTTGACAAACTGGAGGGCATCAAGGCGATTGACGCAGTCGGTTTCCAGTGTCTGTTTCAGGGAGACCCCGGCAGCGCGGAGGGTAAGTTGTACCAGCCGTTCAAATACTGGGTGGAAAAGGCCGACTGGGGCCAGTATGTCCGGAGCGGGTGCTATGTCGATGTCGCAGATGAGGGCGATGACTATCTTTTTGCGGCCACATACGACATCTACAAGAGCGAAAATAAAATCTGGAATGAGCACAACAAGCGCTTTGAGCCGCTTTTATTCGCTTTGATTACTGACATCATCTTCACTGACGAAAGCACGGAGGTAACGACCGTTACCGTTCCCCGTCTCATCAACACAAACGGCACGCAGAAGGTCTGGGTCGAATCCAACAACGGAGGAAGCCAGTTCGAGAAGACGATAAAGAAGAAAGTCCGGGCCTTGACCGTTCCTTTCTATCAGGGGACAAACAAGGAATCCCGGGTAGTGACGAATGCTCCCTTTGTGAACCAGCACATAATCATGCCGCTGGGATGGGAAACACGTTACCCGAAATTCTACAACCACCTCACGAACTTTCTCCGGAAGTTTGACGCAAACGAGCACGACGACGACGCGGACGGACTGACCGGAATCTACGAAAAGGAAATCGCCGATGGTTACGCGCTGCCTTATGGACACGCCCGGCGCGGGATAAGGGTGCATTGACGCAGAAAACGGCCCTATTTCGCGTTATAGACCTCGGATGATAAATTATACCGATTCGGATTTCACGTTCAAAATACGCGAGTTTTCAAAAAAATAACTATATTTGTCGCGGTGGCAAAGGGTCAGCCAGCCGAGAATTAAGTTTAACATACACTAATCAGCACAACAAATGTCACTTATTTGCCAATGCCCTGCCGCCGCCTCCATCCCCGATGTTCCCAATGTCGCATGTGAGGAAAGTTTCGGCCAGATTCAGAAAGCCGCTTTCTGCCGCCTCACTCAGGCAGACGGCACGCCTAACAAGTTTGCCTCCGCATCGAGCATTCTGCTCAAAGCGTCTTGGACTACGAAGCTCGCCGCTACCAACGGCAGCAAGATAGTCGTTACCCCGTACATTTACGCACCTGCGGACAGCGGTGGCGAGCCCCGTCTTTCCAGTGGCGGCAATGATGACCTGTCCGGCATCCCTACCGTCCTCGGCGAGCAGCCTATCCAGTTCCAGGGCCAGTTGAGGGGAATCCCGCAGAGCGCAGCCGATGCACTCAAGGAGCTTTCCTGCGAAGCCAACGCAGGCAACCTCGGCGTCTTCCTCTTCGATGAAAATGGGCGTATCGAGGCAATAGCAGGTTCGACCACTGGTGATTATTTGCCTATCCCTATCCGTGGTTTCTATGTCGGCAGCAAACTGCACGGCAACTACGAGGCGAAGGATTACAACCTCATCCAGTGGAACTATGCGGAGAATTACTCCAAGGGTCTTGTCATCTTGACACCTACGGACTTCAACCCGCTCACTGACTTGCAGAACGCCACCAATTCGTAGTCGTTATGCCAGCGAAGAAAACAACCGTAGCCGTGGTATCCGACACGGGCGCAACGCAGGTGCTTGAATACGAACACGCCGAGCGTCTACTTCGGATGCCGCGCTGCGGCTGGAAACTCCCGAAAGATTCCCCGTTTGAGTTCAAAGACAATGCCTTATACCGCAGAGCAAATAAGGGAAAGGATAACAAAGAATGAGAGGGCCGCGACTTTGATGCGTGCGAGGATGCACCAGAACCGCATCAAGTTTCACACCGTCAAGCGAGTAACTACCTTCAATTCTCCCTACCTTTCGCTTCCGCTGACGCAGTTCCTTGCGATGGCCGAGAATATATTGCCGCACGACAAGTTCGTACTTTTCAAGGCCCTTTTTCGTTATCCCGTCAAGACAAACGAGATAACGGACATCTGCTTTGACAAGTTAAGCCGTATATTCTCCGGCCAGAATCCACTTTTCAACTACGAATTTTCCGTTCCGGAAGAAGCGCAGGATTGGGAAGTGTACCGCAGGGAGCGCCTGGGCGAGCCGCAGGTTTGGCAGACAAAGGGCTGGGAGTTCTTCCGCAGCGAAATTAACTCCGTCCTTATAGTTGACCTTGAAAGGGAGCAGACCGGGCCGAGGCCAGAGCCGTACTTCTACTGGCTTCCTATCGAAAGTGTAATCACCTACGAGGCCAATCCCGACACGGGAGAAATGAAGTACATCGTGTTTCGTCATCGCGACCGCATCATTGTTTTGGATGATGCGTCTTATCGTGTATGGCGGGACGAGAAACATACCGGGCAGATAGAGGGAGAGCCGGAGGTGGAGACACCCCACGACCTCGGCTACTGCCCGGCGCGTTTCTTCTGGAATACTCCCCTTTCGCTGGACGAGCCTGATGTCAAGGAAAGTCCGTTGAGCGGCGAACTGGAAAGCCTCGACTGGTTTATGTTCTTCCATATCAGCAAGAGGCAGCTCGACCTGATGGGCGCTTATCCTATTCTTTCCGGATACGAGCAGGCTTGCGACTTCACGAATGCCGAGAACGGAGACTACTGCGATGGCGGCTACCTGAAAGATAAGCAGGGAAGGTACAAGTTCGACCCTGCCGGCGCACTGATGCGCTGCCCGAAGTGCGGAGAAAAACGAATTATCGGCGCTGGTTCATTTGTTGAAGTCCCGATTCCATCCGAGTCGGAGAATGTCCCCGACCTCCGCAACCCTGTGCAGATGTTGCAGGTTGACCGCAAGGCCCTGGATTATAATGTCACCGAGGAAGAAAGGCTGCGTAATGAAGTGATTACCGCAGTAGTCGGCCAAGACGAGATTGTCACCGACCGCGATGCCTACAATGAGCAGCAGGTGCGGGCGAACTTCGAAAGTGTCACTACCGTCCTGCGCAGGATAAAGAAGGGCTTTGAAGCCGCGCAGCAGTGGGTTGATTCGACCTGCTGCCGTCTGCGTTATGGAAGGTACTTCCTTTCCTGCACGATTGACTACGGCACGGAGTTCTACCTTTACACCGCTGATGACCTTCGGGCCAAGTACAAGGCCGCGAAAGAAGCCGGAGCAAGCGAAGCCGAACTCGATGCCCTGCAAGACCAGATTATCGAGACCGAGTGGAGGAACGACCCTTCGCAACTTCGCAGGATGCAGATACTCGCAGACCTCGAACCGCTGCGCCACTTGAGCAACGACGAGGCCATTGCTGCATTCAAGGAAGGTCTTGCCGATGCCGAATCGCTCCGCGTCAAACTGGCTTTCCCTTCGCTCATCAGGCGCTTCGAAAGGGAGAATACGAATGTCGTGGAGTTTGGGGCGGCGCTCCCTTACGAGAGGAAAATTGACATTATCGCTTCTGCGCTTGCCGGATATGTGGCCGAGGCAGCAGCACCTAATACACAACAGTTATGATTACAAAGAACGGAAAAGATGTCCCGGTCAGCGAACTGACCGCAGAAAACTACCGCGTTCCGGCAGGGGAAGAAAAACTCTATCACTGCGTGATTGAGGTAGTGCAGTTTGACCCAAAGACAGGCAAGCGACTTTCTACACCTCGCGTGCAGAAGTTTGGCCGCAAGACCTTCGAAACCCTCGTCTACAAGACCTTGAAGAAGCAGGGCTACGAGATTAAGATTCTCCACAACCCTACTGGCTGGGAGGAGACCGCAGCCAAGAGGCGTGCCGAGGCAGACAAAGCAAAGTTCGATGCAGCAGTAGCCGCATCTGTCGAGGCAATCCTTTTGAAGAAGGATGCGGAGACCAAGGAGCAGCGCGAAGCCGAGGCGAAAGCCGCCGCCGACAAGGATGCCGAAATCGCAAAACTCAAGGCCGAACTTGCCAAGGTGAAGAAAGAGGCCAAGAAAGCCGCCAATGACGAGGCTGAGAAGTCCCCGGAGGTCAAAGACCCGGAAATCAACGACAACACCAACGCCGGGGAGTAACCCCGGTTATCGTCTATAACCTCATTATAAACAAAATTCAAAGGGAAAGAATTTATGGCACTCACAAGTGAACTCTTGAAGGCGAATGCAGCGACCGCCGGACTGACCGATGAGCAGGTAAATGCTATCGTTACAATGTCGCGCAATGACGAGGATACCGTAATCGGCCAGAAGACCGGAGAAATCTACGGAGGACTTGACGCAGACATCCTTGCCGCTTCCGGAATTGCGAAGAACGGCACGGAGAAGACCTATGACTACGCAAAGCGCGTGATAGGCGAAATCAAAGGGCAGGCCGGGCAGGTCGGTGACTTGCAGACGCAGGTGCAGACCCTCACTGCCGAGAAGACTCGCCTCGAAGGCATCATCGCAAAGGGTGGCGCAGATGCCGAAACCAAGCGCCAACTTGCGCAGGCGCAGGCCGACCTCGGCAACGTAACGAAGCAGTACAACGACCTCAAGTCGCAGTATGACACTGCCAAGACCGACTTCGACAAGAAACTCTTTGACTTCCGTCTCTCCGGAGACCTGAACACGGCTTCTGCCGGACTGAAGTTCAAGGCCGACCTCCCGAAGACCGCTACCGAAGTCCTGCTGGCGCAGGCTATCGCAAAGGTCAAGGGAATGAACCCGGAATACGTCAACAACGGCGCAGGCGGGGAGAGCCTCGTGTTTATGGAGAACGGCGCAGTGAAGCGCAATCCCAACAATGCGCTCAACCCGTACACCGCTGCTGAACTCCTTACCGCTACCTTGAAGGAGATGGGAGTTCTGGACGAAGGCAGGAAGCAGACTGGCGCAGGAAGCCAGTTCACTCCTCCCGGGCAGGGAGGCGGCTCGGACACCACTGTCGACCTTGCCGGAGTGACTACCCAGTCGCAGGCATACGATGCCATCACGAAGTCACTTCTCGCACAGGGGAAACTCATTGGCTCGAAAGAGTTCGAAGAAGCGATGCAGAAGGCTTGGAAGGACAACAACATCAAGTCCCTGCCTATCAAGTAGAATTATATATTTCAGCATCGAGCAAAGGGTCAGCCGGATGCGTTTTGTTTAACAATCAAAAACACACAAAGTTATGTCACTTATTGCAACACGTTTGCAGAACTGGCGAGTAGAAAACCCGGAGTTTGACCGCAATATGGCTCGCCCGCTGGAGTACGGCGCACTCGATTTCTTCATCGAGCAGACAAATGCCGCCAACTCAATCATCAATCCCAATCTGCGTGACCGCGCATTCGCCTCTATGGGCAACACCGTCCAGATTCCCGTCATCAACTATGACGGCGATGTCGAGGTGAGCAATGTCCGCAGTTGCGTAATCGGGGACGATGAGAACACCTCCGCCCTCTACACTATCAACTGGGTAACTCTCTCCGTTGGCTTTACTATGGTGCCGCAGTTGTACCGCAACAACGAGATTTCTTACGAGCACGACTTCGCTCGCAAGATAGAGAAAGTCTGCCGCGCCCTCGCAACCGCTATGGATGTGCAGGCTATCGCAGCCCTCGAAGCCAACAAGACGCAGGTCTTCAAGAATACCCTGTACTACACCGTCACCGGTAACTCCGTGCAGGTTCCCTGGACTGCCCGTATGGAGTTCCTCGGCGATGTCAACGCCCTGATGAGGGCCAACGCCTACCCCGGCACTATCCACATCATCGGTAACGCCGGAATTGATTCCACCGTCCAGAAACTCGCCCAGCACGACATCTACAACGATGTCAACAAGCGCAACGAGTACGCTGGCAAGGTGTTCCACTACACCAACAACATCGCCAACGAGAGCGGCATCTTCGCTTCCGCATACGCAGTTGTTGACGGCAATGTCGGTGTTCTTACCCGCGTTGACCGCGAAGCCCTCAACCGCACCCGTGCCAACTTCCACGAGTGGGATGTGGTGCGTCTGCCTTATATCGACCTTCCTGTCGGAAGCCACTACTACACCGCAGTCGGCGACCAGTCCGGCATCGCAGGAGCAGCCTCCGAGGACATGACCTGCAACGTCAAGGAATACTTCGGCTTCTCCGTTGACATCGCCTTCCTCGTGGCCTACAACTCCGACCCTGAAACGGTAGCCAACCCTATCGTAAAACTCGAAGTCGAAGCCCACGGCTCGCTCAATCCTTTCGCTACCCCTGTCGAGGTCGTGAACGGCGAGGAAAACCCCGTCTACACTTCCGAAGTACAGTAGTTAGGATAGTTGTTATTTCCACGCAAGGGGAGAAGGGGGCATCGAGTTTCCCTCTCCCCTTTTCTTAAAAAAGAGAAGATATGATACGACTTTCCGAAATCGAAGCGGCCCTGATGCCCGTAGTCGGCTGGGAGCAGGCATACAATCCCGCGCAGGAGATTGACGCGGACTTGACCGTCAGTGAGAGCGGCCTTACCTTCCAGGGGGCGCATCCCCTTGTCACCTTGCGGAATATGGAAGCGGTCATGCCCGATGACTGGGGCTTCCAGTATCCGGCATGGAACGCTGACGCGGCCTATCCGAAGGGCGCAAAGGTAGCGCACTCCAACGCTTACTGGGAAGCCCTGCGGGCTAACTCCGGCAGCGAGCCTTCGGCCAGCGACGGAGACTGGAAATCGTATAATATCCTTTCCGACTTCCTGCGGAGGCTCACCCGCAACGCAATCCATACGGCAGTGCAGACTTTCATGCAGGGCAAGGTATCGGCCCGCGAAACACGCGACCTTGTGGAGCGCAGGACTTTCTTCGACGGAGCGGCCCGGCTCAAAGCGACCATTGACAACACGCATAAGCTCGTAGGTATCGAGATAGTGCCTGTCCGCGCTATGGGTGTAACTACGAAGATTGAGCGCATCGGCTTGCAGATGAGGGGCGGGACGGGAGATGTGACTATCTACCTGTTCCACTCCTCGCAGACGAAGCCGATAAAGTCGCAGACCCTCCACTACACGAACACTGATGGGTGTTTCCAGTGGTTTACGCTGGAGAATTTCTACCTGCCATACATCGGCAGCGACACGGATGCGGGGGGCGCATGGTTCCTGTGCTATAATCAAGATGACCTCCCTGCGGGGATGCAGGCCCTCAATGTATCGAAGGACTGGAGCGCAGAGCCGTGCCAGACCTGCCTCGGCGGGAGTATCGAAGGGTGGAAGCAAATCACGAAGTATCTTGAGCTGTCGCCCTTCGCGGTCAAGGCTCCGCAGGGCTGGGGCGCATCGCCGGAGATGTTCGACATCGGAAGGCTTGCGTATACGAATACCCGCAACTGGGGAATTAACGCCGAAATCACTATTGGCTGCGACCTGTCCGACTTCATCATCGAACAGCGGCTCCTGTTCGCTCCCGTCATCCAAAAGCAGGTGGCGGTTTCCGCGTTGAGGACGCTGGCAATGAATCCCGATGTGAAAGTCAACCGTTATCAGGTCAACGCGACACGCGACCAGATTCTGTATGAGGTTGACGGAAACCCGCAGGGGCGGGCCAGTGGCCTCGCGCATCAGCTTGCCGAGGCGTACCGTGCCCTCGCCATTGACACGAAACGCCTTGACAGGATATGCCTCTGCGAGAACAATCACGGGGTGCGTTATCGGACTGTGTAGTTATTTGACGGAAAACTCTCGTATTTCGCACCTTAAACGAAAAGCAATACAATTTATCATTTTGAAGTTTAACGCCCGAAATAGGGCATAAAAAAGAAATTATGACAACTGATGAAATAAAAGCTCTTGTAGCCAAGAAACTTGCAGGCCAAGGCACGAATGTGGATGCGGCTTCCGTACTGCCGACTATCATCAACGCCTTGTGCGATGCCGTGGATGCGGCAGAAGCCGCTGCCGCTGCTGCTGCGGCATTAGCACCGAAGGTAATTTATTCGGAGGCTTCTTGGGACGAAATTCCTTCTGCCGAAAATTACGATACAAAGGCGTCTCTTGCTTTGGCTTTAGGTATTCTGGAGGAGTCGGAGGTTGATGATTTGCCGTCTTGTGACGAGTTGAAATTTACCGATGCGTCGGTAAAACGCACTTCTACTATAAGGATTGGCGATTGGGAATATATAATTATATTTGGAGGTTCGGACGGGACGGGAGATTTCGGGTTTGCGATAGTCCTGGAAAGAAGAGATTCTGGCTATCACATAAAAAAGGTAGAACTTTAACAACTAAATTCATACAACTATGGATAAAATTGAAATCGAAGCGTTGATTAACGCGACCATCGCAGGACAGGGTTCTGCCGTGGATATTGGTGGCAAACTGCCTGATATTCTTCTGGCCCTTACGGCCGCTGCCGCGCCCATTGAGGTTGACAACATCACGGCGCTGACCGACGCACAACTTGACGCATTGGAAGTCGGCGCAAAGGTTGCCAAGAAAACCGGAACCGCCAAACACCTGTATGTCGTTTCGTACAAAGATGCCGAGAACGGCGGTCTGTGCTTGACATATACCGATGCGTCCACAGTCGAAACCGTTTCGTATGACCATACGGAAAGCGGTTGGGCCTACAACTCGACCGACATAACCCATATCGGCGGGTAACTTAAAATTCACACAACCATGCCACAAATTGCACAACAGGATTACAAGGTAATCGCTCCCAAAGAGGGCAGGACGTTTCATGCAGATGCCGCCGCATTGGGCGAACTCAAGAAAGCCATCCTTAATGGAATTGGCTTTGATTGCTTAATCAAAGATACTATCGTCGATGATGGAGATATTAACCGCGTTCTCGGATTTTATCCGGACGGAAGCGCAGCTTCTTATTATCGTCTTGCATATGGCGAAATTAAAACAACCGATTTATATTACACCGTAGGCCAGTACCAAGGCCTTGCCGCAGTGCAGAACGCAGTAGACGAGGCATCAAGTCTTATGGATGTGCTTCCCGACTTTACGAAAAATAGTGGTCATTTGCTGGTAGATGACCCTGCTTATCTCGTCTGCGTAGACGGCAAATTCCTTACCGTAACCGGGGACGAAACCATCGAATCCCTCACAATCGCCGAGACCGGGCCTACCGCGGGCTTCGTGAATATCACTTGGGAAGACGCGCAGAAACTCATCGGCTTGCCGCTTATTTAGCATGTCCTCAATCCTCGACACCCTCCTTGCCCGCGTAGTCGGCGTGCAGACGGGCCTCCAAAGCGGGGCACTCGTCAGGGAAGTCTTGCTGCCTCGGGAGCAGGATATTCTCGATGCGCAGCGTCTGCAACTGCTCGCGGGCAAGGATAGTGGAGGGGAGGATATTCATCCCTTCTATTCCGAAGACCTCAAGCCGGAAGGGTATTTCTACTCCGTTGAAAGTGCGGGCAGGTATTCCGCATGGAAACAAGACTTGACCTATCCGTACTCGGTGGAGCGAAATCCCGATGCGCCTAACTTGTACATCACGGGACGCTTCCATGATGAGATAGGCGTGGAGTTCGGGCCGGACACCCTCGGCATTGTCGGCGAAACGGCATACGCGCAGAGCATCATGGCGAAGTACGGTATTGATACCTTCGGGCTGAATTACGAGGGCTGGGAGAGCATCTGGGAAAGCGGCTCCTATGAGCAGTTGATATTTAATATCGAATCACTTTTATATGCCAGCTACTAATGCACCAGTAATCGCGGGGGCGGTCATGCTTGACCGCATCTTCGGCGAAATGCAGACGGGCCTTGTCAACGGCGTGTCTTGGCTGGATGTGGCCTTCGGACGGGCGCAGAGGCTCGTTAAGGTTACGCCTGCCGGACGGCGCATCACAACGCCGAATGTCTATGCCGGAGGGTGGAACGGCCACGGCCCTATGGATTATGTCGAAGTCAGCCCCGACTCGGGTATAGGCAATTTTTCGTTCTTCGTAGTGGATGACCCGGAAGTCGTTCTGCCCGGCGTGGGCCTCAAAGAGTTCCGTGCGCCTTTCGGCCTTATTGTCTGGTTTGACTGCCGGAGGGTTTTCGGGAAGGATGATGTCCGCAACACGGAGAAACTGAAAGCCGATGTGCTGAAAGTCCTGACGGGCCGGAGCGGTTTTGCGCTGCGAAGCGGACATATAGAAGTGGCTCGAATCTTCGAGCAGGCCGTGAATATCTATCGCGGCTTTTCGCTGGATGAAGTAGATAATCAGTTCCTGATGCACCCCTTCGGGGGCTTCCGCATCGAAGGAACGTTGAGTTTTCTTGAAGTATGTCCGTAGTTGAATTCCTTTGCTGGGTGGCGGTCATCGCCCTGCTTGCGTCTTTTGCGCTGGCCCTCGCGCAGAAATGGGGTTGGCTGGAGAAGGCGCAAGTGCGCGTGCAGAACGACTTCCTGTATAAGTTGCTATCCTGCCATTTTTGTACGAGCTGGTGGGTGTGCGTCATCGTAGCCCTCGCCTGTCTTGCGGTAACAGGCCACTGGACGCTGCTTCTCGCGCCTCCCTGTTCAACCCTTATCGCGGTACGGCTATGGTAACGGCAAGGATAGGAAGACATACGGTGGAGTTTTACGGGGCAGTCGATGAACTGCCTATCGTGCGTTTCCACAAGTACCAGAAGGCCCTGCTCATTGATGCAGGCATCGGCGGTGACATCGCGGCCCTCGACCAGCGGCTCGAAAAGACTCGCAGATACCTCATGGCCGGAAAGGGGGAGGATGCGCAGAGGGAACTTGCCAACCTCCGCCAGTGCGTCTATCTGGTGCAGGGAGAGATAAACCCTCGCCACCGTGCCTTCGCTGCCCTTGTGCGGAAGGTGGACGGGGAGGAATTTCCGGAGGCGAGCGATGAAGCGATTGAACGGATACTCGCCCTTCTTGCGGATGCTCCGGTCGGCGAGTTGGACGGTCAGTTGCTGGCCGTCAAAAAAAAAATCGAAGCGGAACTGACACTCTACTTCCCGAAGGTCTTTGATAGTCCGGAGACAAAGGAATACTTCGACATACTTAAACGCAGGACGCAGACGCAACTTGAACTGCTCGCCAGCGGCATCAATCCCGAAGGGAACGGGGATATAGATGCGCTGACAACTGCCCTGATGACACTCTACCCGGCGAAGGTCTATGACGGGCCGGACGGGGAGGAAGTCCGGGCAGACAGGAACTTCGAAGACATCTGCCTCGTCCTTTCCGAGCAACTGCACATCAGTCCCAAGAGTTGCTCGGTTTTTGAGTTTTATTCCGCCTATGATTTTGCGCAGAGACGGGCGAAAGAAGCCGAAAAAGTGCAGAAACGTGTCAAATCTGCACGTTAACCGAATAGATGATAAATTATATGGATTTCAGTTTGAGTTGCAAAATACGCGAGTTTTCGCAGAAATAACTTACAATTATGCAGAATTCCAACCCCATAAAATACTCCGACCTCATCACTCCGGACAATTCGATAAACGAACTCATCGCGCAATTAACCAGTTTGATTGCGAAGTACGAGGAATTGAAGACGAAGATTTCCGGAAGCGCTGGTGAACTTTCGAAGTCCCTCAAAGATATATCGGGGGCAACGGAGGCTCAAAGGGAGGCCATTGCCAGCCTTACCACTGAATCCGAGAAACTGGCGAAAGAATACCAGAATATTGACAACTTGCAGAAGGCCGCAACAAAAGAGACGAAGAAACTGACCGATGCCGAAAAGGAAAAGATTAAAATCGACAAACTTGCCAAGCAGGCCGCTGACGCAAAAGATGGTTCCTTCAACAAACTTTCTGCAATTTACCGACTCAACAAAATCCGTCTCAATGAAATGTCCGAGGCCGAGCGGCATGGAACGGAGGCAGGCAGGCAACTCGAAAAGGAGACAAAAGCCATCTACGAGCAGATGTCGAATTTGCAGAAGGCTACCGGAAAATATACCCTCGAAGTGGGACATTACGAGAACGCCCTGACCCGTCTGCCAGGCCCGATGGGTGTGATAGTTGAACAGTTCACAAAACTCCGGACTACGATTTCGGGTATCAGTTCTTCATCCCTTCCCGGAGGACAAAAGGCTTTATTGGCCTTTGGCGCAATCGCTGGAGGGGTTGCAGCGACTGTTATCGGTTTGGCAAAAAGCATAGCGACCGTAATCCGCACGAATGCTGAATTTGAGCAGGCGGTAACAAACCTGTCAACCATCATCGGCAAGTCCCGCAAAGAAATGGAGGCTTTGACGGAATCCGCGCTCTTGCTGGGCCGTACTACGGAATACACCGCAAGTCAGGTTGTGCAACTCCAGACGAACCTTGCCAAGTTGGGTTTCAAGGATGAAGCCATCATCGGAATGCAGCGCTCCGTCTTGCAGTTTGCGACCGCAGTGGGAGCGAATTTGGAAGACGCGGCCTACGTCGCTGGTGCAACACTGCGCTCTTTCAATTTGATGAGTGCAGATACGGAGGACACCCTTGCTACTCTTGCCGTTGCGACAAATAACTCCGCTTTGTCCTTCTATCGTATCCGCGAGTCAATGGGTACGGTCTTCCCTGTGGCGAATGCCTTTGGATTAAGTGTCAAGGATGCGGCTGCACTCCTGGGAACACTTGCCGATGCAGGCTTCGATGCTTCGATGTCTGCTACCGCAGTACGAAACATCTTGATTCATCTTATCAAGACAGATGGAGACCTGGCTAAATCCCTCGATAAGCCCGTCAAGTCATTTGATGACATAATTGCCGGAATGAAGGAATTGAGGCAACAGGGCATAAATCTTGGAGAGGTTCTCGAATTGACCGACAGGCGAACAGTAGGCCCCTTGAATGCTTTGATGGCAGGAGCGGAAAGGGCTGAAAAATTGCGTGCTTCCCTCGAAGATGTGGACGGCGAACTTGAACGTATCCAGAAAGAGCGATTGAATACCATGCAGGGTTCGACATTGCTCATGAAATCCGCTTGGGAAGGTCTCGAACTTGCTTTCCGTGAATCCAACGGCACAATAAAGGATACTATCGACTGGCTTACAAAACTTACGCAGAAAGTCCAAGAACTCTTGTTTCCCGAGCAGACCGCTGCACAGAGTTTCGGCGATATTTACACCGAGGAATTTAATAAACTCATCAAGGACGGTGTATCTTACGAAAATCTGACCTACCGCATCCAAAAGAGGCAGCAGGAATTTGCCGAGGGGGTTAAACGAGCATATAAGAGCCTACAGGATGCAAGCCCATTCACCGCTCAAAAACGCCGCAAGGAATACGATGAAATGCTGGCAATGCAGCAGGGCTTTAACAAAGCAGCAGAAAATGCGCAAAATTTATGGAAAAACAACGAGGCTGAACGGGCGCAGCAGGAGGCGTTGAGAAATGAGGAAAGAAAGAGGCTTCTCCAGGAACTTTCCGAGGAGGAAAAGAAGCGCATAGAGGAAGCCAATAAAGCACGCATCCGTGAACTCCAGGCTATCGTGGATTCTATCAATTTCGAGATTGCCGCCACTACTGCCGGAACGGACGCGATGTTGGATGCCCGTTATCGTAAGGTGGAAGCCGAGCGCAATCTTGAACTTGAACGCAACAGACAGAAGGTTGAAACCGAGCGCAAGGATGAGGGGATAATAAATGCCAAATTCGATGCCGACCGGGTAAAGGCGAAGATTCAGTTTGACAAAGAAGTCTCCCAACTCAATGTCCAGAGACTACAGGCCGAGCAGCAGGCAATCCAGCTGCAACTTTCCAATGTCAAAAAAGGAACGGAACGAGAACTTTCCCTTCGATTGCAGGCTAACGAGAAAGCAATGGAGATAGAGATTGAGCAGAACAAAGTCAAGGATGAAAGGATAAGGCAGAGCGAGGACGCCATTCGCGCAAAATATGACAACCAAGCCCTGCAATTACAATCCGATTTCCTTGTTAAGATGGCCCAGCGCGACCTCAAAGCAACGCAAGACCTTGCGGCAAGTGAGTTTGCTCTGCTCGATAGGAACGAGCGCCAAAAAACCCAGTTCCGTTTGGAGCAGGAAAAGGCCCGGCTGGAGGAAGTTTTGCGCATCAATGAACTCGCAACGGACAAGATGACCGAAGCGGAGGTCAAGGCTATCAGGGCTGCTATTGTGGCTATTGATAACGAGAAGAAGCGCCTCGGATTCGACAATATCTACGAATTGCTTGGTATTTCGCTTACCAGTAAGCAGCAGGAGGCGCTCAATACTGCGCTCGATTCCATCAAGGATAGCATAGGTTCATTGATTGATACATGGAAGCAGGCGGCAGATGCAGCCCGCGATACCGCAGATGCGCAGGTTGAAGCGGCGCAGAAAGCCCTCGAAGCGGAGATTGAGGCGCGGAGGCAGGGTTATGCCAGCCGCGAGGAAGAAGCCCGCAAGGAGTTAGCTCTTGCCAAGAGTACGCAGTCCGCAGCGATTGAGGAGCAACGCAAGGCGCAACAGGCGCAGGAGGCGATTGATACGCTCACGCAGGCAAGCTCCCTCGTGACCGCGAGCGCGAATATCTGGAAAGCACTCAGCGGCATCGAAGGCATCGGCCCTATCCTCGCAATCGCCGCTATCGGAACGATGTGGACGAGCTTTGCAGCCGCGAAAGTAAAAGCCGCAGAGATGACGAAGTCGGTGCAGTATGGCGAGGGTACTGTGGAACTCCTTGAAGGGGGAAGCCATGCCAGCGGCCATGATATAGACCTCGGACGGAAGCGGGACGGAACTCGCCGCAGGGCCGAGGGCGGGGAATACTTCGCAATCGTAAACAAGCGCAGTTCCCGGCGCTATGGGTCGCTGATTCCCGAAGTCATAAACTCCCTTAATGATGGAACTTTTGCAGAGCGCTTTGCAAGGGCCGGAGATGCTATGGCGGGAGCCGTCCTGTCGCTCGGCGCAAGTACGGACATCAGTCGCCTTGAAGGGGATGTGCGGGCTATCCGTGAGCAAGGGGATGAAAGACGATACACCGACGGGCAGGGAAATTCAGTTGTGCGATATAAGAACCTCACCCGCAAAATCTATAAGAACTGATAAGAATATGTTCCCAATTTATAAGTTTTCCCTATCCGTAGCGGGCACCAGTGAAGCGGCCTATCCGCTCTACGATGACAGTCTTGCGAAGGAGTATGAGAAGGAATCGCAACAGGTATTCTTCCGTCAAAAGCTGACGGGAGAATTGACTTTTGTAGGCCATGACTACGACAGGATAACCGCAGCGGCTTTTGATACTCAATTCATCATCACAATCTATATCTCGCAGGACGCGGGGCAGACATGGGCGACCTACTGGATAGGCCAGTTTTGGAAAACCAACTGCGCCTTTGACGGGGATGCGAAGCAGGTTACGGTCACTCCCGAAGTAAAAGACCAGTACATAACTATCCTCAATGCTCTGGATAAGGAATTCAATCTGCCCGACCTTGCGCCAAGCGTCGTATCTTGCTGGGCTGATAAGCGGCCCGTAGTGCAACTCTACTGGGCCGGGGATAGTGTAGTTTACTGCCTCCTTCCAGGGATGCAGTGGACTGAAGATTGCGCCATTGTCAGCGCAAGGGATGAAGTAGGGGGTATGAACAAACTGACGGGTTACTATCATTTTGCGGCCCTCAATGCACACAGGACGGTGCGGATTACGGGAAGTATTTCGCCGAATCTTACGGGGGATTATACGGGGGCAATTCCCACTGCCGACCCTCCCGTCTTCGCTTACTACCGAGGCTCGAACACAATTCAGCTTCTTTCGATGCCGGACGGAGAAGGAGGCTATACCTTCTACTACCGTCTGTGGCAAGGAGAAACGCTGATGTTCCAGAAGCAGAGCGCGGCAATCATCATGGAAGGCGACCTTGAACCTGTTTCCGGCTCGGGCGCAACGGGGACGGCCCACATGGTAATCACGGATGGCGGGGATATGTTCGCCCGCATCGTTACCGATGCAGCAAGCATCTTCGGAAACGATACCTTCGACCTGCCTGAAGATGATATGATAGGGGGCATCCGCAAGCACTCCCACGTTTATCCATACGACTACCCAAGCCGCATCTATACGAGCCAGCAATACTCCAGCACGCCGACAAAGTGGGGCATGTATCAGAATGACCTATACTATCTTCCTCCAGGGTCTGGGAATTATCTGCCGGTCTTCCGCAATCACTGGGATGCGGCCTCGATATGGTTTATGTTTGCCGCCGCAGATGATGCACTTCTGGCCGAGTGCACTACGGCCTTCCGGCTTTATCTGACCTATGCCGTAGTGCAAGTCGTAAAGAACTTGCTGGCGCAGATTGACGCATCAATCACATTTGACCCTGCGACTGATTCGCTCTTCCTGACTGCCGCCACCAATCCCGTAACGGGCACGGCGAATCACGGCCTACTGATGACGCCGAAGTCATATCTTGTAGCGGGCACATTTGCCAGCCCTGCGCTCAATGCAAACATAACCCTCGGCCAAGTCCTTGCGATGCTCCGTGACTGTTATCGGTGCTACTGGTACATAGATGCGAGCAATCACTTCCACATTGAACATATTAAGTATTTCATGAACGGCGGCTCGTACAGCGTCCAGCCTTCTGTCGGCATATACCTCACGAGGCAGACTTGCTCACGGAACGGCAAGCGGCTTGACTACGGGCAATGGAAATTCAAGTATGACAAGCCCGCGATGACGGCCCGCTACACCTTCTCGTGGATGGATGCAGTGACGCAACTTTTCGAGGGCTATCCTATCGAAGTTGTTTCCGGCTATGTCGACAAATCAAAGACGGAGAATATTGCCATATCTCGTTTTACGTCAGACTTCGATTTCCTGCTTCTTTCGGGCAGCGGCGCATCCCGTGACGGATTCGCTCTACTTGCGGTCAGTTATAACTCGCAGATGGGTTACTACGAAGTGGCATATTACACCCCTTCGGGCGGTGCTCCCTTGCAGAACGGATATGCGGCGTTCTGTTACCTGCAAACCTTCTACGCCTACGATATGCCCGCAAGAAACTATACCATTGACGGAGCGGCGAAAGTTGCCCTCGGCATGAAGAAACTAAAACTGCAAGAGGTTGAGTTTCCGGCGCACCAAGACCCCAATACATTGGAACTTATTCAGACGCAGGTCGGAAATGGGACAATAGAAAAAATGTCAGTATATTTGTGCAGCAGAAATGTAACAGCGACACTCGCCTATGATACCGAACAATAATCTCTCCGTCCTCCCGTGGTACACCTCCCTCGCGCAGCAGAATGCCCGCAAGTGGTGGATACAGGGCCGCGTATATCCCCTGTACGCGCAGGCGGGATTCGTGCCGCCCTTTCAGATAATAGTGCCTCATATGGCTGTTCCCGATATCGCTTCCGCTTACCTGTACGATGCGAATACGGACACGCAGACAGCAAATATCCTCTCCGCCCTTACGAGTTCGGGGCTTACCGCGAAACAGTTCGCAGCGCTGGATTATGACGTGATAGTCTTTCCGGGGGCTTTTCCCATTATGGCACGGCAGGCCAACGGGCGTTATTACATACGCCTTGAAATCAACTCTGTGTATTACTATTCGGAGATATACACGATAGTCAATGACATGGAGCCGTACTTGAAGATTACATGGTGGGATGCGGCGGATTTCACTATGGATGCGGGTACGATAGTCTACACTTCCCCGGCCTTCAAGAATATCCTGTACCTGCAGAGCGACCTTGCAAAGCCGGAGTACACTTTTGAAGAAGACGGCAAAGAACGCGACGGCTACTTCTTCCCAGTGAAATTGATTTCCGAAAAGAAGTATCATTTTTCCTTCCTTGCCTCGGAATATCTGCTCGATGTCATGCGCCTTATCCGCTTGTCGGACTTTGTAGAGGTCGAGTACAGGGGGCAGAAATACAGCCTCGACACCTTCCTTATCACTCCGCAGTGGGAAGCGCAGGGCGATGTAGCGGTAGTCAATGCCGAGTTCAGTACGGCCACCGTTGCGAAGAAGCTGGGCGTGGGCTACATAAGAGCGCAGCGCGGAGATTTCAGTGACGATTTCAGTAATGATTTTGCTAATCAGCAGTAACTATGTCGAACTACGGTTTGCTCAAAAATACGCTCCAGAACGCGGTAGTCTGGAACAACAACAACAACGAGATAGAGGGGCCTGATGTGCTCGCCTGCCTTATCACGCTCATCAATTCGCTGGGCGTTGACTTTCAGTTTGCGGGCATCGCCTTCCCGAATACAGACCCCGGCAGTCCTGATGAACGGGTGGCATATCTTGCAATCAAGCCCGGCACATACGGGAATTTCAACAATCTTGTACTGCCGGACGGGAATATAGGTTTCTTCTACTACGATGGATGGTGGCGCAGGGTTGTCTGCCCTGTCCCGGCAGATGAATCCGCAGCCGCTATGTACGCAGTAGCGCGTTACTTTGAGTTCCAGTATCCGCTGGCAGATATAGCCATAGGGCTTTTCAAGCACGGGACGGGAGAGATATTCTCGCAAAGCGGCTCATATCAGTACAGCGCGGACTTCATACCCGTCTATCCCGGTCAAGTAATCAAGACGACTGCTATCGGCACGGGAACGGCTTGCATTGCGGTATTCTACAACTCTGCCCGCGAGTATATCGGCGATGCGCAGTCGGCCGGCTCAACCTTCGGAACGGTTACGACTATCACAGTCCCCGCCAATGCCCGCTTCATGCGCGTTTGTTCGGAAACGGGCCTCAGTCCCGTATATTTCGAGAACGTGCCGCAGGCATCCCCTGCCTCAATCACGGCCCTGACTGGGAGCCTTAGTGATGTCTGGAGCATCCTCATTGATAATGTGATGTTCGATTACGACATCAACCGCAACCTCCAGCCGGGCCTATTCTATTACACGGACGGCCATATCTTCGGCAATGCGGCCTCGTACCAATACTGCGAGGATTATTTCTCCGTCAAGCCCGGCCAGCGCCTTATCACGAATCTATATGCAGTCGGCTCGGCTCGCGCTATCGCATGGTATGACAGGAGTAAGAATTACATCGGCGGCGTAGAGTGTTTTGCTCGGGAGAGCGACATAGTCACAGTCCCTGACGGAGCTTACCTCATGCGCGTCTGTTGCGAGCGTTATATCGCAGGATGCTATGTCCGAAATACCCCGATAATTGACAACACGCAGTCAAACGGGCAGACCTACTTCGACGATGACGCTTCGGTGGATATAGTTGATTCGGAGTCAAAGGAATTCAGCCCCGAAACTCCCGAAATCATCCACCCGTACTGCGGGCAGGTCACGCCGGAGAGCCGTTACATTGCCTTTGGCTTCGATGACTTCCGGCCTTCGGATTTCTCGTGGGTTGCTCCGCTTTTCAGCAAGTACGGCTTCCATGCGACCTTCAACCGCATTAACCGCGATGACCGCTCGCTTGCCCGCCAGCGCGAGATTCGCAACATGGTTAACAGCCGCCATGAAATTGGGGAGCACTCAATCATGCACGAGCAGTATATCTGGCTTTCCCCTTTGTTCAACGGCCAAAACCCTTCCAGTCCGGACGGAAGCCAAGTGCCTTTCCCGTCCAACTCCGACCTTCGCTCTGACAGGGGGGACGGCAAGAATATCTTCGGCAAGACGCTGACAGATACGGTTTCCTTTGACGGCTCGCAAAGTACCTGGCCCGTAACGGGGGTGACATGGGCCAACCTGACCGATGCGCAGTGCCAGCTCATCCGCAACTGCTACTCCGTTATCAGGGATGCAGAATACGGCGCATTGCTGGATGCCTTGTCGAATGAATTCCTCGGCACTACCGGAACATCGCTCGGCTCATGGAACGGGACGCAGTACACGGGGGGAATTTTCACGGGCTGCAAGACCTCCGCAAATCACGAAATCTGGGAGCGTATCTGCCTTATCGAGCAACGCTACTACAAGAAGGTTTTCGGGCTTAATCAGCACTTCCGCACATGGTCGCTGCCCGGCGCGAAGAACTCCCGCCTGTACTTCGAGAGTGCTGGCAAGTATTACTTCGACAGTGCAATGACGCAGTTCGCAAACTGCCTCGCCTCCTTCACTTCATCGCGGCTCAAAGACAGAACGGGAGCGGCAAAGGTACGAAGCTGGGTAGATGTGCTGAATGACTACGGCTTTTGGACGGTACATGATAGCGACTATCCAAGCCGAAATGACGGCAATTCGCTGACGCAGATAGCTCGCAGCCTTATTATTAACGGACGATTCTCCAAGCGCAATTCGCTGGTCTATCCGACCCTCCGCACGGTCAAATGGTGGGGCTACGGCTCGTTTACGGAAGCGTTCTTCGGCGGCTCGAAGAACTATGCGCAGCTTATGTATGAAGCGCAGTTCAACGGGAGCTACGACACCAATGGCTTCTACCAGTCAATCGAAGACCTGCGCCGCTTTACCGCACAGGGCATCATTGCCGGATGCGTATGGGATTCCAATAACCTTTTCGAGGAGAAAGTCTATATCGAAAGTGTGTTGCAGTATTGCCGTGCGGCGGGCATCGAAGTAATTACGAAGCAGGAAGCCGTTGACATTTGCCTGCGCAGGAGTTTGACTGCGGGCAATATTATCTACAATCCCCGCCTGCGGAACACTGCGAAAGAATTCCTGCCGGATGCGTCCAATGTACCGAGCAATCCTGACGGCTACGAAGGGAATTGCAGTGTGGACACGAGTGGCAGTGCACCTGTTCTCATAGCAACGGGAGCGACCTATTATAAACACTACGGAGTGCCTACTGGCTGCAAGCTCCGCTATCGGGCAGAAATCAAAGGCAGTAGCATCATCAGTTTCTATTTCCTGCGCAACAAGGCAGGCTTCTATAATTCCGAGGATATTTCGGTGGCGAGCCGTTCAGTCAGCAATGCAGACTTCGTGGAGTTTTCCCTTGAATTTCCCGTGCCGGATAATGCGCTGGAGGCATGGAACGGCGTGACGGAAGACCTCGGTGGCAAGATATGCGCCCTCGTGATTAAGTACTCCGCAGGGTTACAGGTCAGAAATATATCACTTTCAGTTGTATGAGCACGGTAAGACAGACGGTGCGCGAATTTCGCGCAATGACGCGCCGCGTGAGCGTTTCGACGACGATTGCGCTCTGGGTGTGCCTCGGCATGACGATAGCCATGTTTGGCGTTTCCTTTGCCATTCCGCCAAAGGGAGTAATTGACGCATCTATCTTCAAGGGTGCGGGATTCATGTTCGCTTTCGCTTCCCTGTTCGAACTGCGCGAAGCGATACGCGAGGGCCTGGGAGTGAAGCTCACTCACGGAGATACCACGATAGAAGTCCATGACCTTGACGGGAATCCCGAAAAAGAAACGCAGCCCGAAAATCGGGGCTCCTCCAAGCCACTGGCTCCCGATGACCACGGCGGGGAGTAATAAGGGCTGCGGTACGGGGGGTAGCGGGCCGACTGAACTTGCCGCTACCCCTTTTTTTACTTTGTATAGAAAGATATGGTTACAGCAAAATACTTCAAAGAAGCGGAGTTTAAGAAATGTACTCCCTCTTGTTCGCTGCAAGACATGCAGCCGACCTTTATGGCAACTCTTGACGCTATCCGTTCCCTCGCCGGGATTCCCCTCAAACTCTCGTGCGCATATCGCTCGGTGGAGTGGGATAAAGCGAAGGGCCGGGACGGAAACAGCGCACATACGAGGGGCTGGGCGGTGGATATCGTCTGCAACTCCAGCGCGACACGCAGCAAGATTATCACTGCGGCCCTTCGTATGGGCATCAACAGAATTGGTATCGGAAAGAACTTCATCCACTTGGACGCAGACCCTTCCAAGCCGAAAAACGTGATTTGGCATTATTATTAGTATTATTATTATGGAACTTGCAAAGAAAATCATCGCTGGCTTCCTCCTTGCCGCCCTTGCGGCGGTGTACCTCGGAAGCATCATCATTTCGATTATCGTAGTGTGGCCTGTCGGTTGGTGGTGGGCGCTCATCCAGTTCATCGTAGCGGCTTTCTCCGGCCCTATCGTTTGGGCACTGGGCGAGAAATTACTTTCCTATATCCTTGACAAGCAGTGAAGCAGTTCTTCGGGTCTGTTCTTATCTTCCTTATCTGCTTCGGGGCAGGGGTTGTGACTGGGTGGTTCTGCAAGCCGGTGCCGCCTACTCCTGCCCTTCCGCAGACCGACACCCTGTATATCCGGGACACGCTGACGGTGATAAAACCAGTATATATCACGAAGCGCGTGACGGATTCCGTCTATGTCCCGGTCACGGATACGCTCCGGGTGCACGACACGCTCCTTGTCGCCCTGCCGATTGAGCAGCGGGTTTATGAGGATTCGACATATAGGGCAGTCGTAAGCGGCTTCCGTCCCAGCCTTGACACCATAGCCATCTATCCAGTTACAATGATAGTTCCGGTGACGGAGAAGGTCAAGACGCAGCCGAAGTTCTCTGTCGGGGTACAGGCCGGGTTTGGGGTGTCATACCAACAAGGCTTTCATGCCGGGCCTTATATCGGCATCGGCATCCAGTATAATCTCCTTAATTTTTGATATCATGCCAGTAAGAAAAGTCCCCGGCGGCTACCAGTGGGGCCAGCACGGGAAAGTATATCCGACAAAGGCGCAGGCAGAAGCGCAGGGCCGGGCCGCATACGCGGCAGGTTACCGTCCTTCCAAAGCCGAGCCGAAGAAGAAATAAAACCCTCGTTCTGGGGTAGTTTTCATACATTATCTTCTTTCATCTTCTTTTATCCGCTCCGGAGTGTTGCGAAATACTCCGGAGTTTTATATCTTTGCATCGTCAGTAATCTGAAGCATTTTGGTCATTTTCTGTTTCGGCACGGCCAGTCGTGAAGACTCGCCGTATTTTTGTGTACAAACGCCAGAAACGGCCCTATTTTCGCGTTATAATCTCCATTTGATAAATTATATTGCTTCGCTTTATACTTGCGAAATACGGGAGTTTTGCGAAAAATAACTCTTTCTTGGGTAAAGGGCCAGAAAATAGTGGGCTAAATAGGATAAAGGGGGCAGAAATCGCCCTTGCAGGGGTTTCGGGGCGCATTTCAAAGGGCCAAAGCAACTTTTTCAACTTTTTTCGGCAAAATTGCAAAAAAATTTTGTAGATTAAATAAAAACACTTATATTTGCAGTGAGATTTGATAAACGGATGCGGCCGATACCGCAGCAAAAATGAACAAGGAAATGGAAAAGTTAAAATACACAACCCGTCAAATCAACGGCAATTACAAAATCAAGGTTTCCGGCCTGTATGATGGTCAAAAGGTAAACACGTTGGTTGGCGTTTCCGGCCTTATCAAGATGGTTAACGACATCGAATTAACCAACCGTCTTTTGGACCGTGCCTTTTCCTGTATGGGCGATGTTTGCGTTTGCAAGTTGCGCCGGGGTTTGAAGATTTCGTTTTACGTTGCTTAATTTCTTTTCTGTTATGGCTTATTCATTTGGCAAATTTACCGGGGAAATCGGTTACAAGGGGCATTTTATCCAAACCACGGAATCCCCGTTACAAATTGTTTACGTGGTTGATGGCGATTTGGAACACGCGTATTGGTCCGTTGCGGACGCGAAACGCGCAATCAATGGCAAAGAATTAAAGTATTTGCCGGTTGACGTTCGGCATTGGTTCCACGATGAAAAACAACCAATCGGCGGTCCACAGATGCCGGAACGCGATTCGGATTATTGGGACGAACAAAAAGAATTTTTCAAGCGTTATGAATAATATTCGGGCCGGGCAACCGGCCCACAAAATGCGATACGATGAAAAGACCACAAAATTTTGAATTGGCGGTATATCTTGCGGAAAAACACCGCGAAAAAATGACCAATGACAACGCGTTTAAGAAAATCGCCGGTGTGTACAATATGAAATGGCGTGTGTTGAAACGCAATTTTGAATATGTGTGTTGGGTTAATGATTCAATCAAGGAACTTGCGATAAAATAAATAACAATTGATATGAAACAGATTTGGAACGATATTAAAGAACGTTGGCCGTTGGCCGTATTGGGTGCATTGTTTGGCCTTGCAATCGCATTGGTAGTATAATGGCAAAGAAAACCGCGAAATCAATCGCAACTTCAAAATTAAGGTCTCCGGCCAGTTTGAGGGCCATAAGATTCACACCCTCGTAGGAGTGACCGGACTGCTCAAGATAGTCGGCGATGTCGCCCTTGCCAATCGCCTCCTTGACCGCGCATTCAACACGATGAATGATGTCGAGGTCTGCAAACTCCGCAGGGGCGTTAAAATTTCCTTCTACGCAGCATAGTTAAACCCATAAAATACTCAGTTATGAAAACAATGTTCTACAAGAAAGGCAGTTTAACGGCAACTATCAACACCGTTGAACTTAAAGGAGGCACATTCTTTCGCGTCATCTACCCCGACACGGAGCGGAAAAGCGAGGTAACTCGCTACCTCTCCAACTTCTTCGAAGCGGAGTCCTGCCTTATTAACCTCGGCTATAAAGGCGAGAAGGACTCAGAGTATAAGGGCATCGCAATCCGCTGGCGCGAGAGGGGTGTCCACAACGTTATGGATGCAATCTACAAAGACGGCTACTTTTCCTTCCTGCCGCCTTTCCCCGGTACAATCTTCTACGATGCAGAGAGCATCCCTGCTGCCTGCGCAGAAATAGACCGACTTGAAAATTTCTCAAAAGTGATATAGTTATGACAAGTTATTACATCTTCAAAACCGACCATTACACCGATAAGACAGTTCATATCTGCAACAGTTGTTATGATACGAAAGACAAATGCCGCAGACACTGGCTCGCTTATGCTTACGGCTTTATGGATTGCGCTTTCGAAGTTTACGGGGCGGGTAATTTTGAAATGAGCGGCGATATTATGAAGGATAACAAGTTTACCTTCCGCGCTGAAAATAAGAACGTATCTTACTTTATGCTTTTCGACAAGGAAGGGCAGGAGTTAATTAAAAAAATTTCATAGTTATGGAAAAGAAAGAACGTAAAGAAGCAGACTTGCTTATGGCAATCCTCGGTGTTATCCTCGGTATCGGTATTATCTTAGCCTTATAAGTTATGTCAAAGTTACCTCCCAATGCAGTACCCCTTTACCGCATCTTAACGAAGAAATCACGGCTCGGCTTCGGGCAGTATGAAGACCTTACGGTGGGCGACATCCTTAAAGTGGATGAGCAGTATATCGTCTGGTGTTACAGTCACTTCGAGAAGATAAGCTTCTGCGAGGAAATCCTAACCGAACTCGGCGTAGCCCGCCGCATCCCGAAGCCCGGCACGGATGAAAGCCTGCTGGGGGAGTGGTTGCGGGCGCGGAATCAGCAATACACTGCCGAAGAACGATTTCACGGGCGCATAAAGAAAGCCCGACTGCGGAAGAACAAGGCCATTGCCAATCTGATACGGGTGCGCAATGATGTCAACCTTACGAAGCGGCAGTTGCAGGCTATCAATCACGGACATATGAAGAAAAGCTGACATGGCAAAGAAGACAAGAGGCCGCACAAGGCGGCAGTTATACGAGCAGGCGATGGGGAGGCCCCTGGAGGGCCTTTCCGTCCTTGCCTTCCAGTTCCGCAGCGAAGGGGCGCAGCAACGGGCGCACTTCGACCTCCTTGCCGTTAAGCCGAAGATTCTGTACGCTATCTATGACGGAAATAGGACACAGGCATACATCGTCACGCAGCCCGATTTCGCTCCACAGATTGTTTCAATGATGCAGGCCGCAGGAGGACAGCAGTTCGAGCCGGTGCTTGATACGGCAATGATTGCGGATATATTTTGAAGATTAAATAAAAATACTTATATTTGCAAAGTAATTAAGACCCCTGCCGGGAGGTTACCCGGCCAAAGCAATGAAAGACAAGATTACGTTTACAAAGTTACAGTGGGATGAGCAGCGCGAGTGCGTTGTCTGCCCGACTTGCGGCGAGGCGTTGCGCCTTGTTGAGGAAATCGGCCATTATGACCCTTGCTCCGTCAACGGGGAGCCGGGTGAGCCGCAGTGGAAGGTTGACGGTTACCTGTACGCCTGCGATGAGTGCGGCAGCGAGTTTATTTCACGGGAAGAAATCTAACCCTTAAAGATTCAAGATATGTTTAACATTGAGCAAGCAATCGCCCGAGCGAAAGACCACGGGCACGAAGTAACAAAGCGGGCTATCGCATATCGCCTATGGCCCAAGACAGCAGAAGCCTGTGCGGTAATCAATATGTCGAAACTCTGCACGGGAAAGCTCCAGAGGATAGACCCCGACTGGGTGCCGATTATCTGCGAGATGTGCCACTGCGATGCAAATTTCTTATTCGGTATCCGATGAAAAAGAAAACCCTCCTTACAATAGCCGCCGAGGGATGCGGGATAGTGTCAGCAGTCGCAGGTATCGGCGCTGCGGTCTTCAATCCCTGGCACTGGATAACCGCAACTTTTTTTCTCGGCCTGATGATTTACTTTATCTACCGAGTAGCCAAAGAAGATGTATAACCCCTTTATAAACACACAGTAAAATGAAGACACAAAACAACACGAGCGAGGCCCTGCGCGAGTTGATGCGCGGCCCGCAGGAGCATTCCCCGGAAGTAGTCAAGCCGGGACTTACGGTAGAGCAGATGACCGCCCTGTTCTTTGACAGGAACGCCCTCCATGAACCCCGTTACCGCTTATGGCAGCTCAACTCACGGGGAGGTCGATATTATTATACCTTCTCGCCGGAGACGGGCGAAGCAGTTTTCTTCCCGTCCGTCACTACGATACTCCGCAAGGTTATGCCGGAGAACAGATTCCTTACGGAGTGGAAACTTTCCAAGGGTAAGGAAGCCGCCGAGGAGTATACGCTTGAAAGGGCCAGCTACGGCACATTTATACACGGGCAACTGGCCGTTCTCGCCAGCCTGCGCAGGTATAATCTTGACGAAGTGCGGGAGCGGTTGTCGGAGTTCGTGGCCCGCGAGAAACTTCCCTATGGTTTCATTGATGCGCACGAAGATGAGGCAAAGGCAGACATCAAAGCATTTGCCCGCTGGATGTGGGAGTACGATGTGCGGCCCTACGCCATTGAAGTTTCCTTGTTTAGCGAGAAGGGATATGCCGGAATGATTGACCTTATCTGTAATCTGCGCATGATTAGCCGGAGCGAGGAAGCCGCAGCGAGGGCGAAGTACGGAACGGATGACAAGAAACTCGCCTCTATTGATGCAAAGGTAGCGGAGCGGATAGATGCGATAGTTGACTTCAAAACCGGAAAGAAGGGCTTCTACGATGAGTATGCTATCCAGCTGGAACTCTACCGCCGTATGTGGAACGAGAACTTTCCGTACATACCTATTGAGCGTATCTTCAACATCGCTCCAAAAGACTGGACGAAGACGGTCAAAAAAGTCCCTTCGTTTACCTTCGAGGAGCAGACGCATAATCCTGTCCTTCGACAAGTTGATATCTACCTCGAACTATTCAAGCTCCTTGACGATGAAGACCGCACGGTAGTCCTTATCGGAGGCACTATCGACCTGGACGCTCCGCAAGAAAACGTCAAACTATATAAACTGCCCGAACTGGTTAAGGAATGGGCCGAGAAACGGGCCGTAAACGGCGATATAGATACCGAGCGGGATAATATACCGCAGGAAGGTTTTACGCCCGAAAAACGCGAGTTTTCGCAAAAATAACTGACGGATATGAGTGGAAGAATCATAAGGCCCGGAGAGAGCGCAGCGATGCTCGACTTTCCCGAAGTAGGCCGCTTGCATATAGGCCAGAAATCCGAAAAGGGCTACCCGATGAGCCTCGACTATTTCCGTCCAACTGGAAAGTACGCAGGGCTGTTCACGCAGATTCTCGGCCCGAAGCCGCAGACCCTCCAGATAATCTTTACCGATGACAACCCCGAATTGGTATGCAATGAGCATTATGAGTTCAGGGACGGAAGCGGTGCGCTGGTAGCGGAAGGAGACGGCAGGGATTTTCGGGTATGGGACGGACGCAGACGCGCTCCTTTCTCAACTACGGACTACCCCGACATTATGCAGCAGATTTCCGCGAAATACCCCAAGAAGCCGAGGTATGAGGGAGATACGGGCTGGGATGTCGTCCTGACGATGCGCTTTATTATTCCGGCAGTCAATAGTGTTGTAGGCGTATGGCGATTCCAGACGAAGGGAGTGGCCAGCAGCATCCGCAATATCAGAAATTCTTTCGACGGGGTGCAGATGATTCGCGGGACGGTTACCGGGACGGTGTTCGACCTGTCCGTACAGTTTGCCAAGAGCGACAAGCCCGGCACGGCCAGCCGTTTCCCAGTCGTAACGATGATAGCGAATGACACGAGGATAGATGATATCCGAAAGGCGATAGCGCAGAAGCAAGACCTTTCCCTGCTCCTGCCCGCAAAGGAGAAGTGATTTGGAAATTCGAAAATTCTTCTTACCTTTGCATCGTCTTCATTGAACGAACTGGATTTCTCCGGGCAGTGTTATCCTGAGACACTGGCACTGCCCGGATTTCCAAAGAAAGAGGAAAATTCGCAGGGCGGCTGGCGGGCCGCGAGTAGGATAAAAAGACCTCTCCGAGTATGTTGACCGCCGCCACAGTCAGCAGAAAAGAGAGGTTTATTAGTTTACGGCGATGACATATTTCTTCGATACCGATATAGCCCGCGAATACGGAGTCAACGAGGCGATAATGATACAGAATTTCGCCTACTGGATTGCGAAGAACGAGGCAAACGACAAACATTTTCACGATGGCCGATACTGGGTCTATAATTCAGTCGAGGCATTCAGCAGGTTATTCCCCTTCTGGACGGCAGCGCAGATACGCCATATCCTCAAGAATCTTGTAGATAAGGGCGTGATAATCAAAGGTAACTATAACGCTTCGCAGTACGACAGGACTTGCTGGTACGCTTTTACAGATTCGATTTGCGAAAAGTATCAACTCCATTTGTTAAATTTATCAAATGGAATTGCTAAAAATAGCGAACCGATACCAAATAATAATACAAATAGATATTCAAATAATAATATAGATAATAATACCAGTAGTAATAAAGGAACTTCTGAAAACTTATGTTTATTTCCAGATAGTAAGTATTATCAATGGGAAATCTTTTCAAGCTATTTTAAGCAACCTAACTACGAAGAAGTTGATTTATATTACTACTGGCAGGTAATTGCCGACTGGAGCCTGAGCGGAGGCAATAAGAAGCGCGACTGGATTGCGACGGCCCGGAACTGGATACGCTCCGACGCGAGTACGGGACGGTTACGGCGGAAGCCAGCGCAGCAGGGAGGCGTTGCTCTTTCCCCTGACGCGGTACATTATCTCGAAATGAGCGGAGGGCTTTTCAATGAATGAACTAATTCCTTTCCAGGGCCTGATTCCGAGGCAGGAGCTGGCCCGAAACCCGCAGGTGGTAAAGGCTCTTGAACGTAGCGAGCGGCTTATCCTTGGGGCATCGCTCAAGCGGCAGTTCGTTACCTTTTCCCTCGAAGAACTGGCGGCTGAATTGTCAAAGATAATTGATTGGATAGCCCGTGACATAGGCTACAATATCAAAGGGGCCGATGACAGGCAGTATATCATCGTCCGCACGGCGCAGTTGCTTCGGCGTTACTATGACACGCTGTCAGTTGAAGATTTCCGGCTGGCCTTTGAGATGGCCGTCGCCGGGGAGTTGGAAGGCTACCTGCCGAAGGACTGGAAAGGGAACACGGATGCGCACCACTACCAGCAGTTCAGTGCGGAGTATGTATGCAAGATACTCAACGCCTACAAGAGCCGCCGGGCCGCAGCATTGAAGAAAGCGGAACAGGCAGCACCGAAGCCAGTAACCTCCGCAGTGCCGGAGAAAGATAGGCAGCGCAACTCCGAATGGATGCGACAAGAGTTGATTCACTACTGGCTGCACTATAAATATCGTGGGTGGTTTCCAGCCGTTAGTCCGATTGCGGAAATGCGCTTCTACGAAATACTCGCCGATGCTGGACTTGCCGACCAGATAGAGGTAACGGAGGCAGAGCAGAAGGCAGTGCTGGGAAAGGCAATGATGTACTACGCAGGTCGTGGAATGGTTGCCGACCTTAAACGGATGAAGGAGCAGGGCGCAGGGGCAGATGAAATTCAGGGCGATGCCTTCCGTCTCGCACGCAGGAAAGCCTTGCATCGGGCGCTCATCGAGATTACACGAGAAGAAATACAATTACGAGACTATATTTTCGAGAAATGGAAATAAAAGGAAAAGTTTATTGCTTATTTGAGCAGTCTGGGATGTTCAAGAATGAGTTTATCAAGTTGGGCATCCCTGCCGAAGATTTCGACATCCAGAACAACTTTGGACAGACAGACCACCAGATAGACTTGTTTGCGGAAATCGAAAAAGCATTTGTGGGGGGGGGGGTATAACTATCTTTGACTCAATGAGTTGTGAAGATATTGTGTTTGCGTTCTTCCCTTGCATCTACTTTGAGGCGATGCAGATGATGGAGTACACCTTCGAGCATTTGAACCAACGGGGTCTCACAACGCAACAGAAGTTCGAACGGGTCGTGGAGCGGATACAGAATCGCGAAAAGTTCCTCATCCTCCTCTACAAGTTGGTCGGCATCGCTCAGGTCCGTGGACTCCGTCTCATCATCGAGAATCCGGCGACGCAACCGCACTACCTCTTGCTTACCCAGGTTTTTCTTCGGCCAACCATCATAGACAAGGACCGGACGCGCCGGGGAGACTACTTCAAGAAACCGACGGCTTACTGGTTCATCAACTGCTCTCCGGGGCAAGGTGAGACACTGCAAGACCCGGAGTTCCGCAAGACCATCCTCGGCAGTAAGGCCGGAGCAAAGGCTGGTATCTGTTCGGAGGAACGGTCAATGATGTCACCGGATTATGCGCGAAACTTCATCCACGATTTTATACTTGGTAAGCCGCAGATAAATTCACAACTTAATTTATTCGAAAATGAACTTTGAATTTGACACAATTATAGGAATCGACCCGGGTAGATTGGGTGGCATTGCAATCTTCCAGCCGGGCAAGATAACAAAGACGGTAAAGATGCCAAAGGACATCCGCGAACTTGGGGAGTTCTTCTCTTATTATGCCGAAAACTTCCGTCCGCTGGTATTCCTCGAAAAACTCTCCGTCCGTCCAGATGATGTCAAGGATAACCCCGGCAAGATATACCGAATCCAGCAGATGCTGGCGAACTATGAACACTTGAAAGCACTGCTGGAAGGTGTCGGCCTGCCGTATGTTCTCGTTCATCCTATGTCTTGGCAGACGAAACTTGGACTGCGCTCCGTTAAGGGCCACGAGGAAAAGAAGCACCGCAAGACGAGGTATAAGTTGAAGGCCGAGAAGGAGTATCCCGAATGCAAGGTCACACTATGGAATGCCGATGCCTTGCTCATTATGCACTTCGGGCGCTGGGCGGTAGTAAATGACCGGAACTGGGTGCTTGCTAATCTGCCCGGCTATATCAAAGAGAGCGAGCTTTTTAGTAATAAGTAAAAAATTGCAAAAATTATTTGCAGATTAAATAAAAACACTTATATTTGCAGTAGAATTGATAGAAAGACGGGCCGGGCCGATACCCGGAAACGATTAAGAGAACAAGGAAATGAAGACAAAATTTTACATTGCAAGCTACCAAGATATGCAAGATAAGTGCTGGGAGTTGTGTATACGGGCGATAAGTTGGAAGGCCGCGATGAAAGATGCGCATTCCCAGCAAAAAGTCTACGGCAAGCTCTTTTCAGTTAAACTACTTAAATAATCCAGTACAATGACACTCGAACAGGAAAAAACAATCGCAAGGGCTTATGAGGCCCTCGAAACTATCACTGCCGTAGGCGCAGAGAAAGGTCTTAAAATCATCTGCAATATTTCAGCGGAGAACGGCCTTTGGGCATCAATCGAAAAGCCTTCATGGAGGATGTTTAAGGAGCCTTTCTTGCGCGACCTCCGTATAAAATCTATCGCCGAAGTCGAGCAGTGGGAGCAGGCTATTATTGCCGAAATCAATTCCTGCGCAGCGGAACTCGTAGAGGATAGGGTGCAGGCTTTGAAAGCGGAACTCGCAAGATTAACTCAATAAGTTATGAACGAAAAGCAATTCTTCAAATCGCTCTCGGAGATAGAAAGTCTCCGGGAGCATACCGTGTACGACATCATAATGTCGGACGGGTTCCTGAAAAACATCGGCAATAGGCTGGAGCAGCAGAAGCAGTTGCGGAATGCCGCAATAAATGCGATAAAGACGGGCAGGTTGCTTGCTCATACCGTTGACAAGTTCCTCCAGCATACCGCCGAGGAAATGCGCGATGAATTTCTTACCGTTACAGCCAAGACCAGCAAGCGCAGCGCTGCGGAAAGGAAGTATATCGAGCAACTGGGCAACCTCGCGTATAACGATACTATCGAGGAGATTGCTATTGCCGAGAAGCCGGAACTGAAAGAGTTTTTCGAAAAGAGGCGCAGAAATGGCCGAAACTCTTAACCTTTCCGGGCGTATCAGCGGTAGCGGCCTGCTCCTTCCGATGGAAGTCCTTCGGGATTTTTGCCGAAGGTTCACCGGCCGGAGGGCGGTAGTCCGAATTATCGCGCTTTCACGCGAAGTTACCGCTGCCCAGCGAGGTTACTACTATGGATATATCTTACCTGAAATCAATGCGGCAAGGGCCAAGCAAGGAACGATTGAAAGCGAACTGGAGACGGATACCTTCCTTCGCAGCGAATGTCCTATCTGCTGGAGGGACGGGGAATGCCGGAAGCCGTTGGAAATGGATGCGGAGGATATGTCGAATTTTATTGACTGGCTGAAATGGTATGCAGCCGAGAATTTCCACGTTTATATTGAAGATTCAAACCTTATAGTATGAGAAAGATTAACCCTCGGGACTTCGCTTCGTTCAGGCTGGAGCGGCCCAGATTTACCTACACCGGAGCATCACTCAAAGCAATGCTCAAAGCCTTCGAAGAATGGCCGTCCCCTTGTAAGTTCATCGGCACGAAGTTAGACGGAAACGAAGCAATTCTCGACCAGAAATGACCGCGCTTGGAGAAGTCCTTTATTTTGATGCGAGGGCGGCAGAACCAGTTAAGCCTTCGCTGAACTGGCGCACGGATGTTTTTCCGGCGATGACTTCCCTCGTATGGATTTGGAAAGGTCGGCTTTATGTCGCAGAGAACGAGGATTCGCTATCCCGGTTTGTCGACCATTGCTACGATGCGACCTTCCTTTGCGGATTCAACTGCCACGCATCAGTCTCCCTTATCAAAGCGGAGATTATCGCGGTCAAAGGCCGGGAGTTCTACGATGAAATGGCAGTCGGGGAGGCCCTTGACAAGCGGAAGCGGATTGACTTGATGCTTTGCACGAAGAAATGGGTAGATGCGAGGGATATGTCCGGTGAACTCCGCTTCCCGTCCCTCGAAGAACTTTTCTCCAGATGCTTTCCGGGCCAGGCCCTTGAAGTCGCTTCCCAAGAAGGAAGGACGAAAGCTCTCCAGTTTTGTTTGCCGAGGGTACTTCTGGAAGGATTGACTGAACTCCGGCAGCGAGAGTATCGGGAAAACGCAAAAAAGGCCGCTAATTCGCAAGTATAACTTCCCGATGATAAATTATACGGCTTTTGTTTATAACGCCAAAATACGCAAGATTTATGGAAAATAACCTTATCAAGATGTCTTTCCCTCCAGCCTTCGTAGTGGACTACGCGAAGAAGATGCTTGCTCACGCGAAGAAAGGGAAGAACAACGGCCCCGGCGAACTGGCAATGCTTTCCGACATCGTCACAATGCTGGAGATTGCCGAAGGAGTGATGCAACCGAGCCAGCCGGATGCTGGTAACAAGAAATAACAACTATTATGGAAAAGCCAAAGTACGAAAATTTCAACTTGTCAAAAGTCAAGATTGACAAGGCCGGAGGATTGGTATGCGAGTACCAGTTGACCGAGGTAGTGGGCGATGATGCCTGCGTGACCGACTATGCGGTATCGAATACCAGAGCGCCGCACCCCGACCTTCTCGCTCTCTTTCCGAAACTTCGCGGTATCATAGGCCGTGTGCTGGGAGTGACTTCCGTCCTTGAACACTTGCAGTCCGAGCATTACCCTGCGATGGAAGGAGTAGAGAAATACCTTGAAGGTACACTGGAGCAGTACGATGTCAGGGGAGTAGCCTGGAGCGGTAGCGGCAGCAAGGCCGGGGTAGTGATTACTTCGGTATTCAAGACTCCGCTGGGACTGAAAACCTGCATCAACACTCCCCGTCTTCCGACAGGTACGGAAAGTTACGGCTTCGAAGACGAACTCCTTGAACTGACGGAGGCAATCAAGACCGAAGTCTACGAGTACCTTTTCAACGGCAAGCAAGCACAACTTTCACTGTTCGGCCAGGAGTAGTATGAAGCAGATTTGGATAGATACGCGCGAGTGCTACGACTACGCACGGAGCAGAGGCTACGAGCCGCTTATCGACAGGCGCTTCCGCTTGGAGATAAACTTGCGCGTGTCCATCCAGCAAGAACTATTCGGGAGGGGGCATAGTCCGGAGGAAAACGAGAAATTCTATCGCTGGTGCTGGGAGCATAAATTGCAAGTTTGCGAAGAATGTATGAGACCTTTGTACCATTATTCCGCAGTTCATATCTCGCATATCCTTTCCCGGAAAGAATTTCCACAAGGCCATTTTGACCCGCGAAATGTCAATATCCTTTGTTTAAACTGCCATAATAAATGGGAATATCGGAATACACGACACGGAATGCGGATTGAGCCGCATAATGATTTAATTATCCAAGAACTTAAGCAAGATTATAGATAGAATTTTGTATATTTGTAAGCGCGGATAGGATGAAATTGCAACCCATCCGAAAAGGTAAGCCGATAGCCCTGCCGCGCTTTTTAATTATCGGCATCAGTAAATATCGGCAATTATGCAAAATGAAATTTGGAAGCCTATTCCCGGCTATGAGGGGAAATACGAAGTAAGTAATCTTGGCAGAGTTAAGAGCATCCCTCGTTTTGTCCCAAGTAAGGGAAATGGATTAAGGCCAGTTAAAGAGAGAATCCTGCGCCAAAGTATAATTAAAGGCTATTACAATGTTATTCTATGTCAAAATGGGAAAGTTCATAAACACGGCGTTGTGCATAGGTTAGTTGCGCTTGCTTTTATCCCTAATATTGATAATAAGCCTGTTATTGACCATATAAATTGTAACCCTCTTGATAATAGGGCCGAGAACTTGAAATGGTGCACACAAAAGGAAAATTGTAATAATCCTATTTCAAGAGAGAGGTTCACCTTATCAAAAAGCGGAGGAAAAAATCATTTGTATGGTAGGAGAAATGAGCAAGTGCATAACTCACGCATGGTTGCTTGTTATTCAAAGAAGGGAATCCTTATAAAAATTTATCCCTCAATAGCAGAGGCACATAGGCAGACAAATATTAGCGCAAGTGCGATAAGTAATTGTGCATCAAAACGCAAAAAATTCGATAAAAGGGATGGAAAATACTATACCACCAAAAGTGCTGGCGGTTACATTTGGAAATATGTTAATTCTTAATTAATACCAATTATGAATATTATTATTTTGCAGGGTAATGTGGGGGAAGACCCCCGTATTAAAGACTTTGAAGGTGGCGGCAAAGTTGCCCAGTTCAGTCTCGCCACAACGGAAAAGGGATACAAGACGCAGGATGGCAGGGAGATTCCCGATGAAACGACTTGGCATAATATCGTAGTCAAGCGGACGGGACTCGCCGGGGTATGCCAGCAATATGTCAAGAAAGGTACTCCCCTTCTTGTCAGGGGGCGCATCACAAATAGGCAGTATGCTGATGCGCAGGGCGTGACGCGATATATCACGGAGGTGGTTGTAGATGAACTTACCCTGCAGGGCCGCAAAGAGCGGGAAAATGCTCCGGCTCCTGCACCGGACGGATATGTGCCGAGGCAGCAGCTACAACGGGAACAGGGGGCGGCTGGCGGCTATCCGCAGTATGCGCCTCAATACCAGCCGCCGATGCCGCAATATGGCGGGCCGCAGTATCAAGATGACGGAGATATGCCACTTTTCGACAAGAATGGAAACTTTCAAGGTTAGCGAATACAGGCCGGAGTTTCATGAAAAGTTTCATGCAATCGGCCTTCCCGAAGAACTGGCAGAGAAGCTCACTACCGTTGACTGTGTGATTGACGGGATGCCGCAGGCGCAATGTTCCGTCCTTATCTGGAAGACTAACACGCCGTACAGGGGCGACTTGCTTATCTGCGCCGTATCTCATGATTATAAAGTTCCGGGGCATATCTGCGGACTTGTTGAGCTGTACGATGTCAAGCCGTGCCGTGGTATTACTCCCGTCCAGTGGCATGACGCTGCGAAACCTGCCGGAGTTGATACCAGCCTCGGCTACGCATGGTTTTTCCGCAATCCCCGGCGCGTAATTGAAATGCCGTGCAATGTTCCGAGGAAGCCCTTCTCCCTGATAGTCCACAAAGGAGAAGTGACGGAGTATCCGATGAACGTGGTTATCGGCGAAGATGAATGGCGCAAAATCAGGGCGAAGTATGGACTACGATAAGCTGACACCTTCCGACTTCGGGCTGGCAAATATGATAGGCTCGCTGACGCAGCAGGACGTGAAGCCGGAAGTTAACGAAGATGATACATATACTCTGCGTTTTAAGTTGTCCTTTAATCCGGTAGACGTTCAGAACATCAATCCAGCAATCCTTCGTGCTATCGAAGGCCGGGCAGGAAAGCGGCTCGTCAAGATGTCTATTCCGGTGCAAGACCACAACCAGAGTGATGGAGAAGTAACCTTGATAGTCCGGCAGAGCGAAGAACGCCTGCCGCAGTATGCCGCACCCAACGAGTACACGAAGCCGTATCCCGGTGCTGGTCTCCTGTATTGCAAGAGGCTGGAGGAGTGCCGGGCCTTAAGGGTTAGCAGGCATAATGTCCAGCAACTTATCTTGTTTGTCGGCGGCGGGGAAATGGAAATTCCGGAAGACGGCCCTGCGACCTTCCACTTCTTGAATGCCAGCGGCTCGGTATGGGCGCACGCGCAAGAAGGCGATTATATCGTGGCTGAACGGCCTGGGCATTTCAGCATTGTTCCCGAAGCCGAGTTCGAAAAGATATGGGAGCGCAAATGAAAAAGGGCAGGCTTCGGCCTGCCTTTTCGCGCAGAAAGCGGTCTATTTCGCAAGTATAGCGGAAAGATGATAAATTATATTGATTTGAGTTTAAGGCGCGGAATACGCGAAAAAAAGAGAAAATAACTTATGGCAAGAGACAAATGTTTGGCCTTTGCAATCTATGTAGGAGGCCGCGATGATTTGAAGGGACGGGAACTGGCCGCAGCAGCATCGGCAGTCGGTATTTCTCTGAGTAGTGCCTACCGTTACTGTGATGCGATTGCAAGGGCAAAATTCCTGCTAAAGGAAAAAAGTTGTAAAAAATTGCAAAAAAATTTTGTAGATTAAATAAAAGATATTATATTTGCAGTGGAATAAGAAAGACGGACGGCCCGATAGCCGAAACAATTAAAGAAAAAGAAGATGAAATACAAAGTTACAATCAACGATTGCCCGGTTGGATGGGTAAAGAACGAAGAAACGACCAACCGCGCCCGTCTGTTCGAATTGCGCGAACAGGCCCACGAAAACGCCCGCAAATGCGCAAAGGCCATTGGCCCGGATGCGTCCCGCAACAACCATTTCGTTTACTATTACGAAATGCCGGAAATATTTATGGGAAAGAAAACCGGGAACGTCGCCGTTTGGGTCTATATGCGCCCGTATTTGGTTGATGATGCGATGTTGGATGATTTCTTGAAAAGATGCAACCCGGATTTTGTCGGGGCGATTCACGGAAATAATCTTTGTTCCAAGTTTTTCGAATAGTAACCACGGGCCGGGCAGAGAAAGCCGCAGCCTATATTATGAACGAAGCATAGTTTAACCCAGCCCCTTGCGCTGCCGATGCGGTCTAACTTAACAGGTATAAAAATTCCAAACCGATTGACGCAGGCAGGGGGCTTTCAAAAATTCAGCATTATGTCAGCAAAGAAAAGGAACAATTACGGCATTAACCCTTCAACGGGTAAGCAGTTCAGGGCGCAGTGGGAAGTTATCTACGAGTATCTGCGCGAGAAGCCAGGGCGTACAATCACGCAGGGCGAAGCAACGCAGGATTTCGGGTTTACCCGACTTTCGGCGATTATTAAAGCAATCGAGTACCGCACGGGCGTAACCGCAGCGCGAAGAAAGATAGTAGTGCCCACAAGGTACGGAGGCGCAGTCGAAGTTTCACAGTATTGGATTGAGCAAATGAGATACAAAGTTATCATAAACGAGCGGCAGGCGGATGGGAGTATTCGTACCTTCGACCAGATTGCAGTCTGCCGGAGCAGGCAGGAAGTTATAGACTTCTACGGCCTTAACGAGCCGGATATTGAGAGTTATACCATTGAAGAAATATGAAAGTTCACTACCGCAGTATGCACTGGACATATAAGAACGGCGAGCGCAAGGCAAAGCAGGGTTACGCCACACTTGACGAGGCCCTGCTTGCCAAGAGCCGCACGAACATCGGAAAAGACCTCGTGCCGTATGTTTGCGATGTCTGCGGCCAATGGCATCTGGGACACTCAAAACTTAAATAGTATGACAAGAGATAAAGCAATAGAGTTGATGCGTCGGTTTTATTTTGACGCAAGCATAGAAAATAAGGCCGCTTTGGAATGCTTAATTCCTGAACTTGCAGAGTGTGAGGACGAGAGGATAAGGAAAGACCTTATTGGCGGCTTAATGTGGCAACGGGATAACATTGGTCGTTTAGGCCCACATGATGATAATCTTATACTCCCCGGATTCTGCGAGAATGTTGGCAAGCACCTCGCCTATCTGGAAAAGCAGAAAGAGCAGAAGCCCGCAGAGTGGAGCGAGGAAGACGAGAATGCACTGGAGTATATTCACGAACTTATCAGTCTTGGATATACCAAGAAGTTTATGGATGGACAGACCGCCGCCGATATGCGAGAGTGGGTAAACAATCACGTCTATCCACAGCCTCATTGGAAGCCCAGCGAGGAGCAGATGGAGTGGCTTGAGTCTGCCGTGAAGTTATCCACTGACAAGCCACACATACACGGAATTATCATTTCACTCTACGAACAATTAAAAAGACTTTAGCCTATGATTATACTAACAT
>Ga0310786_10000922_pt1 | contig 46829 bp, 29 predicted proteins | sample AusTroGonzalo_MG_FD_203881 | JGI IMG/M metagenome (GOLD analysis project Ga0310786, IMG submission 203881) | Bovine rumen microbial communities from tropical cattle in Woodstock, Queensland, Australia - Gonzalo_03 (v2) (version 2) | ecosystem: Host-associated > Mammals > Digestive system >...
GCAGTAGTTGGGTGAAACGATGTTGCGATGCCTGCCGCAAAGCTTGGAAGCTTCACCCACTACCTTAGCGGCTGCCACGCTTCCAAGCGTGGCCTCCTACAACCGCACAGCTCGGAAATTTTCAACCGCACAGGTCGTATTTTCCGCCATTTTTTTGGCGGGTTGGAGATTTCTTTGTAGTTTTGCACTATAAAATCCGCTACTCCATCAACATCCTGTACTTCGACTTCGGCTGCGGCGATGACTATGCCTACCACGGCGTGAACACGTTCACGGGCATGACTAAGGAGGGTTCCGTGCTCCGTTTCAACAACGAGAAAGAAGAACGCTACATCAGCGAGACCACTAAGCACGTGACACTGCCCGATGAGGTCTTCCCGGAGTACTTCCTGCTGATAGTCAACCACTTCAACGAGGTGGCCAAGACACCTATTGAGGAGTGGATGGATTACCTGAAGGATGCCGTCATCCGCGATGACACGACGACTCCCGGCCTGCAGGCTGCCCGCGAGAAGCTGGCCTACATGAGCATGACCGACAAGGAGCGCCGTGCCTACGAGGACTACAGGATCAGCGTCCATGCTGCCAAGGATGCCTGGGATACCGCTATTGATGAAGCAAAAGCCGAAGGTTATATTGAGGGCAGAGCAGAAGGCAGAGCTGAAGGTGTAGAAGATACCAAGCGCGAGAACGCTCGGAAGATGAAGGCCCTTGGGTTATCATCAGACGTAATAGCCCAGGTTACCGGCCTCACCGCTGAAGAAATAGAAGGGCTGTATAGTTCATAAAAATATAGTATAATTCTCTAAACATAAAGGAACAATTCTTTTTCGCAACATTTTCTCCGAATCCTTTGGCGGTTCGGAGATTTTTGTTTATTTTTGCACCGTGCATTTCGATGCACACACTTTTTATTTGCTCAATCGCTACTCGAATTAGCCCCTCGAAAAAGCAGAACGAGCAAATATAAGGTAGTTGTGTAAACAGCCGCCTTGCAACTAACACTCACTGAGGCTTGCGCTTAATGCGCAGGCTTCCCATAGGGTGTTAGAGATTTGGGCTAAACCTGAGTAGCATATGGTGAAGACCTGCGCTTTTCTTTTGCCCGAAGGTTTAGTGCAGGTTTCGGCTCAAAGAGAGAAGCAATTTAGTACTAACCAAATAAAAGTGTATGATTATGAAAAAGAGATTATATTTTTTCCTAATGGCAGTACTGTCGTCGTTTGTGGCCTATAGTGCCTCCGTCACAGTCAATGTGACAACGGAAGGAACTCTGGAACAGGTGCTCTCAGAGCAATCAGTGACCAACATTACAGAGCTGACCATCACAGGGCGGCTGACCGCTGCCGACCTCGTCTATCTGCGTATCGGTGAACGGGTGGCCAACGTGGAGGTGCTCGACCTCTCAGAGGTTACGCTTGTGCCCAGCGATGAGCCGTACAATACGTTGAGCGGCAGTGGAGCCTTAGGCAGTACGACCTACTATTTTTATATTGGAGCAGATTCCACAAAACTGAACAGTTCCACTGACGGTCTCGGACTGCCGGTAAAAAAATATCACTATTACAGCATGAATCTGGGCGCAGCCTTTGTGAATACGTTGTATGAAAAGGTGGTATTGCCGTCGTCTGTGACAGAACTCGGAATGTATAGTTTCTACGGCTGTAAATTGCTACAGACTTTAGAGGTGCCTGGCGGGCTGGAGGCCGTTGGCAGGTATGCTTTCTATGAGGACATCTCGCTAACCACCATCGACTTGTCGGCCATAACTTGGGCAGGCGAATGTGCGTTCTATGGCTGTACGAGTCTGGCCAGTGTAGACCTCAGCAGCCTTGATGACATGGGCGAGAAAGCCTTCTACGGCTGCAACGCACTCAGTGGCACGCTCCATCTGCCCAAGCTGACGCATGTGGCAAAATACGGCTTTGCTGAGTGCACGAAAGTGACGGGCTTCGAGGCCTCCGAGCTACTGAAGACCATTGACGACTATGCCTTCTCAGAGTGTTCATCCATCGCCGAACTGTTATTGCCCGAAGGACTGGAGGAGATGGGCAACTACGCTTTTCAGAACACCAAGGTTACTACCGTCAGTTTCCCGAAAAGTATGAGAATCATTGGCGGGCACAATTTTGATGGTTGCAAAATAGAATCTGTAGCTTTTTCTGAAGGATTGGAGAGTATCGGTGGAGGGGCTTTCTACGGACAGCCCATCAAGCATATCACATTCCCTGCCTCGCTGAAATACATTGGAAGTGAAGCATTCAGATATACTAACTTGGAGTCGGTAACTTTTACAAAAGGTAATGGCGGGTTGGTGATAGATGTATCTGCATTTTTTGGATTGCGTAGGGCAGAACCGGATTTCGTGGTAAACTTCGCTGAAGGGCTGGAGTCAATAGGATCATGTGCTTTTCAAGAGTGTGGCCTAATATCGATAGACCTGCCAGAGGGTCTGAAAACAATCGATTATGGCGCCTTCCAGTCCTGTACATTTCTTAACGAGGTTCATCTGCCTAGTACTCTGCAAGGACTAGGTGACGCTGCCTTTAGTGGCACCCCGTGGGCAAATAGCCAAACAGCCGATGATGACGGCATCTTGTACTATGGAACTATAGCGGTAAAATATAAGGGAGAACTCACAGATGAAACGGTCATCAAGCCCAAGGATGGCACTTTAGGCATTGCTGCCTGGTTCGTGTATAATAGGCCGGAGGTCAAGAAGGTTGTATTTCCCTCATCGCTCAAGACAATTGGATCTCAGGCGTTTTATCATACAGGCATTTCGTCAATAGTCTTTCCCGATTCATTAGAGACAATAGGATATGAAGCGTTTAGTGGTACACCGCTGACAAAGGTGACCATCCCAGAGAATGTTAATAGCATTGGGACAAGTCCATTCTCCAATTGTGAGTCATTGGTACAGGTAACGTACAATACCCGCAACCTGTCTTCTGGCAGCTTGGGAACTATCCCCGCACTTTCCAAACTCATCATTGGCAGCGAAGCGACGGTGCTGCCCAAACAGTTTGTTAATACAAACAGTAACCTGCGCGTGACCTTTGAGGACCGTTCGGAGGACAGTGAACTATTTATTGGAGAAGCCGCACTTCCCTATAATCGGATGACGGCACTGCTGCTGCCTAACTGCCGCATTGCGCTGGATGACGATGCCTTCTCATATTATAAGAATGGTGGTTACTACGAACACCATGCATCGTTTGCCTTTGAGATTCCAGGTGTGATTACCGCTCTTGGGAAAAGTGCACTTAGAGAAACGGGTGTATCAGGAACAGTACGCCTGTCGGATGATGTTACAGCCATTCCTGACTATTCATTCTACAAATGCAGTGGCATGACTGCTATTAGCATTTCTGGCCCAGTAACAAGCATTGGTGAGGAAGCTTTCTCTGGCTGCACAGGCCTGACCGCAATTGGCATTCCTGACTCAGTAACAAGTATTGGAGCAAGTGCCTTCTCCGGCTGCACAGGTCTGACCGCTATTAACATTCCAGACTCGGTGACAAGCATAGAAGAGAAAACCTTCTTAAATTGCAGTGGCCTGACTGTTGCTAACATTGGGAATTCAGTGACAAGTATTGGAGCAAGTGCCTTCTCCGGCTGCAAAGGTCTAACCGCCATTAGCTTTGGCAACTCAGTGACAAGTATTGGCGAGACTGCCTTCAGAGGTTGCAGCAAACTGACCTCCGTCAGTATCCCAAATTCCGTGACAACAATTGATTCGTATGCTTTCCAAGAATGCAGAGGTCTGAAGTTCGTTTATATTACCGATATAGAGTCATGGTGTGGAATAGAGTTCGGCAATGAGTCTAGCAATCCTCTTTGCGCTTATTCAAGTAGTTTTACTACAAGACACCTTTTTGTAAATGACGAGGAGGTTTTCGACTTGATTATTCCAGAAGGTGTTACAAGCATTGGAAAGTATGCTTTCAGTAGTAGTTTACTAACTTCGGTGAGCATCCCAAGCACCGTGACAAGCATTGGTGTGAAAGCTTTCGGTGGCTGCGAGCATCTGAAAGAAGTCCGTTCTGATATTATAGTTCCGTTTGCAATTAGCAATAATGTATTCTCAACATACAATATTCCGCTTTACGTACCCGCTGGCACAAAGGCCAAGTATGAGGTTACTGACGGTTGGAAGAACTTCAGCCCGAATATAATAGAGATGGAAGCCGAGACTGTTCCTGTCGGCAACGCCCTTGTGGCTGGCTACAGCAGTGACAAGGCGCTGGACTTTACGGGCAACGATGTGACGGCATGGATAGCCACGGGATTCCGGGAAGGGAAGATTATGCTGAGCAAGGTGGATGTCGTACCGGCTAACACGGGTATATATGTGAAGTCGACGAAGGCCGGGAACTTTGATGTTCCGGTGACAACCGAAAAGGCGTACTATGTAAATATGTTCCAGCCGGTGGTGACGGCGAAGACGGTGCAGCCGACGGAGACGGTGGACGGCGTGACGTACCAGACGCTGAGCTTCGCATTGTCACAGACGACGGGCCAGCCGGCATTCTTCCCGAACACAGCAGAGAAAACATACGGCGACAACAAGATGTACCTGCGCCTGCCGGAATGGGCGGTGAACGGCGCGACGGGTGCCGCCGACAGCGGTACGGAGCTTGTGACCATAGGCACACTCGGTGTGGCCGGATTCAGCAGCAACCGTAACCTGGACTTCACTGATAGCGACGTAGAGGCATGGATAGCCACGGGCTTCAAGGGCGGCAATGTAATGCTGAGCCGTGTGTATGCCGTACCAGCCGGAACGGGCGTGTATGTGAAGTCGAAGAAGACGCTGACGCAGCAGACAACATTCCAGATTCCCGTAACGACAGAACTGCCCTATTACGTGAATGCGTTCGTCGGCCTGCCCGATGGTGGCACGGTACACCCGACGGAGACTTTTGCTGGTGTGACGATGCAGACGCTGAGCTTCGCAACGTCGAAGACAACGGGCAAGCCCGCCTTCTTCCCGAACACAGCCGACAAGACGTATGGTGCCGGTAAGATGTACCTGCGCCTGCCAGCCGACCTGGTCAACAGCAGCACCCGCGGTATCGGCTTCGTGTTCGAGGGTGACGAAGTGGCAGTCATGGGAGAAACGACGGGAATAAGCGAGGCTTCGCCTCTAAATGATAAAGGAGAAATGATAAATGATGGTTCGACAGGCTCACCACAAGAGAAACGCGGCGGGGTGTACGACCTGCAAGGACGCCGCATGGAAACTTCAAACTTCAAAGTTCAAAGTTCAAAGTTGAAGAAGGGTATGTATATCGTCAACGGCAAGAAGGTTGTGGTTAAGTGAGAAATGTCACACAGATACTTTGACAAGCTCAGCATAAATCACAGCAGATTTATTGAAACAGAACTGTCTACGCCACTAAACTGACGGAGTTTGCGGCGGATGTAGTAATGTCGCGTGCGTGTATACGTGCATATAGGAAGGCGAAACAGGAAAAATGGTAGCACCCCTTGCACCCGTTGCACCTGGTTTGGTGCAAGAGGTGCAAGGGGTGCAAGCTTTTTTCCGATATAGCCTTCTATATGGGATGGCTTTCGAATTTGTCTCATGGGGGCATTTGTCATGATTTGGGGTCTGTTATAATAAAGAAAACGAAGAAGCAGTCAACACCCCACCCCCAACCCCTCCCCTGACAGGGGCGGGGAGTAGCTGCGCCGGCCAACTCGTTCGGATGTGGGAAGGCCGCGCATCTGGATGAGAGGGCTTCCCATCCTGACGAGAGGGCTTCCCATCCTGACGGGAGGGCTTCCCATCCTGACGAGAGGGCTTCCCATCCTGACGGGAGGGCTTCCCGTCCTGACGAGAGGGCTTCCCGTGTGAACGGCGAGGCTTCCCATTCGAACGGGAGGGCTTCCCGTCGGAACGAGAAGCCCTCCCATCAGTCTTCGTAAGACTGAGACTGACATAGATGGTTATTTCACGGCTCTTTTGCGGCTCGTCTTGACGCCATTGGCATCGGTGTGCTGCTCAATGACCAGTCCGCGCTGCTTGCGGCCGTTAGACAGCTGACGCCCGGAGAGGTCGTAGCGCTTGGTGTTGGGTGTTAGGTGTTGGGTGTTGGCAACCTGCTTGATGTTGTTAGCCAGCTTTTCTTGGAACTGCCAGGCATCAAACTGCACATTCTTTGCCTCGGTAAACACGAAGTAGACGCTCTTCACACCGGTGAAGGCGGTCGTGTCAATGTCGAGAATGTGATCCTCGAATGCCGTCGACGAGAACTCTAAACGTGCGGCAGGTTTGGCGGTCTGGCTGCCCAGACGGATTTCGAGAACGCCTGAACCTTTGGCACGCAGCATGAACGAGCCCGGACCATCTTCGCCGAAGTCGGCCTTGCGTACCATCGTCCATGCTCCCGCATTCATCTTTACCTGCATGTTCTGTGAAGCATCATTCCCAAGCGAGTTGATGTTGGTCTTTTTCGTGATGTTCGTGAAGTTATCGTAGGTGACGCCGCCACAGGTAGCCATCGTCTCGGCCTGCTGCAGCTCGTAAGGATTCAAGTTCTTGATGGCACTGACACCGCTGTTGTTCAGCGTGACCTTGTTGATTTTCTGTGTCGACTCGTTAACTGTTGCCTTGTTGACGCAGATGGAGCGGTAGCCTCCGGCACTGTTGTCCACAGCGTTGGCACTTTTCATATTCTGAAGCAGGGCACCGTTGTGGTAAATGTGGTAGTAGTTTCCCTGGAATTTGTGCAGGTGCGAGTGGTTGTTGGGAGAGCTGCCAGGGTGGGGACCATAGTCGCCCTTGTAGACCCATGAGTTGGGATCCATGGGATTGTCGCTGACCATGTAGCACATGGTGCATGCTCCGGGCGCACCGACGGTGATGTTCTGTTCTTTCTGATACTTGCTCCAGTCGTTGCGACCTCTCCATGATGAACAATAGGTATAGACAAACTTGCCGTCCATGATATTCAGCTCGCTGGCCTCGAAGTGGTATGGGGCTGGTATTTTGACAGCCTTGCCGGAGATGGATGTCATTGTTGTTGACAACTTGGCAAAGCGTGCATTGTTAGGCTGCAGGTCGTTGCCTTGGTTGTTCGGGTCGCCACCGCCAAAGCCTATCCATGCCGTGCCGGTCGAGTCGATTACAACACCCGGGTCGAACACCCAGTTACATGGGCTTACGCCCGCAGTGCTACCGGTAATCATCGGGTTGGAGCGTGGCGAGGTGAACGGGCCTACGGGCGACTCCGTACTCTTCAGGACACCCACGCTGCCGCCACCGTTGGCAAAGTAGACGAAGAACTCGTCTTTGCCGGCGCTTGTTGTGCGCCATACTGCCGACGGAGCCCACGAGTTACTGAACTGCCACCCCCACGATGAACAAAGCTTACCCACGTCGATGGTTCCGTGGAACGTCCAGTTCACCATGTCGTCGGTCGAGAAGACGACGAGTGACTTGATGGCGCCGTAGCCGTTATCGCCCTTCTTGTTATTGGCCTTGAACTGCTGGTGGTCGTTCGACCCGTAGACGTAGAGGCGACCGTTGTAGTCGATGGCCGTCGGGTCGGCGCAGAACACGCTGGCGCTGATGGGATTGCCATTGTTGACGGACTTATAGCTCGTAGCCACTTGTTGGGCTGAAGCCGTCATACCGACGGTCAGCAGTACTGCTTGAAGACATAATTTCATTCTCATGGTTTAAAAGTTTTGTAGTTTGGTTGCAAAGGTACGCTTTTTCTGTGAAATATCAAGCAAAAAAGTAGAAAAAAATGAGTGCCGCAGCTATTTTGCCTGTTCAAAACTGATGAGCGTTCCCTCTGGCCCCACTTTCAGGCGTACGGGACAGCCCTCCACCATCGGGTAGTTCCAGCCGCTGTGATGGCCTACCGGGAAATCATAGCAAACGGGAATGGCGTAGTGCTGCAGATACTCGTGCAGCATGTCGTACATGTCTTCAAAACCATTTTCCGGGCATTTGTACTTGGAGAAGTGCCCGACAATGATGCCCTTAAGCCTTGACAGGATGCCTCGGATCTCGAGCAGGTGGAGCATGCGGTCGACCTTCGACATCGATTCGGCAGTGTCTTCGATGAAGAGTATCAGATCGTCATTGTCGCTCAGGTTCAGGAAATCGTATTCCGAACCCGCCAGGCCGCAAAAGACAGAGAAGTTGCCGCCCACCAGACGCCCCACCGCCTCGCCTTGCTGGTCGTGCGGGTGGGGAGGCGCCTGATAGACGGGCAGCTGACCTTGCAGCAGTCGGCGCAGTATCATATTTACAGAGTCGCGTTCGCCACGCATCGAGATGCCGTCGCACATCGAGCAGTGGATGCTCATGACGCCTGCCGACACCTCGGCACTGTGAAGGGCTGTCACGTCGCTGAAGCCCAGCACCCATTTGGGATGCCGGCGAAACTCCTCTAAGGGAATGTGCCGCAACACCTGTACGGCACCGTCGCCGCCACGGCTGCACAGTATTGCCTTGACAGTGGAATCTTTCAGTGCCCACAGCAGGTCGGCGGTGCGCTCGTCAACCGTTCCGGCAAAGCCGTGGTAGTCGTTCAGGGCGTGAGGCCCCACCACGGGCACGTATCCCCACTCGCGCAGCGTGGCGCAGCCTTTTGCCAGCGTCGTGGAGTCGGGCACGCTCGACGGCGACACCACGGCAATCGTGTCGCCGGCCTTCAGGGGCGCCGGCATTGCAGTTTGAAGTTTGAAATTTGAAGTTTGAAATTTATTAACTTCTTGGGCTGCTGCCGTCAGCGCGACGGTTGCAAGCATCAAAGTTTGAAGTTTGTTAATCATCTGTCTTTGTTCCATTGTCTTCAACACGCTCCACCTTGAAGTCGGCGGCAGAGAACCAGTTAGCGTGGCAGGGCGTTTGCGTAAACGGCGAGTGAGTGCTGATGCCGTAGCGGAGCGTGGTGGGGCCGTAGATTTGAATGTCCATCTCCACCTTTTGCCAGCCGTTACCCAAGCCACCCTCTTTGCCTGAGGCCGGCACCGTCTTCCAAGACTGCAGGGCATTGTCAAAGGCTGTGGCAAAGAGGCACACGCCGCCGCCGTCGGCACGGGCATTGCAGCTGACACGGTATGTGCCGGAATCCACCTCCTGTTCCAGCGACGAGAGTTGCATGTAGCGGCTGTCCTCAGGACCCCACATCTGCACGTCGATATATTTGACAGTGGAATCGCCCGTAAAATATTCGCCGCTCTTCACGAAGTTGGCGTAGCAGTGGTGGCGCTTCTCTACCCACAGGTTGTGCTCGTCCAGATATTCGCGGGCCCAGTCGGTCATCCATCCCCGTTCTTCGGCCATTACCTCATCACGCTGCCAGTTGTTGAACGTCTGGATGACGCCGATGCTGGGGAAGATGGCGAGCAGGGCAGCCAGCCAGATGACAATCCAGCCGACGCGCTGGGCGGTGCCCATAGGCTGCAGCTTGCCAGCCTTCGAGAGCAGCATGTGGGTGATGGCATAGATGGGGATGAAGAGTGCCAGCAGCAGGCTGACGACGAAGATGGCCACCGCCCAAGGATGTATATAGAAGGTCTCTGCGAGGTTCAGGTAGCCCAGGTCGAAGGGCAAACTATGTCGGAAATCTCCAGGCACCATGAATATGAAGATCAGCGTACCCACGATGAGCAGGAAGCAACCCAGCAACACCAATCCGAAGACGGCGGCAATGACCACGAAAAGTCCTACCAGCATTTTCAGCAGCACGGAGAGACAGCCTCGCATGTTACTCTTGGGCTCCGGTTGTTGCCTGTCTTTTTCTTCTACCACGACATCGGCCAGGTTCTGTGGTGTCACGTCCTTGCCCTCCATCTCGAGCATCTCCTTGGGCTTCTTGGCCTCAGGCATGGCAATGGCCAGCACGATATAGAAAATGATGAAGGTCGCGTTGAAGGAGAAGAAGAAGCCGCCCAGGTGGAACAGCCTGAACAACGGGAACAGGAAGAAGTTGGAGCCCAGGAACAGCAGCGCATAGCCGATGCGCCACCACGTGGCATCCGTCCCCGTATAGGCGGCAAAGCCTGAGAGCACACCCGCCAGCAGCTTGTCGTTGGGGTTGCGGAAAAGTCGCTTGCCCTTGGTTCTGGCGCGCAGATTTTCACGGAAGCCGCTGGCAGCCGTGCGGAACGAGTCGTAGCGGTGTCCTCCTTCCTTTTCTCCGTTTTGTGTATCGTCCTCCTCGCCTGACAGCTGTTCGGGCTTGCCGATGCGGGTGATGATGTCCTTCACGTGGTCGATGGTGATGGCCACCGTGCCTTTGGCTTTCAGTTCGTCGAACAGCTCGGCGATGCGCTCCTCAATGTCATTGGCTATTTCCTCGCCGCCCTCTTGCTTGCCGAAGGAAGCATGGAGCGACTCGATGTACTGCTGCAGCAGCTCGTAGGCATCCTCGTCAATCTGGAAGAGGCGACCGCAGAGGTTGATGGTAATGTTCTTCTTCATTTCAATTTAATAGTTTTGGGGTGATGGTTTGGAGATAATTGATGGTGTTAGAGAGTTCTGTCCAGGCGGTATCAAGGCCTTCGAGGAACTGTTCGCCCTCAGTGCTGAGAGCATAGTACTTGCGGGGCGGTCCCTGCGTGGACTCCTGCCACTCATAGCGCAGCAGTCCGTCGTTCTTCAGGCGGGTGAGCAGCGGGTAGAGTGTTCCCTCCACCACGAGCAGCTCGGCCTGTTTCAGCTGTTGGATGATGTCACTGGCATACGAAGGCCGGTGCTTCAGGAGCAGCAGCACGCAGTACTCCAGCATCCCTTTCCTCATCTGTGACTTGGCGTTTTCTATGTTCATACTTTCTTTGTTTGGCTCCCTCTTGTTCTCCCTCCGGAAGGAGAACGTCGCGGGAAGGTTTGGTTCACGGCTGCAAAGATAGGTAAAATATTAGTACCTTGCAATACAAAGTACTAAGTTTTTGCCAAGAATTATATATATTTAACTTTACGCCGCGCCAAACGCGCCAAATCGCGGGAGCGTCGGCACGTTATTCTCACATTGATGAGCCTCCGAAAGAAGAAGTCTTACGGCAATGGGGTAGGGGCTTGGGGGCGGACGAAGGAGCGGGAGTCCTGATACTGGCGGTAGGGCAGGTTGTAATCCAGATAGAAGAAATTGTGCTGGCGCTGGTTGTCGTGGGGCGGAACAGTCATGTAGTCGCCGTACTTCTGGCGCAGGTACTCGTCGGCATGTTCCACGCCCATCACCTCATGGCCCTCAAACTGTATGGGCAGCGGCGTGCCGAGCATGGTCTTGGGGATGATGCCTTTCACGCCGTCATCGTAGTCGAGCACATAGTCCGACTTGTCATAATCGTAGGCTAAGTAGGCGGCGCGTAGCTGTCGGCGTGCCCACTCATGGGTGAAGAGTCGCTGTATGAGCAGCACGGGCCAGGAGCTGGGGCCGTGGCCGTGCTTGTAAGGGTTGCGGTGCAGGAAGTAGAGCAGCTTGTCGCAGGCCTTGTAACGAGCGACGGCCAAGCGTCGGGCCAGCGATGAGTGCGGGGCGCCGTCAATCGGAAAGACGTCGATATAGATGCCGGCCACGTAGTCGCTATGCTCACGCTCGATGAGCGTGGTGCTGGCATCGACTACTTTTCCGAAGCCGCCGGGGAACGTTTCGCTGGTCTCGATACACAGTGCCTCTAACGGCTCTGGCAGCCACTCGCGGGCGTGAGCCATGAAACGGTCGTAGTCGGGACGCGGCATACAGATGTCCATGTCGTCGTCCCAGGGAATAAAGCCTTTGTGGCGCACGGCCCCGAGCATGGTACCTGCCCAGCAGTAGTATCTGACGTCATGCTCACGGCAGACGCGGTCTACCGACAGCAAAATCTGCAGGATATGGGTGTGCAGGGTGTCTATATCGTATGAAGCCATGGGGCAAAGGTAGCACAAAAATATTGAACATTGAACATTGAACTTTGAACTTTGAACTTTAATAAGTGAAAAGTGAGGCCTTTTAACTCCCTTTAACTCCTTTGACTCCTTTAACTCCGTAAAAAGTGTTACTTTTGCAGCGTCCAAGTAAAGAACAGATGAAGATATTCCATATTGTATCGAACAAGGAGTGGGGAGGCGGCGAGCAGTACGTCTATGACCTGGCACAGCGCCAGATGGCCGACGGCAATAGTGTGGAACTGTTCTGCCGGCCTGCAGAAGCCGTGATGTCGAAGTTCTTGGAGCTGCGGATGCCTGTTCATCCGCTATCGCTCAAAGGTGCTGCCGACGTGGCCAGCGCGTGGAAGATGGCCGTCATGCTGAAGTCGCAAGGCGCATGTTTTGTCCATGCCCATAACTTCAAGGATGCCTTTACTGCCGCCTACGCCCGTAAGATGTGCGGCAATAGGAATGTGCGCGTTATCATGTCGCGCCACTTGACCCGTCCGGGCAAGAACACACGGCTCTACCGATGGCTCTATGGTCAGTTAGACTGGCTGAGCTTTGACTCGGAGATTGCCCGCGACGAGTTCTACAGCACTGGACCGGCCATGAACCGCGACAAGACGGGCATCATCCGTACCAGCATCGTGCTGCCCGACAATGTGGCGGTGGCCGGGGTGCGCCAGCGCTACGGCATTGCCGATGATGAGGTCATCGGTATGTTCCACGGACGTTTGGATCCGGAGAAGGGGCTCGATACGCTGCTCGAAGCCTTGGCTCTGCTGCGTGAAAAACCGTTGCGGCTGGTGCTCGTGGGCCGTGGCAGCGACGAATACACTGCTCACTTGCAGCAGAAGGCTGCCGAGTTGGGTATTCTTGCCACGCAAACAACCAACGGCCAAACGGTTGACAAAGTAATCTTTGCTGGGTTCCAGCATCCGGTGTTGCCCTTTGTTGCCGATGCCGACTTCGGTATTCTGGCTTCCACGGTTCGTGAAGGCTGTCCGTTGTCGCCACAGGAATACATGTCGCAGGGCCATCCCGTGGTGGTGACCAATAATGGTGGTCAGCGCGAGTACGTAGTTGACGGTCGTAACGGACTGTTAGTGCCTCCTGGCGACGCCTCCCGGCTGGCCGAGGCTATGGGCAGGCTCACTGAAGACGCCGACCTGCGCTGCCGGTTGGGACAGCAGGCCAAGGAAGACTTCCTGAGCCAGCTGAGCTACGATCATCTGTACAGCCAGATACGCGCTCTTTATGATTCCCTTAACTCCCAATAACTCCTCTTATCTCCCGATAACTCCCATTATCTCCCATTAACTCCCGATAACTCCCGAAATAATGAAGCTGCTCTATTATATCGTTTATGGAGTGTGGTACGCCGCCTCGCTGTTGCCCTTGCGCGTACACTACTGGCTGAGCGACGTGCTTTTCGTGCTTATCTTCTATGTGCTGCGTTACCGTCGCCGCACGGTATGGTTGAACATTGTCACCTCATTTCCAGAACTGGAGCCGGAAGAGCATGAGACCATAGAACGGCGTTTCTACCGCTGGTTCTGCGACTATCTGGTGGAGACGGTCAAGCTGAAGACCATCAGCCCGGAGCAGATGAAACGGCGGCTGGTGTTCAAGGGTTGCGAACAGCTGGATGAGTGCATCAACGAAGGACAGTCGTGCGCCATCTATCTGGGACATTATTGCAACTGGGAGTGGATTACGTCGCTGCCATTCTGGGTGTCGGAGAAAGGTCAGTGCGGACAAATCTACCATCCGTTAGAGAACAAAGACTTCGACCGTCTGTTCCTTGACACCCGCCAGCGTTTCGGGGCTGTCTGCATTCCGATGAACGACTCGCTTCGCCGCATTCTGGACTACAAGCGTCAGGGCCGTCCGACGGTCATCGGCTACATTGCCGACCAGGCTCCCTTCTGGTGGAACATCCACCATTGGTGCCCGTTCCTCCATCACGATACTGCTGTGCTGTCAGGCACGGAGCGCATCGCCCGCAAGCAGAATCAGGCCGTGTTCTATATGGATGTGCGCCGTGTAAAGCGCGGCTACTATGAGGCGGAGATTAAGCTGATGACCCGAGAGCCGCAGAAGATGGAGGAGTTCCAGCTGACCGACCTCTACTTCCAGCAATTAGAACAGAGCATCCGCCGCCAGCCCGAATGTTACTTGTGGACCCACGACCGCTGGAAGCGCACCCGCGAGCGCTTCGAACGCCGTTTCGAGGTGATTGACGGCAAGGTACACGAGAAAAAGTCCTAAGGCAACAGCCGATTTTCCGTCACCCGTTCCATATACTGCTGTATGATGGCCTTCAGCTCGCGCTCCATCATGTTTTGCTCCGACACTTTCCCTAGCAGGTTATTTTTCATTAGCTTGTCGTCCAACGCATAGACGGCACGAGTTTTCTGGCCGTCGAATTGTAACACATAGCCATGCTTCACGTACTGGTAGATGCCGTTTAGGTAGTTAACGGCCCATGTCTCTTCTGCGGGTGTTGACAATAGGTCAACGCCAAAGGAAAGATAGGGCTTGTCGTAGCCTAAATACTTCAGGATGGTGGGCATGATGTCGGTCTGCTGGGCAATGGCATCGACCATGCCGCTGCCCATCTCGCCCGAGGGGTCGTAGAAGATGACGGGTGAGCAGAAACCGCCGAGGTCGGTTCGGTACTCCTCATAGGCCGTCATGTTGGTATGGTCGCTGGTAATGGCGAAGACCGTGTTCTCGAACCACGGCTGACGGCGGGCTGAGGCAAAGAAATGCTGCAGGGCCATGTCGGTATAGCGGATGACCTTGTAGATGGGCATGTCGGGGTTCTCCTCCGGGAACATTTCTTTATAAGGTTCGGGCACGCGGAAGGGATGATGGCTCGACAGTGTAAAGAGGGCCGTCATAAATGGTTGCTGCATCTCCGTCATTTTCCGGCAGAAGTATTGCATGAAAGGTTCGTCGCTGATGCCCCACCAGCCGTCGAAGTCCTCGTCGCCTCGGGTGTGCGGATCGGCCACAAAGTCCTCACGACCATAATACTCCTTGAACTTCGTGGCGCGGGCAAAGGCCATGAAGCCCATGGAGCCGCGCTCGGCACCGTGGAAAAATGCCGTCGTGTAGCCTTTCCCGTTCAAGCAGTCGGCCATGCCCGAGACAGAATTAGTAGAATAGGGCGACAGGAAGAACGGCTCTACGAACATAGGAATGGACGAGAGGATGCTGGGCATGCCATCGATGCTCTTTCGCCCGTTGCAGTAGCTGTAGCGGTAGGTCAGCGCGCCGTTGGCTATAAGTGAGTCGGTGAACGGCGTGAACCCTTTGTAACCAGGAATGTGACGGTTATAGGCACCGATATATTCGCGCCCGAAACTCTCGATAATGATAACCACTACGTTCTTCTTACGGAACTCTTGGCGAAGCTGCGGCTGGTGTATGGGATTGTAGACGGCCGCCATTTCCTGTTCACTACTGAAGTAATCGGGCACCTCGAAGATGTTCTTGCCGATGGTGCGTATCAGCGCGAAAGGCGTGTTAAGCACCAGCCCGGTCTCTGTGGGACGGTCGCAGTAGTTATTGGCATTCGAGATGGTGATAGGCCGTATGTCGCGCGTCCAGCCACCGCGCATGCCTGCCACGCAGAAAGGTGCAAAAGCGGCAAGCGACAATAGCGTAACGACGGCATACAGTTTCCAGTTAAGCTGGCGGTAATGGAGCCGTGGTGAACGGTACAGACGATAGAGGCACCACGCCACAAAAGCCGTCAGCAGGAAGAAGTACCAGTGGCTGATGGATTCCTGAAGGAAGATTCCGCCCAGGTTGGTCTCGTTCTGGAATTCATTGAACACCGTGGTTGTCGTCCGGCGCATGGTGTACTGGAAATAGACCGAATCTCCGAGGTTGATGATCAGTGCTAAGATGTTGACCACGACGAAGACCCATCGGCAGACATTATGGTAGACGGGATTCTCCTTACGGCTGACGGGCAGCAGCATGAGCACCACCCACAGGGCATTGGTGTAGAGAATGGCCGACGTGTCGAACATGACGCCGCCCCGCAGCATCTCCATGAAGTGGGGTAGGGTCAGGCTGTCAGCAAACAGGCTGTAGTTCTCGGCCAGGAAAGCCATGCGGGCTATGAAATAGACGATATATGCCAGCAGCAGGTTATAGAGCACCGCTGCCAACGGTTGTAGAAGTGAAAGAACGGCTTTCTTCATAGACTATTCTGTTCCTAATTGTTTCAAATCCTTAGCGGCCGTCTGCAGGATGGCCTTGCCTTTGCGGACGAGCAGTTCGCTGTTGCTGCTCTTATCGACGATGATGCGGTTGGCATTCAGGTCGAACACGGCGAAGCCCGTACTGTCCTTCATAGTGATGCCGTTGTTGTAAGTGTGTACGGCAAAGGGATAGGTATAGCCCTTGCTCATGACGTCGCGGCTGAAGCGGAAGTCGTTGTGCGTGATTCCTAATTGTCCCAAGAGCGTGGCTGGCAGGTCGGTCTGGTTGCACAGTTGTTCTATGCGGCGCAGCTCCTTGACGGCTCCGCCCAACCAGAGCATCGGCACATGATCGTGCTCTTCGTGCTCCTCGCCCACGCCCAAATAGGAAAAGCCGTGGTCGGGCAGCAGGATAACCAACAGGTTCTCCCACTGCGGCGTCTGTTTGACCTCATCGATGAAGTGGCCGATGCACTCGTCCAAGTAATTGAACGCATTGAGCACCTCGTCGTCCAACCGGTGGGTGGGCACGTCCCATGGCTCATGACTGCTCAGTGTGCTGTAACCAATCAGCTTCGGGGAACCGTCGCCGCGCAACAAGTCGCAGAGGGTGCCGAAGGTGATGTCGTCGCGCACACCCCACTCGGCTGTGTGTTGCTCTTCGTTGGTGTAGTCCTTCATCCAGTGCAGCCGTTCGAAGCCCGTGGTCACGAGGTAACTGCGCATGTTAGTAAAATTGATGTCGCCGCCATAGAGATAGGTTGTATGGTAGCCTTCGGCCTGCAGTGACTTGGCCAGTCCGGGCAGGAAGCGCGTCTTTGCCGGCATCTTCATTACCGACGATGTTGGGAACGAGGGATAGCCGCTCCATGTACACAGGGTGCCGCGGTCAGTACGGTAGGAGTTGGCGTAGAAATTGGCGAAGTAGACACCCTCGCGCGTCAGTTGGTTCAACCGGGGCATCACGTCTTTCCGCTGGCCAATGTCCTCGGTGAAGATGCCGCCGCAGCTTTCTAACAGGATGATAACGATGTCGGGTCGCTGGGTGTTGAGCAGGGTGTCTGGGGCGGTACTCGCCGTGAAGTAAAGCCCTTCCATCAGCCGCTCACGCTCCTCATCGCCCATAAACTCGTAGTCGGGCACGTAGCTCGCCGTTTTCTCAAATGATGAGAGGAACGAGAAAACCGGATTTACCGCTGAGTGGTTCAGAAACTGATTCTGCGAAAAGTACACCTGTCCTATGTTGGTGGTTGACTCTCCCAATCCCCCGCGGATGCCAATGATGATGACAGGGGCAAGCAGCAAGAACGACAAAAGTCCGTAGGTAACGTACTGGCAGTACGTAGGCAGCGTACTGGCAGTACGTAGGCTACGTACTGTTGCTTGGTAAGCTTTGAATATCAGCCATGCAGCCAGGAGGAACACGACCAGTCGTATGGCAAGATAGCCCCACGACACACTGGCCATCGCCTCAGTGGGTGCTTCCAGATACTGCAGGCATGAAGCGTCAAGCTTGAAGTTCCAAAAAGCATAGAGGCTGGTGTCTACCACGAAAGCCAATGCAAAGACAATGGCTAAGATTAAATGGTATATGCTCAGTATTCTTATAAGCACCTTCTTGTTGTGCCAATAGATGCTTACTAAGGTGACAAGAAAGGGAACAATCAGAAAATAGAGCGCTGTGCTGAGGTCAAGAGAGAGACCGTGGAGAATGACATCGAAAACATCACCAAAAACAAACAGGTGACCATCCTGATTAAAGAACATGAATGCCAACTTGGCAATGATGAATATCAGTACCGTCAGCAAATAGGTCTTTATAAGATACAGCGCCCGTTGTTTCATAACGATTGCATGTCGTTCAGCTTCTTGTAGTAGCCGTCGAAGGAGAGCAGTTCGTCGTGGGTACCGCGCTCCACGATGCGCCCTTCATGCAGCACGCAGATCTCGTCGGCATTCTTGATGGTCGAGAGGCGGTGGGCAATGGCCACGGTAGTGCGGGTTTTCATCAGTCGCTCCAAGGCGTCCTGCACCAAACGTTCGCTCTCGGTGTCAAGGGCGCTGGTGGCCTCGTCGAGGATTAGGATAGGCGGATTCTTCAGGATGGCACGAGCAATACTTACGCGCTGGCGTTGACCGCCAGAGAGCCGTCCGCCGCGGTCGCCGATGTTCGTATCGAAGCCCTGCTCGGAAGCCATGATAAAGTCGTAGGCATTGGCTATCTTGGCCGCCTCATGAATGTGGGAATCTGGGACTCCTGAGACTCCTGGGCCTTCTGGGAATCCAAAGGCAATGTTATTGCGGAACGAGTCATTGAACAGGATGGCCTCCTGATTGACGTTGCCAATGAGCTGGCGCAGGTCGTGGATGCCCAGCTCTTTCACGTTAATGCCGTCGATGAGTACCTCACCCTCCTGCACGTCGTAATAGCGGGGAATGAGGTCAACGAGTGTTGACTTGCCACTTCCCGACTGTCCGACGATGGCGATGGTCTTACCTTTGTGGATGGTCAGGTTGATGTCACGCAACACCCATTGCTCTCCGTAGCGGAAAGACACGTTCCGGAACTCTATCTGGTGCTCAAAGCTCTGTATGCGCCGTGGCCGTGCCACCTCCTTGATGGTGTTCTCGGCCATCAGTATCTTGTCAATGCGCTCCATCGAAGCCAGTCCCTTGGGTATGTTGTAGCCGGCCTTCGAGAACTCCTTCAGCGGGTTGATGATGCTGTAGAGTATCACCATATAATAAATAAAGGTGGGGCCGGTGATGGTCTGGTTGTTCAGCACGAGCACGCCACCGAACCACAGGACTATGACTATCATCACCGTGCCGAGGAACTCGCTCATGGGGTGGGCCGATGACTGCCGGATGTTTACCCGCATGAGGTCGTTGCGATAGGCGGAGTTCACCGCGTCGAAGCGGCGGTTCATCTTTCCCTCGGCACAGAAGGCCTTGATAATGCGCAAGCCGCCGAGCGTCTCCTCCACCTGGCTCATCGTGTCGCTCCACAGGGCCTGAGCTTTCACGGAGTCCTGCTTCAGCCGACGACCGACAATGCCCATGAACCAGCCCATGACGGGTACGATGATTAGCGTGAACAGTGTCAGCTGCCACGAAATGAAGATGAGCGTGGCGAAATAGGCGATGATAAGCACGGGGTTTTTGAACAGCATGTCGAGCGACGACATGATGCTGTTCTCTACCTCTTGCACGTCGCCGCTCATACGGGCTATGATGTCACCCTTGCGCTCCTCGCTGAAGAAACCCAGCGGCAGCGACGTAATCTTCTGGTATAGCTGGTTACGGATGTCGCGCACCACGCCCGTGCGGATGGGTACGATGCAAGCTGATGTCAGGAAGTAGGCACCAGTCTTCAGAAACGTAGTGACGGCGAGAAACAGGCCTATCAGCAGTAACGTCGTCGTGGGGCCGAAGTCGCGGATAAGTCCGTTGACATAGTAGTTCAGGTTGTTCATCAGCACAGCCTGTGCGTTGCCCCAGTCCCAGGCCATCAGCTCTGTAGCCGCCTCAGCATCGCCCGTCTGGAACAGTATCTGCAGGATGGGAATCAGTGCGGCAAACGAAAAGATGTTCAGTAGTGCCGACAGAATATTGAAGACCACCGACAATACCAAGTATTTCTTATAGGGCGGCACAAACCGCCGCAGCACATTCAGGAACTCTTTCATAACAAAAAGCTATCTAATTCTTTCAGGAGGTCTATGCTCTGCTTGATGGCGTATGCCATCTTTTCGTAGTGGATGATATCATCGGGAGTCAACCGGCGTCCCTTCCTATATTGCAGCCACTTCTGCATGGGCAAGTACCCGCCTATGTAGAAGTTCCAAACAGCATCTGATATGTTCTCAAAGCGGTTTTCATCATTTATCCAGACTGCATTGTCACACCATTCCATCTTCTGAACGGTGTCGTTTCCCTGTCCTTGATAGGAGATGCCTAATGCGTCAAGACCTGCGGGCACGCTTTCCAACAGATGCAGTTCGCGCAGTCGGGCACCGATAGCCGCGATGCTTTCCAGCGTTTCCTGACTTTGAGGATAAGGTATCCGCGGGAAGCCCAGCTTCAGAAGTTCCCTGTAACGCTGCCTGTAGCGGCAGCTGTGAAGCACGGCATAGACATAGTCGAAGATAGTCTGTGGATTGGCATCAGCCGAGATTTGCTGTACCACCTCCTGATTGAAATTCACCATGCGTTTTCCGTCCTTGTCATATACATACAACGGGAACACGTAACTCTGCTCCTTCGACTGCGCTGAGATGGAGTTCAGGTCGGAGATGAGCCGTGTCACGAAAACGTGTTGGAACGGGAATGAGCTCTGCTGCTTGCAGGTGATAAGAGCAAGGTTGTCTTTCCCTATAAAGTGCTTGTTTGTTTTATGCCGCGGGCGTCCCATCATGCCAGACGACTTGCCGGTATAGTTGGTAAAGCGAATATCAAACGGCCTATAGTTTATCTTTGTCGTAAGGACAGGATTGGACTGCATGTCTTTTATGGCGTTATCGACGCTCCAGCCACTTGTTTCCTCCAATTTGTATTTCCCATGCAGGCTCATCAAGTCTCCTTCCTTGAAGTCACGGAGGACGGCCTTGCGCTCTTCGTCACTGAAGAATATGTTCAGTTCGTCGCGTTTGCTCTGTACGCCAGAGTTATAATGCTTGAATAGTTGGTCAATACGGAATCCTTTCTCGTATTCCTCCTGCATGGTAAGATCCTTGGGCACAAAGAAGTAGTCTGGCGCAACTGGTATGAGGTCGGTCCACGCCACATTTGCCAAACTGTGACTGTTCAGGAATTCCTTCTTGACACGCTTCTTCCCATACAGGTCATAGTGGTGCAGGCGTCCCAACTGCTCACTGTCGCTTGTTTTGACAAAGATGGCGATGCTCACTCCCAGGGTGATGCCAAAGATGTTCTCATCGGGCGAGCCGTCAGGTGACTGTTCGTGGTTCTTCACTTTGCCGTGGAGGTTCAAGACATAGATGTCGTCAAACGATTTCAGCAGCGAGTGACGCATCTCCTTGAAAGTAATAGCGTCCAAATAGTTGTTGTTTGTGATGAAAGCCAGCACACCTTCGCCAGTACGATCAATGTAGTATTGCCCCATGCGTATGAACTTCACATAGTCGTCATCAAGATTGATTTTCTTGGCATCGACACCGGCCTTGTATTGCTCTATCAGTTTCCTAATCCAAGTGCTATTGTTGCTGCTGCTGTTGTTGTAGGGCGGGTTGCCCAACATGACCATCACCGGATAGCGCTTCTTGATGGCTTTGGCCATATTGCTCTCACGAGCCAGCTTATAGTCGAAGAGTGAGATGGGCTGTAGTTGTTGGTCTTCCAGCGAATTGGTCAAGAATATGCGCAGGCGCTTATGATTGCGCTCTTGATAGCCAGTCTGCTGAAGCACCATGTCGAGTTTCAGGTGAGCCACGGCATACGAGGCCATCAGTATCTCAAACCCGTTCAACCGTGGCAGGAGGTCGTTCTCCACATATTGTTGCCAGAGTCCCGGCTGAGAGCGGTAATGGTCGTAAATCTGATGGATGACTTCGGCCAGGAATGTGCCTGTGCCGGTGGCTGGATCAAGAATCTGGACACGGTGATAAGGTCGTTCGTCCTTTTCTATCGTCTCTTTGCTTGCCAAGCCATCGGCAATGCCGAAGTCGCGTTGCAGGGCCTCGTCTATCGAGCGCACCATAAAGCCCACAATGCTATGGGGCGTATACCACACACCGTTATCCTTTCTGGCATGTGGGTCGTAGGCTGCCAGGAAGTCTTCATAGAAATGTAGCAGCGGGTCGTAGTGTTCTATGGAAGAAGCGTGAAGCCTCATGACGCGCTTCACGTTGACTGCGCGGAACACCTTGGTCAGGTCGTCAACAATCCAAGCAATGTTTTTATCCAGGTCGGCTCCTGCTATGCTGCTAAAGATGCTTCTCAAGAAGGGATTGGTCTGTGGAATGAACCATGGCACCTCTGCACGGGAAAACGTTTCCGGAGTCAGTGTATGCAGACGTGCCGCAAACAGACCGTACGTAATCGTCTGTGCATAGATATCGGCAAAGGCTTTCTCCGTCAGGTCGCTAATCAGATGAGTTTGAAAAGCCTCATACTGTCCCCGCAACTCACTGGGGTCATCCCAATCCTCATCGTATTCGTATGTTGTGTTGGTGGCAAGATGCCGTTCAATCATCATAGCCATCAGGCGTGCCTTCGATGCCATGACATTAGCCAGTTCCGTCGCAGAGGTAATAGGCTGGGGCTTGGCATGGGCCAGTTTCTCAACCAAGGTGACAAAGGCCGATAGTTGTCTCTCGTCGTTAGTCATCTTGATGCCCTCATCGTCAAGGTGGCCGATAGTGGCCGACAAGACCTCCTTACCATTTTCATACAGCACAAACTCCAAGAAATTGGTGAAGGCAATGGTGCTGATGGCAGCCTTATATTTGTCAAACTGCCGTTTGTTCATGGACGCTTTTGTGCCACGCAGGTCTGTGTCGCATATATCTTTGGTTTCAATAAAGGAAATCATCATCAGTCCCTGACGCAATTCAAAGTCGGGAGCGCCGAACTCTCTCCGCTTGGGTTCGTTAATGATGCTGATACACGAGTCGCCTTTCCGGCCACTTATCAAAGTCTGAAGCAAAGTTTCCAAAGCAAACCGGTAGGTATGCTCCGTAGCCTCTTTCGTCTCAAACTTCTCTGAGATTGCCGAGATGTACTTCTTTATGAGTTCCTTCATGTTCATCTGATTATATGTATGCTCTCTCATAGAGATTCTCCTAAAAGAGTAGCACTTGTACTACTTTTTATTTTTACGCTGACGGTCTCGCTGATGTGGTGGTCGCCTTTGTCGAAGACCACCATTTTGTTCTGCTCGGTGCGACCGCAGAGCTGCTCACGGCTGCGCTTGGAGAAACCCTCGACTAAGACATCGAACACCCGGCCCTCGTCTTTGAGGTTCTGCTGGGCGGAGATTTCCGTCTGCAGGGCTATCAGCTCGTTCAGGCGGCGGATTTTCACTTCTTCGGGCACGTCATCGGGCAGGTGCTTCGAGGCGTAGGTGCCGGGTCGCTCGGAGTACTTGAACATGAAGGCGGAATCATAGCCGACCTCGCGCATCAATGAGAGCGACAGCTGATGGTCCTCTTCGGTCTCCGAGCAGTAGCCCACGAAGATGTCGGTCGACAGGCCACAGTCGGGGATGATTCGGCGGATGGCTGCCACACGGTCTAAGTACCATTCCCGCGTGTACTTGCGGTTCATCAGTTGCAGAATACGGTCGCTGCCGCTCTGCACAGGCAGGTGGATATGTTTGCAGACGTTTGGCATCTCGGCAATAACCTGCAGTGTCTCGTCGCTCATGTCCTTCGGGTGCGAGGTGGTGAAGCGCACCCTCATCTCAGGCACAGTCTCAGCCACCAACCTTAACAGCCCGGCAAAGGTAATGACTTCTAACTCCTTCTCACTCCTTCTCACTCCTTCTAACTCCTTCCAACTTCCAACTCCTTCTAACTCCTTTCTGAAAGAGTTCACATTCTGTCCTAACAGCGTCACTTCCTTGAATCCACGGTCACGCAGGTCGCGCACCTCGCGGAGGATGCTCTCCACGTCGCGGCTCCGCTCCCTGCCACGGGTGTAGGGCACGATGCAGTAATGACAAAAGTTGTTGCAGCCGCGCATGATGCTGACGAAGCCGCCAATCTTATGTCCCAGACCGATGCGCTGCGGCACCACGTCGCGGTAGGTCTCCGTTGTCGACAGTTCGATGTTGATGGCCTTGTGCCCCGTCTCGGCCTGTGCCACGAGGTCGGGCAGCGACAGATAGGCATCGGGGCCGGCCACAAGGTCGGCACCGTATTTCTCCATCAGCTCTTCTTTCACGCGCTCGGCCATGCAGCCTAAGACACCGATAATGAGCCCACCCCCAGCCCCTCTCCATGAGGAGGGGAGCTTGGTTAGTCTTTGTCGGCGCAGAGCGGCGAGAGCTTCTAAACGGTGGTAGATTTTCTGCTCGGCATTGTCGCGTACTGAACAGGTATTCAGGAACACCGCGTCGGCTTCGTCAATGCTCTCGCAGGTCTCATAGCCTGCCATCTGCATTACCGAGGCCACCACTTCCGAGTCGGCCACGTTCATCTGGCAACCGTAGGTCTCTATATACAGTTTTTTCATATCCGATTATCACTTTGCGTTGCAAAGGTACGGAATCTTTCCCGAACAGCAAAGGAATGTACTGGAAAATTCGGATTATGCGCCCGAAAATCACTTCCACCGACAGATTTTAACCCACTGTGCTAGTCCGCACATTCGACAGAAGCCTCGCCGTTCCGATGGGAGGCCCTCCCGTTCGAATGGGAAGCCTCGCCATAAATATCACAGGCTCTGGGCGCACTGTGCTCAACGGTTCTGCCGTTGAGCCGTGAGACAAGTTTTTCTTGCATCGGATTTCACGGACTTCCTCTGACTTCCGTTAATTTTGTTAATCGTAAATAGTCTTAAACACCTTAAACTGCTTAAACATCTGAAACAAACGCAGTCTTAAACACCTTAAACTGCTTAAACATCTGAAACAAACGCTTCTTGCGCTCCGTGGGTGCTCAGGCGAGCATAGCTCGGAGTCTGCCGCTCCCCCGTTTGGCGGGGGAGCTCAAATGTTCGATGCTCATGAGACAAATACGAAAGTCATCCCCTATAGAAGGCTTACTTATGCTTCACGATCTTGTTATTGGTAGTCGTAGCGGCCGGTCAGCTTCTTGACTCTGTGTAGGATAGCGGTTTTGATTTGGCTGAAGTTGCCGTAGCGCAGATTACGGTACAGCTCCTCTATGCTGCGTGCTGCCTTCACCCAAGGATGTCCCCATGCCATGATGCGGTAGACGCGGTGCTTGTATTCTACGTTTTCGATAACGTAGCGGGGATGGCGCAGGGGGAACTGTAACTCATGAATGGGCATAGTGAGCAGACGTTGCATGGCACGGGGCTGCGTCTTCAAAGAGCTCTGGAAGTGAGCAGACTCTTCGCTGACGGCGGTGTTCTGAATGAGGTTTTTCGTGGGGACGATGGTCAGGCCGCTGTTCAGCACGCAGGCCGACCAGATCAGGGTTTCGTAAATTTTGTTGCCGGACGCTTTGTGCTTGAACATTTTCCTGAGCATTTCCTCGCCGCCTTCGTGTCGGTTGCTGACATAGGTTTCCAACTGATGCCAGTTGAACTGGTCGTCGACAACGGAATAGAGTTCGTCGCACTGGTCCATGACGCGCCGCCAGGAGGCCCAGCCCCAGATACTGAAGACAGTGGTGAAGAGGTAGTCGTAGGGAGCGTCGGTCTGCTCTTCGTGGTTGAAGCCAGCTATCATGGTGATGCGCTGGTCGTGCTCGTAGCGGTCGAGCATCTCGCGGCAGAAAGGAATGAACGATGGCGACGGCGTGGAGTCGTCCTCAATGACAATGCACTTGTCGGCCAAAGAAAAGGCCCAGCGCTGTGCCTTCCAGTTCGAGGCCCAGGCACCGCTGTTCTCGGTGTGGTAGCTGCGTTCAACGCGGCATTCCCAGTCTATTTCTTCGTCGGCTACTATCCGACGAGCCGCCTCCAACTTGCGAGCATCGTCTTCATTACGAGGGCCGTCCTGATAGAAGAATATCTGTGCCGGCCGTGCCTGACGTATGACGTCGAAGGTTCGTCTCAACGTCTCTGTGCGCGTGAAAAAGATCAACAACACGGCCACGTTGTTCTCTGATGGATGTTTCATTGTTTCAGTTTCAATAGTTTCTTGTAACCATGTATGAGAATGTAGCTTAATCGCGGCGGCAAGAGGATGGCAATGCGGTCCATGAGGGGGATGTCAGCAGAGAGCTGGCGGCGCAGCGGGCGGTAGTACTCGCTGAACACGTGGAACTGACGGCGGTCGATGAATTTCTCGTAGACCTTAATCTGGTGATGTACAAAGGCAGATTGGTAGCGTTCCCACTGCGGCTGTAGCGTCTGACGCAGTTCCTCATCGTAGATGCGAATCCAGTCGAGTGTTTCGCGACGTTGGTTGGGCATATCTTCGTAGTGCAGATAGGCAGCTTCGGCAGTAAAGAACACCTTGGGCTGTTTCATCAGACATTTGATTTGCATCAGCGAATCTTCGCGCTCAATGACCTCGCGAGGCGTGTTAAGACAGCCGTCCAACAGTTCACGGCGGAAAATAATGCCCCAGAGTACGCAAAACTGACTGCGCAGGGCCAGCAGGTCGCGAATCAGGCGTTCTGGTTCCACGAAGCCACGCAGTCCTGAGTCGTGACGATGTCCGTATTGGTCATCGTAACAACCAATCACCTCGTCGGCCTCCGTCTCGTTGATAATCCTGTACATCGTAGTCAGCGCATTCTCAGTGATGAGGTCGTCAGCATCGGCAAACATGATGTAGCGCCCCTCGCTATGCTCAAGGCCGTAGCGTCGTGCAGCTGTTACCCCACCATTGTCCTTATGGAAAACCTTCAGTCGTGGCTCACGTTCAGCCCATTGGTCGCAGATTTCGCCAGAACCGTCGGTGCTGCCATCTTCAACAGCCACCACCTCGAAGGAGTCGAATCCTTGCGAAAAGATGCTCTCGAAGCACTTGTCGAGGTATTCCGCTTTGTTGTAGACGGGTATGATAACAGAGATTTCCATTTACTTATTTCTATGTAAGATGAAAGACAGGCACTCGTCGAGGGTCTTGGCGTGGAGCAGGCGCATGGTCAGCAGGTAGAGGGTGCCGGCGATGGCGATGCGTAGCAGGAGACGTAGCAGAAGACTGTCGGTCCACAGAGTGGCATAGTGGGTGGCGACCATCACCACGGCGGCAACGAGGGCGAAGGGGAGAGTGTCCTTGAGGGCGGCCATGGTGGATAGCGGGTGGGTGCGACGGAGAGCGAAATGCCAGCAGGCAGTGAAGGCGACATTGAGTGCAGCGAAGGCGGCAACCATGGTCGTGATGCCGAACGAGGCGAGGCTGAGGGTAAGAGTTATCTGCAGCACAATCATCAAGGCGATGCAGAAGAGGTAGATGTCGCTGCGCCCGCGGCTGATGATGAAGTTCTGGTAAAGGGCGTGCAGGGGCAGGAAGGCACCGCCGACACAGAGCATCTGCAACAGCGGCACGCAGGGCAGCCACTTCTCCTTGATGGTAAGCACGATGAACTCATGCGCCACGAGAGCCAGTCCCAACATCAGCGGGAAACTGACGAAAGCGGTGAAGCGCAGCATCTTACGGAACACGCGCTCCTGCCGCTCCTGCTCGTCGTTGACGTTGGTGAGCACGGGCTGGGCCACCTGTGTCATGGTGCCGGTGATGAGCGAACTGCCCATGTTGTTCCACTTGTTGGCCTGGTTGAACTGTCCCACTACGCCAATGGGCAGCAGCTTACCAAAAATAAACGTCTGCACATTCTGGCTGATGACGGTGAGGATATTGGTGAGCAGTAGCTTCGACGAGAAGCCGAACATGCGGCGGATGGGGCTGAAGTCGAAAGAGAGCATGGGCTTCCAGCCGGAGAACAGCCACTTGATGACGCAGCTCAGACCGATGAACAGCAGCTGTTGCCAGGCCAGACTCCAGTAGCCATAGCCGTGATAAGCCAGCCACACGCCGACGCACCCCGACACAGCCAGCGAGATGATGGCACTGATGGCCAACTCGCGGTTGCGCAGTTCAATCCACAGCTTGGCATTGGGAATGATGCCCAAGGCCGAGGCGGGAATGGTGAGGAATACTACACGCGACACATCGGTCAGCACAGGCAGGCCGAAGAAAGCGGCGATAAGCGGGGCACAGAGGAAGAGAAGGGTGTAAATGGAAAAACCAGCCAGAACGTTGAACCAGAAGACGGCGTTGTAGTCGCGGCGCGTGGGCTGCTTCATGTTGGCCAATGCCTGTGAAAAGCCCGCCGCCTGTATGCACCCTGCCAGTGCGGTGAAGATGGTGAGTAGCGCCACCAGACCGTAGTCCACCTCGGACAGACGGCGTGCAAGAACGATGCCGAACAGCAGGTTCAGTACCTGTGTGGCACCGTTGTTCACGGCGCCCCAGGCAATGCCGCGAGCGGTCTTTTCCTTCAGATTTTCCATAATAACGGTGCAAAAATACGCTTTTTTGTTTGAAGTTCCAAATATTTTCCGTAAATTTGCACACAATATGGAGAATACGGTCGCAAAAAAGCCGCGTTTGGAGTGGTTGGACGCGCTGCGCGGGTTCACGATGGTTATGGTCGTGGCGAACCATGTAGCGCAGATAGGATTCGAGGAGGAGTGGAAGCACTCATCGTCGCTGCAGTTCCTGCTGCTGTTTCGCATGCCGCTGTTCTTCTTCATCAGCGGTTTCTTAGCCTATAAAGCGTCGCAGGTGTGGTCGGCCCGCAACCTTGGCGGACTGCTATTGAAGAAACTGCGTGTGCAGCTGGTACCCACGCTTGTCTTTTTCCTCTTGGCCACAGCCATCCTGAAGCCCAGCTTCTGGCCTGGCCTGGAAGAGTCGCTACACTCACCTACCAAAGGCGGCTACTGGTTCACGCTGGTGCTGCTCTATATGTTCATCATCTACTATCCGTTTGCCTATTTGGAGAACAAGCTCACCTCGCGCCTCTCGCCAGTGGCCTCCAGATGGACCTCGGCCGTGCTCATTACGCTCCTGTTCCTGATTTCACTGGCGTTCTACGACTCTTGCTACCAGCCCAAGCTCTTCTCATGGGCCAAGGGCTATCGGGGCCCCATGACAGATATACACCAGTTCCTGCTCGACACCAGCTTCGGCCAGCTGATGCTCTGGATGCCGTTCTTCCTGTTTGGCAATATTGCCCATCGCTATTGGAACGGTGCCCAGCGGCTGATGGACTCGCGCTGGTTCTTCCCCATCGTTGTGCTATTGGCCATACTCTGTACGATGGATGCCCTCAAATGGCACACACTGCGCATGGCCTGGGCCATCATTCCGCTGACGACGGCCATGTTCCTGCTGCTCGTCATCGCCCTGATGTATTTCCGTCATTATCAGCAGTATTTCCGGAAGACAACGGTTATCGGAGCCTCCCTGCAATACATCGGCCGCCGCACGCTCGACATCTACCTGATTCATTTCCTGTTCGTGCCCAGCCTGCCCAGCGTTGGCTCGTTCTTCAAGCTCTATCGCCACAACTTCATCACCGACACCACGCTCTCCGTGCTGTTTGCCCTGCTGGTGATTGGTTTCAGTATCATCACGTCGAACATCCTGCGCATCAGCCCGTTCCTGAAGAAGTGGCTGTTCGGGAGAGAATGAGGAAAATTGAAAAAATGAAAAAAAGAAAGATTGAAAGATTGAAGAATGAGAAAGATAGAAGACATCGGCGAACTGCGGAGCCTGCAGATGGGCATACTGGATGAGGTACACCGCTTCTGCGAGGCGCACGGATTGGTCTATTTCCTCAGTAGCGGTACACTCATCGGGGCCGTGCGCCATAAGGGCTATATCCCCTGGGACGACGACATCGACATCTATATGCCACGTAAGGACTACGAGACGTTTCTCCAGACTTTCCGCGACGAGACAGGACACTACCGTGCCATCGACCCGCAGCGCGAACAACATTATTACTACACGTTCGCCAAGGTGGTGGACCTGCGCACGCGGATGGTGGAGAAAGAAACTGCGGGCTACGAGATTGGCGTCTACATGGACATCTTCCCAGTGGACTACGTAACCGATGACCTGCAGGAGCGGGAGCGTGTGTTCCGCAAGAAGAAGTTGCTCTACAAGATACGGCGCTGCAAGATTTCCAACGGCAATCCGCTACAGTCGCAACTGGCCTATTTTGTATATAAACACTGGCCCATGACGGTAACACAACTCAACCGGAAAATCAGAAAGCTTATTGTGCTTGAAATCCCGACAAAGACTGTCTGTAACATGACGGAGGCCGGCCCGAAAATGAAGGGCTGCTTCCCTGCCGAGGACATCGCCTCAGCGGTAGACATCGAGTTCGAGGGCAGGCAGTACAAGACGATGGTGGGCTATAAGGACTATTTGGAGCGCACCTACGGCGACTACATGACGCTGCCGCCCGTAGAGCAGCGCGTCACTCACCAGTTCGAGGCGTACTGGCTGTAAGCAACAGACTTTTGGGCATCGGACTATACGGACTGGACGGACTGCTGCGCCATACAGCCCATACCCCACTCGTAGATGCGGTCGATGGTGGGGGAGGGTACGGTGTGCTCTTGTGTAAGCCGGCGGACAATGGCCAAACCGTAGGGGAAATCCTCAGTGAAGTAACGGCTTTGGAAGTCGGGCACATAGCCGCCGTCAACCTTCTTCATGGGCGCGGCTATGCCCTTGAAGGCCTCAATGCTACGCAGCTTGCGGGCGAGCGAGGTGGCGTCGGTGCTCTCGTAATAGTCGAGGACGGTGGCAATGCTGCCGGGGGTGACGGGCAGTCGTTTTAGCAGTGCCTGCAACTCCAGATCCATGTCAATGTATAACTGCGCAGCCTCTTCCGGCCATTCTTCGTAAAAAAGAGGTACGCGCGTAAAAACGACCCCTTCGTGCCAGTCTTTCCACAGCGAATAGAGCCGCGAAGGGTGCAACAGGGGATTGCTGTTCGAGAGGCTGGCCTCATAGAAGCTGTGCAGCAGGTGGATGGGCGTGCGCAACATCTCTTCCAAGGCGAGGCGCAGCGGTTCGGTGGCATCCGTCTGTTCTATGGCCAGGTTGAGGCTTTCCTTGTAGCCCATTAGCCGCGCCCGATGGCCGTATTCCACGATGCGCGCAATGAACGGTACACGCTGGAAACCGAACAACGGCGTGGCTGAAGGCAGCAGCTCCATGGCCTCGAAGAAGAAACCAGTACTGCTCACCACGCTGCCCACGGCCGCGCCGGGCTTCAAGTAGTCCTTGATTTGCAGCAACGTCTCGCGTATGGCGTAGCCCGGCAGGCATAACAATATGATTTCCGCATCGGAAACGGCATACTTAGCGTCGCTAACTATGCCACTTAGTCTGCCTAAGTATGTTGTTTCCCCAGGCGCATCAACATAGATGTCCTGACTCCAGTGCTCAGGATGGCGCGTCAACAAGCAGACCTCGTGCCGCTCTTGTGCCGCTACAAAGCCCGCCACGACATGTCCCAAATTGCCACCTCCGCAGATACAAATCTTCATGTTTAGTCTCCTTATTATTGTTGTTGGGAATATGTCACCGCAGTACCCTCCTTCTTCAGTGCGTCTGCCATCTGCTGCGGACTCAGGGTGACGGGGCCGCGCATCAGCTCAGGCACGTTGTAGCTCTTCAGCAGCTGACGGTGGTAGTCGGGGTCGCGGGCAGGCAGTTCAAACGGCTTCGAGCCATGACCGTCGGCATCGATATGGGCGATAAACGGGCGGGTGAACACTCCGTCGTAGCGGCGACTGCTGAATACCACCCACCGGCCGTTCGACGACCAGGAGTGATAGCTCTCGGTGTCGTCGGAGTTTATTTCGTCTATTCGACGAACTGCAAAGTTAGAAGTACTTCCACCATCGTCCTTTAAATCCAGAAGCCAGAGGTCGGCATCGCGGTGCCAGATGTGGAAGCAGCCCCATTCGCCTAAGGTGAACATCAGCCAGCGGCCATCGGGAGAGATGCGGGGCAGGGTTGCTGAAAGTGATGAGTGAAGAGTGAAGAGTGAAGAATCGGTTGACACCGGTGAAGAGTGAAGAGTAAAGAGTGAAGAATCGGCGGCAAAAACTAACTCTCGGGGACCGAAGTGGCGGGTCTGCGGGTCGAAGCTCTTACGGTAGATGTTGTACTTCAGCTCTTGGTAGCGCATGGTGACCTCTTCCAAGTCGGGACGACCGTTCTGGTACTCAAAATGGGCGCTGCAGAAGTAAAGCCAACGGCCGTTGGGCGACCAGCAGGGGTAGATTTCCAGCTCGTCGGGACCGCTCTCTATCGGTGTCACTTCGTGGCGGTCAATGTCGTATAGAATGAGATCGCTCTCGGAATCGAACACCTCGATCTTATTCAGGTCAGATGTATGGAAAGCCTGCATCGTCTTGTTGGTGGAGTAAGCGATGAGCTTCTGCTGCGGATGCCAGGCGGGGTAGACACCAGCGGACAGCAGCGAGTCGTTCTTCATATCGACTTTCTCCACTTGACCGTCGTAGACAATGACGGTGCCGCCATGGGTCTGGCGGGCATGGAACTGCATGCGGCCGGGGTTGTACTGCTGGTAGTTGTGACAGTTGACGCACTGTCCGCCGGCTTCGGTAGAACAAAGCATGTTGTCCACGATGACCTGCTCGTCGAACGTCTCCAAGCAGCGTTGGTTAATGGTTAGTTCCTCGTATGACACATACGACGGGGAAATCATGCGGTAGCTGAGCCACGGGTCGATGCTGTCGCACGAAACATATATATTAAAAGGCTTGAAGCGCACCCACTGTCCCTTTTGCTCGGCAAAGACCTCGACGTTGACAGCCTCTCCCGCAGCGGCAGCCGTGAGCGATTTCCACTCGTCAATGTCGGGCCGGGCCTTCAGTCCGCCACAGACAAGTTCCTGCCCTGCTGCCGAAAAGCGGACAACGGCATCGTCGGCTCCCGTCAGCAGCTCGAAGTTCAGGGGAGCCATGTTCACGGGGATGGTCACCTCGGCGTAGTCAGGGTAGATTTTCGGCGGCGTCTTGCTGTCGGTAAAGTGCGTCGGCACCTGTGGCCCTGAGCACGCCGTCAGCAGAAGAAGTAGGATGAGGCTGGTGAAGGGTGCGTTTTTCATGGCTCAATGGGTTTAAAGCGGATTCTCTGATAATAGCGCATGGTGAGCCGCGCCAGTTCCTGCTGTGCGATGTTGGTGCCGGGCGTGCTGAGGATTTGCTCAATGAGGAACATCTCCAACTGCGACTGGTCGGCAGTGAGGAAGTTGTCGGAACGGAGCAGCGGGATGATGGCTTTTAGTTCTGGGTCCTGGCCAATGAGCTGTGGCTGGTGGATGAAGGTTTCGTACTTCAGTGCCCATGCCCGGTGGAAGTCGGTCTTCTTCAGCATGTTCAAGTATCGCTGAGCGGCCACGAACTCACCGTTTAGCAGCGAGCACTTCGCCATAAGCTTCAGCCTTTCAACCGTCCAGCCATATTCCACGCCGTCCTCCATGCACCAGCGGTAACAGTAATTGAGTACGCCGTACTGCAGGTAGAGCATTTTTCCTATCGTATGTACCAGCCGTACGGAGAAGGGGGCATTAGGGTGGGCGTTGCCGTTAGGATAACGGAACATGTCCTGCTCCATCCGCTCAGTACGGAAGAGCGCCAGGTTCTGCATCAGACAGATGGCGCGGGTAGGCTCGCCCTTGACGTTCGCAGACGTTGCAAGCATCTGTGCATAGTCCTGTTTTTCCAGGCTCCGCCGCATAGACAGCTCACGATGGAAGTTGTCGTCCTTGTACCAGAAAATAGCCACACAGAGCACAGCTATGCACACTACGGTCAAGTTGACCCACTTATTAGTGGGTCTCAAAACCATGCTCGCCACCAGAAAAATGTAGGGCAGGTTATACGCAAAGTACCGCTCGCCGTGCATGGCAAAAACGGGCAGTGCCGTCCAGTAGATATTGACGATGTTCGTCTCGTGATAGAGCGTATGGTAGCAGACCAGCGGCACGGCGATGATGGCTAACAGTGCCGTCAGCGAGTCCGTCAGTCGTCGGCTACCGTCGGTGCGCCACGCCGTCAGGGCCATCAGGGCTGTCGCCAACAGGCCGTAGAAACCGAAAAGCGGATAGCCGATGCAGGCCGACAGCGGCACGAACAACGAGCGCAGAAAATAGCGACTGGGCAGGCTGCGATAAAGCCAGACCAAAGCCACGGCCACGATAGTTCCCAGCGTCGCCACAAACGGTGCCCCACGCAGTTTCAGGTAGTACACCCAGTAGCCGAGGGTGACGATGGTCAGCAGCAGACAGGCCACCGGCACCAGCGTCAGCCACAGACTGTCGAGCCGGAACGTGCGCTTCATCAGCCACATCAGAAAAGCCCAGAGCAGGCAGAGTACACCAGCTCCGAGCATGGGATAATAGAAGAACTGCGTGAGATAACAGCCCGCCCACGTCAGCAACCCGCCCGCAGTCACCATCTGCTGCTTAAAAAACAACGGCGTGTGCAGGAACAGGTTCTGATCCTGCAGGGTGTATAGCAGGTCGGACTCCCTCACCGCCAACAGCACTGCCAAAACCAGCAGGCAGGCGTATGGTAACAGTCTCTTCGTGGGTCGCATCAAGAGCAGGCTTTCTTACACTTATTTGATAACCTTGTAGGCACCGCCCGATTTTGTGCGGACGATGTTCAGGCCCCGCTGTGGACGAACGAGGCGGAGGCCACCCGGCGTGTAATATTCCACGTCGCCACCTCTGACGTCAGGCTGCACGCGGTTGACGGCTGTGGACGACCCTTCGGTATGGCGCAGGCCGAGGAAGGCATCAAGGGCGATGGAAGGTTTCCGCGTTCTTGGGTTCCATGCGCCGAGGTCGTAGTCGTCGGCCAGCTCCGGCTCCCAATAGTAGAGTCCCGCAGCCCCGGCTTCCATCAGCTGTTGCACGAAGTTGCAGAGCCACTGGTTAGCCTCCACCGGACGGTCGTTATAGTAGCCCGTCTCGACAATGAGCACGGGTTTGCCGTAACGCTCTTTCAGTGTTCTGACGTTGTCGGCAACCTTGGCTATCAGCTCTTCCGGCTGCAGTGCCGACCGCTTGACGTGTACCGACAAGCCGATGGCATCCCAGTTGGCACCCTTCACCTGCAGTGTGTCGAAGTAGTCGGTCAGCCACTGCGTGTCTTCACACTCCGACACGTGGATGACCGTCTGCACCTCCGGGTTGATTTCCTTTACGGCATCGTTGGCCGTGTTGATAAAGTTCACGAAGTTCTGCGTCTCGCGTCCTTCTTCCCACAGCATGCCGTTATCCACCTCGTTGCCTATCTGCACCCAGTGCAGCTTGCCTGTGGCGTTAAGACTCCTCATGACGTTCTTTGTATGGTTGGTGATATCGGTCACCAGCTTCTCGGCATTGTGGCTCTTCCATGCTTTCGGCTTCACGTTGTCGCCCCACCAGTCGCAGTAGTGCAGGTCGAGCATGATGTTGAAGTCCTGGGCCTTGGCTCCGTTGGCCAGGGTCTTGGCATAGGTCGTATTGAAGTTACCGTTCGACGGACTGACGAGCACGCGCAGTCTGACGCTGTTCACGCCCTGCTCCTTCAGGATGGGCATCAGTGCCTTCTTCTGTCCGTCGCGGTTGTAGTACACCTTGCTCTGCTTGGTTTCCAAAGTCAGCGAACTGACATCGACACCGAAGTCAAAGGTGTCGTCGGCAGCAGCACGGTCGAACACCGTGTCGGTCACCGTCTCCACATCTTCGAAGGGGACGTCGTAATCTTTCTTTTCCGCTGCCGTGAAGTTGCGGTTCTTGAGTGTCCAATGGCTGTCAAAACCTTTTAGGTCGGGCTTCAGGAAGATGCGGGCGTTCTGCTTATAGCCTTTCAGGTGCCAGTCTAACCATTTCAGGGCAATTTGTCCGTACTGTCCGCCAAATTTTTCCCAGTAAGTGCTGCCGTAGTGTCCGGCGTTCGACAGGTCGGCCCAAACCACCGGTTTCTTTACCTTATTGAAGTCGACCTTTGCGTTTTCGTAGGCCTGGTCGCCCGTGCCGCCGGTCATGTAGATGAGTGGACAGTGCAACGAGTTCAGCGTCTGTGGCGAAGCACCGCCCATTGACATGCTGCCCATGCCGGCGTTCATGATAAGCAGCGTCTTCACCCGTGCGTTGCTACAGTTGGCCAGGGCCTGCGCACCACCGCAGGAGTGACCTGACAGCGCGATGTTGTTTACATCGATGGCATGGTAGTAGTCGCTGCTCTTCAGCTTCTCCTGCCTGACGAGCCAGTTGATGGCCTCTGTGCCCTGCGTCCAGTCTGAACCATCGTCACCGCTATCGCTGCCCTGCATCCTGAATGCACCGATAGCCACCACCACATAACCGTGCGAGGCAATGTGGTTGAGCAGATGTTCATAACCCGTATTGTCGCCCGAACAGGCACCGTTGAACCAGATAAAGATAGGCAGAGGGCCTTCGCGGCGGGCGGCGTACTTCACGTTGTAGGGACGGTAGACCGTGAAGTGCGGCAGTGACTTTTCACTGACAACGATAGCGCGGTAAAAACCGCTGCCGCCGTCGTCCAGCTCCTTCTGCTTGGTTACCTGACTGTTAATGGTCTCGGTGTCTGCCGCCGTGGCTGTCACAGACGTTATGGTCAGCACTCCTGTTGCTATCAGTGCGACCATCGTTCTCAGTTGCTTTAGGCTCATCATAGTTAAATCACTTTTTCCCGGCGTCAGCCGATTCTTCACTCTTCACTTTTCACTCTTCACTTTCACCCCACCTGACTGCCGGGCTTCACGTCCTTCGTCGTAGTGACCACGCTCAGGCTCTCGTCGGCATCGACAGCCGAGAGAATCATGCCCTGGCTCTCAATGCCCATCATCGTGCGGGGCGCGAAGTTGGCCACGAAGAGGATGCGACGGCCTATCAGCTCCTCGGGATTCTCGTAGAAGGCGGCAATTCCCGAGCAGATGGTACGGTCGGTGCCGCTGCCGTCGTCGATGGTGAACTGCAGCAGCTTCTTCGACTTCTTTACTTTCTGGCAGTCCTTCACCAAGCCCACGCGGATGTCGAGCTTCTCGAAGTCCTCGAACGAACAGGTGTCCTTAATCGGGGCGGCCTTGTAGGCGGCAGCCTCGTTGGCTTTCTTGGTAGCCTCCAGCTTGTCGAGCTGCTTCTGGATGACCTCATCCTCAATCTTCTCGAACAGCAGGGCTGGTTCGCCCAGCTGGTGGCCGGCCTTCAGCAGGTCGGTAGAGCCGAGCTGCTCCCACTCGAAGCTGTCAATATTCAGCATCTCGCGCAGTTTCTTCGACGAGAACGGCAGGAACGGCTCAAAGGCAATGGCGAGGTTGGCCGTCAGCTGTAGGCAGATGTTCAGGATAGTCTCGCAGCGCTTTGGGTCGGTCTTCCATACCTTCCAAGGCTCGCAGTCGGTGATGTACTTGTTGCCGATACGCGCCAGGTTCATGGCCTCGAACTGGGCATCGCGGAACTTGAACTGCTCTAACAGGCGTTCCACCTTCTCCTTCACGTCCTTGAACTCTTCGAGGGCTTGACGGTCAACGTCAAGCAACTCTCCGCAGGCGGGAACGATGCCGTTCCAGTATTTCTTTGTCAGCTGCAGGGCACGGTTCACGAAGTTGCCATAGACGGCCACCAGCTCATTGTTATTGCGGTCCTGGAAGTCCTTCCACGTGAAGTTGTTGTCCTTCGTCTCGGGGGCGTTGGCCGTCAGCACGTAGCGCAGCACGTCCTGCTTGCCGGGCATATCCACCAGATACTCATGCAGCCAGACGGCCCAGTTCCTTGATGTCGAAATCTTGTCGTTCTCAAGGTTCAGGAACTCGTTGGCGGGCACGTTATCGGGCATGATGTACTTGCCGTGGGCACGCATCATCACCGGGAAGATGATGCAGTGGAACACGATGTTGTCCTTGCCGATGAAGTGTACCAGACGGGTGTCCTCGTCCTGCCACCACTTTTCCCACGAGCCCCATTTCTCAGGCTCCTTGGCACACAGTTCGACGGTGTTCGACACATAGCCGATAGGCGCATCGAACCACACATAGAGCACTTTGCCGTCGGCACCCTCTACGGGCACGGGAATGCCCCAGTCCAGGTCGCGGGTCATGGCGCGAGGCTGCAAGTCCATGTCAAGCCACGACTTGCACTGTCCGTAGACGTTCGGGCGCCACTCCTTGTGCTCCTCCAATATCCACTGTTTCAGCCACTCCTGATATTCGTTCAGTGGCAGGTACCAGTTCTTCGTCTTTTTCAGTACTGGCGTTGAGCCGCTGATGGTCGACTTCGGGTTAATCAGCTCCGTGGGCGAGAGGTCGCGTCCGCACTTCTCGCACTGGTCGCCGTAGGCTCCCTCGTTGTGGCAGTGCGGACACTCGCCCACGACGTAGCGGTCGGCCAGGAACTGTTTGGCTTCTTCGTCGTAGAGCTGCTCGGTGGTCTCCTCCACCAGCTTGCCCTCATCGTAAAGCTTGCGGAACCACTCGGCGGCAAACTTATGGTGTGTCTCCGAGGTGGTGCGGCTGTAAATGTCGAACGAAATGCCGAACTCCTCGAACGAGTCCTTGATCATCTTGTGGTAGCGGTCAACCACATCCTGCGGCGTAATACCCTCCTTGCGGGCGCGGACAGTGATGGGCACGCCATGCTCGTCGCTTCCGCCGATAAACAGTACTTCGCGCTTCTTCAACCGAAGATAGCGCACATAGATGTCGGCCGGCACATAGACGCCGGCTAAATGACCGATGTGTACGCCGCCATTAGCGTATGGCAGGGCAGATGTCACGGTCGTCCGTTTGTAGTTCTTCTTTTCCATTGCTTATATTTGTTATCTTAATTCTTCACTGTTAATTCCCTCTTTTTGGAGCGCAAAGATACAAAGAAATCTCTTACCGCCCATCACCTCCGCCCTTAAACATTGTTAAACGCCCTACAATCGAAGCTTAACCGCCTTGCGGTGAAGCCCTCCCGTAAAGATGGGAAGCCCTCCCGTCTGGATGGGAAGGCCTCTCGTCAGGATGGGAAGCCCTCCCGTTCACATGGGAAGCCCTCCCGTCCGGATGGGAAGGCCTCTCGTCCGGACGGGAGGCCTCGCCGTTCGCATGGGAGGCCTCGCCATCTTTGTAGCATAGTGGGTGAAGCTTCCAAGCTTTGCGTCCGTGCTCTTGTTGCAAAGCTTGGAAGCTTCACCCACTACCATGAGACAAATTCGAAAGCTGTACCCTATAGAAGGCTATATCGGAAAAATGGTAGCACCCCTTGCACCTCTTACACCTAACCGGGTGTAACGGGTGCAACGGGTGCAAGCATTTTTCCTGTTAAGCTTTCCAAATAGGCATGCGCAAAAGTAAGCATTCTTCTTATTTTGTGTGTGAATTTCACCCACTATCTCTCACTTCATCGCGACCTTGACGGCCTTGTCGCCAATCTTGACTATGCCGACGGTGCCGCTGCCGGGCATCGTGCTGATAGTTGTGGTGCCGTTGGCAGCCGTTGCCGAGCCGACCATGCGGCCAGCCGTATCGTAGACACAGATGACAGTACCCTCAGCTACGCCACAGATGCTCAGTACACCGCCGTTGCTCTGTATCAGCACGGGATTGGCACGCACTTCAGCCTTTCCGACAACCACGTTCTCACCCTCTGGCGTTACGTCAATCCAACATAGGGTTGCCGTCGCCACGTCACTATTGTCGTAACCCGACTTCATCGCATAGACGCTGATATTGTAGGTGGCAGTCAATGAAATCTTAGCGTTGAAGTGTTTCTTGATGTCCGCATCTGTTATCTCCGTTACGAACTCCGCACCCTCTGTTTCACTTTCAAACATCAACTCTCCGTTCACGTAGCTGATGGTCGGCGTGGCACACTTGGGAGTTGCAGGCTCGCCACCTTCAAAAGTATCAAAAGCGCCGAACCTGTTCCAAGGAGCTTTTGCTTTGTATTTGCCAAGAGACTCGTTTGGAACATGCAGAGTCGCTGAACTAATGTTAGAGTCATCAAAAGCATTTCCACTTGTTGTAGGAACGTTTTTCGCATAGCAATACGTATCATTCAGTTTACTGCATTCAGCGAATGCTTTCTGACCAATGGACGCAACAAGACTTGGAATCTTTACAGAGGTTAGTTCACTACACCCGTAGAAAGCATAGTCTCCGATGCTCGTTATACTTTTGGGAATTGATATTGAAGTTAGGCCAGTGCAACCTTCAAAAGTTTCTTGTTCGATTCTATTAATACCATCTGGAATCGTCATGGATGTAAGACCGCTACACTCAAGGAAAGCCAACGGTCCGATGCTATTAACACTACCAGGAATATTCAGGGACGTCAGGCTACTGCAACCACTGAATGCGCTTTCACCAATGCTCGTCACGCTGTTCGGTATCGTCACGGAGGTAAGGCTGCTGCAACCAGCAAAAACAGCCCAGTTGATAGAAGTCACGCTTTGGGGAATCATGACAGTAGTCAAGCCGCTACAAGAACAAAAAGTATGCCTTTCTAAAGTTACTACTCCGTTAGGAATGGTTATAGAATTCAATCCACGACAGCCATAGAAGGCACCGTTGCCGATGTAAGTAACACTATTCGGTATAGTAACGGCCGTCATACTGCTGCAACCATGAAAAGCATAGAAACCAATGGATGTTACAGAATACTCCTCTCCTTCGAAGACTATTTTTTCAGGAATATGAATGTTGCCAGTATAGTAGTACAGATCAGGACCAATTGCAACAGTTTCATTTGGATGAGTAACTGTTGCTACTTTGTTTTCGAAATCTAAGTAGTAATAAATGGTCTTTCCATCGGCGTTCTCCAACGCGATATCATAGGCAAATGCCTGTGTGCCTCCCAAGCAGAGAAGCTGGGCAACGAGTGTGAAAATTAGAAAAAGTCGGTTCATGCATTTTCATTTTAGGGTTCAACAATATTGTTCAAACGTGTCTTTGTCCTGACAAGATACGTGAGTAAACGGTCAATGTCGGTTATACGTACTGCAGCAGCTCGCTGAAGTGCTCAATCTTGATGAGCCGCTCATGGTCGAAGTCCTCTGTGTGTTCCAACTGCCAGGTGACGTGGAAGGGGATGTGGATGGCCCAGGCACCGATGGCCAGGGCGGGAGCGATGTCGCTCTTCAGCGAGTTGCCCACCATGAGCAGTTCCGATGGGTGAATCTGCTGGTGTTCGCACAAGGCAAGGAACTCGCGCTGCGACTTGTCGCTGGTAATCTCAACGTCGTCGAAGTACTTCAGCAGTCCCGACCGCTTCAACTTGTTCTCCTGATCCTGCAGCTCGCCTTTGGTGAAGCAGACGAATCGCATTGGTGAAGGGTCTGCTTCATTACAGAGGCGGTTGCGAAGGGTTTTCAGCGTCTCTTCCACACCGGACAAGGGGGTGGCTGGCAGTTGCAACAGTCCTTTGCTCAGGGCGAGTAGCTGTGCAAGCTGTTCTGCATTGAGGTGGTCGCCGCCCACGCGCAGGGCCGTTTCCATGATGCTAATGGTAAAGGCCTTGCAGCCATAGCCCAGGTCGGCCATGTTGCCGCTCTCAGTCTTGTACAGCTCTTGTGCCGGGTTGTCGCAGTAGGGTGCAATCAGCTCATAGAGCCGGTTCTCCACCTGTTCAAAGTGCGACTGACAGTCCCACAGTGTGTCGTCAGCGTCGAACGCAAGAACTTTGAATTTGTACATATAAGGCAGCAGATTCTTCACTTTTCACCCTTTACCTCAAGAATCGCCTCGCCCGTGCAGGCATTGGGCTGCTGGATGTGCAGCATCTGGCAGACGGTAGGTGCGATGTCGTTGATATGAACCTCGCGCGACGTGGCGCCGTGCGGTATCTTCCAACCGTAGAACAACAGGGGGATGTGCGCGTCGTAGGGGTTCCAGTCGCCATGGGTCGTGCCTACAGGCGAAGACCATGAGCCGTAACTGTAGTACTGCGGATCGGTCACCACTAAGATGTCGCCCGAACGGCGGTAGTGGTAGCCCATGAGTGCGCGGTCGCGGATAATGGCAGGCAGCGCCTGCTGGGCAGCCCGCTCAAAGTCCACGACAAAGCTGACGTGGGGCTGTTGGCGCAGGTGCTCAATGGCAACGGCCTTCACCTGTTCGTAGTCCAGTCCCTGACGGGCTATTGCCTTGCGGTTCAGGAAATAGCGGAAGTCCATCTCATCGCCAATGACGGGTTCCGTGTTGCCACACTTTTTGGCGATGGCGGCTTCAACACCGTCGCGCATGACGGGGTCTAACCATTTGCCGGCGGGGAGCCGGTGATCCTGCATGAACTGGAAGTTATGGGCAGCAGCGTGGTCGGCCGTGAGGAACAGCAGGTAGTTGCCGGGCCCCACCTGCTCGTCGAGTGCCTGCAGCAGCCGTCCCAAGTCCTTGTCTAATCCGAGGTAGGCTTCATCGGTGTGTTCGCCGCGCGTGCTCCATTTGTGTCCGATGACGTCGGTCTGCGAGTAACTCACGCAGAGCATGTCCGTCTGTGTGCCTTTGCCCAACTGCTCACCTTTCAGGGCGGCGATGGCCATGTCGGTGGTGATGGTGCCGCAAAGTGGCGACAGTCCGATGTCACCTTCCACCTTTTTCAGTACCTTGTCCTGCGAGAAGCGGCGGTTTTGCTGCTTTACCCATTCGGGCAACTCAGTCATGTAGTACGTTGATGTGACAAACTGCCGCTTTTCCTTGTCAAGCCAGTAGGCGGCATTGGCCGAGTGCCCTGCCGGCAGAATGGCGGCGCGGTCCTTGTAGCTTACGCCGATGACCTTTGATACGAAGTCGGTATGTAGTCGCAACTGGTCGCCGATGGTTGTGCTGAGCATGTTCCGCGGCGACATGCTACCCACTTTCCGGCTATCGGTGCCCACGGGGTTCACCGTTGTGTCGGTAGTGCAGTAGACTTTCTGTCCGTCGATGTAGAAATTGTTGCCGCAGATGCCATGGAAGGCGGGCGTTGTGCCGGTGTATACCGAGGCATGGCCGATGGCCGTCACCGTCGGCACGTAGTTGATGAGGCAGTTGTCGCAGGAAAATCCCTGGTCTATCAGGCGTCGGAAACCGTCGCCCGTAAACCGGTCATAGTATCGGCTCAAGTAGTCCCACCGCATCTGGTCGACCACGATGCCCACCACCAGTTTCGGACGTTCGCCGAACTGCGGCTGGGCTACTGTTTGCAGGGCACAGGCCACGCACAGCACAATCATCAGTAGTGTCTTTTTCATTTCTTCGTTTCTCATATTCTCAATAATTCGTTATCTCATTTCCCCTTTCAGGCTGCAAATTTAGAAAAAATTTTCGAGATACCGCATAAGAACCCCGAAAAATTTTGGCCGTTTGGAAGAAATGTTGTATCTTTGCGGCTGATAAATCTATGAACAGATGAAAGAGTTGGTGATAGCAGGACTACTTTCCGTGCTGGCAGCCCAGACGGCGATAGCACAAGACTTTGATTTCAGCGAGGTGAAATACTCGCCAGTAGAAACCACCTTCTCTCTTTTTGCCCCCGCCGACGCCAAGGCGGTGAAGGTGCGGATATACAAAGACGGACAAGGCGGACGTCCCCTGAAAACCGTCAGTTTGAAGCAGTCCGAAGTCATGGGAAAGTCAGGAGAGTCCGGAGCAGTATGGTCGGCCACCATCAAAGGCGACTTTCGTAACAGTTTCTATACCTTTGACATTGGCCACGGCGAGACGTCCGGTGTCTTTGCAAAAGCTGTAGGTGTCAACGGTAAGCGCGGAGCCATTATCGACCTTCGCGACACCGACCCTGACGGCTGGGACGCTGACTGTCGCCCTGTCACCCGCAACTGGGCCGACCTCGTTGTCTACGAGATGCACCACCGTGACTTCTCCGTAGCCCGTCCCGATGCCCGCCATCCCGGCAAATTCCTCGCTCTTACCGAGCCGTGGGCCATCGACCACCTGACGGCCTTAGGCATTAATGCCGTCCATATCTTGCCTTCCTACGACTTCGGCTCTGTTGACGAGACAAAGATTGGCGCCGCCTCGTCCTCTGTCGGCTATGCTTCCCCATCTTCTGTTGGCCATGCTTCCCCGTCTTCTGTTGGCTATGCTGCGGCGCCGCCGCAGTCCCAATACAACTGGGGCTATGACCCCGTCAACTACAACGTGCCCGAAGGCTCCTACTCCACCGACCCCTACTCTCCAGCCGTCCGCATCCGCGAGTTCAAGCAGATGGTGCAGGCGCTGCACAAGGCCGGCATCCGCGTCATCCTCGATGTCGTCTACAACCACACCTACGACATCGAGCACAGTAACTTCCAGCGCACCTTCCCAGACTATTACTATAGGAAAACTATAGAAGCCCCCTCAGGGGCCGTAGGGGGGGGCTCTTATAGCAACGGCTCTGGCTGCGGCAACGAGACCGCCTCGGAGCAGCCGATGATGCGGCGGTTTATGATTGAGTCCGTCAAGTACTGGCTCAACGAGTACCACATCGACGGTTTCCGCTTCGACCTCATGGGCTGTCACGACATCGAGACCATGAACGCCATCCGTCAGGCCGTCGACGAGATAGATCCCACCTTATTTATATATGGTGAGGGCTGGAGCGCCGGACAGTGCGCACTGCCCAACGAACAGCTCGGCATGAAGGCTAATATTGCCCGTATGCCCGGCATCGCTGTTTTCAGCGACGAACTGCGCGATGCCCTCCGCGGACCTTTCGACGATGACACGAAGCCCGGCTGGCTCGGTGCTCCACTCCAGAAAGTGAAGTCGGGGGAGGCCTCGAACATCGAGAGCCTGAAGTTCGGCATTGCAGGAGCCATCGCCCACCCGCAGGTGGACATGTCGCGGGTGAACTACAGCAAGGTTCCCTGGGCTGCTGAGCCTACGCAGATGATGAGCTATGTCTCATGCCACGATGACATGTGTTTAGTGGACCGCCTGAAAGCCAGCGTACCCTACCTCACAGCAGCAACGCCGCTGCATAGCCAACAAGCCGCAGGTGCGTCAGATGATTCTTCACTCTTCACTTTTCACTCTTCACTTATCAAGCTCGACCTGCTGGCCCAGACTGCTGTCTTCACTTCCCAGGGCGTGCCCTTCATGCTCTCTGGCGAGGAGCTGCTGCGCACGAAGAAGGGTGTGCATAACTCCTTCGAGTCGCCCGACAGCATCAACCAGCTCGACTGGCAGAACAAGCAGCGTTATCCTCAGGTGTTCCAGTACTACCAGAAGCTGATAGCACTCAGGAAGAACCACCCTGCCTTCCGCCTCGGTAATGCCGATCTCGTGCGTAAGCATTTGGAGTTCCTCAACGCCCCCGCCGGTACCGTGGCCTACCGTCTGAAAAACTACGCCGGCCGTGACCCGTGGCGCAACATCATCGTTGTCCTCAACGCCAACCGCGAAACCGTCAGCGTCACCATCCCAGACAGTCGCTATACCGTCGTCTGCCAAGACGGCACCATCGATGAACAAGGCCTCGGCACCCTCAGTGGCTCTACCGCCACCGTTGCCCCTCAGTCCGCCCTCATCATCCATGATTAGCCCATGACCCAAGAAGAGTTTGCCAAACACAGACAGTATGTCAGCGAGCCGAAGCCTTCGATGCAGCGTCGGCGTATAGGTCACGACTACACCTCGCGGCGTATCTATCTGATAACCATGACGACGGAGGGGCGGCGTCCGTTGTTTGGGAAGGTTGTCGGCGAATTGGCTGTTTCGGGCTTTACCGCAGGTGCCGTCCGCTTTGAACCATCCCCCTTAGGGCAAAGAGTACAGGAGGAGTGGTTTGCCGTGACGGCTCACCATCCCGAAGCCACTGCCCTCTCCCTGCAGCTCATGCCCGACCATTTGCATGGCATCCTCTTTGTGGAGCGGCCCATGCAGCAGCACCTTGGCGCCATCATCAGCGGCTTCAAAGCAAGTACTAACAAAGCCTACCGGCAGTTGGTGCTGGGGCAGGAGGCTGCGGCGGCACCGCAGCATAGCAATCAAACCGCAGCCACCGCTTCAAGCCCTGCCGCTTCAAGCCCTGCCGCTCCTGCCCCCGCCGCTTCAAGCCCTGCCGCTCCTGCCCCCGCCGCTTCTGCCCCTGCCGTCCCCGCCGCTTCAAGCCCTACAGTCCCCGCCGCTTCAAGCCCTGCCGTCCCTGCCGCTTCAAGCCCTGCCGTCCCTGCCGCTTTCGGCTCTGTTGGCTATGCTGCGGCGCCGCCGCAGCCAAAAAGAGACCGCAGCCACGAGAACCGCCAGCACGGTATGCTCTGGTCTCCTAACTACAACGACCACATCCTCTCTAATGAAGGCGAACTGGAGCGGTGGCGCCAGTATTTGGCTGATAACCCCCGCCGCCTTTTCCTGCGTCGCCAATACCCAGACTTGTTCCGCGTTGCTTTTGGGCTGCGCATCGGCCGATTTACCTGTTCTGCTGTTGGCAACCGTTTCCTGCTCGGATACCCCCGGATCATGCAGGTGCAGTGCTCGACCCACTTTTATGAGGAGGACATTCAGAAAGCCATGAGCCGCTATATGGTAGCCGCTCGAAGCGGAACCGTTCTTGTGTCTCCCTCCATTAGTGAGGGTGAGAAGCGCACCATGCGAGCGGCTTTCGATGCCAGCCTGCCGGTGATTTACATCTCGGCCAACGGCCTCGGCTCATACTCTAAGCCTGGCGGCGCATTCTTTAACGCCTGCGCCGAAGGACGACTGCTTATTCTTTCACCATACGAGCACCAGAACCGAAAGGTTCAGCTGACGCGGTCGATTTGCATGGAGATGAACGAACTGGCCAGGCTGATTGCGGAAGGAGCAGGGGCTGCGGCGGCGCCGCAGCATAGCCAACAAACCGCAGCCGCCGCTTCAAGCACTGCCGCTCTTGCCGCTTCTGCCCCCGCCGCTTTAAGCACTGCCACTTCAAGCCCCGCCGCAGTCGCCGCTTCTGCCCCTGCCGTCCCTGCCGCTTCTGCCCCCGCCGCTTTAAGCACTGCCACTTCAAGCCCCGCCGCAGTCGCCGCTTCTGCCCCTGCCGTCCCTGCCGCTTCTGCCCCCGCCGCTTTAAGCACTGCCACTTCAAGCCCCGCCGCAGTCGCCG
>Ga0310786_10000923_pt1 | contig 46807 bp, 36 predicted proteins | sample AusTroGonzalo_MG_FD_203881 | JGI IMG/M metagenome (GOLD analysis project Ga0310786, IMG submission 203881) | Bovine rumen microbial communities from tropical cattle in Woodstock, Queensland, Australia - Gonzalo_03 (v2) (version 2) | ecosystem: Host-associated > Mammals > Digestive system >...
TTAGCAACTGCTGAATCTCGTTCAATTTCATCAACGCCTCCACGGGCGTGAGGCTGTTGATGTCAAGACCGACGATAGTGTCTTTGACTTCGAGCAGAAGCGGGTCGTCCAAGTTAATGAAACTCAGCTGGTAACCATCATCTTTGGGCTTCTCAATGTGCACTTCCTCGCCATTTTGTTCTCGTTGGGCGCGGGATTCTTCGAGCTGCTTGAGAATCTCTTCGGCGCGGCGCAGCACGGCGGGGGGCATTCCGGCCATACGGGCCACGTGGATACCGAAACTGTGCTCACTGCCGCCCTCCTCCAACTTGCGAAGGAAATAGACTTTATTGTCGAGTTCTTTCACTGACACATGGAAATTCTTGATGCGGGGGAACTGGGCGGCCATGTCGTTGAGCTCGTGGTAGTGTGTGGCGAACAGCACTTTGGCGTGGTGGAGCGGGTTCTCGTGCAAATATTCGGCGATGGACCATGCGATGGAGATGCCATCGTAAGTACTTGTGCCTCTGCCGATTTCGTCCAACAGCACTAAACTTCTGTTAGTCACATTATTGAGGATGTTGGCGGTCTCGTTCATCTCCACCATGAAGGTGGATTCGCCGGTGGAGATGTTGTCGGAGGCGCCGACACGGGTGAAAATCTTATCCACGATGCCGATGGTACACTCGCGAGCAGGTACATAGCAACCCATCTGCGCCATCAGCGTAATGAGGGCGGTCTGTCTGAGCAGTGCCGACTTACCTGACATATTCGGACCGGTGATGACGATGATTTGCTGTCGGTCATTGTCTAAATAGATATCGTTGGCGATATAGGGCTCTTCGGGCGGGAGTTGCCGTTCAATCACGGGATGTCGGCCGTCTTTGATGTCAATACTTTCAAAATTGCTGATAGTGGGTTTGGAGTATTGGTATTGGACGGCACAGTAGGCGAAAGCGTTGAGCACATCCAATCGAGCGGCGAGTCGGGCATTGTTCTGAATGATGGGAATATAATCTGCAAGGCTGAGTACCAGTTCATTATAGAGTCGGGCTTCAATTTCGAGAATTTTTTCCTGTGCACTTAAGATTTTGGTTTCCAGCTCTTTCAATTCCTCGGTGATATAGCGCTCGCTGCCCGTGAGCGTCTGCTTGCGGGTCCACTCTGCCGGCACTTTCGACTTGTACATGTTGGTCACTTCGAGGTAGTAGCCGAAAACATTGTTAAAGCCGATTTTCAAGGTATTAATGCCCGTTTTTTCTGCTTCCCGGCGTTGGATATCGGCCAAGATGCCGCGGCTATTGGTAGCCAGATCAGTGAGTTCATCCAATTCGGCATCGACATTGCGTTGGATAACACCTCCTTTGCTCACCACAACAGGTGGTTCGGCCGTGATTTCCTTTTCAATGCGCTCAAAAACGCTTTCACAGGGATTCAATTTCCCGGCAATCGTCTTGAAAATAGGATCTTGGGTGTTTTCGCAAACTTCTTTGAGTTGTTGCACGGCGTGCAGGGAGGTGGCCAATTGCAACATTTCCCGGGGGTTGATTTTCCCAGTGGCGATTTTGGATACCATACGTTCCATGTCGCCCATCGGTTTGAGAATATTCGACAGTTGGTTTGCAAACTGTTGATTTTCAATCATATATTCCACCATGGAAAGCCGTTCCTCAATAAGCACCTTTTCTTTCAGAGGCATCAGAATCCATTTTCGTAACATACGTGAACCCATCGGGGTTTGAGTTTCGTCCAACACGTCCAGCAACGTGACGGCGTTCTCGTTAGGAGAGTGGATGAGTTCGAGATTGCGGATGGTGAACTTATCGAGCCATACGTACAAATCCTCTTCAATACGACTTATCTTAGTGATATGCTGTATTTTATGGTTTTGTGTTTCATAAAGATAATGGAGGGCGGCACCCGCGGCGATAATGCCGTTTTTCAAGTCTTCCACCCCGAAACCCTTCAGTGAGCGGGTGTTAAAATGCTTGTTCAGCAGGTTTTTCGTGTAGTCGGTTTTAAACACCCAATCGTCGAGTTGTGTAAGCAGCATCTTCTCTCCAAAACGCTGTTGGAAATCCTGCGCTTTCCCCTTTTGGATGACCAACTCCATCGGTTTGAAGTTTTGGAAGAGCTTGTCGAGGTATTCATCCTGGCCCTCCGCTACATAAAATTCGCCCGTGGAAATATCCAAGAAAGAGATACCACTCTGTTTATCCGTAAGATGGATAGCCGCCAAGAAATTGTTCTCGCGTTGTTCCAGCACTTTGTCGTTAATGGAGACACCTGGGGTAACCAACTCTGTGATACCACGTTTCACGAGTGTTTTGGTAAGTTTGGGGTCCTCCAGTTGCTCGCAAATGGCCACGCGATGGCCGGCACGGACCAGACGAGGCAGGTAGGTGTCGAGTGCGTGATGCGGAAAACCCGCCAACTCGGTTTGCGATGCGCCTTTCCCATGTTTGGTCAGCGTAATACCTAAAATTTTGGACGATTTAATGGCATCTTCGCCATATGTTTCATAAAAATCACCTACTCTGAACAGTAAAATGGCATCTGGATGTTTCGCCTTGAATTGATTATACTGCCTCATGAGGGGAGTCTCAGCACACTTTTCCATCTTGCAATTATTAACCCGCAAAAGTACGATTTTTCCCTGAAATTTTGTCGTTTAGTCGTTACTTTTTGTGGTTTCAATATATTATTATGATTTCTTAACACATTTTATGTGTTTTTATATCAAAAAATGTCAATTTTAGGGAAATAAAATAGGAATTAGAACAAATCACTCAATTTTTGAGTGGCATTGGTCCAATTGTAATGGTCATGAACGAAATCGTGGCCTTTCTGCGCAAGTTGCTGATAATATGCGTCATCGGTCAAAAGGCGATTGAGGGTTTCCACGTATTGGAGGGTAGTGGTGCAGGATACGATGGCTCCTTCCTTGGCGGCAGGGTCAAGGGGTTTGCTTGCCAACGGTGAAGTGACGCACGGCAATTGCATGGCCATGGCTTCCAACAGCTTGTTTTGTAGCCCTGTACCCAACCGCATCGGCGCGATGAAAATACGCGATTGGGCATAACAGTCGGTCATGGAGGGCACCCAGCCGGTGACGGTGATATGCTCGTTGCGCAGTGCGCGAACCTTGGTGGCAGGCGTGGCACCAGCCAACATCAGCTTAAGCTGCGGATGTCGTTTCTGCAATTCCGGAAATATCTCCTTGGCCAAATAGACCGCGGCATCTATGTTGGGCGGATAGTTCATATTGCCCGAAAAGATGAGGTCATGGTTTTTCGGTACGTCTGGACGGCTGAACTTTTCGAAATCCACGCCGTTGGGAACCACTACAATCTCCTTGTTCATAGGATGTTGTATGTAATCACGGTCTAAGGCGGTAATCATGGTCTTGCCTTCAAAATCTCCAAAGATGTCGGTTTCGTAGCGAGCAATGCGGCGGGCCTCCATGTGCATGAAGGGACGTAACAAAGGAAACGCCTTCTGAGCACGCCGTTCCATCCCTTTGGAGAAAGCATCTTGATAATCAAGGACTTTCGGAATCTTGCAATCGCGGACATATTCCGCCATCCTGAAGAGTTGGCAGTAGATACGGTCGGGTTGTACAGATTGTATGATTTTGTCGATTTCCTTGTGTAAGCGGTGACTATAGAAATAGCCGCATTGTAAAGGTAACCCCGTTAGCATGGCACCTGCCATGTTGAAGGCGCTACGTATAGGATGTTGCCGTAAGAAGTGTACTTCGCGACAATAAGGGGTCAGTTCCCGCATCGCCTCCGCCGGCACGGCATGGCTGTATAGCGCGACAAGATAGATGTCGTGCCACCGCGACAATTCCTTGAGCTGATAATAAGCTCTCAGCTTGTCGCCCTTCTCCAACGGGAAGGGGATGCGGGAAAGGACCACGAGTATTTTCATTTTGACAATATTACAACTTAAAAAGCCGAACGTTTTGTTCGGACGGCAAAGATACAATTTTAATGGTTATAGGTTATGGGTTATTGGTTATTGAAGCTGGGTTGCGGATTATATCCCGCCGAAGTCGCTTTCCACCATCACCCATCTTTCTTCGGTTTTCGAGTAGATGTATTTGCAGGTAACCCAATCGCTTACGGCAATACACCAACGCATTCTTCCGTGGAGTTTTTCCCAGCTTAAGTATTGAGAACCGACAGTGACGGAAACGGTGTCGTGAAGAAATTCCACGCGTGGGCGCCCTAAAATGTTCATTTTCTTATCTAACTTGATTTTTTTCGATATCTTCCACATCTGATCACTATCGTTTTGGTAGGTATAAATCGTCACATAACCGTTTTTTTCGGTGGAAACAGCGTTGAGTTTGTGGATCATATATTTGACGGTCTCATTAGAAAAGCCGCTACCCGTTTGGATGTACATTGCAGTATCATATAAATGACCGAATTTCACATCTTTGGATCTGATATGGTTAAACGAATACATTGAGTCAACAAGCACGTCGGCAGTACTGGCAATGAGCATGTCCAACGGCTGTCCCTCCTGCGCCTGGAGTTTAACCGGACAAAGGATGACCAACAGGAAAATGATATGGAATAGACGTTTCATGAAATATCACTATTTTGTTATTAACCGTGCTGGTCTTATACGATCTACAACAACTATCTCATCTTCAATATGGAATATATAAACCCATTTTTTGTTATGGGACACCATGCGACATGCTTTTGGGTGATAGCGACGAATATCGGCGTACTGGCTCGGTTTGTAAGAACCGGCAAAAACAGAGAGCGATAATATTTCGTTAAACATGGCATCCAAATACTTTTCTGCACCTTCAAGTGTCATTCTCGCTTGTAGCCAAGATGTAAGTTCTTCAATATCGGCTCTTGCAGATGGATCCACTTCAACTTTATAAGTTCTCATACTTTTTTCTCAGTGCGGTTCTGATTTCATCAAAATATTCCGAAACGGTCATTCGATTTGACTTGCAAGTTGTGGTATCAAAGGTTCTGCATGTTGATGAGACACTGTCATTAATATTACCGTATGCGACAACAGGTTCCTCCACATAATTTGCTGTGTCTTCTTTTGTTTGGTATGGTTTCTTTTTCATAAGAATGATTTTTAAATAAGTCCGCAAAAATAAAAATTTCCTATTATTATCAGCAAACAAAAATGCCGCCGTGAATCCGCGCCTAGCGCATTTTCACAGCGGCATTTTCTGATATTAACGGTTCCGTAGAGACGTGCCATGGCGCGTCTCTACAAACGTCTTACGTCTCACGTCTAACAACCAATCACCTTCTCCGTCTTCTTCATCAGGCGGCGTTCGATTTGGTCGGCCTTGACCACGTAGTCGTGTGCCTTGTTGATCATCATCTCAGCCCATTCCTTGTCTTTCAGGGAAGAAGCATTGATTTTGACGTTGAGGTAAGCGCCGTGGACGGCTGCGCGGGCGCAGAGCACACCAACACCGGCATCAGAAACGCTGGCAGGATTGCCCTTCTTAATCATGGCCTCGCAAATTTCGAACACCTTGAAAGAGGTCTCAATGGTGCGCATCGGCACTTCAGTGGCGTACTTCGTAGCGTCTTGGATGGCTTGAGAACGAGCTTCTTTCTCTTCCGGCGTGCCCTTCGGCATGCCAAAAGCGTTCATAATCACGTTGAAGGCGTTCGTGTCCTCATCAACAAGTGCAAGTAATTGATCCTTAATAATTTGTCCTTTTTCTGCCCATTGAGAGAAGTATGCCCATTGATCATCCCAGCCGGGTTTGTGGGATGAGAGGTTAGCAACCATCGTACCCAGTGCAGCGCCGAGGGAGCCCATGTAAGCGGAGATTGAACCACCACCAGGAGCCGGACTTTCAGAAGCCGTCTCATTGGCGAAGCCCGTGCAGGTCATATTGACCAACTTCGGCGTAGTATCCTCTTTCTCAAGGAGATATTCAATGACTTTTTCTTCAGGATTGAACGGTTTGAGGTCGTCCAAACCCATAGATTTCACCGCAATCTTCACCATCTCTTTCTCGTCAATACCGAGAGAGCGTTTTTGTTTTGCAAGGTAGTATTTACCAGCCTGGATGAGCACTTTCTTAGGGATAAGACCCACGATTTCCGCACCAGTGACGCGAATACCGCGCTTAGCAGCCTTAGCAGTCACCTCATCAAAGGCAACGTGCAGCGGCGTGGCGTTGATGTCGGTGATGTTCATGGAAACTTGGGCGATGCCGTATTCCTCGATGTACCAGCCGATGGCCTTGGTGCCCTTCAGCGTACCAGGAATCATCACCACATTGCCCTTCTCATCCAGCACTTTCTTGCCGGTGATTTTGTTGCCTTCGCGTTTCGGACGACCCTTTTCGCGCACGTCGAAAGCGATGGCGTTGGCGCGGCGAGTGGAGGTGGTGTTGAGGTTATAGTTCACAGCGATGAGGAAATCGCGGGCGCCCACAGCCGTAGCACCGCTCTTAGCGACACTTTCCGTGAACTTGTTGGGACCGAAATCGGGTTTCCATTCCTTAGAAGTGATGCGTTCTTTCAGTGCTTCGTACTCACCTGCACGACAATTGGCGAGGTTGCGACGCTCCGGCTTGAAAGCAGCATTTTCGTAGCAATAGACGGGAATATTCAGCTCTTTACCGACTCTTTCGGCCAGTTTGCGAGCATATTCCACAGTCTCTTCCATCGTGATGTTAGCGATGGGCACCAACGGACAAACGTCAGTTGCACCAAAGCGCGGGTGATCGCCATGATGGTTACGCATATCAATCAACTCTTGACATTTCGCAATGAGTTTCACAGCGGCATCCACCACGTAGTTGGGCTCACCCACAAAGGTCACAACCGTGCGGTTGGTGGTGGCACCGGGATCCACGTCCAGCAAAGTCACTCCTTCGGCTTGACGGATGACATCGGTCACTTGTTTGATAATGTTACTATCTCTGCCTTCACTGAAGTTAGGCACGCATTCAATTAACTGTTTCATTTTATAAAGTATTGATTATTAATATTTTGATATTATCTTGAAATAGTCTGCAAATGTACATAAATTCCAAATACGCACAAAAAAAAAGGCGGCCTTGATAGACCGCCTTCGATATATATATAATATGGTATATTATTGAACAATGAATTTTTGGACAGTGCTTCCATTGCTGCTGTTCAAATGGAGGAAGTAAACACCTTTTGACAAATTGTTCACCGGAATTTGGTAAATTTCTTCGCCTCCATTGTGGTTAAATTGATTCATATAAACGGTTTTACCCATCATATCAACCACTTTAGCACTGAATTGCTGTGCATCTTCCGTTGACACTTGAACGTTTACGAAAGAAGTAGCCGGGTTAGGATAAACATTGATTTCAACATTTTCATAATTGCTGAGACCCGTTTGGATACCGTAATAAGTCATTTGGAAACCATTGCCTTGGAGTTTATTATCAGAAGCGAAACGGATAGTGTACAAAGAACGAACTTTACCGCCTGAGTTAACAAGAGGAGCGTCAAATTCTAATACTTCACCAACAATCGGAGGATTCTCAGCATCATAGTGAGCGATAAGAACTCTACTATTCGGATCAGTAGCAGGTTGATTATAAATGTCAACAAAATCACCATCTCTCAAATCGAATTTCTGGAAAGCATAGACAAGCTTGTCACAGAATTGCAACTTCAAATTGTATTCACAAACTGAAGAAGCGCGATATTCATCATCACTGGTAGAGTTATCCGGTTTGTCCGTAAGAACTGCTGTTTGGTCCAAATATTCACCAGATTGACAAGTTCCTTTGGTATAGCTGGTCACTTCATAATCCAACACGAAACCATAGTCAACATTATTGTCAGCATTGGAGACGAAAACGACCAACACGCTATCAGCATTCACTGTCACAGCACTAGGAAGGGCTTGACCAACGTAATCACCATGTTCACCACCAGAAACACCGGAGTAGTCGTTACAAGCAGCCATCAAGTAATCACCAGAATAACGTTCTTTGACACCAGAAGCTTCAGTAGCGCCCTTGTAAATGATGACTTCGTCACCACTCTTAACTTTCAGTTTAGAGAATTTGAACTTATAAGCGGTTGCATCAGGACAAGCAATCACCCAACGACGATTGGAGTTCGGAGCATATTTCATATTACCAGCACCATCGCTGATGGTACCGAAGCTAGAAGTGACGCGAGCGAAGCTTTCAGCAGGTTTTTCAATTTCTGCGCTATCCGGATAAAGATTCACCATCATAGCGTTTTCAAGATTGAAAGTACCTTGGTTTGAATTTTGATAGTTGATGAGGAAGTAGCCATTGCCGCTACCAGCCCAACCCCAGTTCACGTGGAAATAGGTAGCATTGCCAACCGTGGTATAACCATCGACAATCCAAGCGTGACCGCCAGTTTCACTGTGACCAGAATAGAAAAGCGGGCGATGAGCGTCCAACTCAGCTTTGGCTTTGTTCACCCAAAGATAGACCAAACTATCCGCGAAAACCTCTTCGCTCATGAGTTGGTATTGACCCTGATCTGAATAAAAATAGTTCGTCTGTAAAGCAGTCAGTGCATATTCAGATTGTGAACCAGAACCTTCGTTAGCAACAGAACCATAGCTCATACGAACAGAAACACCACAATGATAGATCAATTTAGCCAATTCACCATCATAATCAGCCAAAGAGTTTGCAATGGCATTGTAATCGTAGATTGCAGTTGAATAGTTGACAACTTGTGCAGGATAGGTGTAAATTAACTCATGAGTTTCATGGTCATATTCGCGAGGAATGTAAGACACAACACCTGTACCGTGTTCCGGATAACGATAGTAGAAAAGGATATTAGCCATGGTCAATGCCACACAACCCACAACAGCACGTCCATCTTCACTGTACAATGCAAGAGGATTGGTAGGACACATAGTATTATAAAATCTCTCTTGCGTCCAAGTGGTAGTAATCAAAGGTTCCACACAGGGGTTTCCTCTGCGAGCATACGGACGGAAATCGCTTGCCAAATAATGATCCCAAGAATTACGGGTTGAAAGCGCAGATGAAGGATTGTTAATCAACTGTGCCAATGATTTGGTGTACATTTCGTTGTAAATTTCAGCGCCAGATTTAGCATTGTAGTCGCTTTCCAAAGAGAATGCCAAAACAGGATTAGCTAATTCGGTAGCTGAAACAATAATAAAACCTTTTTCACCAACGCGGAAACGATAAGTAACAGGTACTCCGTCGGTGGAATATTCGGTTTTTTCCAACACTAATTCCATTTGACCAGCCTTGGTGGCACCCACGCGCTCAGCGAGGAAGTTCTTTGACGCTCTCATAGCAGTCTCTACGGGGATTACATTAGCCGCGTAGCTCAACATTACGAACATCAGTAATGATGCTAAAAGTGTAAATTTCTTCATATTTTATTGAATTTTATTTATAATTATTCCATTTAATATTATTGCCGCAAAAATACAAAAAAAACAAAACAAAATATATGATATGATTACATTTTAAATTTTCTTCTTTTTCGGGAGTTTTTTGTATTTTTGCAGATTGCTTTTTTGGCGAATATTTTTGACAGAAATAATTCAAAAAATATGAATACATCAAGAAAAATCACGCAAGATTTATGGTATGTCGGGGCTTCCGACAGACGTTTGGCTCTTTTTGAAAACATGATGCCCATTCCGAGCGGCACTTCTTACAACTCCTACGTGTTGCTGGATGAAAAAACTGTTCTGCTGGACACTGTAGATCAGGCTGTTAGCACGCAATTCATCGAAAATCTGACCGCTGTGTTGGCAGGTCGTGCTTTAGACTACATCGTCATCCATCACGTGGAACCCGACCATCTCGCTTCTTTGCAAGAAGTGCTGGTTCGTTGGCCTAATGCTATCATTATCTGTAGCTTACAAGCTTCCAGAATGCTGCAACAATTCATGAATCTTCCTGAAAATGTTCAGATTCAGGTGATGAAGGAAGGCGACACGCTCAACGCCGGAAAACATACGTTCAATTTCGTGGGTGCACAAATGGTACACTGGCCGGAAGTATTGGTCTCTTACGAATCCACAGAAAAAATCCTCTTCTCTGCCGACGCTTTCGGTACTTTCGGTGCTCTAAACGGCAATCTGTACGCTGATGAGGTCAACTTCGACCGCGAATGGATGTACGAAGCCCGCCGCTACTATACCAACATTGTCGGAAAATATGGAATCCAAGTGCAGAACCTTTTGAAAAAAGCCGCAAATCTCGATATTGCCATGATTTGTCCGCTTCATGGTCCGATTTGGCGTAAAGATTTTGGCAAATTCATCGAAAAATACGACAAATGGAGTCGCTATGAGCCTGAAGACAAAGAAGTTCTTGTTATCTATGGTTCGATGTACGGACATACAGAATCTGTGGCAACGGTCTTGGCTGGTATGTTGGCCGACAAAGGATGTCGCAACGTACGCATGTACGATGTTGCAGCCACGCACGTATCGTACTTAGTATCAGAGTCTTTCCGTTGCAGCCACATCGTGCTCGTCGCCCCAACCTACAACGGTGGCCTCTATCCGCCTATGGAGAACTATCTTCTTGACATTAAGGCACATCTGTTGCAAAACCGTACCTTCACCGTCATCGAAAACGGCTCATGGGCACCCGTCTCCGGCAACGCCGTAAAATCCATCCTCGGCGAAATGAAGAACACCACGGTCCTCGAACCCGCCATCACCTTCAAATCGGCGATGAAAGAGACGCAACGTGCTGAACTCGAAGCCCTTGCGGATACAATTGTTAGTTCGTTAAAATAATATATTCCTTGAGCAGCCCCGTAGGGGCAAGAGTTTGATAGCCAGGGGTAAGGTGCGAGGTACGAGCACCGTCACCCCTGGGATAAAAAAAAGATAAATCATGTATAAAATCGTCAAAAAAGAAGAATTAGGTCAGGACACGTTCCTGATGGAAGTGGAAGCACCCAAAATCGCACAATCTGTGCTACCAGGGCAGTTTGTCATCGTGAAAGCGAACGAAACCGCTGAGCGTATTCCATTAACCGTCAGCGACACGTTTCTACCAGACGGAACTATCACTTTGGTTATCAAAGCGATAGGAATTTCAACAAAAAAAATTGTCTCCTATCCAGTTGGCGGTTTTTTCCATGATGTGGTGGGACCGTTGGGGAACCCATCAGCGTTTATTCATCGCCCGATCGGTATGTTGCGCCGGTCGCGGTACTGTTTCATAGCGGGAGGTGTTGGCATCGCGCCAGTCTTTCCATTGGTAAAGTGGATGTCACAGCACGGATTGGAGTGCGATGTCATCATCGGGGCCCGCAACGCGTCACTGCTGTTCTACATTGAGCAGTTCCGCAAAATTACCAACAACTTATACATTGCCACAGACGATGGCTCCATGGGCTTCAAAGGCAACGTGAACGATATGCTGGATTACCTCGTACATCACGAAGGTCGCCGCTACGACGAAATCACCGCCATCGGCCCGATGATCATGATGAAATTCGTGTCATTGAAAGCCAAGGAGTTAGGCATTCCTTGCGTGGTGAGCCTCAACTCGCTGATGGTGGATGGCACAGGCATGTGCGGCGCTTGCCGCGTGCAAATCGGCGGACAGACTAAGTTCACTTGCGTCGATGGTCCCGAATTTGACGGTTCGCTCATCAACTTCGACGAATGCATGCACCGTCAAGCTATGTATGACCATATTGATGGTCGTAAGTTGTTGGAAGAAGAGGAGTTAAAAGAAAATCACCAATGTCATATCGGCGGTATTACACATGAGCCACTTCCGCCTAAATCCCGCGTACCGGTACGTGAGCAATCGCCTGAGGTGCGCCGTACAAACTTTAGGGAGGTTTGTTTCGGATATAATGCCGAGGAGGCGGTGGAAGAGGCGCGCCGATGCCTGAACTGCAAGAATCCGCAGTGCGTGAACGGCTGTCCCGTGCACATCCGCATTCCAGATTTCATCTCGCTGATCAAAGACGGACAGTTCGACAAAGCTGCCTCACTGATTCGCGAAGATACTGCCCTGCCGTCCGTATGCGGTCGCGTATGCCCGCAAGAGAGCCAATGCGAGGGCAAGTGCGTGCTGGGACGCAAAGGCGATCCCGTGGCTATCGGCAAACTGGAGCGTTTCATCGGTGACTGGTCGATGAAGAACCACATCGTGGCACAAAAACCTACCGTGCGTAAAGGCCAAAAAGTGGCAGTAGTAGGCAGCGGTCCCGCCGGCCTGACTTGCGCCAAGGAATTACGCTGTATGGGTTATGATGTCACTGTGTATGAGGCACTTCACGAATTTGGCGGCGTACTTGTTTACGGTATTCCTGAATTCCGTCTGCCAAAGAAAGACATCGTGAAGCCCGAAATCGATACTATCAAGAATCTCGGCGTACGCTTCGAAAGTGACGTGGTGATTGGTCGCACCATGTCAGTGGACGATTTGATGAATAAATGGTGTTATGATGCCGTTTTCATCGCTTCTGGTGCCGGATTCCCCAACTTCATGAACATTGAAGGCGAGAATCTGTGCGGTGTGGTCTCCGCCAATGAGTTTTTAACCCGAAACAATCTATTGTTCTCATACAAAGATAATTACGAAACCCCCAACTATGTAGGTAAGAAAGTGACTGTGGTGGGTGGCGGTAACGTAGCCATGGATGCGGCCCGCACGGCAATTCGTTTGGGCGCGGAAGTGCATATCGTCTATCGCCGTTCCGAAGAGGAGTTGCCAGCACGTCGCGAAGAAGTGCACCACGCTAAGGAGGAAGGCATTGATTTCCAATTGCTTACTAATCCTTTGAAAATTATCGGTGACGATAAAGGCTGGGTGTGCGGTATGGAATGCATCCGCATGGAGCTTTCCGAGCCCGATGAATCGGGTCGCCGCCGTCCTGTTCCCATTCCTGGTTCTGAATTTATCTTGGATACTGACATGGTTATCATGTCCATCGGCACTTCACCTAACCCGCTGATTTACACCACTACGCAAGGTTTGGATGTCAACCATCATGGTTGTATCGTAGCTGACGAAGAAGGGGCTACCTCACGCCCAGGTGTCTTTGCCGGCGGCGACATCGTTTCTGGCGCGGCCACAGTAATCCTCGCCATGGGCGCAGGTAAAAGCGCCGCAAAAGCCATCGACGAATATCTTCGAAATAAATAATAAATAAAACATGTTCGTGGTAGAGACGTCACATTGTGGCGTTTACGTTCTCCGTAGAGACGGGGCGCACCCCGTCTCTACAACCCCGCGACGAGGCATCCATATAATCCTGCTGTTTCGGTGCGCAGCCGACGGTCTCCAAGTTTGACCTCCACATATCCGGCCTCGCGGGCAGCGGTAATCTCTTCTGGACTAAAATCGCCTTCCGGTCCGATTAACAAAATCATTTCTGAATGGTTACGCGGCACGTCGACCAACTGCCGCTGGTTATTCTCGTCGCACCAAGCAATGAACTTATCTACTTGTGTTTCTGCGTTTTTCTGAATAAATTCCGTAAACTTCATCATGCGGAGTTCTGGCAGCCAAGTAGTTTGCGACTGTTTCAGCGCGGCAATGGCCAAACGTTGCAAACGCTCCAAATTGAGATGCGTACGCTCGGAATGGTCGCACTGAAGGAACGTCAGCGAACAAATGCCGATTTCTATAGCCTTCTCCAACAGCCACTCCATGCGGTCAGCATTCTTAGTAGGTGCTACAGCAAGATGCAAACCATTGTGTGTGAGAAGATTGTCGGTAATTTGCTGACGAATTTCCAACAAACACTTTTTAGGATGCGCTTCTGCCACGACAGCTTCTGCTAAATGTCTGCGCCCGTCAGTGACGCGCACAGCATCGCCTTCGCGGTGGCGCATCACGCGCACGCAATGTTCTGATTCCTCGTTACTTAACGTGACGAAGGGTTGGGATATATCGGGGGAGTAGAAGTAATGCATATTGAATATTCAATTTGTGGATATCATCTCTGTAGAGACGCGATTAATCGCGTCTCTACGATTTTTCGGATAATTCAATCCAGCGCTCGGTTTTCTCATCGAGCAGCTGGTTGATTTCATTGTATCGTTTGCCCCACTCGGCAAAATCTTCGGGCGTACCCTGACCAATGGACATCTTCTCTTCTAATATCTTCTTTTCGATTTCCATATTGGCAATGTCTGTTTCCAAAGCTTCCATCTCGCGTTTCTCCTTGTAGGTCAGCTTGTTGGGTTGAGGTTCGCGCTGGGGTTTCACCGGTTCGGGACGGGCAGCCTTCTCAATTCGCTTCTGGATACGCCGTTCCTTTTCGCGCTCCTGACGATAGTCCTCGTAGTTGCCCCAGCAGTCGCGGATGACGCCATCGCCTTCGAACACGAAGAGGTGATCCACCAACTTGTTCATCAGCCAACGGTCGTGGGAGACGATGAGCAGACAACCTTCGAAGTTGTCGAGAAAGTCCTCCAACAGATTCAGCGTGTCAATGTCAAAGTCGTTAGTGGGCTCGTCGAGGATAAGGAAGTTGGGGTTCTTGAGCAGCGTGATGAGCAAGTGCAACTTACGTTTTTCACCGCCGCTAAGGTCGTCATAGTAGGTATATTGCAAACTGTACGGAAATCCGAAATGGTTCAGGAAATTACTGGCACTCATGTAGTTGCCATTTTCCATACGAATCACTTCGGCGTGCTCCTTCACCAACTCCAGCACAATTTTGTTGCCAGTATAGAGCATCCCGTTTTGAGAGAAGTAGCCGAATTTGATGGTCTGTCCGGGGGTGATTTTGCCGCCATCCGGAATCACCTCGCCCATAATCATCTTCAGGAAGGTACTCTTGCCTGAGCCGTTTTTGCCCACGATGCCGCATTTTTCTCCCTTCTTGAAGATGTAGGAGAAGTCCTTGACGATGGTTTGGTCGGGATAGGAGAAATCCAAATGGCTGATTTCCAATATTTTGTGCCCAATGCGCTCAGCTTGCACCTTAAACGCTTCCGGGGCTGCCTCGCTACGTACGTTCACTTGCTCTTGCAGCTTTTCGAAGTTGTTGATGCGAGCGCGGGCCTTGGAAGTGCGAGCCTGCGGGGAGGTGTGCACCCACGCGAGCTCCTTGCGGTAAAGCTGCCGCAATTTCTCGTGTTCAGCAGCCGCATTGGCCAAACGTTCGGCCTTTTTCTCCAAAAAATAGTCGTATTTGCCCCGATAATGGTACAAATTGCCGTTGGAAAGCTCGAAAATGTCGTTGCAGACGCGGTCGAGGAAGGAACGGTCGTGGGTGACCATCAGCAGGGTAATATTGGCGGAAGAAAGGTAGTTCTCCAGCCATTCGGTCATCTCTATGTCGAGGTGGTTGGTCGGCTCGTCGAGGATGAGCAAATCGGTGTCGGCGATGAGCGTTTTAGCCAATGCCGCCTTTTTACGCTGACCACCAGAGAGTTCTCCCACATTTTTCAGTACATCGTTGATGCCGAATTTGGAAAGAATCTCCTTCACCTTCGACTCGTAATCCCAAGCTTGCAACCGGTCCAGGTCGGAAATCGCCTTCTCCATGCGCTCTTGCGACACAGCATCAGCGTGTCCGTTCTCCATCAACGTCACACAAGTTTCATACTCCTTGATAGCTTTCAAAATAGGTGTATCTGCATCAAAAAGAGCATCTAATACGGAATTATCTTCCTGAAAATCATCGCGTTGCGGTAAATACGAAACCACAATGTCATTACGGATGATGACCTGACCTTCGTCTGGCGTATCGAACCCCGCAATAATGTTGAGAAGTGTACTTTTACCTGTGCCATTCCGAGCGATGAGCGCACTTTTCTGTCCCTTCTCCAGACCAAACGTGATCTGGTGGAACAGCTCTTTTTCGCCCACCGATTTGGAAACCTTATCGACCGTTAGATAGTTCATATTTTTTTCAAAGCGGCAAAAATACAATTTTTTGGGGTTGCTGAAATTTTGCTTAACTCGTTTCATTAGCCAACAATCAAAAAAAATTGTACCTTTGCCGCCGAAACTTGGCCCCGTAGTTCAGCTGAATAGAACGTCAGATTCCGGTTCTGAAAGTCGTGGGTTTGAATCCCGCCGGGGTCACTAAACTTTAGTCCGTATGAATATCGAAAAATACGACGAAATTCGGGCTTCTCTGCCCGACGGCGTGCGTTTGATCGCCGTTTCCAAATTCAAACCTGCGGAAGACATCGCCCTGCTGTACCAACACGGTCAGCGGGCTTTCGGCGAGAATCACGCGCAGGAAATGAAAGCCAAACATGAAGTGCTTCCCAAAGACATCGAATGGCATTTTATTGGTCATCTGCAAACGAATAAAATCAAATACATTGCTCCGTATGTGGCTCTGATTCACAGTATTGACAGTTTTTCACTATTGAAAGAGGTGAACAAATTTGCGGTGAAAAATGAGCGTACTATCCCTTGTTTGCTGCAGTTCCACATTGCTGACGAGGAAACTAAGTTCGGCTTCTCGTGGGAAGAATGTGTGGAGATGTTGCAAAGTCCCGAATTTCAAGAGCTAAAAAACGTTAAAATCCACGGTGTAATGGGTATGGCCACCTTCACAGACGACCATGAACAAGTACGCCGCGAGTTCCAACATCTACACCAGATTTTCGAAGACCTTAAAACCCAATTTTTCACGCAAAATCCTGATTTCAAGGAACTTTCCATGGGCATGACTGATGATTATCCCATTGCCGTCGCAGAAGGCAGCACCTTTATTCGCATCGGCAGCGCCATCTTCGGCCCTCGAAATTACAATGTTTGACTTTGACAAATGACTTTGACTATTAAACCCTAAACCTTAAACTCTAAACCCTAAACCCTAAACTCTAAACCCTAAACCTTAAACCCTAAACCCTAAACTAACAACCCCCTAACCTTATGAATAAAAAAATCTCTTTCTTGCTAATAGCCGTTCTGATGATGGGCATTTTTTCCGCATTTGCGAATGATGCTGATACCACGGCCTATCTTGGTGACAAAAAACCAAAAAAAGAGAAACCCAAGAAAGATAAAAACGGAGTGCGTACCGGCTGGACTTTCGGCATTCTTCCCAGTATTGCGTATGATGCCGACAAAGGTTTCCAATATGGTGTGCTGTCGAATGTCTATTATTTCGGCGACGGTTCCACCTATCCCGAATATCTCCATTCCCTCTATTTCGAGGCAGCTTACACCACCAAACGCTCCGGACTTTTCCGTTTCAGCTACGATTCCAAGCATCTGCTGCCTGGTCATCGGGTAAAAATCGATGTCTCTTACCTGCCTGACGCACTGTGCGATTTCTACGGTTACAATGGTTACCAGACCGTTTATAACCCCGGCTGGGCGAATAAAAAAAGTGAGGATTATATCTCCCGCGCTTTCTACAAATCACAGCGCGATCTCCTCCGTATCGCTGGAGATATCAACGGAAGTATCGGTGAAGATTGGTACTGGAACGCCGGACTCGGACTCTTGTGGTACAAAATCGCGCCGGTGAACATCGACATGATCAACAAAGGCAAGAAACCAGAAAACTTGCTGCCATACGTGGATGGCATGTACGACAAATATGTGAAATGGGGCATCATTTCGCCAGCAGAGGCTAATGGCGGTTGGCATCCTTACCTTCGCGGAGGTATTTCCTACGATAACCGCGACCGACTGCAAAACACCAACAAAGGTATGAATGCAGACTTCTTTTTGACCTATTATGCTGGTTTTGGAGAAGATAAATCTGCTAACAGCTTGATATTTAACGCCAGTTTCCGCCATTTTGTGCCTGTTTATAAAGATTGGATTACTTTTGCTTATCGTTTGGCTGCCCAAGTGAATGTGGCCGGCGATGCTCCATTCTATATCAACAATTACTACAATAACTTATTTATTCAGAGAGTGTTATATGAAGGTCTCGGCGGTGCAAACACCAACCGTGGTATCTTGAGAAACCGTATCACAGCGAAAAGCTACGCATTCGCCAACATCGAATTCCGCTTCAACGTCTATAAGTTTGACATCGGCAAAGAACACTTCGCCATCGGTTTGAACCCGTTTTTGGACATGGGACTCATCCTGCAACCCTATCGCTTAGATGAAAAAACCATTACGGACAACATTATACAAAACGATCCCGACTTCAATCTGGATGAACTATCCAACTACATCGTCTTTGACGAAAGCAAGAATATCTACCGTCCACACCTCTCTGCAGGCATAGGTCTAAAGCTGATGATGAATGACAATTTTGTGCTTTCTGTGGACTGGGCCGCACCGTTCGACAAACGCGACAACGGCAGTTTGGCTAACGTTTATGTCAAAATGGGCTATATGTTCTAATCTATGCAACTATTTGAAAACCATAACCTTAAAACCTACAACACCTTCGGAATGGAGGTGTTTGCTCGTCAATTCCTACAAATGGAAGCCGCTGACGAGATTCCTACTGTCATCAACGATTATCTAAAAAGAGAGCCTTATTATATCCTTGGCGGTGGTAGTAATACACTGTTTACCAAAGACTTCGATGGCGTTGTGGCGCACCCTGTCTTTGGAGGAATTGAGGTGATAGAAAGAACCTATGATAACGTGCTGCTGCGCGTGGCGGCGGGCGAGCCGTGGGACAACCTGATTCAGTACTGCATTAGACACGAATACTTTGGTATTGAGAATCTTACAGCTATTCCTGGATTGGTAGGAAGTGCGCCCGTGCAAAACATCGGCGCGTATGGTGTGGAAGTGAAAGATACCATATACAAAGTTGAAGGTTTCCGCATCTCTACCGGCAAACCGTTTGAGCTGATGAACGCCGACTGCCAGTTTGCTTACCGAAACTCCATCTTCAAGCAGGCGTTGAAAAACGACTGTATCATTACTTATGTTTGGTTTCAACTATCTATTAAAGAGCATTTTACGTTATCGTACCAAGGACTGGCCAAGGCGATGGCTGAGCGGGAGTTGCCAATGAAATTACGCTATGTCTCCGACTGTGTTCGCAAAATCCGCGATGCCAAACTGCCAGATCCGAAAGTGGTTGGCAATGGCGGCAGCTTCTTCAAAAATCCAGTGATTCCCACTGAAGAATACGAAGATTTAAAGAGCCAATACCCTGATTTAATAGCCTACGATGCTCCTGATGGACAAAAGAAACTCTCTGCTGGTCAACTCATTGAGAAGGCAGGATGGAAAGGAAAACGGATGGGCAATGCCGGTACATGGAAAAACCAAGCATTGGTTTTAGTCAACTACGGCGGTGCCACCCCGAAAGAGGTTCTTGATACAGCTGAGGCTATTGTCAAAGATGTTAACTCGCTGTTTAACATTACGTTAGAAATGGAAATAAACCGAATTTAATCTTTATCGTCTTGAAAACATCTAAAATAACAATGAAAAAACACGCCCATATCACCAAGAATCATCAGAAAAGCCTGTTTATCGGACTGACATTCTGTTGTTTACTGTTTTTGATGAACAGTTGTGATATATTTGGCGGCGGCGAGAAGTACGACAAAACGCTACTTACAGGCACTTGGGCGGCAGGCACTTTACATGAACATTACAACGAGGTAGGCACAGGCTACACATGGGACACCGCCGATGACGTAACTGAAGAAGAAGCACAACCCTTCACTTGGACGTTGGAAGGCTCCACCTTGACCCAAATTCACAAAATGGAGATGGGCGGTAACGTACCGAAAACCTATACAGTTACGAAACTAAACGCCACTACCCTCTCCTACCACGATGATTACGGAAAATCTTATACTTTTACTAAACAATAAATGAAAAAAGCACTGAAAATAGGACTGGTTTCATTGGCATCACTCATTTTAGTGATTGCCATTGTGGTTTCTATTGCTCTTTTTAGCATTTTTTCACCTTCCAAATTGGCAAAAATTGTCAACAACCAAGCCGACAAATTTCTCACATGCGAGTTCCATATTGATAATGTTGGACTCACTTTTTTCAAAACTTTCCCAAAAATCGGGTTGGATTTGGAGAATGTAGTGTTGAAAAATCCGCAAAACGGCAATGTTTCCGATACTTTGCTGTATGTGAAAGACTGTGTGGCGGCCCTCAACATTCGTGAACTCATCAAAAACAAACATGTTGAAATTAACGATTTTTCACTGAATGAAGGCTTAGCGAACCTCTATATCGATGAATCAGGAAACGGCAATTTCAATGTGTTCCGCTCCGACCCTAACGATACCTCTTCCTTTGATTATACCATTGACTTACAAAAAGTTAAGACTAAAAAACTTGACGTACGCTTTCAAAATGAACAATCGAAACTGAAAGCGGACCTTCAACAGGTGGATTTAACGGTAAAAGGTGCCTTTGCAGAACAAAACGTCGATGGAAAGTTGAAAGCGAATGCCAAAACGCTCCTCTTCGTCATGGCCGACAGCACTAAAATCAACCTCACCGGTCAGAATTTGGAGGCTTCTTACGATGGTTCTTTCACAAATTTTAACTTGATAAACGGTGAAGTGGATGTGAGTTTGCAAAATGCTCGCCTATTTCTTGATACCTCTCTATACGTCAATGAGTTAGATGCTTCATTCTATTCAAAATTGCATGCAGATTTTGATGCACAACAGTACGATTTGAAAGAAACCGTCGTCAAGGTGGATGGCCATTCCCTCTTGGTGAACGGTCTAGTACAACAAGACACCACCCGCCACGGACTATACACAGACCTGCAATACGAAACCGACGAATGGAATATCCTGGATATCCTCCCCATCATTCCTGAAGCAGTAATCGGTAACGCACTGGATGACATAACGATAGAAGGAAAAGTGCAAATCCAGGGAACGGTGAAAGGATTATATTCCCCTTCTCATTTGCCCGTTGTCACATCTGACATTGCTTGGAAAAACGGCTCGTTTGCAATGAAAGATCTGCCGCTTGATTTTGAGAAAGTGAACGGTCTTTTCGACCTTGATCTGGACCTCAACAACCAAAGCGATTTGACTGTCAAATCGTTGTCCGCGACCACGCGAAAACGCAACAAATTGACCGCTTCGGGTACTGTTAAGAACCTGTTTGGCAAGATGTTATGTGACATTGTCGCCAACGGAAATCTGCACATTAAAGACTTCAAAGATTTCCTGCCGGAAATTTTTACCCAATACGAAGGAAAGGCGGATGTCAAAGTACAAACGCAGCTCGCTTACGACCCCGAAACCCAGTTTTCTGTTGACAACATCTCCAAAGCTATCATCAATGGACAGTTTAAGGACCTGAAACTGCTGTACGATGACACTATGTCCGTCTATTCGCCTGATATGCAGGTGGATTTGACGTTCCCAGTGACCGAAAAACCGTACAAAATCAACGAATGGCTCAATGCCAAGGTGAAAACGAGTGAACTTTTGATTCGAAACATACGCTCGCATGCACGGAAAGAGATCAATGGCACGTCTATTCAGTTGGACGCTTATACCAACAATCTGTTAGACAGTACAGTAGAGCTCAAACTCGCCACGACCTATCAGCTCAATCAGCTTAATATGTGGGCAGACACGATTTCTGCGAATCTCTCAAATCCTCAAGGCGTTTTCGTGTTAAAAAACATGAATCAAATGCGTTTAGATTACAACGGAAACGATGTTAAATTTTACGTTAACAACTCAGGGTCATCCACGAGTTCCAGTATGGGAGATTTCATCAACTTCACTACGGATAAAATCAATCTGCAAGCTGAAATTGATTATAAGGTTAATGAAGAGCACCCGCTATTGCAATGGTCGCCAGTGGTGAAATTGCAAACCACAAATGCCAAAGCAAAGATCCGTGATGTGGCATACGCTATAGAATTGCCTACGCTGAATGTTGACTTCAACCCGCAGAAATGTGTGTTAAAAAAGGCTAATTTGAAGTTCGGACAGTCGGATATTAATCTCACTGGTACCATCACCGGAATCGAACCATACCTCCAAGACAAAGGGTTACTCAAAGGCAACTTAGAATTAGTAGCTAACTATTTGAATTTGAATGAACTGATGGCATTTGTAGATGGTTTTGGCGCTCCCGATACACTATTGGAACAGGCTGAACAACTGGCTGAAAATAAAGAAGCTACACCTTTTATCGTGCCGTTTGGCGTGGATGTCAACATGAACACCACCATCAAGAAAGCCCTATATGAGGAATCAGAATTCCGCAATATCGCCGGGCGCGTGTATGTGAAGGACGGCGTGTTAGTTTTAGAGGAAATGGGTCTTACCAACGATGCCGCGCGTATGCAACTCACGGCCATGTACCGCACCCCGCGCATGAACCACCTCTTCCTCGGTTTCGACTTCCATCTACTTGATATTAAGATAGATAAGCTTATCGCCATGATTCCAGAAGTTGATACGATTTTGCCTATGCTGAAAGCCTTCAGCGGCAACGCTGAGTTCCACTTCGCGGCGGAAACCTACCTCAAATCCAACTACGACATCAAATATTCTACCCTGCGTGGCGCTGCCGCCATCAACGGTCATGACTTGGTAGTTTTGGACAATGAAACCTACAAAACTATCGCTAAAAAGTTGATGTTCAACAAGAAAACGCAAAACAAAATCGACAGCTTATCGACGGAAATCACCATCTTCCGCAACGAAGTGGATGTCTATCCGTTCTTGCTCTCCATCGACAAGTACCAGGCCATCATCTCCGGACGGCACAATCTCGACATGACTTACGACTATAACATCTCCTTGCTCAAACCCATACGCATCGGTCTGGATATCATTGGTTTAGAAGATAAACTGAAGTTCAAAGTGGGCAAAGCCAAATATGCGACCCTGTTCCAACCTGAAAAGCGCAAAGTGGTAGAAGCTAACATTTTGGAACTTAAAACGCTTATCAACAAAACGTTGCAAGAAAATGTTCGGTAATGTTGTAGAGACGCGATGAATCGCGTCTCTACAACAGCGCAATTCGTTTGTTAGTGCGTATGCGTATTTTATATACATTTGCAACCTTATTTTTGATTGCTTAAATATTTATGAATCTGATTGTTACCTTATTAAGTGATTGGCGTTTGCGCGACCCCTACGTTTCGATGTTCAAAGGCAGCCTTTTGAGCGCCTTTCCGGAAGTTCAAATCATTGATATGACCCATTATGTGGACAAGTTCAATCTGCCGCAAACCGCCCTGCTGATGAAAAGCGGATATAGCTCATTTCCAGAAGGTTCCATTCACTTAATACTGACCAACATGTCACTGAATTCAACCTTTTCTCCCGTGCTGCTGCAACACAACGGACACTACTTCATCGGCGAAGACAACGGCGTTTTTGACCTTATGTTCGGAATGGAAACACCCTTGAAAGGATTACAGCTTTCAGACAATAAGGAAAATACGTTACACCAAATCATAAAATTCATCCAAGTAATCAAAGAGGGCAATTTGGCTCAAAATACGGTAGAATACCCCAAATTCAAGCGTCTTTTTGCAGAAATGCCCGATCATTTGCCTTCAGAAAAGCGTATTGAGGGACAAATTGTTTATATCGATGCTTTCAACAATGCCGTTACCAATATTCCTGTGAGTATGTTTGAAAAAGCGGTTAACGGACGCGAATTTACCGCAAGCATTCAATCCAAAGGCAGCTGGATTATTCGAAAGCATTTTGACCATTACACATCGACTGATGACGAAATGTACCTTTGCAATAATGCCTTAGGTTATTTGGAAATTGCTGCATATCAATCCGATGTGGCTATTCTAGCAGACTTGGAACCTGGTGACACCATCACCATCAATTACTAATAACGATGATTACTGTAGGATTGGTTCAGGCCGACATTAAGGCTTATAACAAAAAAGGAAACTTGGCGCACTACTCGGAATGGCTGGAGAGCGCAATTCAAGAACCCGTGCATTTGTTGGTATTTCCGGAAATGTTTCACTGTGGTTTTTCACCTGATATTCAAGCAGATGCGGAACAACATAATGGTGAAGGCGTCTATTTTCTCTACCTCATGGCCTGCAAATTTGAATGTGATGTGGTGGCCACGATTCCTGTTAAACAAAACGGACTGATTTACAATAGATTAGTATGGCTTTCCCGCGATCGCATCTTAGGGAGCTACGACAAACACCACCTCTTTTTGGGAGAAGAAGAATTCTTCACGCCAGGTACTCAGAAAACCATCATACAATCACTGGGATACAAATTTCTGCCCCTGATTTGTTTTGATGTGCGCTTCCCCGAATGGAGTCGCAACCGAGTGATTAACAACCAATTCGATTATGACTGTTTAGTCTATACAGCCAATTTTCCTGCTCCGCGCGAGCAAGAACTGATGGCTTTGGCACGCGCACGCGCTATCGAAAACCAAGCCTACGCGCTGGTGGTGAACCGCGTCGGCACCGACGGTTACCAACGAAAATACAATGGCGGCTGCTCAATTATCAATCCGCATGGAGAAATTGAAGCGCAAACTACGACACAAAAAGAAGAGATTTTGATTCATTCTTGCGACTTTGATGCCGTAAAATCACTAAGAGAGCAGTTTCCAATATCAAAATTTTGGTAAAATTTGCTAATTCTTTATCGGTAAATTATTGAATAATAACGATTTATAAAAATTTTCAGTGATTTGATTGAGAATTAAAAAAAAGTGTATATTTGCAGCCTCAAACCAACGATGGTGCTGTAGCTCAGTTGGTAGAGCAACGGACTGAAAATCCGTGTGTCACTGGTTCAATTCCCGTCAGCACCACAGACCCCGAAATTTTCGGGGTTTTTTCTTTTAAACAGTTCCTATAATTCCAACAAACCATCATTCAATAATAGCTAACAGCAAAAAGCAATAAAAAAACCTCACACCTTTTACGGCATGAGGTTCAAAATCATTGATTAACAACGATTTATTTCTTGAAATAGCGGTTAAAGAGACCTTCAAAGCCTTGTCCGTGACGAGCTTCGTCCTTGGCCATTTCATGAACGGTATCATGAATAGCATCCCAGTTCATCTCTTTCGCGCGCTTAGCGATACGCATTTTATCCGCACAAGCGCCGCTTTCGGCCATCATACGCTTTTCCAGGTTGGTCTTGGTATCCCAGACCACCTCACCGAGTAATTCGGCGAATTTGGCGCAATGCTCGGCTTCCTCGAAGGCATAGCGTTTGAAAGCCTCAGACACTTCAGGATAACCTTCGCGGTCAGCCTGACGGCTCATGGCCAAATACATGCCCACTTCCGTAGCTTCTGCCATGAAATGTGCATTGAGATCCTTGATCATCTCTTCATCGCTGTCCTTAGCCACACCGAGAACGTGCTCAGTAACAAAGGATAAAGCACCACCTTCCACCACTTCTTTGAACTTTTCAGCAGGTTGCTTACATTGAGGACATCTTTCAGGTGGAGTATCTCCTTCGTGTACATAACCGCACACGGTGCAAACGAATTTTTTCTTCATAAATTTCTGATTTTTAAGTTATTTGATTATTGTTGATTAAAAATTGTCGGGCATTATCTGGAAATAAGATTGCGGATGGTCGCAAACGGGGCACACATCCGGAGCCTTCTTGCCAACAACGATGTGACCGCAGTTGCTGCACTGCCAGATCATGTCATTGTCGCGAGAGAAAACGAGACCACCCTCAATGTTAGCTAACAGCTTTCTGTAACGTTCCTCGTGGTGCTTCTCAATCTCACCTACCATGGTGAAAAGCTCTGCAATATGATCGAAACCCTCTTCCTTTGCAGTCTTTGCGAAACCAGCATACATATCGGTCCATTCGTAGTTTTCACCATCTGCAGCATCCTTCAGATTAGTAATCGTATCCGGAACCTTGCCATCGTGAAGCAATTTGAACCAAATTTTAGCGTGTTCTTTCTCGTTAGCAGCTGTCTCCTCAAAGATAGCTGCAATTTGATTGTAGCCATCCTTTTTGGCCTTGGAAGCATAGTATGAATATTTGTTACGTGCTTGAGACTCGCCAGCGAAAGCGGTCTGCAGATTTTTTTCAGTTTGGGATCCTTTTAATTCCATAATTTTTCTATTGATGATTGTTGAAAATTTATCTCATCTCCGTTTCAAAAGATGAACCGCAAAATTACGCATTTTTCTTTTATTCTCCCCTCTCATAGAAAAAAAATATTGAGCGAAAAAAATAATGTCAGCGCAATATACTGATAATCAGCGTACAACTAAAAAATTTAGGATATAAGCCGAAAAAAAAAATTTTTAATACCAAAAGATGCCAAAACGAAAAGAAGCGAAAAAAATGAGGATATAGAATTAATTTACTGATTATCAATATTTTAATATATTGAATTAGACAAATGAATTGGCCTTCAACATGGACGCCATAATATGACGTCCCTACACCTTACCCCTATTCTCTATTGCCTTGACCCTCGACCCTCGACCCTCTAAACCTTAAACCCTAAACAAATAACCCCTTAACCCTATTGCCTAGGCCAACTACCCTCGGCCCTTCAAAAAAATCATCAACGCGGTGATGTCCGCGGGGCTTACACCGCTCACGCGGGAGGCCTGACCCAAATTGACAGGTTGAAGTTTCATCAGCTTTTCGCGGGCCTCTTTAGACAAGGATTGAATGTTGGCGTAATCCATGTCAGCAGGTAATTTGATATTGTCCAAATTGGAAAGATGCTGCACTAACTCTTCCTCTTTTTGAATATAGCTGTTATACTTAATGTACGTTTCAGCATTGATGATTTGCTCCGCATCCGCACCTATTTGCGACAAGAACTGAGCCAAGTCAGAGTCATAATCTATAATATCCTGAATGGAAATCTGCGGACGGAGCAGCACATTTTCCAATTTCACATTCTGCGTCAATCGCGGAGTTCCACGTTTCTCCAACAAGGCATTAAGCGTTTGCAACTGCGTAGTGTGCCGACGAAGATAGCCGATGATTTGTTGCTGCATATCGTATTTGTGGAAATACTCTTTATAACGATCTTCGTCAATTAAACCAAGTTGATGACCAATCGGGGTCAGGCGATAGTCAGCATTATCCTGGCGCAAAAGGATACGATATTCGGCACGGGAGGTAAACATACGATATGGATCTTGAACGCCCTTCGTAACTAAGTCGTCGATGAGCACACCGATGTATGCTTGCGAGCGTGTAAGGATAAGGGGCTCTTGTCCAACAATAGCAAGGTGCGCGTTGATGCCAGCCATCAATCCTTGACAAGCGGCTTCTTCATAACCCGTAGTACCATTCACCTGACCGGCAAGATAAAGATTTTTGATAATCTTCGATTCCAACGTATAATGCAATTGAGTAGGATCAAAATAGTCATACTCGATAGCATATCCCGGGCGAAAGATTTCTGCCTTCTCCAATCCGGGAATCAGATGCATGGCTTCCACTTGGATATCTTCAGGAAGCGAAGAGGAAAAACCATTCAGATAATATTCATTGGTGTTGCGACCCTCTGGTTCTAAAAAGAGTTGGTGGCGGGTACGTTCAGCGAAGCGGACAATCTTATCCTCAATGGATGGACAATAGCGAGGACCCACTCCTTGGATACGTCCCTGAAACATCGGCGACTTTTCGAAACCTTTCTGCAGCACTTTATGGACTTCCTCATTCGTATAGGTAATCCAGCAACTGAGTTGACGATGAAGCTTTGGGGTATTAGAAAATGAAAATCTGCCAGGATTCTCTTCTCCAGGTTGCTCTTCCATTTTAGAGAAATCTACCGTGCGACCATCTATTCTCACGGGTGTACCCGTCTTCAATTTCTGGGTACGAATACCTGATTCTTTCAGTTGGTCGGAAAGAACAAAGGAAGCACTCTCCCCTATTCTTCCTCCCGAAAAGTTAACCTCGCCCACGTGTATTTTACCGTTGAGGAAAGTACCATTAGTAAGGATGACCTTTTGAGCATATAACGTTTTTCCTAATTGCGTTTTCACCCCTTTGACAACGTTGTCCTCAAGGATGAGTTCAGTAGCGGTGTCTTGACGAAGATGGAGGTTCGAGGTATTTTCGAGAACGTGTCGCCAACAGAGAGAGAAAGCTGTCTTGTCGCATTGCGCACGTGGACTCCACATGGCCGGTCCTTTAGAACGATTGAGCATTCGAAACTGTATCATGGTTTGATCCGTCACGATGCCTGTCATGCCACCGAGCGCATCAATTTCCCGCACGATTTGCCCCTTGGCGATACCACCAATTGCAGGGTTACATGACATCTGTGCGACCAATGCAAGGTTCATCGTAATGAGCAAAACCTGATGTCCAAGACGCGCCGAAGCAACCGCCGCTTCACATCCGGCATGACCCGCTCCTACCACTATAATATCGTAATGATTCTCCATCTTTTCACGTGAAAACCTAATGCAATATTCTGATTTAAAGTTGATTACAAATTTGAATTTGTTAATAATGCCAATGATTCGTTCTCTTTTTGACGCATCAATTGAGCCTCGTCATCCGACTTGTCTTTGTATCCACAAAGGTGTAAAGTACCATGTACAACCACTCTCAACAACTCGTTCTCAAAAGTCTTCCCAAACAATTTGGCATTCTCCTCTACTCTATCCAGACTGATTAAAATACTTCCGGAAACCACATCTCCCACACACTCATCGAAAGTGATAATGTCAGTATAAGTATCATGATTTAGGAAGGCATTATTACGTTCAAGCATGTATTCATCATCGCAAAATATGTACGAGATGTCGCCAGGAACTTTACCCTCTTTGCGTATGACTTGTTGTAACCAAATCTTATGGGACAACGCAGGTTTGAATGCACTTTCGACAATGTAATCAAAGGTAATCATAATCAGCGGACAATAGAAAACTTGGTTTGATAACGACGTTTACCGTCAAATAATTCCAGAAAATAGATGCCACTCTTTAATGAAGAAACATCAATCTCATTAGACTCTGGAGCAATGAATTTTGAAACAGGCCTTCCGGTTAAATCGAAAATAGTCAACGTTTGCACATTGGTATTAGGAGTAAAGGACCATGAAAGAGTATTCTGCGCAGGATTTGGGAAAGCAGAAAGTGATTTTTTCGTAATTTCATAATAGGAAATGGAAGTGGAATCATGGGGAAGAGTATCGACCTCAAAACACCATTTTGATAAAGAGTCATAAACCACGCTTTTTACGGCAAATTTGGCCTTATAAGCCATTGCATCGTCCAACGTACCATTCCAAGTAATATCCATAGGATTTCGGCTTGTAAAGAGCGAATAGAAACAACATGCTGCAATATAAGAACCTATATAGGCTGGATGACTTTCATCTGATTGATAAAGCTCAATATCAGGATAGTGATCGCGCACATAATGCCATGCAGCACCAACAGGCGAAACGCACGTATGATTATCCTCTGCCATTATCATGTAACGTGCATAAAGCAAACTGTCCATTCCTTCGTATGTGCAGAGCGGAGCATAATATTGACAATTCTGTTGATCCCCGTTCTTACGTCCCCAAGTCATGTAAAAAGCAATCTGCGCATCTGGATTGTAAAGATTGACAGCTTCACATAACTGTTGTGCGTATGGATATGATTCCTGCATGAATTGTCCTTCTGGAAAAGAGGGCAGTTGACTTTGTTCTTGTAATATGACGTAATCAAATCCACCAGACTGAATCGTACCCATAGAAGAAACACAATGTTGCTGAAAGGTACAACCTCCTGGAGCCAACATAGTCACTTCGATAGATTCTCCAGCAGATTCATAGATACGCTGAACTAATTCGGGAAGATTATTGACATAAGTATAGCTATTGCCAATAAATAAAAAGCGAGAAGATTGGGCATAAATCCCAATAGAGCAAACAAGAACGATTAAAACCGATATGAGTCTTCTCATGAATACTTGAAAATGTTTTTCCTAACTTCTTGATGCTGCATCTGACGCTGAATACTCATTTTGGTTTTCACGTGAAAAGTCGATATAAGTGTATCTAAATCAGTGGAAAAAGAAATTTCATCAGCTAATGATTGCAACACGAACAATGCTGTGTTTTGTCCGTCTTCGTTAGAAGCGAAAGAATTGAAATTTCCATTCTGTAAGGAATACTGAACAGTAATTTCATCACTGTCGATTCGAAAATCCACATCCGCGCTGAAATCACTATGCATAGCATCCAAATAATCGCAGATCATTTGATTGGCCATGGAGATAGATCCAAAGTCTTTTTCAATAGCAAAATCGTCGCAGATTTGCTCAATCGTTTGAAGCGTCTTTTCGTAAAAATTGCTTCTGTTCAATTCAGAAAGTGAAATTTCAATCATAACCTTAGTTTTAATCGATGTTATAAAAATAGTTGTTTGCCTTTGACTTGTAGTAATAATTCAAATTCGCAGGAACAGAACGTAACATTTCATTTTGTTGGTTCTGTTGTCTATCGAAATTCCAATCCTTTGGTGGATTGATATTAGGAATTTGACGTGCTTCGTTGGATTTGCGTTCCTTATCCTTTTCGCGTTCCATATCTGCACGTTCACTCTGCAAAAGTCGGGTAGTGATATCCTTTTGACGGTTGATAGTTTGTTGGGTAATCTGTCGATTCACCAACTCTTTTTCCGTCTTCTGCATATCTTCGATAATCTTATCCAAAGCCTTGTCCCCTACCCCATTTTGTGATTTCAATTCAGATTGATAATCCTGTAACATCTTGCGGATAGCCTCTTGTTGAGCTGCCATCTTAGCAAATTGTTCACTCATATTCTGCTGAGGCTTTCCGTTCTGACCTTGTTTAGCCTGTTGCTCCATGGACTTTTTCATAGCCTCCATCTGACGATTCAACTGTTGTTGCAATTCACGAGCAGAAGCTTTCTTAGGTTTACCCTTTCCGCCAGGTTTATTACATGAGCCATTACCTGCTTTGTTGCACTTTTGTTGACTCTGCTTCTGTTGCTCCTGCATATCTTTCATAGATTCCATTAGCATCAAAGCCAAATTGTTCATGGAAGTCAACGAAAATTGTTGATTCTTGGCAGCTACGGATATTCTGCGATTCTGCATTTCCGTTTGCGCAGTTTCAATATTGTTTTGAATCTTGGACAGTTCTTGATGAATAAAAGGTTTAACAGCCGTTTGACGACGAGCCAATGCATTCAAAGAATCTTCAATATGATTCATTGTTTGACGCACCTCAAACTGTTTCTTCATCAAGTCTGTAACAGAAGCCGAATAATTCGAAGTCTTTTGAGCTTTTTTCAAAATATCCTCTTGATCAAAGGAAATCTTGACCAAATTATCCAAAATTTGACGTATTGTAGCAATATCTTCGGTTATATTTTCCAATTCACTTTCATTGAAATCCTGCTCCATCTGATCTGCCATTTGCTCAATATCATCGGCAGCTTTCTTTTGGTTATCGGCAGACTTCGAACGATTATTCTTCTCTAAATTTTGAGCACTTTGCTGCATATTTTGGTCAGCATCCTTCTGTAATTCTTGGTTATCCTTGAATTTAGTGGGATCTTCTAATTCATTATTCAGCTTTTTAAGTGCTTCAATATCTTTCTTCAATTCATCATACTGCTTCTGCAATTCTTGCTGATTCTTTTGTAAAGTCTCTTTAGAAATCTGTTTATTTTCAGTTTTTTGAGCATTCTTACGTAATTCATCAGCTAAATTGCGCATATTTTGAACAGCTTCATTCAATTTTTTCTCGACCTCTAACTGCTTATAAAGCTGTAATTGCTGATCCAAAGACTCATTAATATCCTCAGTGGATAATTTCATTTTCTCCATCTGCTCCTGGATTTGATTCTTGTTCATATTCTGCATCATCGCCTCCAACTCCTGCAACATTTGCTTCATCTCATCAGAAAGAATCTCATCCATGCGCTTTTGCAACTCTTGTTGCTTACGCAAAATATCCTCATCCATCTGCTTATATTGGTTCTCTACCTGCTGATGGTTTTGTTGTTTTTGCTTCAGTTCATTAATTTGATCTTGCAGCTTTTGATAATCCTTCATCAATTTTTCCAGATTCTTCTTATCTTGCCAAGAAAGTTCTTTTTCTTGCATCATTTTCTGCTGCATTTTTTCAATTTCCTTGGCCAAATTCTTAGATTCTTTGAGTAAATCGGAAAAATCAGACTTTGTTTCCTCTTCCGTGCGTTGCAAATCTTCCTCAATCTCTTCCACAGAACGAACTCTATAAGATTGAACAGAGGATTTTGTAGCTTTTGCACCGTTAACACCATCATTGTCAAATACTTGGAAGTAATACTCAATTTGTTCACCAGGCTGCAAATTAAGCATACTTTGATCAAAATAGTAATAAAAGTCTTGAATAGTAACGCTATTTTGAATCTTTATAGGCACAACTGTACTGGAAGACAATACGTTTCCATCCTTATCTAACTTGCTATATACAAATTGAAGCTTAGTAAAGCCATAGTCATCCTTGATATTGCCCTTGAAATAGACACGATCATGATAGGTAGAATCTTGTTGAGATTGAACGTAAATATCTGGATACATGTCCTTTATAACAGTTACTTCATCAGACAATGTATCTTTGCCAATCATATACTGATTTTTGTTAAGAATTGAATAAGTAAATGAATTTCTGGCAGTTATATCTACTAAATAGTTATCTTTATCGGAAGAGATGACCTTTTCATGATCATCAACAATGAGAATAAGATTTTCTGAATTGCGGGTAATGAAATTCCAAGTGATATGGGTTCCTTCAGGCACTGTCAAATTACTCACATTCTCCAAAACTTCATCCGGTTTATTCAGATAACCAGGATAATGAAGAGAAATGTTGAAACCAAGCATCACAGGCTTTGGTAAAACCTCAATCTCATAAACAGTAGAGGAAACCTCATCAGTAACAATCTGAAAATCTGTATTTTCCTTCAAATTTGTGAAAGTATAAGAAAACTCAGAATTGGCATTTTTCTGACATTTGTAGTTACGGTTCTTATAATTCACATAGACCTCATCCGGAACTTCACTGCCATCAACTTTAATATTGACGGTAAAGTCCTCATATTGAAATGTTTTCAAAGATTGATTCGTAATGACAAAAGCGTATGGAGCCGGTTTTTCATACACTTCAGAATAGTGCACAATTCGTTTGGTAGGCTCAGTAAAGAGCTCTTTCTTAATGGAAAAGAGCAATAAAAAGATTGCGATAGGAAGCAGCATCCAAAGGGCAATGCGCTTTGTTTTCTGAACAGGAATCGCCTGAACGAAAGAATAAGCCTTGAAAGAATCCACTTTGCTATCAATAGCGGCTGACAACAAATCATAGCTAATATAGTCGCCGCGCTCCATTTGTCTTCTTAACTCAAAGAGATTCAATAATTTATCATCTATTTGAGAGAAATGCTTTCCTATGATACTTGCTATTTCCTCTTCTGAAAGCTGCTTGCCAAGACCAGCAATTTTCAATATTGGGATGATAATATAAGCAATCGCCGTTCCAACCGCCAGTGCAATGAATGAATAGAACAGTATAGAACGCACGACAGTGTTGGAATACGAAAAATATTCAAAAAGAGAAAAGGCAATAAAAGTGACCAAAAGGATAATGACAAAGAAAACTATCCCTTTGTATAACGTATTCAGGTAATATTTCTTGAGAAAATGCCTGATTTTATCATTCAAAATCTGAATCTTTGATGAGCTCATTGGGGTTATCTTCGTGAGGTGGTTGGAAGGAAACATTGAAAAAATCAGTATTTTGGTTAGCAAAATAGCGACTTAACTGCTTATTTTGACCAAAAAAGCGTTTCACAAAGAAGAATCTGAAGAAAGATTTGTTTGCCTTGTTAATTTTGCTGCGTTTTGAGAACAATGCGTAAAGTTGTTTAGTTCTGGAAGGAGTAGAAGACATGTTCGAAGCTTGCATCTCATTGAGCATCAGATTAACAAGTGGAATATTCACAGGGCAAACCGACTCGCATGCACCACATAAGGTAGTGTGAGAAAAGAGATGTTGGGTTTGATTGTATTTATCCAAACCGTTCATCTTAATCAACTGAATGGGTGAAAGATTGTCGTTCGCAGCAGCCACCGGACATACATCCAAACAGCGACCGCATTGTATGCAATAAAGGGATTCTTTAAGCAGTTCTGAGGATAAAATCTCTTCAATATCATTAAGATGCAGAATGACCGTAACGTTCATCTGCTCTTGGGTAATCATTTGTTCTGAAAGATAAGACAACTGTGAAGGAATCACATATTGAAGCTGATTCTGAATAATTTTCACATCATGAGGCATATTATGCTCCTTCGACATATACTTCAATGCAATGAAGAACGACAAATCCTGTTGATTGGCAATTGCCTGGTCAATATTGACAATAACAGCGATATTTTTGGTTTTATTGAAGCAACATTGCGATTGTTTGTCTAAAAACACCAATGAACCACTGTCACATACAGCAAAATCAGCATCTACAACCAATAAATCGAGATCATCAGAAGCAGTTTCAAGCAGTTCAAAAGGAATGACATCGACTCTGGTTTGCAGATGATTTTCAAAAGAGAAAGCAGAATCGAAGCTTATTCTACGAACAGAAAGATCGTTTATCAAGGAGTCAATGGTTTGTGTCAAGGAGTTACGATCCTTGGTCCACACCACATTCAGACCTTTTTTCAACAGCGAACTCTCAAGATTGAGCAAATACTTGTCCATATCGTCAAAATAGTTATGACGAATGGCGTACGCTTTCTTGCGAATACTGTCAAAATTCTGGTCTAAAATTATCGATTTTTCCATTTATAAATTGATTTTGTCAATTCTTCTTTGGTGTCTTCCACCTTCAAATTCAGCTTTGAAGTATGCATCTAAAGTATCCATAGCGAGCTGCGCTGAGATGAAACGAGCTGGCAACACAATGATATTCGCATTGTTGTGTTGTTTAGCCAAAGCAGCAATTTCAGGAGACCAACAAAGCGCGGCACGAATGCCTGCATGTTTGTTGGCAGTGATGGCCATACCATTACCTGTTCCGCAAATCAGGATTCCCCTACCCTGCTCATCTTTCAACACATTTTCCGCTACCTGATGCGCAAAATCAGGATAATCAACACTTTCGTTTGTGAAAGTTCCAACATCCACAAACTCAAATTGATTCGCAAAGTGCTGTTTTACAAGCTCTTTCAAATCGACACCTGCATGATCTGATCCGATATATATATTCATTTTACTACTTATACTTAATGGCTGCAAAAATACAAAAAAGTTGAATGTTGGAGCCTCTCACCTCTTTCATTTTTTTGCGATTATTCTCTTTAAAAGAATCTATAAAATGTTTTTCTAGGATTATTATGGCTGTTGAAATGGTTGAAAGAAAATCATCGAAAAATTTGGAAAAGTGAGTTATTAAATTTAATCAACAATAGAAAGTGAATATTGTTAAATCTAACTGTCAGATTTCTAAGAGAGATATACAAAACACATTTTCTTTTGATTTTTTTTTAGTGGATAAAAGAGGTTTTTTTCAACGGCCTTAAAAAGTTGACAAAAGATGTTCAAAAAGTGTCAGATTTGTGGAGTTTTTATTTATTCAATTTTTATCCACAAGGATTTCAAATCGTAACTTGCATTATTTGGAAAACTCATCGGTTTATAAACATTTTGATGTTGGTAACCTCGTAATTTTCTCATACTCATTTTTTTGTTTATATCTTTGAAAACTCCCTATTTTAGGGCATTTTTAACACAATTGTCTGCATATAAATCGGTTATATAAAAAAACGTAGAGACGCGATTCATCGCGTCTCTACACCAAGGAAATATTAGTATTATAATTCTGAATTTTGAATTCTTAATTCTTAATTATTTCACCGTACTACCCTCTTTCACCTTCTTTTGCGGTTGCATGATAGAAAGGCTGCCGTCGGCATCTTCGGCCATGAGCACCATACCGTGGGAATCCACGCCTTTGATGTTCTTGGGAGCGAGGTTGATGAGCATCAACACCTGCTTGCCAACCAAATCCTCAGGTTGATAATATTCGGCGATACCGGAGATGATTTCGCGGGTATCCACGCCGGTATTTACCTTGAGTTTCAACAGTTTCTTGGTTTTAGCCACCTTTTCAGCAGCCAAAACGGTCACCACACGAAGGTCCATATTTTGGAAGTCATCAAAAGTGACATCTTCCTTAGCAGGAATGGCCTCTGCATTAGCCGCTTCATTTTGTTTTTTGCTCTCCTCTAACTTCTGCACTTGTTTAGCAATAACATCGTCCTCAATCTTTTCGAACAGATATTCAGCAGGATTGAGCGGATCACCAGCTTTCAGTAAATCATGACGACCGCCATCTGACCATTTTTTGTTGTCTATGTTAAGCATTTTTTGCAGCTTTTTAGCGGTAAACGGCAAGAAGGGTTCGCATAAAATAGACAATGAAGCACAAATTTGCAGAGAAACATGCAAAATAGTCTTCACATATTCAGGATTTTCCTTCTGTTTCTTCCAAGGTTCGGTGTCGGTGAGATATTTGTTACCCAAACGAGCCAAGTTCATCAATTCAGCTTGTGCTTCGCGGAACTTGTAATGTTCGATGGAATCTGCGATGATGTTAGGATATTGTGCCATCTTTTCGATGATTTCCTTCTCATAATCAGTGAGTTCACCGCATTCGGGAATATTACCACCATAATATTTATGTGACAAAACTATTGTTCTGTTCACAAAGTTGCCGAAAATGGCCAGCAGTTCGTTATTATTCTTAGCTTGGAAATCGGCCCAAGTGAAGTCAGCATCCTTAGTTTCCGGTGCTATGGAAGTCAGCGTATAGCGCAGAACGTCTTGTTTGCCAGGAAAATCCTCGATATATTCGTGCGCCCATACTGCCCAGTTACGAGAAGTGGAAATTTTATCGCCTTCGAGGTTCAAAAATTCATTGGCAGGAACGTTATCAGGCAAAATGTATCCACCGTGCGCTTTCAACATGCACGGAAATATGATACAGTGGAATACGATGTTATCTTTACCTATGAAATGTACGAGTTTTGAACTTTCATCTTGCCACCAGGTTTTCCAATCTGTATTGTGCGCTTCAGCCCACTCCTTAGTAGCTGAAATGTAACCGATTGGCGCATCAAACCAGACGTAAAGAACTTTACCTTCTGCTTCTTTAAGCGGTACTTTTACACCCCAAGAAAGATCACGGGTGACGGCGCGAGGTTGCAAACCTTGTTCAATCCACGACTTGCATTGTCCGTAAACGGTGGAACGCCAATCAGCTTTATGTCCTTGCAGAATCCACTCTCTCAACCATGCATCATAATCGTTCAGAGGTAGATACCAGTGTTTGGTCTCTTTCAACACGGGGGTATTGCCGCTAAGTGCTGATTTAGGATTGATTAGATCAGTAGCACTGAGTGATGTACCGCAAGCTTCACACTGATCGCCGTAAGCATGTTCGTTGTTGCAGTGTGGACAAGTACCAGTAATATAGCGATCGGCCAAAAACTCGTGCGCTTCTTCATCGTAATATTGTTGGGAAACCTTTTCAATCAGTTTTCCGTTGTCATACAAATATTTGAAGAATTCTGCCGCTGTTTCGTGATGTGTTGGGTTCGACGTGCGTGAGTAAATATCGAAAGAGATGCCGAGTTCTTCGAACGATTTCTTAATAATATTGTGATAGCGATCCACAATGTCTTGCGGGGTCACTCCCTCTTTGCGGGCTTTGATGGTAATGGGCACGCCGTGTTCATCGGAACCGCCAATGAAAAGAACATCCTTGTCGTTGTTACGCAAGTAACGAACGTAGATGTCAGCGGGTACATACACGCCGGCAAGATGTCCGATATGCACGGGACCGTTGGCATACGGCAGCGCGGAAGTAATAGTATAACGTTTTATATCTTTCATATTATCAGATATTTAGTGATTATTTTATCCTTTTTTGTAAAACTTGCAAATATAGGAAATTTTTAGGTTATACGGTTAGTGGGTTACACGGCTAAAGGGGTAGTAGTTTATCAATATGTTTCTGTTTATAACTATTTCATTTTTCGAAAATTGAAAATGTTAAAAAAATCTAATTTTGCGCTTTCAAAACTAATAACTTAAAATACCAAAAGTATGAAAAAGATTATTACAACAATGGTTATTGTGCTTGCATTTGCAAGTGTTGCGTTCGCACAACCGCGCGCAATTGGTGGTCGTATTGGTTACAATACAGAGTTTTCTTATCAACATTCCATCACAGATGGTATGTATGTGGACTTAACTGCTGGTCTCGGTAATGCTTGGTCTTATTGGGGCTATGCAGATGTTACCGCTTCTTTTGATTGGGTGTTCAATATTAAAGGTATTTGGAATTGGTTTGTAGGTCCTGCTGCAGGTGTTGGCGTAGGTTATGGTGTTTATTATAGAGATTATAAAGTTACACCGTTCCGTGTCAATATAGGTGGACAAATCGGTTTCGAATGGGAATTTGGTATTCCGTTGAACCTTACTGTTGATTGGCGTCCTATGGTGAATGTCCTTGGATTTAATAACAGTTATTATGCTCCTTATAGTGGATTATTCAACTTTGGTGTCGGTCTTCGTTACAGATTCCATTAATAGTTGATTTTTAAAGAATTATAAAAGCGCCGATTTTCATTAGTCGGCGTTTTTTATTTTTGTATTTTTGCGATTTATAATAAACTTTGACTGTTGACATTGAACTTTGAACCTTGAAACCTTTCAATAACCAATAACCTGTAACCCACTATTGTCCCATTAAAATCTGATATTAAAATGTTCTTGAAAATTTTCAAACATAAAAGCCTTAAAATGAGAGCATTCTTTGGACAATCTATTTTGATTCAGAACACTAACCAATTCAAATCCGTTGACTCTAATTTTTGTTATAAGACATTGCAAATCAATCAGTTTTTTATATAATCCTTGTTTTTTACGGGACACTAGTGCCTGTAACCAATAACCATTAAAAGGAATGAACTTTAAACTCACATCTGCATACGAACCGTCGGGAGACCAACCGGAAGCCATCAAAAAATTGGTGGAAGGGTTGAATCATGGAGATAAAGCGCAGACTTTGTTAGGCGTGACGGGCTCTGGCAAGACGTTCACCATTGCCAATGTGCTGAACCAGGTGAATCGTCCAGCACTCATCCTAAGTCATAATAAAACCCTCGCTGCGCAACTTTACAGTGAGTTTAAGCAGTTTTTCCCTGAAAACGCGGTGGAATACTACGTTTCTTACTACGATTATTATCAACCAGAAGCCTATATTCCTACAACGAACACCTATATTGAGAAGGATTTGTCGATAAACGACGAGATTGAAAAACTGCGGTTGCACACTACCGCAGCTTTGATGTCTGGTAGAAGAGATGTGATTGTAGTAGCTTCAGTATCATGTATTTACGGTATTGGAAACCCTGAAGACTTTTCCAAAAATGTGATTCATCTGCATACGGGGATGCGTATAGATCGTAACGCTTTGTTGCTCAAATTTGTATCCAGTCTTTATTCCCGTACGGAACTCGACCTTCAAGGCGGGCAGTTCCGCGTGAAAGGCGATACAGTGGATATATTCCCACCCTACTCCGAACATGCTTACCGCATCATTTTTTGGGACGATGAGATTGAATCATTGGCAGTTATAGAAGCGGCAACGGGCGGAGTTATTAGCAAGGAGGAAAATGTGGTCATCTATCCTGCCAGCATTTTCGTGACGACACAACAGACCATGAATGAGGCGATTAACCAAATTGTGTTAGATTTGGGTGAACAGCGCGACTACTTCAAATCCATAGGTAAACACTTGGAAGCCAAACGGTTGGAGGACCGTGTGACCTACGATGTGGAGATGATGAAGGAGTTGGGCTATTGCTCTGGTATTGAGAACTATTCGCGCTATTTTGATAAACGCGAACCGGGAATGCGTCCTTTCTGCATTCTCGACTTCTTTCCAGACGATTTTGTCTTAGTAATTGACGAAAGTCACGTGACGGTGCCGCAAATCGGGGCAATGTATGGCGGCGACCGTTCTCGCAAAATCAACCTGGTAGAGTATGGTTTCCGGCTGCCCGCGGCATTGGATAATCGTCCGCTGAAGTTCGATGAATTCGAAGCGTTAGTAGGGCAGACCATCTATATGAGCGCAACTCCGGCCGACTATGAGTTGGAGCAATCGGGTGGGGTAGTGGTGGAACAAGTGGTGCGCCCCACGGGACTGTTGGATCCGCCCATCGAGGTGCGTCCCGCTACGAACCAAGTCGATGATTTGCTGAATGAAATCGAAGATACGGTGGATAAGGGCGAGCGTGTGTTGGTGACTACGTTGACCAAGCGCATGGCCGAAGAACTGAACACCTACCTTATAAATATCGGAATTAGAGCTTGTTACATCCATTCGGACGTGGAAACGCTTGATAGAGTGGAGATTCTGCAGAATCTTCGTGCTGGTGCCATCGACGTATTGGTGGGCGTGAACCTTTTGCGTGAGGGTTTGGACTTACCGGAGGTCTCTTTGGTGGCCATCATGGATGCCGACAAAGAGGGTTTCTTGCGTAACGTGCGCTCGCTCACGCAGACGGCGGGCCGTGCCGCGCGCCACGTGAACGGTCGCGTGATTTTCTACGCTAATAAGATTACCAAATCGATGCAGGCTACCATTGACGAAACGAATCGCCGTCGTTCAAAACAAATAGCTTACAATGAGTTACATCATATTACACCGAAGGGCGTGGTGAAATCGGAAGAGATGTTGTTGACGGGAATGTCGGGAGATAACAGCAAGCAGCAAAAAGTGGGTCAATATGTTACAAAAGAGAAAAAGTTGGCCGCTGTAGCTGAAGATTTGACCTTATATAACGTGGAACAGCTCGAAAAGAAGAAGAAACAGTATAGAAAAGAGATGGATAAGGCGGTGAAGGAGTTGGATTTCGATAAGGCCGCACAGTTCCGCGATGCCATTATGGACATTGAAAACCGTATTCGAGAATACTAACGGATGCATTTATAGGTACATATTTTGAAATTGTGTACCTTTGCTGCCGATTTTTAACAGATAGAATTATGTTGGAATATTTTAACAACGTCCCGTTTTCCGTCACGGTTTGCGATAAAGACGGTAAGATATTGGAAATGAACGAGACAGCTGAGCGTGTGCTCAGTCACGGTCAGCACATCATCGGTCAAAATCTGCTGGATTGCCATCCCGAACCGGCACGCACCAAACTGATGGAAATGCTGAAAAATCACAACCTCAACGCCTACACTATAGAGAAAAACGGCGTGAAAAAGCTGATTTATCAATCACCCTGGTTCGAAAACGGCGAATTTGCTGGATATATTGAACTTTCCATGGAAATCCCGATGGAAATGCCACACTACGTCCGCATCCCGAAATAATAGGTTACACGGTTACATGGTTACTCGGTTATTTCTAACCTTCTAACCGTGTAACCCCCTGACCTTCTACCCCCCTAACCGTGTAACCCTCTAACCCCTAAAATAATGAAAGATCCCGAAATCACCTACGGAATGCGTCCGGTTTTCGAGGCTATCGAAAGCGGCAAAACCATCGATAAAGTGTTGTTTCAGAAAGGTTTGCAAGGCGAACTGTTTAAGCAGCTCTTTTACGAAGTGCGGCAGCGCAAGATTCCGTTCCAATATGTGCCGGTGGAGAAGTTGAACCGACTTACGCGCCAAAATCACCAGGGCGTGATTGCGTTCCTGTCGGCTATCGAATATTGCGACATTTACAACATTGTGCCCACGATTTTTGAAGAGGGTAGGGTACCGTTCCTACTGTTGCTCGACAAAGTCACGGATGTGCGCAATGTGGGCGCGATTGCCCGCTCAGCTGAATGTGCGGGCGTGGATGCCATTATTCTGCCGCTCAATGGCGGTGCGCAGCTCAACGAAGATGCGGTGAAAAGTTCCGCGGGCGCGTTACACAAAGTACCTGTCTGCCGCCACTCCAACCTTGTGGAAGTGATTCAGTACCTGAAAGATAGCGGTATTGAAGTCATCGGTGTTACCGAGAAGGCCAACCATGCGCACTACAATAAAGACCTCACCGGACCCATCTGTCTGATTATGGGCAACGAGTACGAAGGTATTGCGTGGGACTACCTGAAGCATTGCAACGACACCGTGACCATCCCGATGGTGGGCACTATTCGCTCGCTCAATGTCTCTGTGGCGACAGGTATTGCGCTGTTCGAGGTTGTAAAACAAAGAAATCCGGTGAAAGAATGAAAATAGGCGTACTTTCCGACACTCACGGCTATCTGCATCCCGATGCTTACACCTTTTTCGAAGGTTGCGACGAGATTTGGCACGCTGGCGACATCATGGACGACTTCATTTTGGATGAGTTGCGGGCCATTGCTCCCACTGTGCGTGCGGTTTACGGAAACTGCGACGACTGGGATATTCGCCGAGAAGTGGGTGAATATGAGGTTTTTACCTGCGAAAAACACAAAGTTGCGTTGATGCACATTGTGGGTTCGCCGGGACGTTATCAGCCTAAGGCCTTGGAAATCATCCGTGAGGAGAAGCCGACCATTTTCGTGGCGGGACATTCCCATATCTTGAAAATCATGTTCGATAAATACCATAACCTTCTGTTTATCAATCCTGGAGCGGCGGGCAAATACGGTATCCACACGCGCTTGACCATGCTGCGTTTCGAGATAGAAGGCGAAGAAATCAAGAACATGGAAATCTACGATATTCCCAAACAAGCTCAGGTGAAATGAAAGATAAAGAACCGATAATCACAGTGTTAGGTCCGACGGCCACGGGAAAAACTGGCGTGGCAGTGCGGATTGCGGCGGAATTGAACGGCGAAGTGGTTAGTGCCGACTCTCGTCAGGTGTTCCGCCGGATGGACATTGGTTCGGGTAAGGATTTATCTGAGTATCAATACAATGGAGTTCCAATTCCCTATCATCTCATTGATATTGAGGAACCTGGGGTAGAATATAACGTATTTCGTTACCAACAAGCAGCTTACGAGGCAATGGAAGGAATCCGCGCTCGTGGCAAACGCATTGTGTTGTGCGGTGGTAGCGGCATGTATGTAGAGGCGGTGCTGCGCGGTTACCGTCTCTTCCCCGTACCAGAAAACGAGTCATTACGAAAAGAGTTGGAAACTCATACAGATGAGGAACTTACGGAACTTTTAGCTTCCTACAAATCATTGCACAACGACACTGACACCTCCGAACGGCCGCGACTGATTCGCGCTATTGAAATCGAAGACTATTACGCCAAACATCCTGAGTTGAGCGAGCGTGTAAGACCGTTGCAGTCTGCTATAATTGGGTTGTGTGGCAACCGCGACCACATCCGCGAGCGCATCACACGACGTTTACAGGCTCGTTTGCAAGAAGGTATGGTCGATGAGGTGAAAGCCTTGCTTGACGAAGGCATCCCTGCCGAACGACTTATCCGTTACGGCTTAGAGTATAAGTTTGTGACACAGTATCTTACAGGCGAACTCCACTATGGTGACATGGTGAGCCTGCTCAACACTGCCATCCATCAATTTTCCAAACGCCAGATGACCTGGTTCCGCCGCATGGAGCGCATGGGATTCAACATCCACTGGGTCAACGCCGAACTCCCAGAAGAGGAGAAGTTCCGGGAGATTTACCATTGGCTGAAGGAAGAGGGGATCGGTTGTTAGCTGTTGGCTGTTGGCTGTAGAGACGCGATTAATCGCGTCTCTACATTCCCTATTAACTTTCTAAACCCTAAACCTTAAACTATTAACCCTACATCACACATCACATATCCCACGTCCCTAGAACAGCTGTATTCCAATTTCCCATTTCGGGAGGTCGGAGGTGTTGGTGCCTTTCACCTTTAACAGGTTAGAGATACGATATTGGCCGTAGATGGCGAAGCGGCGGGTAATACCTACGCGCATGCGCACACCGTAGTCGAGACGGTTCATCTGAAGACCATATATTCCATCATTGAGATACTTGTTGATTCTGAAAATATTGATAACATCGCCATTTTTGGTCTGGAGTTTATAACGGCTTCCCGTGTTCCATTCGCCAAAAATACCAGCATCTAAGTACCACCACTCTTTACCGGCATAGCCTAAGATAAAGCGGTTAACCAATTCCAAATCAAATTTCGTGACTTTGATATTGTTCTTGACCACCTTAGTATTTGTTGTTAAATCAAGTAAACTGGTGACAGGGTCTATAATATCCGGACTCTCTACTGCATACCAAGAGGAACCGAAGCCGATGCGGAAGCCTATTGCGTAGGGTCTCGCGACGCGCCAGCAGTTGTCGAAGGCGAAGGTAAGACCGTGCGAGATTCTATCACAGGTCCAGATATTGCCATTCGGACTCCACATGGAAGGCATCATGAAAGAGAAGTTCAGCACCGTGCTAAATTTGTAAGTGGTCTTGAATCCACGGGTGTAGATGTCGTTATCAGGTGTGGAAATCTCACCATTGTTCCAAAAACTATGCAAATATTGGGAATTTTCACTGATGGTGCTGTCAACTTGCGGCGTTTTGTCGGTGCCAATTTTATAGGTGAGGTACTGTCCGTTACACCAAATTTCGATGGTTTGACCGATAATGCCGTCCTTTTCGATTCTTTTCGCCCTAACTTCCCCTGTCTCATAACCTGTTGAAAAGTGTGTTTGGTTATAGAGTTCAATACTACCATCTCCATTCATAATTTTGTAGAAAATGTCGGTTCCAGCAAGTGTGTCAGAAGTAGGAACTAGATAGAGGTAAGATTCATCTTCTTTTAGCACGATGTATTTGGAGTTATTCGTTTTTCTCTCCTTCGGGAAGAAATAGTCGGCTTGCGGCACGCCGTAACCGTATGCATAGTCGAAATAGGGATAGTGGTTGCCGGATTTCTCAATCTCGGTCTTTAACTGCCAAGCGGTGTATTCGGGATGCAGCTGCTTCACGCAGGCTGCGAAACCAGCTGTCATCGGAGAGGAAAATGAGGTACCGTATGCTTGAGTGAAGTTGCCATTATCGCCAGCCACCCAGCAGTGGCCCATGGCTACTACGTTGGGTTTCATGCGACCGTCGGCTGTCGGACCAAACGAGCTGAACTCGGTGATGTTGTTGATGGAATAGACACCGCCTACAGAGAGGACACTGTCGGCATCAGCAGGTGTGATGAGCATCTTCCACTCTTTGTCGTCTCCTTCGTTGCCCATGGAGTTACAGACCAATATACCCTTGCGGGCGGCTGTGTTAGCAGCTCTTGCCACCATGGAGGTTTTGCCGTCCATGTTTTTGAGCACATAACGCTGTTTGCCGTAGCCGAGGGAGCTGTTCACAATGTCAGCACCGTTCTGATCGGCCCATTCAAGAGCCTGTATCCACCAAACTTCTTCTTTCAACGGTTCGGTGTTTATCTCTGTGCGCGCCAACAGAAATTGTGCATCGGGAGCCATACCTAACCACGTGGTATCGTTGATTTTACCACCGATACAGCTCAACACCATACGACCGTGTGAATGGGCCAAATAGACGTTCTCTTTCTTTTTCGCAAAGTTCCAGGTCTTGATAATCTGATTGTTATCCCGCATGTGCTTGAATGCTGGGTGCGTGTTCACATCTGGGAAACCAGCGTCGAACACAGCAATGCGCACACCCTTGCCCGTGATATTATGCTGCTTGAACATCTCGCCCTTATGGATGTCGATTTGGGCACTGTAATCCTTGTCATATTTAGACGCAGTCTCATCTTCAGGCTCCGAGACGGTTTCCATATCGCTGGCAATTAGCTGGATGCCTGCCACAAACGGAAACTGCGCGATGACGGCTATCTGCTCTTCCGTAGCCATCACGCCTGCAGCGTTGAGCCACCGCGAAGTGCCAATCAACTCCTCCGCAGCGCTTTCCACCGCCTTAGCATACCCGCCGTTCACCGGATAGTTGGTGATATCGTAGAGGTCTGCACCGTTCAAGGCATAACGCTCAATAGCCTTAGTATCAAAGTATTGATACGGGTCAAACGTGGTGTTCTGCTTGTCGGTGAAAAACACCCAGTAAGAATTCTGCGCGTTGGCGATACCGAGGAAGGCGCAGAGGATGGTTAATAATGTGATTTTTTTCATATTTTTGGTTTTATTGTTTTAAGCATTAGGCAATAGGCAAAAGAAGGGTGCAAAAATACAAATAATTTAGTGTAGGAACGCTAAAATGTAGAGACGCGATTAATCGCGTCTCTACCAATGGAACATAATCGTTATTTATTTATCATTCTTCATTAACCGCCATCACCTCCTCAATCGTTATCCCCAACAGCTTCATATTCTTTAGGAATTCCGGTGCCTCCTCTTCAAGGAACTCTTTTTTGCGGAGGGCGCGGATTTTGTCGGGGGCATCTTCGTTGATGAAGAAGCCGATGCCGCGTTTGTTGGTGATAATCTCTTGATTCTGAAGATGTTCGTAAGAACGCATCACGGTGTTTGGGTTCACTTCGAAGGCTACGGCCAACTCGCGTACGGATTTCGCACGCTCGCCCGGCTGCCACGCGCCCGACAAAATCTGCTCATATACCCAATGCTCGATCTGCCGGTATATGGTTTGTGTGCTCTTGAAATCCATATTAAGCCTCCGTTTCTCTCATTCTCAGGAAACTCATTGCGTAGAAATATACTATCGACACACAGCAGACAACGTACGGGAACCATTCTGAAGAAGTTGTAACGCAATTCACTGTCTTATAGTAGTTACCGTTGCGAATTTCTGCTGGCACAGTCAGTAAAATATTCAACCATTCGGTACAGGCTACAATAGCACCTAAAACCATTGAAATGACAAAGCCTGTTAAAATCAATTTCCAGAACGGATTTTTCTTAAAATATATCGAAGCGAAAAACATGGCAGCAGTGGAAGAGAATAGAATCATCAATCCCAATCCCATTCCAGGTTCGCTAATCAT
>Ga0310786_10000925_pt1 | contig 46754 bp, 22 predicted proteins | sample AusTroGonzalo_MG_FD_203881 | JGI IMG/M metagenome (GOLD analysis project Ga0310786, IMG submission 203881) | Bovine rumen microbial communities from tropical cattle in Woodstock, Queensland, Australia - Gonzalo_03 (v2) (version 2) | ecosystem: Host-associated > Mammals > Digestive system >...
CTATTGCGGAGACGCCATCCTCGGGGCCTGCGGAATAAACTACATTTCACCGGGTTATTCCCGTGACTTTTCCTGCACGGTCAATACGGCATCGCTGAAGGTCGGCGAAAACACCCTGACGGTGAAGGTCGGCTCGCAAAACGATGAGGGCACCGTCTCCTCCGCGTCCGTGACCGTCACTTGCAGGAACGGCGACGTCGTACCTCAGACGCAGACATGGGAAAAGATCGGGGAAGCCACGCGCTACCTCGTGGAATATTCCGCGGACGACTTCGAGCATGTCATTCGGCTTGCAGTCGATTCCAATTCACTGGATTCCTACCAGCTGCCCGAGGGTGATTATCAGGTGCGCGTCAAATCCGATGTCGACGAAGAATGGACTGAAATTGAACCTGTCGTCGCGGAAAAGGTCAACGATGATCCGAAACTCGTCAGGTCCAACGCCGACAGCAATGCGGATGCGTTCTACGTGAATCCAGTCGGCACATGGGAAAAGGGCTTTGCGGCGCAGCATGTCGGTTCCGCCGACGACACCTGGGGCGGCACAAAGGAATGCGTTAAGCTCGCCGGCAGGAACAAGCTTACGGACATCTTCGAGGGCTCGTCGACCGATGCGAACGTGCTCCTGATGACGGACGACGACAACGGCGACGCGCTGTTCGTGGACGATATTTACTCCGCTTCGCCGGGCGAACTTGGTCTGAGCCAGTCGCGCATCGCTCAAATCGATGAAATCCGGGCCGGCGCTGGCGACGACGTCGTTGACATGACCAGTCAGAGGTTCGAATACGTCGGCGACGGCCTGACCATTCGCGGCGGCGACGGCGACGACGTCATCTGGGCGAACAAGGGCGACAATTTCCTGTTCGGCGACGACGGGAACGACCGGATCGTCGGTGCGTCCGGGAATGATGTCATAGTCGGCGGCATCGGAAATGATCGCATGCACGGAGGCGGTGGCGATGATATCTTCACGTTCGGTGGTCTCTGGGGCGACGATATTGTGGAACAGCTCGCTACAGGCTCGGTCACGCTCTGGTTCGCCAACGGCGACGAGTCCAAATGGAACAAGGATTCGCTGACCTACACGGACGGAGACAACAGTGTCACAGTAAAGGGCGTTGCCTCGGTCGAGCTTAAGTTTGGCGACGATGGTTCGGAACAGTATGCGGCGCTCGCATCTGCCGGAGCGTTTGCTGAATTCACCTCGCAGAAGATCTTCGAGGAATCCGGCAAGGGAATGCTCGCGAGGCTGTAAGTCAAGCATGGAACCGTACAACAGAACGGAGCTGTGGACACCCGGACAACAGGAGTCAACAGCCCTATAGATAACTTGGATTCATTTCAGTCGTTTCGGATTTCCTAAGTATTGCATCTGTTAGTAATGCTTCTCCTCTCTCGTGTGTGTACGCGCATGAAGGAAACCTGGAAAGCAAATAGGGTGAAATACATCTGGGTTTTCTATAGGGGAGTTCAAGAGGAGTGTCCTCCTGTCCATAAACGGAGAATGCTCTTCGGGTATTGCGTTTTTCCAACTCGTCCGCCATGGTATCTTTGCGGCGAAAACCATCGCGACGACCACTCCCCATGACACCATATGGCAGTGTAATGTGCTATATTGAACTTAGAAGCTTTTTCGGACAAGTGGGACATGAGAATCCCGGAAAGAATCAACCAAAAGCTACATAACCTGGGTTCTGCAATAAAATCAACACAATCAGAACGACTTCCGCCATTTCCGCAGATAAATGAAACTGTCAGCTTGAAAATGAACGATCCGAGGGGTATATTAGCGCCATGTAATTACGAAGTTAACCTCGCCGGTCATGAGTAAAAATGAAGATTCCATCTGCTCATCACATACAAGAACAAGGCAAGCCCCAGCAGGCGATTCCCTGGCAGGATTGTTTGGCAAAGAGCAATCCGCAAAAGAGTGTTCTACGGCACTCGCTAGAATGCGGAGCTGTATATGAAGCTTTGTTGAAATCCGAAGAATTGCCGGAGGACTTGATTGGCCGGAATACAGCTTTGTTTGCTCTAGCGCACGACTGCGGAAAGATTTCCCCGCGTTTTCAGTCAGATATCGGTCAGCAAAAAACGCTTGCGGAACTTGAGGCAAAGGAAAAGCGCCACGAGGTTATTTCGGAAGTGGCGTTGGAAGATTATCTGGGAGATCGCCGCGACGATGCCGCAAAGATTGTCGGCTGGCATCATGGAAAGCATAAGGATCCCGGATATCCTGCGAATGCCATTAAGTTCGGCGGACCTGCCTGGCAGGAACAGCGCCGGGCGTTTCTGGAGCGAATCGCGGATTTTGCGGAACACGTCCCGAAACAAATGACCAATCCAGCGACACTCCTCACAGCAGGGATGGTGTGTATCGCAGACTGGATTTCCTCGGACGAGAACAATTTCAAAAACGACCTGACGGATTCTTTCGTAGAGATGAAGAAGGAAGCCGAACGTATCCTGCAACGTATCGGTTGGCATTGTCCCAAACTGAAACCAGGATTAGCATTCCGGGACATTTTTCCTTTTGATCCGAACGAAGCACAGCGACGTCTTTGTGAAGAAGCGACCGGACCAGGTATCTATGTGTTGGAGAATACGATGGGCGCAGGCAAGACAGAGGCGGCGCTGTATGCGGCCTACAGGCTGATTTCCGGCGGTGTGAACCGTGGTCTTTTCTTCGCCCTTCCGACCAGACTGACCAGCAACAAAATCTACGAAAGAGTTCAGGCTTTTCTGAAAGCCGTTTCCGTCGAGCCTCAACATACTCGGCTGATCCATGGAAGTGCATGGCTCGAAGCTTCAGGCGGAGTGGAAATGGCTCCTGGCAAGGAATGGTTCGCGCCATCAAAACGCGCCCTGCTGGAACCGTTCGGCGTAGGTACCATTGACCAGGCATTGAAAGGCGTGCTGAATGTCAAGCATTTCTTCGTGCGGCTGGCCGGACTTGCGGGGAAAGTCGTCATCATCGACGAGGCTCATTCTTACGACGCGTACATGTTCTATTTGCTGAAGAACCTTTGCCATATCCTGGTGGAACTGAACTGCACCGTCATCGTGCTATCTGCTACGCTTCCTTCTGAACGACGAACGGAGCTTCTGGGGCAATCCTCAGAGCAACTTCCTCCCGTGACATATCCCCGTCTGACGTTGAACAAAGACGGAACCTTTTCTCAGTCCGGTCTGATGCCGAGCCGGAGAACGACAGTGAATCTCCGTTGCATTTCTCCTGAATCGGTCGTGTCAGAGGCGATTCGAGCGGCCCGGAACGGCTGCAACACGGCAATCATCGTAAACACGGTTCAGGATGCGCAGGAATTATTTCGGCAGATCAAGTCAGAGATGCTGGAAGAGGAATTCCCGGTCGGTCTGCTTCATTCGCGCTTTCCTCCTTGGCGGCGCAATGAAATCGAATCGTTCTGGCTTGGACGCTTGGGAAAGACCGCTGGACCGGATCGCCCTCGGGGGAGTATTCTCGTCTCCACGCAGATCATCGAACAGTCGGTGGACCTGGATTTCGACTTCATGATTTCGGAAATGGTTCCTTCCGATCTGATGTTTCAGCGTATGGGACGTTTGTGGCGGCATAACCGTTCGGAACGCCCCTGTAAAGCCCCTGTATTCTGTTGGATTGACCATGGACTCAGGGATGCGAAAAGTGCAAAAGATGTCAAGACGTGTGCCGGTTCAAACGGCTATATTTATGCGCCATGGCTGCTCCTCCGCTCGGAGAAAATTTGGAGCGTGCGCGATTCGGTAATAGTGCCCGACCACATGGACGAAATCTTGGAATCGAACTACACGGAGACTCCGGCTAACGAGGTGGAGCGTGAACTTCTGAGCGAGATGAACGAAAAGGTACAGTCCATGAAGGCAAAAGCATGTTCGGCATCTCAACTGAGCTTATCCGGGCAACAGACCTCCTCCGGCGACGACAGTGACGAAGCTGCGACACGCCTGTCCGATTATCCGCAGATTCCCGTTCTTTTGCTCAGATCGTTTCAGGATACTGGAGTGGATTGCGAGCTCACCCTTTCCAACGGGAAGAGATATCCCGTGGTTCAAAACGAACGATTCGACATCGGCAAGATGAGGACCTTTGCAGAGAATACGGCGAATATTCCCCTGTACTGGGCGGATGAATCTGAGCGCGAGCCCGACCTTCCAGAACCGCTGAAGACGTACTGGAAATTCGATGCTCCGGTCATTCTGCAGATCGCTGAAGACGGCACACTCGTCCTGACGGATGGAACGGAGACGACAATTCATTACGACAACGATTTCGGCATATCACGGAAACAGAAAATGAAAGGAGACAAAACGGATGAAACACATGAATCTGACTGGTGATCCATGGATTCCCGTCCTGTGGGGAGATGGACGCCGGTCCGAAGTCTCGCTCCTGGAGTTGTTCGAGCGAGGCGGGGAAATCGCAGATTTGGCGGTTCCTCCGGCAGAACGCGTCGCGCTGATGCGATTCCTGCTGTGCATTGTCATGCGGTCCCTGCCTCTGCCTGAGACTTGGCCGGACTGGAAGAAAACGACCACGGATGAACTGGCTTCTAAAGCTGCCGCTTACCTGCGGCAATGGCACGATGTCTTCGACCTTTACGGCGAGCACCCATTCCTTCAGGTCAACGGCTTGGAAAAGGAAAACAACGCCACGCAGGACAAGTTGGATTTCACGCTTTCCAGCGGGAACAACCATACCCTGTTCGACCACGGTGCGAAGAAAGAAGGCAGATCGCATTCCGATGGCTGGCTTGCCCGCAAACTGCTGGTCACGCAGAATTTTTCCACGGGCGGAACGATAGGACCGAATTCGTGGAACAAGATCAAGACGAACGACCAAACCGGCAACATCGCCGCTCCGGCGCTGGAAGGCAGTCCGCTGCATATCTTCTGCCTGGGGAATACGATTCTGGAATCGCTTCGCCTCAATTTGATTCCGAAGTGTGAACTCGGGACCATCGAACTCGGTGCCCCGGTTTGGGAAGCTATGCCGAATGATCCCAGAGAAGCACAGCAATTCCGTTCAACGCTGCTTGGCCGCATGGCTCCGATCAGTCGGGCTGTTCATATCGCCGAGGACAAATCCGCTGTTTCCTACGCGGTCGCCTGCAATTATGCCAAGCTGCCGGAGTTCATCGACCCGTATCTGAGCAATAAGTTGATCAAAGACAAGAAACAGGAAAGACCCGTTTACCTGGGAATCCAGCCGGAACGCCATCCATGGCGCGAACTGGAATCAATTCTGGCTTTGGAACGGCATGGCGCGGCCGTTACCCCACCGAAAAACCTTCAGGTGAAGCGTTATCTCCCGGAAGACGGATTTCTGCGAATCTGGTGTGGCGGCGTTGAGGTCGACAAGGCGAAATATGTCTTCTCCGGCGAATGGGTCATGAGCTTTTCGATCCAGCAGGTCAACTCCGAGGAATGTGTCGCCCAGCTTTTTTCCTTTATCCGCAATACGGAACAGGTGTCCGAAAAGATCAAAGATGCTGTCAGAAAATACTGGAAGAATCTCAACGAGGTCCGCAAAGGAGCTTTTGAGTCGACAGCCGGGCGGGACCGTGCTAGGACCAATGCGATACGCGAATACTGGAACCGGCTGAACAGCGCAGTGACCGCGTTCCTGGCGAAGGAGGACATCGGCGATTTTTCCGCCCTATACGATCAACTGTATGCTATCGCCAGGCAGTCTTTCCGGGACAACATCCCGTCCTCTTCACCTTGGCACATCATGGCGAGCGAGAAGACCATGCCGCTGTTTCTTTCAGACCTCGGGAAAATAATCAAACCTTATCTGTCGAAAGGAGATAAATGATATGACGTTGAAAGAGAAACTTCAAAAGCTGATGGATGACCTGGAGAAGAACAAGAAGAAACCTGGGGTCATGGCTGATCTCCGATGCGGGCTGATTCCGTCCAGGGAATTCCGCGCATGGCCGCACATCGCCCGCAACGGATTCAATCTGGAGTTGGACAGGGAGCGGATTCCGGCGCTTGTCACGGCATTTGCGTTCGCCTGTCAGCCTGACGCGGCCTCGGAGAAAGAAAACATGGGGGATGTCCTGCGGAGAATCGCCTGCGGGAACGGTGGTTCCGATGGCCTCACGACGTTTGCGCTCAGGTTCAATCGTATTCTCGCCTGTGAGACCTCGAAAGAGGTCGCGCTGCATCTGAAAGCCGTACTTGCCATGAGCAAGACGCAGGGGATCCCGATCAATCATAAAGGACTGTTCTGGGATCTCGTGAAGTGGGAAACGGACGAATCCGTCAGGCGCGAGTGGGCGAATCATTATTTCGCCGTGAACAAGGCCAAGGGGAAAGACGCAAAAGGAGACGAGGCGTAACCATGGAAAACACGATGTATCTCTCCCGCTTCCTGATCCCGAAGCAGCAGATGCTGAAGCGTCGTGTCTTTTCCGAGTACGACCTTCACAAGTTGCTTTGGACCTGTTTCCCCGACCGCCCGGACGAAAAACGCTCCTTCCTGTTTCGCTGCGAGGAGCTTTCCTCCGGTATTCAGATCCTCCTGCTTTCCCGGGAACAACCCGTTCCGATCCCCTTTGCTGCATGGGATGGAACGAAGAGTTTTTCGGCTTCTTTTACAGTCGGGTCTCTCTTCATGTTCCGCCTGAAAGCAAACCCGGTTCAGCGTGGCAGCGCAGACAGGAAGCTCCATGCTATCACGAACGAGGAAGCTTTGTCCGACTGGCTGCACAGGAAAGCGGACCGACACGGATTCAGCCTGAAATCCGTCCCGGAGTTTTCCGCCTGTCACTTGGCGGAATTCTCCAAAAAACAGGAAAAAGCTCAAATCGCGCTGAATATCGTTGATATCAGTGGTGTCCTGAGCGTGACGGATGCAGACGCATTTGCCGATGCCGTCCGGAACGGTATCGGTCGCGGACGCGCCTTCGGTTGCGGCATGCTTCTGCTTCGCCGGATCGAACTCTGAACTTAAAATCAATTAAAACAATACGCAATCAAATCTGCAAACATAACCATAAGGAACTACAAAATGAACTTGATTGAACTCCACATGCTCCAGTCCTTCCCCGTTACCTGCCTCAACCGCGACCAGTTCGGCTCTCCCAAGAGCGTTGTGTTCGGCGGCGCATCCCGTGCTCGCGTCAGTTCCCAATGCTGGAAGCGCGCCATCCGTCTCTTCGCCAAGGACGAATGCGATATGTTTTCCGGCAGTCGTAGCTTGTCCTTCAAGCAGAAAATGAGCGAGACGCTTGTCGAAAAAGGACTCGACGGAGCTGCTGCGAAAAAAGCAGCCGATGAGATCGCAGAACAGGGCGGAATCAAGGACAAAGCTCTGTTCTATTTCTCCATGGACGAACTCCGCAAAGCGGCGGATGCGTTCGTCGCCGAATCTGCCGCGAAAAAGAAAGCCGAAAAAGCGGCCAGCGTTCTGAAGGACGTTATGAAGGATGGCGTCGATATCGCGTTCTTCGGACGCATGGTCGCGAACTGCGACCCTCTGACGCTGGAAGGCGCGGCCATGTTCAGCCACGCGATCTCGGTCAACAAGGTCGATAACGACCTGGACTATTATGCGGCAGTCGATGACCTGCCATCCCAAGAAAAGTCCGGCTCTGCCATGATCGGCGACATCGAGTTTAATTCCGCCTGCTACTACCGCTATGTTGCCCTGAACCTGGATCTTCTGGCCGACAAGGACCACCTGGGCGCACTTTCCGTTGAAGAACGCAAACAAGCTGTCGCCGCATTCCTGAAGGCGTGCGTCATGGCGAATCCCTCCGCCCGTAAGAACTCCATGATGGGGTTCTCTCTCCCCGGTTTTATCCTCGGTATTTCCCGCAAGGGTTCCCCGCTCACGCTCGTCAATGCGTTCGAGGCTCCGGTGAAAGGCATTGGACTGCTGGACCAGGCAAAGGCGAAAATGACGGAGCATTGGAGCAAGCTCAAAGACGCGTATAGCATCGGAACGGATTTCGAGAAAGCGCTCCCCGACGATGTGAATTTGAACTCCATGATCGAAGGACTCACCGGCTATGTCAAGTAATATTTCCCATGCTGCGCTTTTCTTCGACGCCCCGATGGTCTCCTTCGGCGTCGACAGCAAATTCGACCAGCGGGATACTCTGACATTTCCGTCCAGAAGCGTTGTCTCCGGACTCATCGCCGCCGCCATGGGAATCCCGCGAGGAGATTCCGTCCGTCTGGCCGAGCTTGCCGAACTCGCTGTCGTCAGCATCGTATTTCCAAATGCGCCCGGCAGCATTGAGGAGGATTTCCATACCATTGGGGGCGGGTATCCCGATTCCATGAAACCGTTGAGCGCCGATGAACATAAGAAAAACACGATTGTGACCTCAAGATACTACCTGACCGGAAGCCGTTCCGCTGCGATCGTGTCTGGGAGTTCGGAACAGATTGCACGAATCGCGTCCGCGATGCGGGATCCCGTCTGGGGCGGCTGGATCGGACGGAAGTGCTGCATCCCTGCTACTCCCGTCTTCCAAGGGGTCTTCCAGACAGAAGATGAAGCTCTGAAACAACTGCGGACGCTTGCCGGGCTGGACGACGGAGATAGACCGAGGATATTCCGCGAATGCTCGCCGACTGATCCTGAAGCCGCCCTCTATCCGGACATTCCTGTTGACTTCGAATCCCGCGAGTTTGCCCCGCGTGCGCTGAAAGAGGTATGATTGGGCTGCCCGCGAACACATGTTGATGTTCTTTGAAATATAAAACTGTTAGAACCTCCCCACTTCCGTGGGGATGAACCGTCGCCGAAGAAGATGTCTCCGGAGGAGAGTCTGCTTTCCCCACGCCAGTGGGGATGAACCGTTTCAGGTTATCGACTACCGGGGACATAGACAGTATTCCCCACGCTTGTGGGGATGAACCGCTCTACTGGCACGGAACCCCGGAAGAGTTCGCGTTTTCCCCACGCCCGTGGGGATGAACCGCAGTTCCAGGCACTCCGCACGCATTACCAGTGGGAATTCCCCACGCCCGTGGGGATGAACCGCTCGAACAGGCCCGCATCCTGAAGGCCGTTACGTTTTCCCCACGCCTGTGGGGATGAACCGACCACGCCCCAGAGCAGGCGCGGAACGCTCGCATTTTCCTCACGTCCGTGGGGATGAGCCGAACATCCTTGAACAGGCCCGTTTGCGTGAGGAGTTTTCCCCACACCTTGTGGGGATGAACCTATGCTGGGCTTAATTTCGCGCACGAACTCGCCCGTTTCCCCACACCAGTGGGGATGAACCAATCGAAGGTCTCGAATGTGATGGCCCACAGGAGTGTTCCCCACGCCAGTGGGGATGAACCAAACGGCCTGAAACACAACCTGCGTGACATTGCATCTTCCCCATGCCAGTGGGGATGAACCGATCGGACGCCAGGTTAACGGCGCAACCCGCGAGTTTCCCCACGCCAGTGGGGATGAACCGGTCGCATGAGCCTTCGGACAGTCCATCCCGGTGTTTTCCCCACACCCGTGGGGATGAACCGATGTACGCCGCCGTCCGCACGGATGACAATTAGTTTTCCCCACGCCCGTGGGGATGAACCTACGGCAAAGCAGACGATGGATACAAGAGATATCGTTTCCCCACGCCAGTGGGGATGAACCGACGATCGGGGAAATCCGGCTGCGGTACTACAAGTTTTCCCCACGCCCGTGGGGATGAACCGAAATGGCGCGAATCCGGGATCCTCATTCCGAGGTTTTCCCCACGCCCGTGGGGATGAACCGGACACCGTGAAATGCTTCGGCGAGGCCGAAAAGTTTTCCCCACGCCCGTGGGGATGAACCGTAATTGAACGTCCCGTACCCCATGTTCTGCCCGTTTTCCCCACGCCCGTGGGGATGAACCGCATTATACTTTTGACGGCATCGAATACGACCAGTTAAAACGGGGGGAATGAGCCAGTAAATGAGCCAGTAAATGAGGTGGAAAACCGCGTGCTTTCCGTCTGGTCCAAACCTCAATTCAACAACCCGCGCCTCTTCAAGAGCTGTTCCACCTCGTTTAAGACCTTGGAATCGGCTTTCTCCAGTACATCGGCTATCGTCTTCCGCTGGATGCTCAACGGTTCATCAATAACAACGTCGTCCTGGGAAGCCGTCACAGCTAACGACGGCAATGCTTCGATTGCGCTCATCTTGGATTCGGTCGAGATATGGCTGTAGTGCTCGGTCATCGCCGGATTCCCGTGCCCGACAATCGAAGCAACGACGGAATAGGGTACGCCCGCATTAGCACAGAACGACACGAACGTGTGCCGGAACGAATGAAGCCCGTAAGCGTTTGCAGCAATCTTCCGGCGGCCATAAAGTTCCGACTTGTCTACCGTCGTTTCAAGCCCTGTAGCGCACTGGATAATCTTCATCACGTCCTTGGCGATTCCGCTGGGATTCCGCTTGTACCGTTCGGCCACCTTGGGCAAGATGTAATCTTCAGTCGGCGTGTTGTCTCCTCGCCAAGTCAAGGCATCTTTCAGCGCATTCAGTAAATCAGGCGCAATCGGCAAGGATACGGATCTGCCGCCTGTTCTCTGGGCAGTCTTCCTCGGAATGAACGAGATGATCTTTGACCTGAGATCAACATTTTTCCAGGTCATCAAGCAACCATCTTGGCCTCGACACCCCGTGAAGCAACACAGATACAGAAGAACGCGCATTTCGTCCTTGTTCAGCGGAATATATTCTTTCCTGACCTTAATTCGTTCCCGCTCCCGTCCAGCCGTCAGACGCTCCATTTCTGTTTCGTAAGAGAAGCCGGTCTGAAATCCGTCGAAAATCGCCTTGACTTGTTCGGGCGTGAACTCCTTCCTCGAAACGACCTCATTGGGCTTATGCGGAATTTTCTCAAATGGATTTTCTTCGAGCCCCGCCGCATCTTTCAGATGTTTAAAAATCAGGCGCAGCGCCATCGTGTATTTGTTGAAGGTAATGGCAGACACTCCCGTCCCCCACAGCCACCGCATGAAATCAAGTGCGACATCGTGGTCGATTTGAGAGGCAAGTTCGATTTCAGGGTGTTCTTTTGAAACCCATTCCGTGAATGCTTTGAACTGGCCTTCATATTTTTTCTCCGTGCTTTCAGCGCATTCGGTTCTGGTCGGCTGTTTCAGGAAGGCTTCCCATGCGTTGGCGAGAGAAAGCCCCGTTTGGCGCTTGAGCTGCTTCACCTCCGCTATGAAGTTGACAACCTCCTGCTTGGTATCGGCCAAAAGCACTTTTCGGAAGCTGTCAGCAGCCTTCTCCGCATCCGGTCTTTGGGTGCAGGGGGTCCCGTCTGGATTGCGGAGCGGGAAGGTCTTAACACTCCCCGCCTGGACTAATCTTAATCTGTATTTCCCCCGGCTGAGGTAGATGCACCCGGCTCCTTTATCCCGACGACGTCTTGAACGCTTCTTCTGGGACTTACCGGATTGATTCGGTTCATTTGGGGATGTCTGAGGAATGGTCATGGCAGGCTTCTTTCGTTATTTTGTGATCTTTTGTTTCGTTTTATATACTATACCACCATTCTGTAATAAAATCAACACAAGTAACACAGTAAAGTCAATAAATAGATATAATATACTATATATCAATTAATTATATGCGGTTTAGAAAAAGTCTCATAAACCTTTGGTCGCTGGTTCGAACCCGGCAGGATCCACCATTTTTATGCCCTGATTAATACGCCTGGAGCTTTTTTGGGGTTCTCTTCATTTTTCCATCGTTTCCCTGCTTTTTGATTGTTTTTTTCTCGTAAATCAGAATTAAAGTATAACTTTTCGCTTGAGTTGAATCAAGCTCAGAAAAATGACATTCGAAATAGTCAATCGCTATTTCTGGAATATGTTGCAAAAAAAGTCTTTGTAGCTTTTTTGTCGCCGAAAGACAAAGCAAAAAACAGTTCCTTGAGCGGGAAATGGCAAGATTTCACTTTTGAATCTGCGACAGGAACCGCTTCACTGATGGCGGAAGAGATGTTTTTTAGTGTGTTCCGACAACGACTACAAATTGGCGAGGATGCCCAGAGCAGATTCCTCGAAGATTCTTTGCGAGGTGAAAACTTCAAATGCGCCCATGCTGGATAGCGAGGTGAATTGAGCGGAATCATCGTCGCCGAATCTGAGCGTGATTTGTTCGATATCTACGCCGGAGACAGTGACACTGTTGTCGCCGTCCGTGTAGGTTAGCGTGGCTTCATTCCAGTTCGAAATGTCTCCTGATACAAACCAAAGTGTAACCGTGCCGGATGCGAGCTGTTCCACGGAGTCCGTACCCCAGTTGTCGCAGAAGGTGAAAACATCATTGCCTCCGCCGCCGTGCATTCGGTCGTTGCCGATGCCGCCCGCAATCACGTCATTGCCGGACGCGCCCACGACACGATCATTTCCTGCGTCACCGAAGAGCGTGTTGTTTCCCTTGTTTGCCCAGATCACATCGTCTCCTTCCCCTCCGCGAATCGTCAGTCCATCACCGATGTACTCGAATTGCTGGCTTGTCATATCCACGATGTCGGCACCTGCTCCGGCACGGATTTCCTGAATTCTGTACAATCTGGATGTATGGTCCGTTATACTCTCCGGCAGATCGGTGTAAACGTCGTCCACAAAGATGGCGTCTCCATTTTCTGCATCGGTCAAGCATAATACATTCGGATCAGATGAACCGAAGAAAAGGTTTTGAATTCGGCCTTTTCCACAGGCGGAAACGATATCGTTCGTCCCGTTCCAATCATGGAAAGAGCCAACGTTCTGAGCATAATAAACGTTTTCCCATGTTCCGTTCGTTACAGCAAAGAACAAATCTTTGTTGCCGTCCTCATTGGACTTGACGACCTTCGGATTATGATCGGATTCCTCAACCATAATTGGTTCGCCGATGATCCATTCTTCTTCACCGTAACACTCTTCACCGCTTTCCAATTTGACACGCCACTGATAGTTGCCGGCTGGCATTTGGAAAGAATCCAACATATTGGATTCAACCATAACCCGGATGACATGCTCGAAGTTATCCGTTGAATATTCAACGGCATATTGGGCATCCTCCCCTCTCTTTTTCCAAGTCTGCGTCTGCGGGGTGACATCCGATTCCGGAATGACAGGATTGATTGCCTCGCCGATTACAACCGACAGGACATTATCGGTCAAATGCAGTGTGAAGTCGGTATCACTGATTTTTACGGTTTTTCCGAGCGTGAGCGTACCAAGCGATTCCCCGGAGGTGTCCTGCACGGAAATCGTTCGATTGAATCCTGATGCCCCGTCAGACAGGCGATACGTTCCCTTCGTCAGTTGTCCATCGACTGTGATCGTGTAGAGAGGTGCACCTTGAATAACCGAAATATCGTTTACAAGCGCTGTGGCTGCCGCGGAGAGTAGCGTCAAGTCGAAATCTATGATTGCATCCGAGGATGCGGAAACGATGGCTCCACTGTTGAATGTCATCTGGCCCGTGAGCTTTCCGCCTTTCTCAATATAAATGCCCTGTTTTGGGGTTTCACCAAATTCATAATCTTCTGTTCCATCATGGTCGACATGATGGACTGTCACATTCGATGCCAAGCCGCCGCTCCAAATGTAAAAGCGACCGCCGTTGACAGTGGTATCTTTGAACACCCCTCCGCTGGATGCCTGAAGACATCCTCCCTCATAGGCAGAGGTATTGCTCGCGATGCCGCCGCTGGATATCCAGAGATACCCGGAATTGACAATCGTGTTGTTGGCCATGCCGCCCGAAACGTCAACCCACCCAAAAGCGGTCTCATCCATTGCGCCATCCGTGCCAATAACGGTGTTGTTCACTACGCCACCGGAGGCAACATCTATTCCTCCGCTGTTGATGACTGTATCCGTTGCCGTGCCGCCGCTATGGACTTTGACTCTCCCGCTCAAATCAATGACCAAACCGGAAATAACGGCATTGTTCAATTCAAACGAGCGGCCATCATAAATACCCTGCATAAATGTGTCGGATACAACATCCATTTCCAGACAAGCACCACTTGAGGCAACGATGTTTGTTGCTGTTCCCCCGCTGCACAGGGTTAAAACCCCGCCGGAATTGACTGTCGTGCTATCAGCCGTTCCGCCGCTGGATATAACAATCTTGCCACCTTCATTGACAGTAGTTTTATATGCCGTTCCGCCGGTTAGTACATCCATTTCGCATAATTCGTTTACAGTCTTGCCATTCATTGTTGCCGCGGAGGAAATCCGTCTGCCGTCCGAACTTAATTGAACGCCGGAATACCGGCTGAAATACGTTACTACGGCTCCGACCTCGACAGAAACCTGGCCTTCGCCCGGAGACCAATCGACATTCGTTGCGGTACCTCCGCTGGAAACATAAAGGTTGCCCTTGCTGACAATGACACCATCCACCGAGCCACCGCTTTTTACTGTGAGATGACCTTCTTCGGCAACAAAGACATTGCTCGCCGAGCCGCCATGAATGGAGAAAACTCCCTTGTTGACAGTGATTGCGGTTGCCGAGCCGCCTTCGAGGTAAAGATAACCTGTATTGATGGTCAAGTTGCTCGCAATACCGCCAGATTCGACAAAGACAGAAAAATCTCTCTCTGTCTCGTTTGTGATGTCGGTTAAGGTCCCACCGGACATCACGTACATCATGCCGCCTGCAACAGTTTTTGATTCCATTGCATTTGCATGAGAAAGGAGCTGATCGTCGGAACCATAATACACCCCTGAATACTGGCTGACGAAAGTAACCACAGCTCCGTTTTCAATGGTGACAAGACCTTCGCACGGAGTCCAGACGACGTCCGTTGCTGTCCCGCCGGAATCAACCAAAAGATATCCTCCGGAGCTGACGGTTATTTTTTTTGCAATTCCACCGTAGTCGACATAGAGATAACCGCCTTCCTTTAGAATGACATTCGTGAGGATTTGGCCAGCGGTAACCTCCATGGATTCATATTCGATGTCTTGGCTCCCGGGATCACCGGACGAACTCCCGCCGGACAAGATTTCAAGAGCAAGCGTGCCATTGGAAAGGAACAGGGTATAATCAACGCCGGAAATACCCTCTGTATTCCCTAATGTGAGCGTGCCGAGGCCATCGCCTTCAGAATTTACCACTGAAATCGTGCCGCTGAACTCTGCCGCACCATCCGCAAGAGAATAGATGCCTTCTTCAGGAGAGCCGTCGACAGTGAGGGTATAAATCGGTGTCCCGTGAATGGCAGATAAATCATTGACCAATGTAACTGTCCCATCCTCAGTTCGAGTCAGGTCGAAGTCAAGGACCGCTCCCTCACACATGGAAACGGCGGCATCCTCTTCAATCGTCATCTTCCCTGTCGCTGTTCCCCCGCTGAACACATCCATCCTGCCTCCGGAATTAACGTGAGTGTCGACGGCCGTCCCGCCGGACATCACGCACATCGTTTCCAGAGAGCCGAGCTTCTGTGAACTGATCACCGTTTTATTTGACTTGAGCTTGTTGCCGGATCCGTAGTACACGCCGGAATATTGGCTGGCAAAGGATACTTCGGCGCCTTTTTCCATCTCGACGATTCCCTCGCATGGGGTCCATATTATGTCGGTCGCCGTTCCCCCGCTGGAAACCCGAAGTTTTCCATTGGGGTGAACGGTAATATTATCGGCCTGACCACCTTCCTTGATGTCAAGACACCCGCCGCTGATCGTGGTGATCATCATGGTCCCCCCGGAAGAGACAAACACGCTCCCGTCATTATATACGGTGTTCATTTGTCCTTCGGCACCATCCAGCAGAACTAAGGATCCCCCCGAACTGACTTCTGTCATAAGCGCTAAACCATCCGACAGGACAGATATCTTGCCGCCTTCCTGCACTTTGAAACGGTTTGCCGCTGCTCCGGAATTCAACTCAAGTAAACCGTATACTTGTCCGTTGTCTGTTGTCCCATTCAGCCAAACGCGCATTGTCCCGCCTTGTGATATGGTCGGTTTTCGAGCATACGCTGCTGCGTTTACGTTTACCAGCCCTCCATCCAACACAACAGCGCTCGTAGCTGTAGTGTCTTCATAAAGGGTCATAGTTCCTCCTGAGTTGATGATGCTATGATGCGCTGTTCCACCGCTAGACAATAGTAATTGTCCATCTTTTTCCACGGTGATCTCCTGAGCAAAGCCGCTGTTCAAGACCGTGGCAGTCCCTCCGCTCGAAACGGTGCAGATATACAGGATCCCGCCGCTGAAAACTGTCGCCTGACCTCCATCGGTGAGCGTGATTTCCTGCGCCTGTCCTTCATCCAGGATTTGCAGTATCCCTTCCTGTATTATTTCCAGGTTATTCGAGGTTACTCCAGCGGCTATCGTAACGATTCCGGATGATACAATGCTCATGGCTTTTCCCTTAGCTGTAGATCAAGCAGGTTATTGTTCGATTTGTTTGGTCTGGCGGCAACTGTTTCTTTGCCCGTTTGACTGTATTTCAAACCCCGTTTCGGCCTCTGCGGTCCGGGAAAATAGTTTTTTGATCGGCGATGTCGTTTTTCCGTGCCGCGAAAAGTGCGCTAACGGACACGCTGTGAACACGGAAAACCCGGCAATGTATTACAATAGCATCTTTCAACAACTTTTCAAGAAGGGGCGGAGATATTATGGGAAAAAACGTAGTCTTGCGGTAATGATGCTGTTGTCTCTTCTTGACGCAGAGCATGCTGGATGTTAAACAGCCGCCGTTATTTTGAACACAGAGCCGGGACGCGGAATCGGAAAAATGGAAAACGAAAAAACGGAAAAAAAGAAAACGGTTCGTTTTTTTCTTGATTTTTTGATGAAGAGAGGATAAATTATCTTTACTTTTTTTCGTCTTGACCCGACCGCGGGGATAAGCTTATTTTGAACTGCCGAGTCCACTGGGTGTGAGGCGTTGACGCTCAGCTCTATTTGAAGCGCAATACCTCCATTCGGGCTCCGCTCAGCCGGGACAATCGATTCGCATGGTGTCTATCGCAAACAGAGGATGAGGGCTATCTCATTGAACTCGACCAGACCACAACTTCAGCAGAACTCCGAGGCTCCGCGCTTTGGCGAATTCGTGCGGTTTTTTCTGACCGCCACGCGTCCATGGCGCTGGATTTACACGGGGGTATTTTTCGGCATCCTGCTTGTGATCGCAGCCGGGTATGTCCTGCCGATCCTCCAGAAACGCCTCATCAACGCGCTCACGATGCGTGAATCCGACGGCATCTGGTTTCTCTTCTGCGCCACGGGTGCGCTGATGCTCCTGGTCCGTTCCGAAGCGCTTCTGCGCCAGCGCATCGTGAATTCCACCGTTCACAAGGTCATGTATGCGCTCAGGACGCGCATCATGGGGCGCCTGCTCGATCTGCCGACCGGCCTGCTCGACCAGCTTGGCGGCGGCTATCTTTCCGGTCGCCTGAATACGGACATTACAAGCCTTCAGATCTTCTTCTCGAACACCCTCTTCACGGTTCTCGCCAATATCCTGAAAGTCGCGGGCGGCATGGTTTTTCTTTTCATTCTCAGTCCGCGCACCGGGGCCGCCGTTCTTCTGGTGTTTCCATGCTATGCGTTTTTGCTTTACAAGTTCCGCGGCCGCCAATATGCCGTTTCGCGCCAGATCAGCGAGCTCAACGCACGCAATCAGCGCATGGTCGCCTCCTCGCTCGGCAGCATTGATCTGGTGAAATCGAACGCGGCGGAATCCCGCATTACCGGAGCCATCCGCACCGGCATCGCCCGCGAAACGCTCTTCCGGCTCCGCGCGGTCCGACTTTCGAATACGTTCCTTTTCCTCTCGGGGCTCATTCCGCTGGCGAGTCAGGGCATTCTTGCCGCCGTCGGCATCCACCTCGTTCTGAAGGGCGAATGGTCGCTCGGTTCCCTCTGGGCGCTGAACTGCTATCTCATGAACGTTTTCCGTCCCCTCGGCCAGCTTTGCGGCGCTATCCCGCTCACCCAATCCGCCCTGGCATCCGCCGCCCGCATCATCGAGCTCGAAAACGCCACCTGCGAGCCCAATCTCGATTCCGGCCTGGACGATTTCACGCTTCATGGAAGGATCGAGCTCCGCAACCTTTCCTTTGCCTATCATCCCGGCCGCCCCGTCCTGGCCTCGCTCGACCTCGCGCTCGAACCCGGTTCGAAGCTTCTCGTCGTCGGTCCCTCCGGCGCCGGCAAAAGCACGCTCTTCGCGCTTCTTCTCGGTTTCTACAAGCCCGTTGCCGGCGGCATCTTCATCGACGGCCGTCCCGTCGCGGATTACAATGTCCGGGCGCTTCGCCGCAGGATCGGCTATCTCGGAGCGTTTCCCGAATTCATTCCCGCCTCGCTCCGCGCCAACCTCACGCTCGGCTGCCCCGATGTTCCCTCCGACGAAACGATCTTCGCTGTCCTGGCCGACGCCGGGATCGACTCCACGATCCGCGCGCTTCCCCGCGGCCTCGATACCCTTCTCACCGAATCCGCCCGAAACTTCTCCGCGGGCGAACGTCTCCGTCTTGCCCTTGCCCGCGAACTTCTCCGCGGCTGTTCGGTTCTCCTCCTCGACGAAGCCACCGCCCACCTCGACGCCGACAACGAGACGCATTTCCTCGAGACCGTCCTGCGCGTCTTCCGTTCCCGCACGGTCCTGATGATCCGGCACACCCCTCATCCGCTGACGGACGGATTCCCCGTTTTGCAGATCAATTCCGCCCCGGCGAGCGCCTCTCCATCGGGCGCCACTTCAAAAACGGAGTTTGCCGGTCATCTTTGAAAGTTGCATTTTTGAGCTGAATAATGAGTAATCGATTAGAAACTAAGTTAAAAAGTTTCAAAAAAAACGGAAAAAATTTCTTTTCCCTCTTGCATCTGAGTTCGTCTTGTGGTATAATATTATATAAACATGCGTGAAAAAGTTATTTTTATGGCTTGCGCGCGTTGTTGCTCACTCGGCCGCTGCAGAGGCTGTTTTGAGCTGAAACATACAGAGAGAAACTGGAGATTCTACGTCAAATGATTGTTGCAAACGCGACATTTGAAACGCGGGCGCTCTTCGGCGTCGGCGGTTTTGCGTATTCGGATCCTGGCCTGGACGGGAGGTTGTCCACGCTCGGGTTCTCCGTCTTTACGCGTCGCGCGCGTGCTGCTGCGCCTTCTCTCAGTTTCTCCGTCCCCCTCCCTGTGGCTGAACAGGGCTCCAGTTTCTTCTTTGTGCCGTCGTTCACCTCGGCGCCTCCGTCGTGGAGTGCCTGCACTCCCTTCGTCTCCCCCGTTGTTCCGACCGCTCTCGACTTTGCGTTGTCCGGTTCGGATTCGGTTCTTTCCGCCTCGGATTTCCGTTTTGGCGGGACCGCCTCGATCTTTGTGCCGGCGCAGCTCTCGTGGCTTGCCGACACGCTCATTTCGTACCGTTGCGGTGAAGTCGCGGAGCGCTTCACTGCTGTCGTGGATGGCTTGTCATCCTGGAGCGCTGCTCTTGCGATCACGGTGTACGGACTTATTCCCGCTGCTCCGGCTGTTGTTTCCGGCCCGCGCCGGAAAGTGGCTTTGCGGCCGCGTTCCGACTCCAGGCTTTCCGTTCGTCCGGTGTACTTCAACTTCAGGAGGGCCCTGCGGCTATGACACGTTTTGCTGCTTCGGCCGTCCGGAATCGGTGCGGCGCCGGGTTCTCACCCGTTTCTTTCATGATCAACGATGCGAAAGCTCAACAAGAGGTCTTTTCCCTGTCCTCGGCCGGGAAGAGATTTCCTGTTGTGTTTTCGCATTTTCTTTTCACCTATTTAAATAATAATAACACCAGGAAAGGAGCTTTCAACCAACTCTCTCATTCCGCACACGACGGCCTTCTCCGTCGCGATTCCAACATTTCAACCCAGGAGGTCCAACAAGTCTCGTTCCTTTCCTCTGGACGCCCCGCGTCCGTAAGCACGAAAACTACAAACATTTATTCATTTTTCACTTTTTCTTTTAACTAATCACAAAGGACAACAATATGTCTGACTACAAGTATCTCATTAGCGAACAGTTCAACGTGATCGATGCCGGCCACGATTTCGAATGGATCGACGGCACAACTGATATGGGAGAGTATACTCGCGAAGATACCGCCTTCGGTGCTCTTTACACCCCCATCAAGAATGGGGTTGCCGCTGATAATCTCAAGGTTTTCGCCGGTACCTATACGGAGACCAAGGCCAACACCAATAAGGGCAATCTGGAAATCACTTCCGTAGCCGGTACTTTCAGCGATGAAAACACGGTCTTCACCACGCCCAGAGAAACTGCCGGCACGACCAGCATCACGATGAATGGTCTCACCAACGAAGGTACCATTACGATGACCGGCGCCGTCACGTTCACGGACACGGCTTTCGTCAACAATGGGTCCGTTACCCTGAACGAAGGCGTTTCCTTCTCCGGCACCAGCGTTACCAACACCAGCGAGACCTTCAAGCTGAATGGCGCGACCTTGGAAGCCGATACGGTTGCCAACTCCGGCACCATCACCCTCTCCGACAGCGCGGTTGTCACGGCCGATTTCGCGGACTCTAATGAGGTGGGAACCATCAAGTTCCTTGCCGGTTCCACTTACACTGGTTCCACGATCACCGGTACGAACAATGTCACGTTTGCGGCGAACGGCAATACTGCTGTGATCGGCATCACGAACTCCACGATTGAAGCGAACGAACTCAACAGCAATGACAAGGTTACCATCACCGGTTCCGCGATCACTGCTGCCCAGGCGGACATTAATGTTTCCGGCGGCACGTTTGCTTACTTCCGCGTTGCGGGTACGAGCACGGTTGACTTCACCAAGATGAACGGTACCCTCACGCTCATGAATGGCAGTGAGCTGACGGACTCCACCATCGGCGGTAAGATTGATGACAATTCTGTTACGGAGATCAAGACCCAGTCTACGAGCGTTACGACCACGCTCAGCGGTGAGAATGACCTGAATGCCACGATCACCAACACCGGCATCATGAATATCACGGGCTCCCTGGACAGCGCCAAGATCGTCAACAAAGGCCACAAAACGAATACCGAAGTTGGCAAGCTGTATATTACGGATGCCGAACTTGATGTCGCGAGCATTTCGAGCACCAGAGGCGAGGTCGTCATCTCCTCTACCGATGTTGATGTCCAGACTTCTGTGACAGTCGATTCCATCTCCGGCGATACCGGCGCGGTCTTCACCGTGACAGATGCTGTCCTCGTTGCAGATTCGGTCAGCTTCTCCGGCACCTGCAGCTTCACGGTCGGCGGCGAGAGCTCTCTTGACATTGGTGCTCTCTCCGGCACCATCGAGCTCGCGGACGGGGCCATCCTGACCTTTACTGATATTGTCGGCGGCAAGGTCGCCATTGACGAAGATTCCTCTGTCACCTTCGCAGGCGTGAACACCCTTTCCACCATCAACAACGCCGGCACCATCACAATCGCCTCCAACGAACTGCCTCTCACTGGCATCGTGGTCGGTTCCCTGACTGCCGACAGCGTCTCCGGCGCCATCACGATCGACGCCGACCTCCTGGACGGCATTGAAGAAGCCGCCGATACCTACAAGGTCGTGTCCGGCCTCACCGGCACCTACTCCGTTACGAACGAAGTTGCCAACTACAACAAAATCGAATTCAACGGCAGTGCCTACATTGCGAAGTATTTCTCCGACAACTCCATTCTCTACGTCAATGACAGTGAAGAATATCAGCTCGCAGATGAAGGTGATGTCCTGAACGACGGCAACATCAAGGGTTACAATGCGTTCAGTTCCCTCGTCGACGCCCTCACGAAGGCGCAGGGCTTCGCGGCTGAAGACTACGAGGATGGCGTTACCATCAGCGTTACCAGCAGCGAAGAGACCGCGCAGAGCCTCCTCTTCTACAACGGCGGCACGCCCTACGTGTTCAATACCGACATCACGATCGAAGCGGCCGAGGAATTGGCCCTCGTCACCATCCCGTTCACGGAAGAAGGCATCTTCCTGACCGCCGGCAACGGCACGACCTTCACGATCGACGACAGCGTCACCCTCATGACCGAGGTTGCTGAGGACGTTGAGAACCCCGATACCTCCTGCGGCGCGATCTACCTGAACTTCCACAACGAAGCAGGCGGACAGGGCAAATTCGTCATCGACGGCAATCTGATTTCCGCAACCGAGATTAAGATCTTTGGCGAAACCGAAATCACCGGCTCCGTCACGGCTGAGACTCTCCTCTGGATCAATGCCGGCGAGAATGGTGAAAACACCTCCGACCACGTCGTGACGGTCAACGGCGGCGTTCTCGCTGCCAGCAACATCATGGTCTCCTCCGGCACGCTCGAAACCATCGGCGCCGGCATCGAGGCCAAGGGGCTTGCGCTTGAAGGCGGCGAGATCCTCTCCGTGCGTTCCGTCTGGGGCCTGAACAACATCGGTACCAAGACCGACAGCGGCGCAGGCACCTACACGTTCTTCGACAGCGATATCGCTGTTCTCGGCAACATGCCGCAGAGCCTCAACAACGTCGGCGAGATCAAACCCGGCGAAGTTCGTCTCGGCGCGGGCAAGGTCCTCAACCTCATCGCTTCCGATCTCTCCGTCGCAGCTGGCGAAGAGGCCAGCAGCACCGGCGCGATCATCAATGCCGGCACCATCAACCTCGGCGTCGCCGAGCTCTTCGATGCGACCGCAAATAACAACGAGGGCGGCATGGTCGGCACAGGTTCCACCATTGAAGCTGCCAGCCTCACGAACTCCGGCACCATCAACGTGAAGGCCTCCGCCGTCCTCCCGGATGACCTCCTGGGCGAAGGCCCCGTGGCCCCGGCAGAACCCCCGGAAGGCTTTGAAGCTCCCAACACGAATGCCCCCAAGACCGTTTATGCCGATTCCTCCATCACCCTCACCGACGACCTCAGCAACTCCGGCACCATCAACCTCACCGGCGCTGTGGATGCCACCGACGAGGAAAATCCGGTGAAGTACGCCGCTTCCCTCGAAGCCGGCACTCTCACCAACACCGGCACGATCAACGCCAATGCCGATTCTGCGATCTCCGCCGGCAGCATTGGCAACTCCGGCACGATCAATGCCACCGGTTCCCAGATCACTGTCACTACCGGCAGCATTGGCAACACCGGCAAGATCAATGCCACCGATTCCGAGATTACCCTTGAAGCCGACGACGGCACCATCACTCTGAATAAGAATTCCGCTGAGCTCAATATCAACAATTCCACCATCAATGCGTCCCGCATTGATGTCTCGAAGGGCAGCGTGTCCATCAACGGATCCACTGTCGAGGTTGGAAAGCTGGATTTGGAAACCGGAGCCACAGTCACCGGCGAGAACAACACTCTGATCGCTACCGAGCGCACCAAAGGAACGCTCAATCTTGTGAATGCCTCGCTGGTAAACTCCAAGCTCAAGAAGGGCGGTTCCGGTACTGGCCAGCTCTTTATCGCCGCGACATACAACGACGGTTCTGAAGATCTCGACAACGTTGTCACCTTCAAGGGTGTGAATAGATTCACCGGCGAGTTTGGCATTGTGAACGAAGGCACCATATCCGTCGATGGTGCCCTTACCGCTGGTGAGATCACCAACTCCGGCACCATCTCCATCGATGCCGGCGCCTCCATCTCCGCCAAGAGCATCGCCGGCGGCGCCATTGAGCTCGCCGCGATCGATACGACCAAGGCGCAGCAGACCCTCATCACCACGACGGCTGGCGTTACCAGCACGTTCAGCTACAAGGCGTCTGCCACCGAGACCATCACGCTCAACGAAGTCGGCGTCGCACACACCGCCGACAACAGATACTGGTTCACCAGAACTGAGACCGACATCACGCTCGAAGTCATCACGACCGACCAGTCCGAACTGGTGGTCGATCAGGCATGGAAAACCTATGCTGACGGAACGGTTGTCACCGTCGGCACCGGCGCAGACGCGAAGAAGTATGTCATCGGCTACAATGCCTTCGGCAGCTTCACCGGCGCCCTGATGATCGCCGCCGAGCTCGGACCCACCGAAACCGTCGTTGATCCGGTTACCCAGGAGGAAACCACTGTTCCTGGCAAGACCACGATCTCCGTGCTTTCCGCTGTCAGCGAAACGATTACGAATGACGTTTATGCCGTCGTTAAGAGCAACCTGGTCGTGGAAGGCAGCAAGGTCACGATCTCCTCCGATTGGTGTGATCTTTGCCTCACTACGACTGATGGACACACCATCACGCTCGACAATGAATATGCGTTTACCGGAACTGCCGGTATGTGGCCGAGTTTCGACAAGGCCAACATTCCTGCTGGCAAGCTTCCCACTTGGGAAATTGTCTCTGGCGGAACGGTCTTCGTCAACAAGAGCATTACTTCTCCGGAAAAGGTCGGATTCCAGGGCAACACCGTCGTTGATGATGATGCCGTCCTCACTGGCAAGCATTTCGATGTCAGAGCTGGCGCAGGCACTGTTTCTGTCACCGGAAACAGCACCTATACCGGAACCAATTACCAGATCATTTCCAGCGGCGACATCATTCTCGCCAGCGGAACCTTCAAAATCACCGACAGCAATGTCAGCGGTGCCTACCTCCAGTTCAACGACGACAACAAGGTCACTGGCGCGGCTTCCTTCGTGCTGAATTCGGACAATACGAAGTGGACGCTGACCGGTCCTGTGGAAACCCACTTCTATAAGGATCATCCCGATGATGAGTACACGGCCACGTTCAACTTCATGAACGGCAGTGTGTTTGATGTGACCGGAGCGATCAACAATGTCGTGGCTGGCGAAAATACGCATGAGTCTCACACGTACGAAGGACACGGCACTCCGATCACGTTCAATGTGCTGAGCGGCTCCACGATGAGCGCTGCCACGATCACCAACGCCGGCGTGATCACCCTCGGCAACGTCTTTGATGACAATGGTACCCCGGACGACGAAACCGATGATATCGCCCCCAGCAAGGGCACGCTGACCGCCGGCACCATTGAGAATAGCGGCACGATCACCGCCTACAATGATTCCTCGCTCACCCTGGGCGGCGGATCTTCCAACGACGGCACGATCAACGTGTACGGCACGGCGGACAAGAAGAGCACGATCACGCTCACCGGCGCGTTTACGAATGATGGCACTTACACCGCTGGTGTTAATGTCGGCAAGTTCAACCTCACGAACGGCGAAATCGTCGGGCAGGGCTGGATCTACAACCGTTATCAGGGTGTCATGACGCTCGTCAACTCCGATGTCAACGTTGAGACCTCCTGCTACGGCGGCACAATCAAGGCTGAAAACAGCAATTTCACGCCGAAGTCGGGAGATAAGAACCTCAATGCCCAGAACGGCAGCATCACGCTTGTGGCCACCGGAACCGGCTCCAGCTCGATCACCGCGAATAACCTCAGGATTGTCAATGCGGCCAGCGCCATCCGCATCAACACTCTCACCGATGCGATCACCGAGAACGCTGCGATCAACACGACCAAGACCGACGGCAAGTATGCGACCCAGGTTAATGTCAATGCGATTACGAACGCCGGTACCTTCAAAGCGGCCTACGCTGACATCACTGCCGAAACTGTCACGAACAGCAGCACGTTCGAAGGCGCGAATGTGACCCTCACCGGCGCGACGACCTCGACCCTCACGAACACCGGCATCTTCAATATCGAAGATTCCATCTTCTCCATGGAGAACGTCTACACCAACACGGACGGCGCCGAGTTCAACGTCAGCGGCGATTCGCAGCTGACGATCGGTTATTTTGAGCAGAATGCGAATTCGATGTCTGCTTCCGGCGGTCTCAAGGGCAAGGTCACCGTCAAAGACGGCGCCACCCTGACCGATTCCCACATCAAAAACTGGGATGACGATCCTGCCACTGCCTCGATCGAGTTCGAAGGCGCGGCTTCGGCAACGGGCATCAAGTTCGCCGGCGCCAACGAGATTGAAGTCGCTGTTACGAACAACAACACCCTCCTTGTTCAGAACGGCGGCAGCACTCCGGAAACCGCGAGCGTCCTGATGCTGAACAGCGTAGGCGCGTTCACCAACAACGGCACGATCACCGTCGGCGAAGCGAACAAAGACGGGGCCGCAAACCTTGTGGTTATTACGGCCCTTACCGGCGGCGCGATCAACGTGGTGAAAGGCCAGATGACTGTTATCGGGACGATCACCAATGCGGCGATCACCATTTCGGCCGCACCTGTCGTCAATCCGACAGCCGAAACCGCTGAAAACGCTCCTGTTTGTGTTCTTGCCGGCAATATCGCCAGCGACTCGATCACGCTGAACGTCACGAGCGCCATGCTTGCCTCCACGGAGAACGTCTATCAGTTCGTCAACGGCGCGATTGCCGATGGCGTCACGCTGAAGGTTTCGATCGACGGCGCCGAAGCCGTTGCATACGCGGAAAACATTGTGATCGGCGACAGCAACTACATCCTGACCACGAAGGGCGGCATCGGCCTGTGGATGGTCCAGAAGGCCCCGACGACGGTCATCAGCGTCAGCAGCGCTTATGATTCTACGACCGACGGCTACGGCATCAGCAAGTTCGACAGCCTCATCACCGCCCTGAAAGGCATCCAGACCGACACCTACTCCTTCGTGGTCGAAACCGGGTACGCGCCTGCGGAAACGGAATTGCTGACCGCCGACATTGTCAAGACGTTCGGCGCGAATTCCGAGACCAACAAGGCCACGATCTCCGGCAATATCGTGCTGGGGACGAAGGATGACACGACCACGGATGCAGTCGAACACTACAACGTGATCCTGAAGGCCGAGAGCGGCAAGACCCTCCAGATCGACAACAACATCGCCCTGACCGGCAGCAGCATCGTCCTGAATCACAACGGTGGTGACGCTGCCTACACCGGCACTGCGATCGTCAACGGCAACCTCTCCGGCTACGAAATCCAGATCGACGGCAACGCCACAGTCGCCGGCACGCTCACCGCGGAAACGCTCCTCTGGCTCCGCAACGGCCGCTCCAACACCAGCTCCACCATCGACAAGATCGCTCTGACCGGTGCGGTCAGCGGCAAGACTGTCCTGCTCAGCTCCGGCAACATCACCACGACCGCCGCGGTCTCCGGCAAGTCGCTCATCGTCGGCAAGCTCGATGACGGTTCCGGCGTGGCTGCGAACATTGAATCCACCGGCAGCGCCTGGACGTTCTCGTCCAACATGCTCGCCTATGGCGATGCGGCTGACGTCCTCACGCTGAACGGCGGCTCCATCGCCTTCGACGGCGTCGACGGATCCGAAATCCTGATTCCGGGTGTGGTTGTCCCGAAGGACACCGTCCAGATCGAAAACGCGAACTTCACGCTGAATCTGAAAAATAGCGCGACGATGACTGCGCAGAAGATCTCCAACAACGGATCGATCCTGTCTGACAAGACCGCCACGGCCATCACTGCCGGAAGCATCGTGAACGGCAACGAGTCGCAGGTCATGCCCATCGATCTCGCTGTGATCACGGCCAAGACCATCACGGTTGGTACCGCCACCACTGCCGGCAGCGTTGTGAACTGGGGTGTGATCGGCCAGGAAGAAAACGTCAATGAGCCCAACAATGTTACCGTTAACGTGCTTACCATTTTTGGTGATCTCGAAAACCACCGCCTTGTCGTAGCCAATACCCTGACTGCCGCGGGCATCGATAACGCAGATGAACTCATCACTGGTGTCATCAACTCCGGAGAGATCAATAACACCGGCATTATCTCGGTTGGCAACAGCCTTACTGCCAGTGCAAAAATCGTCAACACGGGCACGGGCACAATCCAGGCTGGCGATAACGGTGCGATCGAGGCAACCGATGCCCTGAACAACACCGGAGCCACGAGTTTCATTCAGGCCGGTACGATTCAAGTCGTCAAGTCGGAGCTTCCGGCGTCCGAGGGCTCCCTCACGAACGTCGGCAAGATCCAGGCGAAAACGTCCGTGAGTGCCGCCGGCACCATCACGAACAGCGGCGAGATCACCACCGCCGCGATCACCTCCGGCGCCATCCAGAACGACGGCAGCATCTCCGCCAGCTCGATCGACGCGGCCGGCATCACCAACAATGCCACCGGCACGATCGCGGTGGCCGCCAACGGCACGATCGGCAGCACCGCTGACATCGCCAACAAGGGCAGCATCACGCTGAACGCCGCCACGATCAATGCTCCGTGGATCGCCAACAGGACCTCCGGTTCCGTCGAGACGACCGCCGGTTCCACGATCAATGCCAGCATCAACAACGAAGGCACCTTTGTTCTGGCCGGATCCGCTCTCACGGGCGGCAATGTGTATGCCACGAATGCAACCAACGCGAGCTTCACGGTCAGCGGCGCCAGCACCCTCACCATCACCAACAAGTTCACCGGCACGATCGATCTCGTCGGCGCGACCCTGAGCGGCAGCACGGTCTGCCTGAACGGCGAAGGCGAAGTCGTGGTCAACGGCACGACTGCTACTGCGAGTAAGTTCAGCGGCATCAACACGTTCGGCAACTTCTCTGTCGCGAAAGGCGCTGCCCTTACGATCACCGCTGCGGCCGAGAACTGCCTGGTCGTCAACGGCGACTTCACGAACGCCGGCGCGATCACGATCGACGCCAGCTCGCTCGCAATCGGACTCGGCGAACACAAGCAGATCATCTCCGTGACCGGCGACATCGAGAACACCGGCAGCTTCAACGCGGGCACCTATCAGGTCATCGTCCAGAACGATGGCGCTGAAGGCACCAACGGCGTCTACGTCTACAACGCCGGCGGCTCCTTCGACAAGAGCACGATCGTCGTTGACGGCACCCTCGGCGACGACATCCAGATCGGCGATCCTGTGAACTTCGGCGGCGACGAGTACGTGTTCGGCATCACGGCGTTCAAGACCGCCGATGAGATCGTGAACCTCACCGCCGATACCACGGCGATCAAGTTCAAGACCAAAACCACCAGCTACGGCACCCTGAATCTGGCCCGTACCGGCGTGACCGCGGAAACCGCTCCGATCTCCGTGTACGTGACCAAGACCGACGGCACCGGCACCGGCAACCTGGCCGTGTTCGATGACGCGTTCATCACCACCGACGTCGAATTCAAGTCCCAGAACCTCGTGTTCGAAGATCTGGCGATCTCCGGCGCGACCGTCACCTTCGCCGAGACCACGGTGAGCGCGACTGCCGAAAACATCCTCATCACGGATGCGTTCGTCGACTTCGAAGGCGCCACCACGGTCACCGGCGATGTCACGATCATCGACACCAATTCCGAGAATCCGCGCAAGAAAGCCCGCGTCAACTTCGGCGAAGAGACCAAGACCAACACGACCTCGATCGGCGGCGATCTCACCGTCACGGATGCGGACGTCGACTTCGACGACAAGACCCTGATCGGCGGCAACGTCGTCGTCAACGGCAAGTCCGAGATCGAATTCGACCGCGACACCACGGTCACCGGCACCGTCATGCTGGCTGAAGGCTCCGTGATCGAAGCCGACCAGGGCTACACCTTCACGGCCAACGGCGGCACGATCAACGGCACCATTCTCGCCACCAACAAGGATGAGGATGACGAGAATCCCGAAGGCAGCACGACTGTCTCGCTCGGCTCCATCTCCGGCACCGGCACGATCTACACGGATGTCAACTCCGCTCTGAGCTTCAACGGCACCTATACCGGCGATCTCATCATTGACGTGACGGGCCTTGAAGTCGGTGACAAAACGATCGCCACCAGATCCAGCTCTCAGTTCCACATCTCTGTCATCGGCGATAATGTCGCCGAAGGCACGTCCTACAAGAAGTACTTCAAGTACAGCAAGACTACCGGCCTTACGAAGCTCACGGACTCCTGCAATGTGTACGTTGCCAGCACCGATGATCTGGTGAAGACCGCCACGGCCTACACCTGGACTGGGAACGATGGAGCAACGTATCGTCCGGACAATATCGTCGTCGCAGGCACCACGTTCCAGAAGGCGAAGTACTTCTCCGGTCTGGTCTATGGTGACGCCCTTACCACTCCCACGGATTATCTCGTGACGATCGAAAGCGGCGATTTCCAGAAGATCTCGTTCGGCGGCACGTATGTGAACACGGAAGCTGCAAACACCAAGCCCATTTCCCTCGGCGAAGACATCGACATCGTCATCAACGACGGTCTGTTTGAGCAGGACTTCTACGGCGGCGACAACGTCAAGAAGTGGGGCAAGTTCGAACGCAACGGCGATATCACTCTCGAAATCAACGGCGGTACCTTCACGCATGCGTTTGGTGCCGGCTCCGTGTTCAACGCGAAGCTCGCTGAGATTGAGAAGAAGTTCCCGAGCGTCTCTGTTGACAGCACCTCTGTGACGATCACCGGCGGTACCTTCGAGGGCATGATCTACGGCGGTTGCAGCGCTGCGGAAAAGGCAGTCTCCAAGTTCACGTACATTTACAATGATGCTACCGTGACCATCAAGGCCGGCCTCAGCGATATCTCGATCAATACTCTGACCGTTGGTTCCTACGGCTATGGCAATATCGGCGGCAAGACCAACCTGATCCTGACCGGTAACACCGCCGTCCTCGATGATGACGATGAGGTCATCGGGTATACGAAGATCGAAATCAACGATATCTGGGGCGGCTGCGGCGGCGACTACTACACTGTCGACCGTGAATACATCTCCGCCGGTATGGACGACAACAACGAGAACAGATACTTGACGTTCGACGGCTTTGTCGGCTCGCTCGACTGCGCCAAGATCCGTGCGTTCTCGAACGTCGAAGTCCTGAACGGTACTGATGCCACCCTGTCCGAAGGCGCGTTCGGTCTCGCCGACGTCAGCAACTGGACGTTCGACGCGGGCAGCACGCTCAATGGCGCGTTTATCAATGACCTCACCGGCGACACGCTGACGCTGAACGGTCTGGATACCTATGAATTCGGTCAGGACGGCTGGATGCTCTTCAGCGACACCACGAATTTCACGTTCGGCGATAAGCTGAATATCAATGGTACCAACTACGATTGCGACGGCTCCACCGCTATCACCTTCGACGATAATTATAAGCTCTCGTTCGATGATAGCAAGATGATCGTCACGCTTGAGCTTGCCTGATCCCAATCGACAACAACTACCCTAAGAAAGGATAACACCCAATGAAGAAACTTGAAATGATTGCGCCGGAGTCCTATGAGGCTCCGGCCCTCCTCGACATCATGCCGGTTACGTTCAACGTTGTCTCTGGCGAATCCAACAACGGCGAACAGGAAGACAACACCACGACCGGCGGCGGTCTGGGCGGTGGCGGGGATGATGAACCCTAAGTCCTGCCCCGTATGACAAGATAATTGTCAAGGGACCTGAACTGCATCGCGGTGTAAAACCGCGATGCAGTTTTTCCCTTTTAGGGAGAAAGCTGCTCTTTCATTCCAAAAACCTTTCTCACATGACCGCACCCATACAGCTTACGATTTCCCTGCATGACGGGGAAAAGATCATACTGCTTACAACTTGTCCTGAAACAAGGACGAAGTTTTCCTGTATGGGCGAATTGATGTGTCTGCCTCCGGAATCCCCCGAAAATGCAACACCCGACGTGGAATTGACCCTGCCGGAAAACATGCCTGCCCGTCGTCATACGATCTGGAGATCGTCCCAAACGGAAATCGCAATCAGCGAAGAATGGGGACATGTCCTGATCGCAGGATGGCAAAAGGAATTACGCAATCCGGTCCTCCACCGGTATTTCCTGTGGCAGATGGCATTGGTCTGTGGCACGATGAACGCGATCCTGCGCGGAGTGCGCGCGGTTCTGGTGCATTGTTCCGTGCTGGAAACGGAACGCGGCGCGGTAGTTCTGTTCGGGGAAAGCGGAATGGGGAAGAGCACGGCGTCCGCCCGATGGCGCGCGCAAGGAGGAAAATGCGTTTCGGACGATATGGCGCTGCTGGATTTCAGCGGCGGCGACCGGATCTACGTGCGGCGGATGCCCACGTGGAGCGCGTGCCGGGAGGGGAAAAACGAATGGAACTACCCCGCGGGCGAAGAATTGCCTCTGATCGGTGTTCTGGCATTGGGCCGCAGCGAAACCGGTCAGGATGAGATCGTGGAACTGAGCCCGGCACAGTATTTTGCACAATGCTACCGGTCGATGTTCTACTGGAATCTGTCCTATACGGAAAAACTGCCGGACGAGAGGAAATCGATGCTGGCTGAGCGCATCCGGCATTTCACGGAAATCGTGACGGCGCATTATCCGCCGCGGGCACTGTTGACATCGCTGGAGGGAAAAGATCTTCCGGCCTTGATTGAAACCTATCTGAATACACTGAAAACACTGCGAGGTGCATGATGCCGACATTATCCGTGATCATCCCGATCTACAACGCCGAAGCCACGCTGGCACGGTGCCTGGATTCCGTGCTGACGCAGTCTCTGCGTGACATCGAGGTACTGTGCATCAACGACGGATCGACGGACGGCAGTGTGGAGATCCTGAAGCGGTTCGTGGCGCGGGAAGGCCGCATCCATGTGTTTTCGTTCGAAAAGAATTACGGGACTGTGATCGCGACCAAGCTGTGCCTGCTGAACGCGAAAGGCGAGTACGTGATGTTCGTGGATTCGGACGATGTGCTGCTGCCCGGGGCATGCGAAAACGCGGTGCGGCAGATCGAATCGTACGGCGTGGACGTAATGCAGTTCGGTTTCAAGATCACGGCGCAGCCCGGCGCCAATACCGCCGGATTCGAAAAACTCATCCGGCAGGAGCCCATGGTGTCCGAAGGGGACAGGATCCTGTACGACTGCTTCGCGCTTCACCGGTTTACGCACAACATCGCGAATAAGATCTTCCGGGGAGACTTGTGTCGTGTGGCGGCGGGAACGATGCCGGACCTCGGCATACGGCAATTCGCGGACCTGTATCTGGCATTTTTCTTCCTGTACCGCGCGAAGACGTTCCGGAGTGTGCCGGACCTGTACTACGAATACATGTTCGGAAACGGCATTTCGACGCGAATGCCGGACGCAAAACAGTTCGCGGACCTGTGCGCGAGTTCGTCGATCCTGCCCGCGATCGAGGGATTCCTGCAACGGGAAAACGTGCTGGAAAGTCACCGGTTCCTGCTGGAATCCATCGGGATCATCCTGAAGTCGGATGTGGTGAACAAACTTCTGACTCTGCCGGAAATCACGAAGGAGACCGTCGATCTGGCCGTAACGAGCTGGGGAAGCGAGGTCCTGTATGATTTCCTCAAGGCGACAGGCCTGCTTGACATCAGGTGCGAGTCCCGCTACAAAGTGGTCCTGGCTCTGGTGAATCAAATCCGGAAACAGAAGAAACCGCCGGCCTCCTCCGGGGCGACGGCCATCTCGATCGGTCAGCCTGCCAAGTAAGAGACATTCCCCGTATGAAACCGACAGTCAGCATCATCATCCCGGCTTATAACACCGAGGCCACGCTGGACCGATGCCTGGAATCGGTCCTGACGCAGTCCCTGCGCGATATGGAGGTGCTGTGCGTCAATGACGGGTCGACGGACGGGACCGGAGACATCCTGACCCGATGGGAGAAACAGGATGAACGTGTGCATGTCTTGCGGTTCGAGGAGAATAAAGGGCTCGTGTCGGCGGTGAAGGCAGGTATCCTCAAGTCAACTGGGGAGTATGTGATGTTCGCGGATGCGGACGACCGGCTGCTGCCCGGGGCATGCGAAAACACGGTGCGGCTGATACGGGAATACGATGTGGATGTCCTGCAATTCAGCGTCAAGGTCAACGCATCACCCGGCGTGGATGAATCCAGCTGGATGAACTATTTAGCATCAAACGATCTGACGTCCGAAGGGATCAACATCCTGTACGACTGCTATTCGTTGCGCCGATTCCCGTACATCATTTGGAACAAGATCTACCGGGGTGACGTGTGCCGGACGGCGGGCGCGTCCATGCCGGACCTGCGGATTTCACACGCCGCGGACGTGCTCCAGGGATTCTTCTTTTTGTACTACGCGAAAACATTCCGGAGCGTAACGGATGGTCCTTACTACGAGTATTTCGTCGGGAACGGGATTTCGACGCATGCGCCGACGGTGAAACAGTTCGCCAATCTGTGCGCGGCTTCGGTGATCCTGCCCGCGATCGAAGAGTTTCTGCAACGTGAAAACACGCTGGATAATAGCCGGTTCCTGTTGGAATCGATCGAAATAGATATGAAGTCTGCCGCGCTGAACAAACTCCTGATTCTGCCTGAGATCACGAAGGAGACCGTCGATCTGGCCGTAACGAGCTGGGGAAGCGAGGTCCTGTACGATTTTATCAAGGCGACAGGCCTGCTTGACATCAGGTGCGAGTCGCGCCGCAATCTGGTCCCGGCATTGTTGAATCATCTCCGGAAACAACAGAACATACCATCGACTTCCGGCTTGCAAACCACTTAAAACGAGGAAGAGATATGAAACTGAATCCATTTGCGATCATGGCGGAACAGTTCGACGGGACGGGCCTGATCTTCGACCCGAACACCAACGCCGCCATGTCCGTGAACAAAACGGGAATGTTCCTGTGGAACCGCGTGAAAGAAGGGGCGACCGAGGAGGAAATGGCCTCGGATCTCGTGAAACGGTATTCCGGCGTGACGGAAGAACAGGCTGCCGCGGACGTGAAGGCGTTTCTTGAGGAACTCCGGAACCGGTCCCTTCTTTCGCTGGATTGAAACGGGAACAACGATGAACGAGCAGGGAAACATGCAGCCGGACCGCGGGATCTATCACGGCAACAGCATGAGCAATGTATTCGTCGACGGCGACGTCCTGCTCTTTTCGGATGTGCCGTTCGACAAGCTGGAATGCGGAGACATCGTCGCCGTATTCGAACGATCGCCCTACTATGTCCACCGCATCATCGAAAAAGATGAGAATACCGCGGTCACGATGGGCGACAACAACCGCCGCCCCGACGAGCTGAAACTGAACAGAAACAGCAAGTTCAAGTTCGTGAAGACCTACATCCCCGTAAAAAGCCCCGGCCGGATCCTGTCCACGGAAGCCGGACCCCGGGGAATGAAACAGTTCCGGCGTCAGCAGCGCGTCATCCTGACCCGGGGTATTATCAGAAAGGCGTTGACGCCGGTCCTCTGGCTCAAATACTGCCGCATTCCTGCCCGGCATGAAACGCGGTTCCGCGACGGGACGGTCCAGCTGAGCTGCTGCGGCGTGGCGGTGGCGGCGCGGAGCCCGGAGGGGAAGACGCGCTATCTGCATTGGTCGAGCCGACTGTTTTTCCGCGTGCCGCAGAGTGCGGCATATCCGGCGGGTTGCGCTGAAAAAACGACGGGCGACACTAAGACGACCGGGCACGACCCGGAGATGAAATGACAGGGCGCCTGTTGCGTATGCGCCCTTGCGTTTTCCTGCTCGTTTGAGCGTGAAAACTGCAGCCGGATCCCGGCAGGGCAGGAGAGCCGGGCGGCGTTCGGGACGATGCAAAGAATAGACAAGGCCGAACTCCTGGCGACGCCATGTTTTTTTGCGTCATTTGAAAAATGTGCAAATACCCGGAGAGCGTTTTTTCAATCCGCATACCCCTATGGCGAGTTCATCAGGATTATTTTTGAAGAGAAACAAAAATGCGCTTGACTTTCCATAAAACAGGACTATATTTCTGTTATGAATGGCAATCCTCAACTCCAACAGACGGTTTCCCCTGAAAACATATTTCACATGCAGGACGAGCAGACAGAGCATATCGAAAAACCCTTCGTCTTCCGCAGATTGAGCATGGATGCTCTGGCGGACGTGCTGCTGGATGAAATCCATGCGGAATCCCAAAACTGCGATCTATTCCGCAAGACGCAGATCATAGTGCCGAACCGGAGCATCCAGAGATACCTTTCCCTTCGTTTCGCGCATCGGTACGGTATCGCGGCGCAACTTGAATTTCCCACGCTGATGTCGATTTTTCAGCGTTTCCTGCCGCGGCCCCATGACCGGGTGAACATCAATGAAAAGACGATAGGCTGGCGCATTTATCGGGTCCTGCTGGAACCTGAATCCCAAAAGGCGTTCCCCAAGCTGGCGCAGTGGATCAGGGGCGATTCCAAAAGGCTGTACGATCTGTCCTGCCAGCTGGGGAGCCTGTACGATAAATACATGCTGTACCGTCCGGGGTGGATCAATGCCTGGGAAGCGGGGCGGCCCCCGCGGGGATTGAACGGCGAGCCGGCGGCCTGGCAGGGCGAACTCTGGCGACGCGTCGCGGGAACGGACTGGAAGGGGTATCATTTCGCCGCTGTGTATGAGCTGATCGTGTGCAGAGGAGAAATTGCCAGCGCTTCCGGCGAGAAACTGAAATCCGGAAGGGAAACGATCCGGATATTCGGCTTTTCGCAGTTGCCGCCGACCGTGCTTCAATGCCTGGAACAGTTCCACAAGCTCGGCTTGACCGTCAAACTGTACCATCTGGTGCCGAGCGGCGAGTATTATGCGGACTGTAAAACCAGCAAGGATGAACTGCGGGAATTCCTGAACAAGTATTTCCATGAAGGGCAGGACCCGGTCCGGCTCCTGGAGGACATGGACTCCATGTATTTCCAGCACAACCCGCTCCTGGCTTCCTTTGCGATGCAAAGCTGCGTCATGCTGAACAAGACGGGCGACTGGATCGACGACACGGATTTCGGGTATTCCGAGGCGTATGCGCCCGAATCCGGGACGATCCTGAACCGGCTGCAGAAACGGATCCGGGATGACCTCAAATCCTCCGTCAGCCGGCCCGGGAAGCGGAAAAAAGGAACCGGATGCCGTTCGGTCCAGATCAGGAACTGCTACTCTGCGTTCCGGGAGGTGGAGGCGGCGCACAATTTCATCCTGCATTGCCTGAACGAAGACCCTGACTTGCAGTTGAAGGACATTTTCATCATGACTCCTTCCCCGGCCGATTATGCTCCGCTGGTGGATGCGGTCTTCAATCATTCGGGCGATCAGCGGCTCGCCGTGTCCATCGCGGATCAGCCGCAGACGGAGCGATTGTCTTCGTACAGTACGCTGATGAAGATACTGGCCCTGTTCAAAGGCGATTTCGCCGCCTCGGAAATCTTCGGCATCCTCCAGGATCAGACGCTTCAGGAGCACTGGGGGATCACTTCGGACGACTGCCAGTATTGCCTGACCCGTGCGATGCAGGCGGGCATCCGCTGGGGCTGGGACGCGAAGGAGCATGCGCTTTCCGGCGGGAAAGACTTCCCGGAGAACAGCTGGCAGGCGGGATTCGACCGCATGCTGCTGGGCTATGCTTTGGATGCGGACGTCGCGACCCCGTATCGGACCGGCGCCGAAAATGAAGTCTTTCCCGTGCCGGGATTCGCCGGCAGCAGTGGGGATTTGCTCGGCAAGTTTTTCAGCCTGACCTCGAAACTGCACGAGATTGCGCAAACCATGCGCAGCCGGGAGAAGACGGGCATGCCGTTCCTCGAATGGTACGACATGCTGGCGGCTGCGGCGGGCAGTCTGTTCGGCGGGGATTCAGAACTGAAGAAACTTCTGCTGAGTGTCCTGAACATCTGGCACCGGGTGCTGGCGGAAGCCGGCGCGGAAGATGTCCCGCTGACCGGCGGGATCGTCCTGGCGTATCTTCAGGACAAGCATGCGAAGCCGGAAGACAACACTGTGGGATTCATGCGCGGAAAGATCACGTTCTGCGGCCTGCGTCCCATGCGGAGCATCCCCGCCGACGCGATCCTGCTGCTCGGGATGAATCACAGATCGTTCCCCGAGGAAGACGACAACCGTGAGTTCGACATCATGCAGCAATACCGGCAGGAAAAAGATTCCGGGGCCGGACGCGAGCCGGGCGATCCGCTGAAGCGCGACGAATCGCGCCAGCTCTTCCTGGATACGGTCATGGCCGCGCGGAAATATCTTTACATCAGCTATGTCGGAAGGGACATCCACGACCGCAAGGAAAAGCCGCCGTCCGTGTGCGTGGATGAACTCCAAAACTATTTGACGCATGAATTCGGGAAAAACAGCTTCATCGAACTGAAGGAACCGATTCACGCCTTCTCGCCGGAACTCTTCAGAAACGGCATCGCGAACCAGTCCTTTTCCGGCATCATGAAGGAAGCTGCGAGGCAGATCGCCGATCCTTCCGACGCCGGTGCATCCGGGCAAACCCCGGTGTTCGATATTCGCGGCGGGATCCATCCCGAAGAAAGCATGCAGGCGGGACCGTCCTGTCAAAGCATCGAGCTTGACACACTGAGATGGTTCTTTCTCAACCCGGCGGAACGGTTCATCCGGGACGGGCTGGATGCCAGTCTGTCCGTGAGCGAAGCATCGTCGCCCGAGGACTCGGAATGCTTCGAAGAGAGGCTGGACTGGGACGTGAAGGACGAATTGTTCCTGGCCTATCTGGAATCCCCGGACCGGGATGCGCTGGAGAGTGTTTCCCTGCGGAGGCTGAAAGCCAATGGAAGCCTCCCCCTGACGCGGAATAAAGACGACTGGCAGGACTGGTCGGTCATAGCCGCGATCGCGCATGATTTCGAGACCGGAACGCAAGAGATGACGGAACAGCTGATCGGGGCGGGGGAAATGGATTTCGAGTACTCCGCCGCGGATGCCGGCGATCTTGCCGGACTGATCTATGACACTGTCCCGGAAGGCAGACTCCATGCCAGGCTGATCCTGCCGGAGATGAAAGTGTATCGTCCCGCCGATCCCGTTGAACCGTGCATCCTGATGGAATGGAGTTTCGCAAAGTCGATTTCCGGTTCGCAGCTGGTCAAACCGGTTCTGGAGCATCTCCGGGCGAATCTCGACCGGAAGACCGTAACAAAGATCGTATATTTCGACGGGAAACAGATTTCCGTCATGACAGCGGATCCCATGGAACGATCCGATGCGGAAAAGACGATGAAATCGTTCCTGTGCCTTTATCATGCCGGAATGCGAAAGCCGCTGCCGTTTTTCCCGAAAACGTCGTATGCGTTTTTTGCAAATGAGGACGACCTGAGCAAAAAGCGGGCCGCGGCGGAAAAATCCTGGAACGGCGATTACAACATCAGCGGCGATGTCGATAAATTCGGCAATTACTTCGGGACGGAACTGCCGTTCGGCGATGCCTTCATCGGGCTTGCCGAGACGTTCTTCGGAGCTGTCGTGTTCCGATCGACGAATACGCGCCGGCGGGGAAGGGGGAAGGGGAAATGAAAGTCTGCGACATCGACGAATACCCGCTGAACCTGCTTTCGGATTTCCCCGCCGAATCCGGTTGTGATGGAATTTCCTCCGACCATGCTCCGGGCGGCGACGGAAGCAGTCAGCCGAAACCCGGCGGCCGGTATCTGATCGAAGCCAGTGCCGGGACAGGCAAGACCTACACGATCACGCATCTCATCCTGCGCCTGATCCTGAAGGGCGTTCCCGTTCGGGAAATCCTGGTGACGACTTTTTCCAAGCCTGCGGCGGATGAACTGAAAACACGTATCCTGAAACTCCTGAACGAAACGCTGGAAGGACTTGGTTCGGACCCGGAACAGGAATCCGGTCCTTCCGCCGATCAGGATCGTCCCGATCTTTCCAAAAAGCAGAAAGACAAGTTCCTTTTGCAGCTTGCCGTCAGCTCCATCGACGAAATGACGGTCAGCACGATCCATGGCTTCTGCCAGAAGATGCTCCGGGAGTATGCGCTGAAATCCGGCAACGGATTCGAGATGGAACTGATCCCGGACGAAGCCGATTACAGAGCCCGTCTGATACGGCGGTTCTGCCGGAACCGCTTCTATGGCGGCGAAGTCAAAAACAACGAGAAACTCGTTGATCTTCAGAGGGCTGCGAAATTCGCTTCGGAGCTGATCGACAGGGACAACGCGGACGGAGAAAATCTGAATGAATCACAAACGCTTCTCCGGGATGTCTATCGCCATGTCAGGAAAGAGCTTCATGCGGAGAAAGATAAGGACGGTGTGATCTCCTATGATGACATCATCCGGAATTTCGATTCCGCGCTTCGGAACGATCAGGATCTGGCGGAATCGATCCGGTCGCGTTACCAGGCGGTTTTCGTGGACGAATTCCAGGACACGGACCGTCTTCAGTACCGCATTTTCGACCGGTGTTTCCCCAAGGGCAGCTCCACCCTTTTCTTCATGATCGGAGACCCGAAGCAGGCCATCTACGGTTTCCGCGGCGCCGATATTTATACCTATCTCCAGGCGAAAAAGACCACGGACGACCAGTTCACACTGATCCGCAATTTCAGAAGCTCGCCCCGAATGATCGAAGCCGTCAACCGGATGTTCAGCGACGGCGATCTGGAGGAAAAGCATGAGACGGACGGTGTTTTCCTTCAGAAAGACATCCCCTTCGTTTCGATCAAGTCCGGAGCGCCCGAAGGATTCCCGGACAATCCCGGCGGGTCTCTCCGTCTCAGGCATTACATCGGCACAAAAGGCGACAATATCCCCAAAATCATGGACGACGTGGTGCGCGAGATCAGGTATCTGCTGTCGGAAGACTGCCTCATGAATGTGCCGGATCGATCGGACGATGACGATGATGAGGGCAGAGAAGACAAGCCTCCGCGGCGTCTTCGCGCATCCGATATCGCCATCCTGGTCCAGGAACACGACCAGGCTGCCCAATTCGTGAAACGCCTCAATGAGAAAGGCATAGCCGCATCCGCATGCAAGTCCGGCAAGATTTACAGCACGAATGAAGCGAAGCTCATGCTCCTTCTGCTCCGCTGCTTCCTGCATCCCGACATGAAGTTTGTTCGCGGACTGATGCTTTCCCCATTTTTCCGTTTTTCCGGCGACGACGTCGTTTCCGATTCCGCGTGCCACGAAATCCTCATGAAACAAATGGCGGAGTACGGCAGGGTCTGGGTTCAGTCCGGGCTTCCGGCGGCTTTCCTGCAATTCATGGACACATCCGTTCCCGAGGGCGGCGTTTCTCCGCGCAAGCGGATCCTTTCCGAGTTCAACGGCGAGCGCGTGATCACCAACCTGATTCAGTTGATGGAACTGCTTTATCAGAAGGGGGCGAGAGAGCATCTTCTGCCGGAAGACATCCTCAACAGCCTGAACCTCATGATCGACGACAAGCTGAAAAGCAACAGCGCGGACGATCTCGAGGACAATCCCGACGAACTGCGTCTCGACCGCGACTCCGCATCGGTGCAGATCCTGACCATGTTTGCCGCGAAAGGCCTCGAGTTTCCCGTCGTCTTTGTCCCGTTCCCCGCGAAGTCCGACTGGGGCCATTTGCAGCAAAACGAAGTCGCGTTCCGGGTCAATACCGCGGCGCAAAACCGGGAAAACCCGGAAACCGTGCTTGATTTCGGGCTGAGTGCAGCCAACCGGACGATCGCCCGCCAGGAAGAGATCCGGAACAACCTGCGCCTGCTTTATGTGGCGCTCACCAGGGCATCTCTGGTGACCTACCTCTATACGCAGCAGTTGTCCGCTGTAAAAGGTACTGCCATCAACTTCACCCGATCCGCGCAGGGCGTTCTCCTGGCATCGCACAGGCGATCGGATGATTACGGAAAGACCATCGTGGAGCATCTTTGGGATTCCGGCTATTTCTCCGATTCGAAAGATGTCCTGCCGCAGCCGATCGCCGACTGGTGGAAAGAACTGGACGCCCCGGAGATCGCCGATGATAACACGTTCCGCATCAAAGAAAACGGCGTCTTCGAGCGTCATTTCGGGCGGCGGACGGGCATCGGGCCGCTTCGGAAGGAAAACACGCACGCGGACCTGGAGGCCGCGGTGTTTTCAAGGACCATTCGGGACAACTGGAGCATCATGAGCTTCTCCGCGTTCCACAACATCCTGAACAACCGCGCCGATGTGGAGCGGGAGACCCCGGCGGACCTGGACGAGCTGAACGATGCGCTTCAGGCGGAGATCGAACCCGGACTTTCCGCCGAACCCGCCGGACTTTCCGACTCCGCCGGACCTGCCGACCCCGCCTCGTCCGACGCCCGGTCCTCCGACCGGAATCTTTTCCGCGACTTCCCGCACGGCGCGACTGTCGGGAGCATGACGCACAAGCTTCTGGAGAACTGCGCCGGGCATTTCGATCTCTTTGCGTCCGGCGGCCGTGCCGATCCGGCGACCGCGGAGGACGTCGAAAACAGGATCGCCGCCGTCCTGCGCGAATTCGGCTGCGATCCCGGGGACGAGACCTTGAAGCGCCAGCTCCTCGACGGCGTTTCCCGCGCGCTTCAGCTCTCCCTGCCGGAACTGCCCGGCGGCCCCGGTCAAGGTTTTTCCCTGTCCGGGATCCGTCAGGACAGGATGGTCGCGGAGATGGAGTTCTTCCTGGATGCTCCGGGCAGTCTCGATCTGCGGCAGATCCTCGCCATCCTGGCAGACGCCGCGTCCGGGCAGGCCAGGCCGCTCGTCAGCCGGGAGAACGTGCCCCATGACAAAAACGGCGTCCTCAACGGCATCATCGACCTGATCTTCGAGCACGGCGGGAAATATTACATCGTGGACTGGAAGACGAACTGGCTGGGCGCCTCCGATTCGGACTACACGCCCGCCCGCATCCGCGCCGCGATGGGGAACGCGGGCTATGTCCTGCAATCCTACCTCTACGCCGCCGCGCTTCTGCGGTTCCTGCGCCAACGCGGCATGGATTACGATGCGTTCGGCGGCGTCTATTACATCTTCCTGCGCGGGCTGTCCCGCGGGACGCGGAACGGCGTCTGGTGCGACGTGCCGCCGCAGGATTGCCTCGAACTGCTTCTGTCGCTTTTCAAAAAGAAAACGGGGTGCGACCATGTTTGAATTCCTGAACATGCTCCGCGGACGCGGGCTTCTTGGAGACATCGACGTCGCCTTCGCGCAGTTCATCGGCAGGAACGCGGACCGCGACCCCGCCCTGACTCTGCTTGCCGCACTGGTCTCCAACGCGGCGTCCGTACACGGGGAAATCGCGCTCCCCGCATCCGCCATTGCCACGCGCGAATCGCTAAAACGGTATTTGAAGAACCTTTCCCCTGCCCGGGGCGATGATGCGGCGGAGTTCCCGCCCGTCCCCTTCGCGCCGTCGGACCTTGCCACCGTCGACCGGATGGACAGCTGGCCGCCGGACCCGGACAGATTCCCCGGGCTTTTCCGCGAATATCATCCTGAAACGGGATCTGCGTTCCGGCCGGCTCCGCTGGTGCTGGCGAACGGGCTGTATTATCTCGGCCGGGCGTTCCAGAACGAACTTTTCCTGCGCGACTATCTGCTGTCCCGCACCTCGGATGCCGTGCCGCCTGCGGAGGCCATTTCGTTTGAAACGGTCACCCGGCTCCCGCTGGGCAGCGAACAGAAAGCCGCCGTCGCTGCCGCTGTCGCGCCCGACTCGAGGTTCCTGGTCATCAGCGGCGGGCCAGGCACCGGCAAGACGACCATCGTCTCCGTGATCCTCGCGCTTCGGACGGAAGACCCCTCCGAGGTCATCCTGTGCGCCCCGACCGGAAAGGCGCAGATGCGCATGAAACAGGCCCTGGACGAGCAGCTGGTCAACCTCTGCGACGAAGCCCGGCGCGAGCAAATCCGGCAGATCAAGTCCTCCACCATCCACCGTTTGCTTTCGTGGGACCGGAAGGCGGGTTCGTTCCGGTACGGCAGGGATAATCCGCTCCGCTACAAGCTCTTCATCGTCGACGAATGTTCCATGATCCCGCAGTCGCTGATGGTCAGTCTGCTGAAGGCCGTTCCCGGCACCGCGCGGGTCATCCTGCTGGGCGACCGGCACCAGCTTTCCTCCGTGGAGCCCGGCTCCGTTTTCGGCGATTTCTGCGGCATCCTGCGCGCTTCCGCCCCCAACTGCTTGGCGGAGCTCAATGTCAGCCGCCGTTTCCCGCAGGGCGGCGAAATCTGCACCATGAAGGACGCGATCAACGACGGGCGGGCGGAAGCCGCCTGGAGCTACATGACGCAGCCCGGGCGCGAGTCGGTCCTCTCCTGTCCTCTCCCGCAGAAAAATGAGCTCCGCCGATTCCTCGCGGACAGCCTCGTCGGAGCGTGGATCTCGGACCGCCCGTCCGCCGGGCGTTATTACGACGAAGACTCCATCGATGCCGCATGGAAGCGTTTCGAGCAGTTCCGCATCCTGACCCCGTTCAACGTCGGTCCCTACGGCGCGACCGCCCTCAACAAGCTCCTGCGTTCGATCCTCGGCTTCCCGGACAAGGGGGATCCCGTTCCCGGCGAGACGTTCCTGGTCCTCAAAAACGATTACGTCACCAACGTGTTCAATGGCGACACCGGGATCCTGTGGTTTGCCGCCGACGACGGGCGCCCGCTCGAACGTTCGAAGGCTGCCGCCCAGCGCACGAACCGCCTTCTGGTCTTCTTTCCCGATCCTGCCGCCGAAAGCCGTTGGCGCGGGATCCCGCTGGAGTCCCTGCCTCAACATACTTCCGCCTATGCGTTCACCATCCACAAATCCCAGGGCAGTGACTACGACAGGGTCCTGCTGCTGATTCCCCCCTCCCGTGCGGACCGCGGCATCCTGACCCGCGAATCCGTCTACACCGGCCTGACCCGTGCGAAGTCGCGAGCCGTGATCGCCTCCGACAGGGATCCTTTCCTCCATGCGGTCGATCTGCACATAGACCGGGTTTCGGGGCTGCCGAAACTCTGCGGACAGACCCGGCAGATTTGACCGGCGGGGCAAGGTCCTCCATCCTGTCATACGCCGTCACTGTCCCGAAAACAGTGGAAGGATGCGGCGCTGCGCTGCGAAGGCTTTGTAATTTGTAGCTGATATAGCAGACAAAAATAATCGTCTTTTTTGTTTTTTGTGCTTGAAATCTCTTTTTGTGTGTTGTATAGTATGCGTGTGTTGCTTAATTAATGACTGAGGCGGACATGAAGTCGGCGATCACAGGCAATGTGTTTTTTCTGGTGTGCGAGGCATACCCGATGCGCTCCCGCCGTGCATTCCCGGAAATAAGGGAATGCGAGTCCGTGAATCCGACTATGGCAGGCGTTCCGCTGCGAAATACGACCACTACGGCCTATGAAGAAGACCTGTTTCGTATGCCGTATCCTCGAACAGACGATCAATAAACATAACACATAACGCAACCCGGAGGAGAAACGAGTATGGCTACCCACCATTACACGAGCCAGTGCACCTACCATTACGACGCGACGCTGACGCAGGACCTGCTGACCCAGTACATCAACACGCTGTCCTCGAGCACAGCCATCAAGACCAATCCGACTTACCTGGGGAACATCGGCAATATGTCGCGATTCACCGGATCGCGTCATGAGCCCAACCCCGACATCTCCTCCGGCGAGTCCGAGGAGCCGCACCCTTCGATTTCTGAGAACGACTACGTGAACTTCATCAACGCCACGGGGGTGAATTTCGACCAGGCACGGAGCGCCGCCATTGCGGCCGGGGTTGATCCCCGCAGAGTCGGGAACGGCATCAGCCTGAACGACGTCGGCCTCCAGGCGACCAACATCACGTTCGCCGAAGGCGGCGCCGCCGGCGCATACGCCAGCAATACGACGCTCTCGAACCTGACTTTCCTCGGCAAGGGAGGCATCGTGGAGATCGGCGGCGGCTTCGTCGATGACGCGAACGGCAACCCGATTTTCGTCGGCGGCCAGTCGCTGAACGGGTTGAAGGCCGAGGAGGACCTCGACACGATCGTGCTGTATCCTCCGTCCAGGCAGGCCGCCACCTCCGCCGTCACGGCGACCAACATCACCGTCAGCCGGAACCTGAACGATCTGGCCGTCGCCGCCGTAACCCGCTACGGCTACTATGGCGCCGAAGCGACCAGCAATCGCCCCGGCACCGGCGTCGAGGCGTCCAAGATCACGGTGCACGGCGCGCTCAATTACGTGAACATCGGCAGCGGCGCGCGCGTGGACAGTCTGTTTGTGGGAACGGAGCGCAGCTGGGGCGAGAACGACCTCAGCGCGTTTTCATATTATGACAATAACTGGGGCCGCTATACCTATTCCTCCGCGACCTACATGAACATCTATTCCGGCGGCACCGCCACCAATATCACCCTCGGCAACGGCGGAACCGTGTATGTCTCCGGCCTGTCGGATACCGTGTCCAGCACATACAATTCGACCACGAGCAAGTGGGAATACACCACGCACTATGCCTCCGGCACGGGCGGCATCCTGAAGGACCTGAACATGGCGTCCAGCGGCGGCCTTCAGTTCGAAGGGGTCAACGATCCCCGGGCGACCTGGGTCTATCCGTCGAACGGTTATTCCAACAGCAGCTCCTACATGAGCGGATTCCTCGCGACCGCGCCGCAGAGCTCGTATGTTTCGTTCGGAAGCAACGCCAGCGGCAGCAACATCAACATCGGCAACGGCGGCTCGCTCTATATCGGCAAAGACGCGCACGTCAGCGCCATCTCCATGGGTGGACTCACCACCAGCACCTTTTTCAAGAACAGCAGCGGCACCACCGACACCTGGATCGGGGACCGGGGCGCGAGCTTGCAGATCAGAGGCGGAAAGGTTTCCGGCGTGGTGATGGATCCCGTGATACAGACCTTCGAGTATTATTCCGCCGCGCATGATTATTTCTGGCTTCACTCTGAGACCATCAAGGACGCCTATTCCTCGGCGCACGGCAGTTACGGCTCTGGCGAGGCGTGGTCCTCCGCCATGTATGCTTCCGCCTCGGCCACCTACCGCCAGTACATGAGCGCCATGTACACTTCCGGCGCCGTCTATACGAACCTCGGCGACGACACTGCCTACAACCGCAGATACGTCGGCGGCGACATCGGCGTGGCCGGCGGATGG
>Ga0310786_10000926_pt1 | contig 46731 bp, 49 predicted proteins | sample AusTroGonzalo_MG_FD_203881 | JGI IMG/M metagenome (GOLD analysis project Ga0310786, IMG submission 203881) | Bovine rumen microbial communities from tropical cattle in Woodstock, Queensland, Australia - Gonzalo_03 (v2) (version 2) | ecosystem: Host-associated > Mammals > Digestive system >...
GGGTTGTGGGTTCAACTCCCGCCAGCCCCGCCAGTCGGAAAGGCCAGATTGCGGGGTGGAGCAGCCTGGTAGCTCGTCAGGCTCATAACCTGAAGGTCGTTGGTTCAAATCCAGCCCCCGCTACCAAACAAGAACGCCAATGTTTGCAAGGACATTGGCGCTTTTTGTAGGGTGGGATGGTGGCGAACATGGGGACGTGGAAAAGATAGGGAAAGCGCGATGAGTTTATACAAGAAACCTACGAGCGACTATTGGTGGATGGATATCTACCGAGGCCCGGGCAGGAAGCGCATCAAGCGATCTACCCGCACAAAGGACTTGAGCGAAGCGCGGATCATCGAGCAGGGGTTCGTGCGCGTGAACCGCGGCGAGACCACGCGCGAAAAAATGGTGCAGCTGCTCGACGCGATACTTGGACCGGAAGAGAAGGGGCTCCCAATCGAGGAGATCGGTCAGTTCTATAAGTCGTGCGTCGAAGACGAGAAGCGCAAGCTCGGCCAGAAGACGCTCAAGACGCGCGTAAACCTCGCAGGACGCTTCGCTGAGTGGGCGCGTAGGGAATCAAGGGTAAGGACCGCGGATGACGTCACGGTGGCCGTAGCGTGGCAATTCAGCGAATATATCGGCAAGCAGGCGGACGTCACCAACAAGACCCGCAACGCCTACATGTCGGAACTCGGCACGGTGTGGCAGATGCTGATAAAGAGATCCCGGGCGAAGGAGAACCCGTGGGCGATCCCGCGTGTGCAGCGCGACCGCGACCAGGAGCAGACCGGCAGGGCGTTCACGCGTGAGGAGGAGAAGCGGATCTTCGAAACGGCCGAGAAGGTCGGGCACGAGTGGTTTGAGATGTGTGTGATCGCACGGTACACCGGACTACGCATGACCGACGTCAAGGGGCTCAAGTGGAGTCAGGTGGACATGGACAACCGGCGGATCATCGTCAAGCCGATCAAGACCGCCCGGCACGGAATCGAGGTGGGACTGCCGATGCACCCGAAGCTGGCGGCGATACTGGCGAGTCGTGCCCAGGCACGCGAGGACGAGTATGTGCTGCCGGAGAGGGCGAGGCACGACGGCAAGAAATACTTCAAGGGCGATATGGCGTTCTCGAAGATCCTGAAGCTCGCAAAGGTGACGGATGACGGAGACGGGAAGTACAAGCTCAGCTTCCACTGCTGGCGGCACACGTTCGCGACGCGACTGAGCGAGGCCGGGATCGATAAGGACACGCGCATGGCGCTCGGCGGCTGGACGGTCAACGAGACCGAGCGGATCTACAATCACGACTGGCAGAGCTTAAAGACGGCCATCGACGCGATGGAGTAGGACGCGCCTATGGACGCGTGGCGATTTCAAGTTGCCGGAGCTGCTTGCGCAAAAAGCGGATCGGAGCAAGCAGCCATTGACGATTCGGGCGAAGTTTCTTCCAGGGCACGATCACTAATACAGCAAGAACGACTATCCAGAATACTACCGTCAAAAGAAGAGCCAGTATGCTAAATCCTTTTTCATCCAGTAGATCTGCAAACAAGCAATATGGGAGACAGGGGATGACCAATGAGATGAGGGCAATAAGCGGGTAAAAAATATAACACAAACCAAGTAGGCAATATACAACGAAGTCGCGGAATGAATATCGCGTCTGCGTTTTGTCCTTATCAATGGAGCTATTCAAAGCGTGCTGTGATTTCTTTGGTGCGACAAAGTCGATCCATGCACCGTCTTTCGTGTGTATGGCGCTGCTGCCATCCTCATGGATATGAACGGAGCTACCGTCATCGTAGTGATAACTTTTCATAGAAGCATTATATCACATTCGTCACAAGGAAATAGATCACTTCACGGTCTCGCCCTTGAAGGTCTTTGCGATTGCAATACAAACATTGAAAGCGCACATCAACAGAAACGCACACAAGCCGTTGATCAGCATTAGAGGATAGGTGATCACAAGCAGCGGATCGAATGATCGCTCGCGCTTGCGCTTTGGCCGACCGGCTCGAGCTTCAGCGATCGCCTGCTCGCACTCGCTCGTCGAAGCCGAGATGCCAATGGACGCCAAGCACATCCGCACGCGCTCGACAAGACGTGCGTCGTCGCCGCCAGCCGACAAACAGGCCACGGCAGCGGAGCGCAACGACTTCGCGCGAGCTTCCGGATCGGGTCTATGCATGGAAATTGCCATGCGCGGATTATAGCAAATCGCCGCGCGGAGAATGTATAAAAATTGTATTATTTTTGTAGTTGCGGTGACTACTCACCTTGTGGTATAATTGCGCCGAAGCCCCAAAAAGGGCAGACAAGGAGGCCAACATGCTGATCAATGAAAAAGCCAAGAAAAAAAAGAACAGGCACGGGCAGCACCACGAAGACCTCGTAGGGTTCTCCGGCTACATTACGCCCGAGCTGAAGGCGCTCGCCCAGGTGACTGCCAACGAACTGAAGACGACCATGATGGATCTCGTCCGCAACGGAATCCAAAACGAGGCGACCAGGGCGGGCGTCATGCTCAACGGAACAGTCACACCTAAGTACCGCGCGATCGTCGCCGCATACGCTGACGCCTACCGCGCAAAGAAAAAACTACAATCCCAGAAAGGAGAATGACAATGCCAAAGCTGGAAGAACTGAAGCCATCCACCCGCAAGACGATCAGGCGCATCGCCAAAGCATCGGGACTCACGCCCGAAAAGGTTTTACGCGTCATGCTGAAACCTACCAATGCCCACGGGGTGACTACTCACCTCGACTACGGGATCTAACATGGACATAGGGTGACAACTCACCACACAAGGAGACCGAACGATGAAAACAACGACGATAAAAGAAGGCGACAAGGTAAAGAGCAACGGCAAGTACGCCGACATCCAACGTAAGTTTGGCGACACCGTCCAGACCGTGAAGTACGTCGGCAAAATCCCGAGCTGCAAGCAGGACATGGTCTGGCTTGTCGGCGGAGGCGGATGCTTCATGGCTGATGGCTTCACGGTCGTGGAGGCCGTCCACCCCGAAAGCAAGGAGGGCTGAGCGATGGATGAAAAGATTGCGACGCCAGGCTGGAAGCCGGAGACGCAGGAAGAACGCGAGGCGGTAGTGGAACACTGCCGCTCCCTCGGCATGGGACTCCAACAGGCGTGGCGGTTCGTCAGGTTCTACTCCGTGCGCAGATGGGTGTTGACGGATGTGTCGGTGGATCAAGCGGCGAAGGAATGGATCGCCGCAGCCAAGCGCACGGGCCTGTTACCGAGCGTCGGGGACAGGCTGGAGAAACTCGCGGAGGATATGCGCGAGCTGCGCAAGACGCTGCAGGCGATTGCGACCCTCCTCAGCCTCGTCCACGGCAAGAAAGGCGAGACGGACATCGGGCGGGTAATCGCCGAGATGCTCGGCAAGACCTACACGGACCTCAAACTCGTCAAACTCAGCAACGGCGTCGTAGGGAGTGCGGGCGACGGAGGCTCTCAGCGAGAGCTCGTCGAGAAGATCGAGGGTAGCGAGGCCGGCGGCGAGAGCGTCGGGAGTGAGGGTGTCTGAGGAGTAGTTCTTCATGGCGGAAATTATACCACAAGGAGACCGAACGATGAGCAAGAAGAAGAAGCGGAACAAGGGCGCGTGGGCGAGCCACGTGAGAGCCGTGCGGAAGCGCCAGGCCGAGCGGCTGAAGGCGTGGCACTTCAACCACAAGAACGACGAGGCCTACCGCGTGAAGCGGGCGGAGGGATCGCGGCGGCACCTCGAGCAGGTCTACCGCGACGCGGAACTCGGGCGCATGACGCGCGAGATGCTTGCCGGGCTCGGCGACGTCCTCGCGCGGCTCGCCGCGCTCAAGACCGCAGCGCAGGGCAACACACAGAAGGAGGACTAACGATGTTCGGAATACTTGAAGAAGTCGCAGACGCGGTGAGCGAGGCGATAACCGCGACCACAGAAGTCGCAGCGGGCGTCGCCGTCGGAGCCGTCGAGGGAGTCGTCAAGGCGCCGGTGGTCGTCGTTGAGAAGGTCGCCGACAAGATAATGGAGGACTAAGCGATGATCACTATGGAAGAAGGGCTCGAGGATATCGGGCGGAAGTTCAAGGTCGGGGCGGTGTACATCGCGACGCCGGCGCTCGCGGGGCTGCCGGAGAAGCTCGGCGTGATCATCGGAAAGAGCGGTGCGACGCTGCAGGTGGCGTTCGTCGACGAGCTGGCGACCGGCCGGACCAAAGAGATCGAGGGGCGGGACTTCGCGACCGTCAAGACGCAGACCGGGCAATACAACCTCTCGGCTTGCATGAAGGCGGCGGCCGCCGACGCGGCGATCGTGAACGACATCCTGAAGCACCAGGGAAGGGCGGTGGGGCGATGAAGAAGTATAGCGTCAGGTATGTGTGTAGAACGCCCGACAGGGTTAGTTCGCGCGTGATCACATTCAAGGCGCTGAGCGTGGCGGATGCGCTTGTCCGGTTCGAGAGGTCGGGCCGGAGCGAAATGACCTACAAGGATGTGGATGTTGAAGCCGTGTGGCAGTGCTCATCATGCGAGTGCAGGGCGAGGAAGTCGGAAGGAGGCATGAAGTGACCGACCGGAACCAGAAGATGCGCGACGCGCTGAAGGACATCGAGGCGCACATCACGGCGGCGCTCGCCCAGCAGCCGGAGGACGAAGCGAAGTGCGGACAGTTCCTCTACGACGCGCTCGCAAAGGTGTTCAACATCGCGGACACGGCATGCCACGAGGCGAACGCGGCCTACCGCGAGGCCGTGAACCACGCGGTTGCGGCGCTCGACCCGAACAGCGGGGAAACCATTTCCGGCAATGACGCCGGGAAGTAAATACAAGAAACAAAGGAAACACAAAATGCCAGAGTACAAGAAATACATCCGCTGCCACGTCGTCAAGGCGACGCCCATGACGCGTGGCGAATCCTACGCGCTTCGCGGCAAGGCAACACCCGCGAACGAGAATGTCGGCGACGAGGGCTATCACGTCGTCTATCCCGACGGCTACGAAAGCTGGTGCCCCAAGGCACAGTTCGAGGCCGCTGGACGTCCGATCGACGGCATGACCTTTGGACAGGCCATCGAGGCCATGAAGCAGGGCATGAAAGTCGCGCGGCGTGGCTGGAATGGCAAGGGCATGTGGCTCTGCGTTCCGCTTTGCAATGGCCCGCGGGAGATTCCGGCAACGGGTATCTGGGGCAAGCCGAACGCTGAATATGCCGAGCAGAACGGCGGCACAGTCACGGTTGTGCCCTATGTCACGATGAAAGCCGCAGATGGCACTATCGTCATGGGTTGGCTTGCGTCGCAAACCGACATGCTGTCCGATGACTGGTGCATTGTCGAGTAACCGACTATTGTGGCGGCGGGTTCTTCCCGTCGCCACACATCAACAAAGGAGACCAAGCAAATGAGTAGATACCCACGAACGAAACGCGGCATGGCCAAGCGGCGCAACAACGCCGACGTCGGTCGCAGCAAGCACAGGCCTGGCCTGCAGTTCAACCCCAACAACGGCGAGCCGAACTCCGCAAGGTGGCTCGCGGAACAGCGCAAGCTGGGCCTTCGCCGCCCGCGCTAAAGGAGGACACGAAGATGAAGAAGAAAGCGAAAGAGACAGCGGACGCCAGGGCGTTCGCGCACAAGTCGATCGAGGTCGCGGCGCACCAGCTGCGCTTCGCGCCGTGGAACCCGCGGCCCGAGATCACGAGCGAGAGCGTCGCCGACATCACGGCGAGCCTGCCGAAGGTCGGGCTCATCCACCCGCTCGTCGTGATGAAGGATCCCGACAAGAAGGGCAAGAAGGGCGAGGAGTACTACCTGATCATCTCCGGCCACCGGCGATACAAGGCGTGCGTGGACGCGAAATACTTCCCGATACCGTGCGACCTCGTGGACGTCGATGTCGAGAAGGCGAAGCAGATGACGATCATCGAGAACCTACAGCGGCGCGACGCCGACCCGCTGATGGAGTCGGAGCTCGTCGCGAGCCTGATCGAGGGCGGCATGACGAAGGCGGAGATCGCGGCGGAGACCGGGCGCGGCGAGCGCTGGGTCGCAAGGCGCGCGAACCTCATGAAGCTCTCCGAGGGATGGCGCGAGCGCATCAGGAAGGGCGAGAAGTTCACGACCGACTGCCTCGAGCACATCGCCGCATACCCGGAGGAGATCCAGGAGAAGCTGAAGGACGAAGGCGAAGGATACGACGACGTCCCGATAGCATGGGCGGATGTCCGCTATGATTTCCAGAACGAGAGCTGTGACCTGAGGGCTGCCGAGTTCAACACGACGCAGTGCCTCAGCTGCACGAGCAACACTGGATGCTGCCCAGACCTCTTCGACCAGGACGGCAGGAAGAACGCGCAGCTCGGGCAATGCCTGTGCAAGAAGTGCTGGCAGGAGAAGACGGCTGCCCATGTAGCGGACATTATCGCCAAGGCCGAGAAGAAGGGCGTCCAGATAGTCCACAAGACACCGTGGAGTTGCGACGTTTACGACTACGACAAGCGCAGATCCAAGGAGCGCACCACACTCTACGTGATCAAGGAGTGTGACGGAAAGACGGACTACCGCTGGGGCAGGCCGCCGGTCAATGAGGCAAGCGGCGCCGGCGCAGAGCCGGACGGCAGCTCGGCCGAAAAGAAGCTCGAGGAGAAGCGCGAGAAGCGCGAGCGCAACAAGGCGATCCGCAAGCTCGCCGCGCTCTGCGCCACCGACGGCAACCTCGCAGAGTGGCTGGACGCGTTCTTCTACGACCAGCGGGAAAAGGGCGTCGCGCGATACGCGCCGTTCATCGTAAACCACCTATTCCACGGGATAGACCCCTACGACCTGCCCGGGTCCGACACCAACATGAACGACGCGGCGGCGGCCTTCTGCCTTGGCAAGTTCGAGATACCGAAGCACTGGACGCGCCTGGTTGCGCCGCAGATCATCCGCGAGCTTGATCCGTCGAGGTGCGAAGGATACAGGGCGGTGCCAAACGCACGGCTCATCTGCGAGATGTTTCCGACCCAAGTGACGCTCCCGCCCGACGGACTCACCAAAGAGGAAGTCGCGCTCATCAAGGGCGAGAGCGATCCGCTTAAAGAGATGGAAGTCGAATGGGACGACGAGCCGGACGACGCACAGGGAGAAGACTGACAATGAGCGTGCAGCAGGAGATGATGAGGCTCGCCTCGGAGCGGTCGAGGGCGATGGATCTCGCGGCGGCCGCCGGGAGGTTCCTCGCCGCGCCCGAGGGGGCCGACGGCATGCTGCCGCTCAAGAAACGCGCCGAGGAGACGCTTGACGCAGCCCTCGCCGTGACAACACACCACACAAACAGAATCGTGCAACTAAAGGAGATGCTATGAACAACGAAACGACAAATGAGGCAAAGAAAAGCAAAATGATACCGCAGGCAGAGAACCTGCTGAAGATGGCGGGACTCGACGACGATGCGATAGCGGAGCTCGAGTTCTGGTGGTACTTCAGAGCGCCTGCGTCGAAAGGCCACCACCTCGCCGTGCCGGGCGGGCTCGTGCGGCACTCGATCAACGTGACAAAGCGGCTCGTCGACCTCACTAAGGCGCTCGACCTGAAATGGCCGAGGAAGGAGTCGCCATACCTGGTTGGCATGCTGCACGACGTCGTCAAGGCGCGGACATACCGCGTCGACGAAGCGGCGACAGCGTCGCCGATCCGTCCCAAGTACAAATACGTGCCGACGGTGTACGGCGGCCACGGCGCGGCGAGCGTGATGATGATCACGTCGGAGCTGCAGAAGTCGCTGTATCCGGAAGAGGCGCTTGCGATCCGCTGGCACATGGGAGCGTTCGGGCTCGCCGGCGACGAGCTCAAGGAATACGACGCCGCGCTTCACGCGTGCCCGACCTTGCTGATCGCGACACACACGGCCGACATGCTCGCCGCAAACGTCGACGAAAGGGAGCTGTGACATGGCTGTGGAGAGCGTGACATTGACGCGGCACGGCTGGATCAAGCACCTCGCCACGGTGCAGGGGATGCTTAAGCTCGTCGCGACGATCAACGAGAACGTCGAGCCCTCGTTCGGCCAGGCCCAGTGCGAAATCGAGCGCAAGGACAAGATCTCGAAGGCGATCACCAAGCTGCAGGAGCTCATCTGGGAGACGGGCGCCGTGTCGGAGCGGATCCACCGCGAGCGCGGCGACAAGGACCCCGGCTTCGACGCGCAGGACCGCGACATGTGCAACGAGGTGAACGAAACGAGGCTTAGGCGCCTGTGGGAAGCCGCAAAGGAGCTCGAGCTTAGCGCGAGGGCCCTGTGGGATCCGACCGCGCCCGAGGTCGTGGAGCCGGAAGTGGAGTACCCGGGATTCGTCGAGCCGCCGAACAAGGGCGGCGACCCGAACCAGCCGCTCCTGGGGCTCACGCCGAAGGAGCCGCCGGCGATCGACCCGAGCCACCTCGTCGACTACAAGATGGAGCAGGCGAACGACGACACGACGAAGCCGGACGACGAGGAGGAATGAACGTGAAGCGGTGCAGGGACTGCCCGAAGTGGGCGAACGTGTGGTGCTGCATATTCGCGCGCCGGCAGCCCGGCGCCGCTCCGGCCTGCGAGTACGGCAGGAAGCTGATCCGCAACAAGTACATGAGGATCTACATGCAGGAGTACAACAAGAAAGGAGCAAGGCAAGGATGAACGAGAATCCGGAAGAGCTGAAGGAGCACTGCGACACGTGCCCGGTGGCCGCCGAGTGCAAGAGGGCGTTCGGCGACTACTGGCAGGACAAGTCGCGCGGCGGGGTCGGGTGCGTCTACCCGTTCCCGGCCCCGGGCGCGAAGCCCGCGGACGACGCGGAGGTGCAGTACCAGGACTACGTGGCCTCGAAGCCGGTCGCGCAGCCGGAGCTGCCGAAGCACGAGCCGTGGGAGATCGCGCACGTGACGCGCGGCACGAGCGCCGGGGTGCTGTGCACCAGCAAGCGCAACGGCATGGGACGCGCAAGACAGGGGAGCTTCCTATGAGCAACAGACTACCTAGGGAGCTGCCGCTCGACGTGAGCGGCAAGAAGTACCTCGTGGGGTTCTTCTTCCACGTTAAGGCGTACCTGAAGCCGACGGCGCAGGGGAAGCCGCCCGCGCCGCAGTCGGTCTACAAGGTGCTGCGCGACGAGAGGCCCTCGAGGACGCTCCTCGCGAACATCTTCGAGAACTGCCCGGACCTACTAAAGCACCCGGCGACGAGCGCGGACGTGCAGCGGCTCTACCTCGACTGGACGACGAACGGGCACAAGCTGCCCGAGCGCTATGGCCGGGGCTACACGTGCGCGAGGGATTGCAAGTGAGAAAGGAGGTTGCATGGCTACTCAGCTATTGAAGCACAGCCAGCCGATGAGGTTCACCGGCGAGCAGTGGGGCGGGCTCAAGAAGGCCGCAAGCCGGTTCCGGGTGACGGGCCGGCAGAACGCACAGCGGCAGATCAACCAGCTGTTCATGGCATACTTCGGGATCATCGACGACCCGATATCGTCGGCGACGATGGCCGCGATGATCGCAGACAGGCAGGGCAAGGCCGGAGAGGGCGAGGCGCAGTAGTGCACGCCAACTTCGAGAAGGCCGTCTGGACGGCGAGCTGCCACCCGAAGATCAGGTGCTGGAAGTTCGTGCTCCTGAACCTGTGCTACCACGCGAACGCGGAGGGCGAGGCATTTCCCGGGATATCCACGATCGCGAGCGAGACGGGCTACACGGCGAGGGCGATAAAGGACGCGCTTGCAGGCCTGGAGGCGCTTGGAATCATCAAGCTCAAGGGTCGGTGCGGCCAGCAGAACAGGGTGTCAGTCTACGACATAACAGGGGTGTCGACAAATGTAGATAACTTGGTCAATGGTGAAGTGAGTTCCAAAAAAGGGGCGTTCAATGGTGAAGTGAGTTCCATCAATGGTGAAGTGAGTTCCAAAAAAGGGGCGTTCAATGGTGAAGTGAGTTCCGTCAATGGTGAAGTGAGTTCCAGTAGAAGTATATTAGGAAGTAAGAAGTTAGTAAGTAAGTTAGTAAGTAGCGCGGCCAATGGTGAAGTGAGTTCACCATTTGTAGACAACTCCAGAAAACAAGTGCGGAATCACTCGGCTGAAGGAAGCCCTCCGCCGCATGGCGCTCGGCCGAGACAGGAAGGCAAAGAGGAGGGCGCCAGGCCGGACTACAGAGCGCTCGTGAGGACGCCGGGATGGAAGCCGAAGACACAGGAGGCGCGCAGGTTCTGCATGGCGCACTGCTACGCGCTCGGCGCGAGCAGGGAAGAGGCAGAGGAATTCATCCGCTTCAACGCGATCCGGAAGTGGACGTGCTGCGAGTGCGGCACGGTGAACGACGCGGCGAAGTCGTGGGTCGCGAAATGGAGAGAGGACTATCCGGACAGCTTCGCGGCCGAGCGCGAACGGCGCAGTAGAGAGGCCGCGTCGAAGACGCTCGGCTGAAAAGTGGATTTTTCGTCAGTAAACGCAAGTAACTACAAGCGAAGGACAATCTTGACATGAAACAGCCAAATCTACAGGAGCACAGCTTCGCGATGAAGGTCGCGTACGGGACTCCGCAGCGCGACGCCTACATCGCGGTGTTCGGCGGCGACCCGAAGACGCCGAAGGAGATCAACGCGGTCGACGCGAGGGCGTCGCGCCTCGCCGCGCGCGAGGACATCGCGACGCTCATCGCGGACGAGCAGAAGCTGAAGGGACAGCGGATCAGCGCCGAGGAGCGGAGAATGGCCGAGGAGATTCGGCAGAACCTCGGCTCATCCGTGCTCTCCGCGCAGACCAAGGGCGAGACGCTCAAGGCCAACGTGCTGAAGGGCACGGAGCTCTTCCTCAAGTCGACCGGACAGTTCGCGCCCGAGGAGCACATCCTCAAGAACGGCGGCATGGCCGAGGGCGCGTTCGTGCCGCGCGGCGTAGAGGGCATGAGCGACGAGGACCTCAAGAAGATCATCGAGCGCGAGCGTCGGACGATCGACGTGAAGCCAATCGAGCCAAAGGACGGCGGAGGAACGCAAGGCGCCGCGCCCGAGGAGGCCAAGCAATGATCGGCGCAAGAGAGGCGATGGTCGAGCTGCTGCGACGAGCGGCGCAGACCGACCTGCTGTCGTTCCTGCAGTATGTCTGGTGGATGCCGACGCCACTTCGGATAGGGCGTCACACGCGCGCCATCTGCGACCGGCTGACGAGGGCGTGCCGTGACTACCTGGAGTTCGGCAAGACGACCTACCTCGTGATAACGCTTCCGTTCCGACACGGAAAGAGCGACATCATGTCCAGGGCGTTCCCGCCGTTTTTCCTCGGCGCGTGCGCGGCGAAGCAGCCGAACGTGATAATGAGCGGATACGGCGCAAACCTCATCGAGGGATTCAGCACCAAGGCGCAGGAGATCATCCGGAGCGAGGCGTATCAGCGCGTGTTTCCCAACATCAAGATCGGAAAGAAGACGAGCGCTGCGGAATGGTCGGTAGAGGGAAGCCAGTCGACGGTCTACGCGACGGGCCTCGGGGGATCCATCACCGGGCGCGGCGGAAACCTGATCGACGTGGACGACTACCTGAAAAACCGCGAGGAGGCAGAATCCAAGGCGCTTCGCGACAAGCTGTGGGAGAGCTTCAAGGACGACCTCATGACGCGAATGAACGCGGGCGGCGGAATCGTGACAGTGTGCGCGACGCGCTGGCACGCCGACGACATCATCGGACGCATCAAGGAAGAGATGGCGAAGGACCCAGACTACCCGCGCTTCGAGTTCCTGGAGTTCCCGGCGCACAAGGAAGGGCCTGATGGATGGGATACGCTCTTTCCGGAGATGTACGACGAGTCGTGGTACCGCACTCAGCGGACGCAGTTGGGGCCGTACTCGGCCGCGGCGCTTCTCGACTGCGACCCGCGCCTCGCCGGCACGACGCTCTTCAGGCGCGAGTGGATCAACTACTACACGGGAGAGCTGGACTGGCGAAGGATGCGCATACACATCTTCGTAGACGGGGCGAAGTCGAAGAAAAACGGAAGCGACTACACGTGCATCCAGGCGTGGGGCAGGAACCGCGACGGCGCCTACTATCTCCTCGACTGCGTCCATGCGCGGCTCAACCTCGCGGAAAAGATTGCGGAGGTGTTCGCGATGGTGGAGCGCTTCGGCGGCAACAGGCGCGTCGAGGTCGTGTGGTGGGAGCAGGTCGGGCCGATGAGCGACGTGGAGGCGCTAAGGATCGAGATGGACAAGCGGCTCTACCACTTCACCGTCGTGGAGCTTCACCACAACACCAACAAGGACTTCCGCATCAAGCGGCTCGTGGTGCCGTTCGCGAACCACGAGATGTGGCTGCCGCTGAAGCTCATCAAGACGCGCATCGTCGACGCCGGCGGCGGGCGCGCGCCCGAGGCGAAGGTCTACGACGCGGTGCACGAGCTCGTCGAGGACGAGATGATGCTCTACACCGGCGACCAGGAGTCGATACCGCACGACGACATGCTCGACTGCATGGCGGACCTCACGGACGAAGAGGTGATTGCGCGCTTCACGCCGCCCGAGGGAACGGCGGTCGAGTCGCACGAGTTCGGCACGCGGAGCAACAGTTCCAAGCGGCTCTTCGCGCGATAGCGTCAGCTTGTGGACACCTTGCGAACATCCGCGGGAAAACTATCAACAGGTGTAGACAAAAATGTCGACAACTAACCGCTTGGACACGGCGTCGAGAAACCTGTCAAGCGGAAAATTAAAAAAGTTGTCGACACGCGGCCGCACCCTTGGAAACAAAGGGCGAAACGCGTTTTTTCACGTCTCGGCGAATTGAAGCGGACTGCATAAGCGCGCTTTGATTAAACTCGGCGCATCTCTCCTTCGGGTGTATAATGGGCGCACGACAAGGACACCAACACAAGGAGGTTCAAATGGGCAGCTCGGGTAGCTCGGGAAACAAGCAATACATGTACGCGCAGATGGCAATGCAGAAGCGGCAAATGGAGCTTATGCAGCGCCAGCACGAGGACACTCTCGCCCTGCAGCGCGAAGCGATGGACAAGCCCGTCGCGGCCGTTCAGAAGAGCGTCTCGACCGCCACGGCCGACATGGTGAATAACCAGGAGGCCGAGCGGAACAACCTGAGGGGCATCCGGTCGACATACTCGATCTTCGCCCGGCGGAAGGACGACGACGAGGGCAGGGGCACGAAGCTCGGCGACTGAGCCGCGCCGGGAGGTGGACGGACATGGCTCGAAGAATTCCGAGGAAACCAGACTACGCAGCCGTGAGGAAGCACGCGGCGAAGCAGCTCGACGCGCTTTTCACGCACCTCGACCGCAACCGCTCGACGTACGCGGACGTAAACCGCGAGTTCTACCCTCTCGGCGTCGCGGGATGGACGAAGCAAGCGGAGGACATCGCGGACTCGGAGCTCTACGACGAGGAGCACCGGATGCTCACGACGATGCCGATCATCTGCCGCGGGAAGGGGTCGGCCGGATTCAACTCCAACCTGACGCCGCCTGCAAGCGCGTGGTTCCGGCTCAAGAGTTCTGCGACCAGCGACGACGCGTCGCACCAGCGCAAGTCGGCGCTCGACAAGGTGACCGAGGCGGCCCGCGAGGTGATGAGCCGCTCGAACACCTACAAGTCGCTCGCGAAGCTCTACGACCACCTTCTCGTGAACGGCTTCGGCTGCATGCTCGTGACGCGCGACGAGCGCTACACCGTGAACGTGAGGACGCTGCGGCCCGGGACTTACGCGCTCGGGATCGGCGCGGACGGCATGGTGAACCGCTGCGTCAGGCGCTTTGCGTGGACTGCCGAGCAGATCGTCGACGCGTTCGGCGAGGCGGGCGTCCCGGAGCGCATCAGGAACCAGTACGGCAACGTCAAGCTCTTCTGGACGGTCTACAACCTCATCGAGCCGCACGCGAGGAACCGCAACGACAAGGTGGCGAACAAGACGGGGCTCGACAAGGACTTCGAGTATCGCTCGATCTACTGGCTCAAGGACGGCAACGACAACGACCCGCAGTGCGGAGTCGTGGAGATCTCCGGCTTCACGATCAAGCCGATCATCGCGCCGCGTTTCGACTACGAGCTCGGCGACACCTACGGCACTTCACCGTGCATCAACGCGCTGTCGCTTGCGCGGGGCGCGCAGACGTTCCGCTACGACACGCTCAACATCTCGGGGCTCCGCGGCAATCCGCCGCTTGTGGTGTCGGCGGAGTTCAAGGACGAGGGCTTCGACGCCGGGCGCGGAGGGATCAACTACGCGCGCTACGGAGACCAGAACCGCTCGATGGCGCTTCCGGTGTTTGCGCAGCCGCCGGACGCGGAGGACGCGAGGAAGTCGCTCGCCGAGGTTGTCGACGAGATGAAGACGCTCCTGTTCGTGACGGCGTTCCAGACGATCGACTCGCTCAAGATGAACAAGGGCGTCAAGACCGCGACCGAGGTGGACGCGCTCGTCCGCGAGAACATGGAGGCGCTCGGCCCGGTCGTGATGAACCTCGACCGCGAGCTCCTCGACCCGCTCGTTTCCGCGATCGTGCACTATATCATCGCGGACGGCAGGCTCGACCTCGGCCAGGACGGCGAGGAGGCCCTCGGCGGCGGCGAGATAGAGTACATCTCGCAGATCCACGTGGCAGCGCGTCAGACGACGATTGCGACGCTCAGGGACAACGCGCAGCTGGTGCTCAACCTGTCGCAGGCGTATCCGAAGGCGCGCCACCGCCTTGACGTGGACGGCTTCATCGACAAGTACGCCGACTTGACCGGATGTCCGGAGGGGATCTTCGCAAGCGACGACGAGGTCGAAAAGGCGCGCGAGGCCGACGTCAAGGCCGCGGCGGAGCAACAGCAGCTGCAGAACATGGAGACCGTGTCGAAGGCGGCGGCGGCGGCGGGCGGCATGCCCACCGACGACCAGCACGCGGGCTCGAGGCTCGTACAGGCGCTTTCAGGAGGTGTGCTATGAGCGAGAAAAAGACAAAGCCGAAGCCGCCGTTCGCGGACACGGCGGAGCCGAAGAAGGACGCAGGCCGCGCGGCAGCGGCTTCAATGCGCCGGCGCGAGTCCTACGAACGGCTGATCGCGAACGACGACTTCAGGGAGTTCATGTTCGCGGTGATCTTCCAGCTGTGCGGGTTCGAGCACGATCTCAGGGACACGACCGAGTTCGAGCGCGGCATACGCGCCGCGGCCTCGTACATCCGGCGCGAGCTGCTCGCGGCCGACGATGCGCCCAAGTTTTTCGCGGATCTCGACAAGCGGTACTACGCCGGAGTGCGGCGCGGCATCATCGAGGCCGAGAACAAAAACAACCAAGATACAAGGAGACCATAATGCACAAACTTATGTTCTGGGCGATCGCCGCGACATTCGACAATCGCCTCATGGAAGAGAACGGCGGCACAGGCGGCGGCGAAGGCGGCGGCGGTGCCGGCAACGGCGGTACCGGCGGCGAAGGCGGTCAGGGTAGAGCCGGCGGTACGGGCGGCGGCGAAGGCGGCGGTGCTGGCAATGGCGGCACGGGCGGCGGCGAAGGCGGTCAGGGCGGAGCCGGTGGCGAAGGCGGCGGTGCTGGCAATGGCGGCACGGGCGGCGGCGAAGGCGGTCAGGGCGGAGCCGGTGGCGAAGGCGGCGGTGCTGCAGGCAATGGTGGCACAGGCGGTCAGGGCGGCGGCACGGGCGGACAGGGCGGCACAGACAAGCCGTTCCTCGGCGGCGGCAACAAGCCGCCAGAGAACAACAACGGCGGCGAGAACAAGAACCAGCAGCCGCCGAACGCGCCAGACGAGAAGGCGTATCTCGACGCCATCAAGAAGGACGAGCAGCTCTTCGGCAAGGACGACAACCTCGTCTTCGACCAGAACCTCGTCAAGGCCGTCATCCCGACGTGCCAGAAGTACGGCGTCTCGGTTGAAGCCGCGAACGCGATAGCGAACGCCTTCGCCAAGGCGCAGTTCGACGGCGCGCGCGCCGCGTACAAGGAACGCTGCGACTACTTCGCCAAGATGAACGGCGAGGCGAGGGCGAAGTACACCGACGGCGACTTCGAGCAGATCAACCGCGGCATCGACAAGTGGTTCAAGCCGGGCGGCATTATGAACAACGTGATCCGGAACTCCGAGCTCGGAGCGGATCCCGAGTTCCTCGCGCTCATGCACGAGCTCGGCGCGGCGGTGAAGGAGGACGGCGGCAAGGGTGCCGCGGCCGGCGGCGGCGAAGACGTCGGCGACGGGAACGGCATCAAGGGGCTCTCGAAGCTCTGGTAATCGATTTCGCCCGAGGACGGGTTCGCGGGTGCGACTCAAGGCCAAGGGCAGGAAACCAAAAAAGGAAACCAAGAAATGCAGGTAAACGGAACACGCGTCCTGACGTACGTAGACTTCCTCAAGGGTCTCGACGCCAAGGGCAACTTCAACCACCGCGTCATCAACCTCGCGGTCAAGTCGAACGAGATGCTCGACGACATCACCGTCATCGAGGCGAACAACGGAACGGCGCTCGAGACGACCTACCGCACGGAAGTGCCGAAGCCCGTCTGGACGCAGTACTACACCGGCACGCCGTCCAACAAGGGCAGCAAGGCCAAGCTCAAGGTCACCGGCGGCCGCATGTCGACCAAGGTCACCGTCGACAAGAAGATGTACGACGCCGCGAAGGACAAGGACGCCGTCATCGCCGACGAGATCGAGAGCGCGCAGGACGGCATGAAGCTCGAAATGGGCAACATGCTCGTGTACGGCCGCCTCGACGACAATCCGCTCGGCTTCAACGGCCTCTTCAAGCACTACGACCGCTACGGCGCGACTGACGACACCGACTCGGCGCACTACGTCATCAACGCGCTCAAGGCGTACAACGGCACTCCCGCCGCGACCGACGACGGCAAGACGTCCGACCTCGGCTCGATCGCGCTCGTCGGCTGGTCTCCGAGGACGATCACGTGCTTCCACCCCGAGGGCGACACCCAGGGAGGCATCGAGATCACGCCGAAGCGCGTCGTGGACGTGGTCGACCCCGACAAGGGCGGCGACGCCACCTACGAGGCGTACCTCCAGTACCTCTACTGGAACCTCGGCCTCGCGGTTCGCGACTTCCGCTACGGCGGGCGCATCTGCAACCTGCAGCGCGACTACATGCTGACCGGCGCCGACAAGGGCGCGAGCTACGTCGAGCTCATCGACCGCCTCTCGCAGCGCGTCCACGACTCGAACGTCAGGCAGGCGTTCTACATGGACAAGCGCATGTGGGAGAACGTGTGCACGCTCTACAGCCGCATGACGCGCGGGAACGCCATCACGTTCCAGCACGTCGAGCAGCGCAAGGAGAAGCGCCTGTTCGGCATCCCCGTCCGCATCCAGGACTGCATGAAGGTCGCCGAGGAGGTCGTCCCCGCGATCGCGTAAAGTAACCGGCGGAGCGCGGCAAATGCGCCGCGCGAAGCCACCAACAACCAAAGAAAGGTAAACGAAAATGATATTCGACAAGCTCTCGCTCTTCGCGGACGGCAAGACGCTCACCGTGAGCGCCTCCAACTCCACGTCGATCAACCACTACTCCAAGGTCATCGACCTCCGGAAGAACCAGAACATCGAGATCGACGGCGGCCTCAAGATCTACGGCCAGATCGTCGGCACGGTGAACGCGTCCGGATCCGTCAAGACGATTGTCCAGACCTCCGCCGACGGCGCGTCCTGGACCGACCTCGCCTCGCAGACGCAGGACGGGCACCTCCTTATCGGGATGTTCCTGCCCTTCGGCCTGAAGCGGTTCATCCGCCTCAAGTTCGTCACCACCAGCGCCGCGAGCGCCGGGACGGCCTACACGATCGCGGTCAAGGCCGGGTTGGTGGACCAGTTCGACCAGGGCGACTTCCCGTCCATCCAGTCGTTCCCGCCCCTCGAGGACCTCGCGACCGACGACTTCGCCACCGACCTCGCGGTCTCGGCGACCACCGCCACGATCACCAAGGGCTCGAGCGGCACGGTCACCGAGACCGCCGGCAAGGTGACGGCCATCGAGGCGCCGACCAAGTACACCGTCACGGTGAGCGGCTCGACGGTCACGATCGCCCTTGCCGCAGACGCGGCGACCGGCACGGTCAGCCTCTTCGGCGGCACCGGCAACAAGGTGGACGTCGCGGTCACGGCCCAGAACGCGGGCTAAGGCCATTAAACGGCAACGCCCTTCGCCCGCTCATTTGATCCGGCGGGCGGAGGGCTGTCTTCAACCAACTTAAAAGGAGCAACATGACTATCATCGCAAGGCGCAGCGTGCAGCTGAAAGGCCACATCTACTCGAAGGGCGAGCCGGCCGAATGGAACGGCCCGATCGACAGCCGCATCGCGGCAAACTTCATGACGAAGGACGGCAAGGACCTGATGGTCAGCACCGGGAACGGGAAACCGGAAACGGGGAACGGCGAGAAGGGCGCGTCTGCCGACAAGGGACAGCCCGCGAACGAACAGGGCGCCGAGAAGCCCGCTGGCGAGAAGGGCGGCGACAAGATTACGCTCGAACGCATCGAGAAGCTCGTCAAGGAACTTGGACGGAAAGGCATCGAGCAGAAGCTCGACGAACTGGGCGTCGGCTATCGCCCGAAGATGAACGAGAGCCAGCTGGCTCTACTCCTCCTGCAGCAGCAGGGCGAGGTCTAACACACGGCAAGGGAGGGTCTTGAAATGGCGGAAACTGTCACGGTCGCATTGGACTCGGGCGCGCTCCTCGTGGAGGACGGCGTCTTCCATTTGGGAGAGAAGGCGCCGCTCGCCTTCACCGGCTACACGCCGGCGGACGGCAACACGATCCGCCTGACGCTGTTCGACCGCGACGGAAAGACGCCGCTCGCGGACAACCACGAGGACGCGGGCATCCTCGACCTGCGCGGCGAAAAGCTGCGCAAAACGTTCCACATGGAACGCGGCAGCAGGGTGTTCGCAGCCATTGCGACGGAATACACGCCTGGCGGCGAGTCCACCGGAGAGGTGCTGGCGACGGGCCAGATCCCGGTCGCGTGGTCGCCGCTTGTATTCGACCCGTCGACGGGGGAGCCTGCCTCGCTCAGGGGGCCACGAGGATATCAGGGAAATGAAGGCAAGTCGGCCTACGAGATGGCCGTGGAGAAAGGATACTCGGGGAGCGAGGAGGAATGGCTGCAGAGCCTTAGGGGCGACAGGGGGCTTCCGGCGTCCATCGCGCTGATGCGCGAGCGGACGGGGAGCCGTCTGTGGCACATCGTGGCGCTTTCGCAGAACGAGGATGGCGTATGGGTGATGGACGTGGACCAGGACGCGGGGGAAGGAGACGGCGCGTTCGACGCGGAGGTGAAGGCGCTCGGCACGACTGCTCTGCGCGCGCTTGCGGCGCGCTTCGCGGAGCATGTCAACGTCAAGGACTTCGGCGCGAAGGGGGACAGCTTGACCGACGACTCCGCGGCTTTCGAGGCCGCGGCAAAGGCCGCGCCTGTGCTGGGCAACATAGTCACGTTGGACGGCCCGATCGGCCCTCCGATCTGCCGCGTACACGTGCCGGCCGGGACATACCTCGTTTCTCGCTGGCTGGATGTAGGCAACAGGGATGTGCATTGGGAGTTAGACCAAGGTGCCGTAGTCGGCAGTTTGGTCAACGGTGTTTTCGACGCTGACCAAGGCGCGAAGAGGCTGAACGGCGTGATTGTCCGTCCGTTCGAGAGATTGACGCGCCGGGACCCGGTCTTCTGCCGCGACTACGCCTGCGGCTTCACGGCCACCACGGGGGGGAGTTACGGCGACAAGACCGCGCCAGTCACGGGGTGCAGCTCGGCTGCTCAGTACTCGATAAACAACATTGACCAGGTTGGAATCGCGGGAACTGCCTATGCCCGGCCGCCAGTTGCGGCGGTCAAGGGCTCTGCGGAGGGCGGCGAAGGCGGAACCTCCGTGGCATACGACAACAGCGGCCCGGACGGCACGGTGACATTCGCGCTCTCCGCGCTGAACGACAACGGCAACAACGGATCCACAGTCGCGCTGCGCCGTCTGCGCAAAGGCATGCACGTCATAACGCGGCACACGCAGAAGCTGATGGGCATCCTTGGGTCGTGGGAGGAGGACGGGGCGAATGTTGTCCTAACCATGCAGGGCAAGTGGTACGAGTATCAGGGATTTGTGCCTAATGGGACCGCTGTTGAGGCGCCAGACACGCCAACCGCCGACTACGGCATGGACATAGGCGTCATTACCAAGGCGTTCGGCGGAAACTTCGTCATGGAGCTTCCTGCCGGCTGCTATGCGAAAGAGGGAATCGGCGTCGAGGTTGACGTGAGGAACTACAATGGCGACGCCAGCGAAGACGTGAATGACAAGGAAAATCGGACATGGGGCGTCCTCGCGGGGAACGGCGGCAACTCTTTGGGCCAGATTGGATTCATCTCCAAGGGCGGCTGGCGATACGGGTTTGCTTTTTACGACATCGGCGCGGGAGGCCACGCATTTGCCTCGTTCAATAGTTCGGGGGAGAGGACGTACTGGATTTCCTACGCCGGACATGTCTACACGGGTCGCAAGAACCGCTCCGACCATACCAGCAGCGACAGGATAATTGCCTTCTTCATAAAAGGATGGTCGGTTCCCGATGTTCAGCTGACGTTCATCGGCGGCTCCGACAGCGACAACAACGGCGAGAACGGCACGATGCGCGTGATGGGCTACACGGAGTTCAAGCACGACATATGCCCGACGACAAATGGCGGCGCTTCCTGCGGCAAGAGCAACAGCAAGTGGTCGGAGGTCTACGCCGCGACCGGCACGATAAACACCTCCGACGAGCGGGCGAAGCAGGACGTGGCCGCGATCCCCGACGCGGTGTTCCGCGCGTGGGGCAGGGTCAATTTCTCGCAGTTCCGCTTCAGGGACGCGGTGGCCGCCAAGGGCGACGCGGCGCGAATCCACATGGGCGTGATCGCGCAGAGGGTCGTCGAGGCGTTCGCCGCCGAGGGGCTGGACGCGACGCGCTACGGCCTCCTCTGCTACGACGAGTGGGACGACGAGTACATCGACCACGAGGTGATCGACCAGGAGGCGCAGTACGACAGGCAAGGGCGGCTCGTCGCGGAGAGGGTCACACATGTCGAGCGGGAGCTGGTGCACAGCGCGGGGAGCATTTACTCCATCCGCTACGACGAGGCGCTGGCGCTCGAGTGCGCGTACCAGCGGTGGCTCGGGGAGCGGCGCGAGGCGAGGATCGCAGAACTTGAAAGGAGGCTTGGATGAGCGTAGCAAAGATGGCATCGGAGGAGTACGTCGACAGAAAGGTCGGCGCAAAGTACACCAAGCCCGGAAACGGCATCCCCTCAAGCGACATGGCCTCCGAGGTGCAGTCGTCGCTCGGCAAGGCGGACACGGCGCTCCAGCAGCACCAGGACATATCCCACAAGGCCGACAAGGACACCACGTACACAAAGACCGAGGTCGACGAAAAGCTCCAGGCGGTCAAGAATGGCTCGCGTGTGGTCGTGCAGGAACTTCCCGAGTCTGGCGAGCCGCTTGTAATCTACATGGTGCCGAAGTCCACGGCCCAGACGAACAACTCATACGACGAGTACATCTGGCTTTCGACCGGCGCATGGGAGAAGATCGGCGACACGACGATCGACCTCTCCGGCAAGGCCGACAAGGTGGCGAACGCGACGTCGGGCAACCTCGCGGGGCTCGACTCGAACGGCAACCTGACGGACAGCGGGAAGAAGCCCGCCGACTTCGCGTCCGAGGCGGAGGCGGAGGCGTTGCGCGACGGCAAGCTCGACAAGTCTGGCGGTACGATGACGGGCACCCTCGGAATGATGGGGGACATTAACCTGCCAGTCGGCAAGACACAACACAGGCTTGGGGTCGTTGATTCCTACGACGAAAACGAGGTCTACATCACGCCGACACGTAAAAATACAGGCGCGTCCCTTTCGTCGCTGTTGGACATCGCGCCATTCTACGGCTCATCGACCTCTTATGTCGTGGGTCAACTCTGCATCAAGGACGACGCTCTCGTCAAATGCACGACCGCTGGAACGGGAAGCGCGGCGGTATTCGCGGAGGCCACAGTCGAGGACGTGCTTGCGGCGCTCCGCACGGGCAAGGCTGACAAGCCCACGACCTTCACCACGGGCAACCTCGCAAAGTTCGACGCGAACGGCAACCCGACGGACAGCGGCTACCGCTTCGAGGTGCGCAACGGCGTCCCCTACATCATCGAAACTACAAATGACTAAGGAGCAACCATGTCTGAAATCGCAACAACAATCGCAACTTACGCGAACCAGCAGGCGGCAAAGGCCGTCGTGGACGCAATCAAGACCGACACGACCTCAATACTACAGAAGCTCGGCAACGTCGCCGCGACTGTCGGCACCGTCCGCCACGCCCGCGTCAAGACCTCCGCGAACGGCGCGTCGCTCTACTTCGGCGACCCGAAGGACGCGGAGATCAACGGCCTCTATACGGCCTTCTGGTCGCAGACGGTGATCGTCCGCAAGAACGGCTCCGCACCGACTTCGCCAACCGACGGAACGGTCGTGCTGACGAACACTACGCGCAACGCCTACCTTGAGACGCCATTCGTCGATTCCGCCTACACGAGCGGCGACGTCTACCGCGCCTTCTGCTATTCGACAAACGGCGCGGTCAATTCCTCGACAGACGGCATCTTCCGCTCCTATGTTCTCTATGGCTTCTTCTGCGACGAGACGGACGCGAACGAGAATACCGCCGTCCACTATCTCGGCGACTGCGCGAACTTCGCGCGTGGCTACATGGACTTCGCCAACGACCGCTGGGAGTGGGGCGACTGGCAGGGCGCGTTCTTCCACCCGTCGCCGTGTATGCTCAAGACGAACGGCACGGTAGACTACTACCTCGACCCGTCGAACTACAAGAAGCGGGCGGACGGCGTGACGGCCTCCGACGTGACCGATTCCAGCTACGACGGCAACGCCATGATGGAGTGGTCGCCCGTCTACGTCAAGATCGAAAAGCCGAGCGCAGACTCCGCTGGTTGGTACTGCTGGGTCTCCGACGTGAAGGTGGACGAGAACTTCGAGTGCTGGAGCGCGAAGAAGGCCGACGGCACCTACGCGCCGCACTGGTACACGGCGATATACGAGGGTTCTGTCTTTTCGTCGAAGCTCCGCTCGCTCTCGACGGACGCGTTGCCGAACTGCCAGACGAATGCGACGAACGAGCTGACCTACGCACGTGCGAACGGCGCTGACTACACGCCATCGACCTACGCCGACGAAACGCTCATCACGCTCCTCGGCGTCCTTGTCACGGGGCGGCTCAACTTCCAGGAGTCAATTTGCGGCGCGTACACTTCGGCGTCCGCACGCTCCATCAAGTGCGGCTCGGCAGACGCAAAGGGGCCGTTCTACGGCGTCAACGACGGCTCCTATATTTCCAACAAGATGTTCGGCATGGAGAACAAGTTTGGGCATCTCTGGAACCGCGTCGTCGGCTGCACGCTCATCGACGGCGAGTGGTACGTCAAGCTCACGAAATCCACCATCGACGGCTCGTCTGTCGGCGACTTCGTGACGGCTGACGCGGCATCCGCCTACGCGGGCTACATCGCAACGGCGCTGACGTGCCCGTACGGCAACCCCGGCTACATCACGCAGCTCGGCAAGAATAACATTGCGGCGACTCTGCCGATCCGAACGGGCGGGACGACGACATCGTACTACTGCGACGGCGAATACTCGACGAGCGGAACGCGCGGCGTCCTTCTCGGCGGCGATCTGGCCTCCGGCTTGCTTGCCGGGCGCTTTGCCTGCAACGCGTCCCGCGCTCCGTCGTCCCCGCTCTGGGACTTTTCGGCCTCGCTTTCCTGCAAACCCTTTTGAGGGGTTGCAAGGGGAAACCTCCCCTTGCCGACAACTTGAACATCAACACTAAAACAACGAAAGGAGAAACCTACGATGTTCTCGAGAACTGAATCGGCCACAAGGCCGCGCGAAGTCGAGCCGCTGAAATACGGCAACGTTCGCGTCAACCGCAACGTCGAGGAAGTGGAGCGCGACGGCACTACCGTCTTCGTCTACGAATCGGCGGTTATGACAGAGGCGGCATATGCCGCGTATGCCGGAGCAAAGGAGGCGGAGGCGAAGCGCGAGGCCGCCGTCATCGACGACTATACGCTCGCGCTAATCGAAGAGGGGGTGCTGTAATGAGGCAGTTCGTCGAATCGCTGAGGCGGCTCTACAAGGCGGGCCGCGTACCTTTAGGCAAAATCAAGGAGTACGTCGCGAGCGGGAAGATAACAAGCGCGGAGTACGACTACATCGTGGGGTAGCGCCATGACACTCGAACAGCAAAAGCAAATTGAGCGCGAGTTCAAGGCGGGGTTGCCCATGATCGAGTGGCGCGCGGAGTAAACGAAAGGAGCTGACTACACCATGTGCATGAAGGGTACAAAAGAGGAATGCGTCCTTGTTGAGCGGATGACGAAGGTCGAGACGAAGCAGACTTTCATCATCGGCGGGATGATTGTGATGTTTCTCATGATCACGTTCATGACGCTCAAGATGCTGAACGCGCAGATATTCCTGCTGACAGGCAACGACGGCCTGCGCACGATCTCGGTCGAGACGCGATCGGATGTCAAGGCGATAACCGAGAGCCAGAAGGAGATGAAGCCATGACAACCGACGAAAAGAGGCAGCATGTCGCCGCTCTTGTGCACATTGCGAAGGCCGCGAAGCTCGAAGGCGCAGAAATCCTCGACAAGTACACGGTTGCCGAGCTTGCCGAAATCTACAACGGCATAGGCCCCGAGTTTCTTCCCGAGGAAACGCGCAACAAGGTCACGGCGTATCTCTCGATATTCGAGGCCGATGCGCTCATTCACGACGTGCGCTTCCACGAGGGCGACGGGACGCGCAAGGCGTTCAACTACGCCAATGCCGAGTTCCGCGAGAACTGCCGCAGGCTCGCGGAGTTCCACTACACATGGTACAACTGGAGACGCTACCGCGCCTACGCCGTGGCGACGATGTTGTACGAGGCCGTTTCGTCCGAGTTCGGATGGATCGCTTTTACCGAAGCATCAAACACAAACAAAAAGGAGAACACATGAAAAAACTAATACTACTCGCCGCGCTCGCGGCAATCGTCACAGGATGCCAGACGCGCATCACTGCGGAGAAGCATCCCGAAAACGTCACGGCGATCCAGAAGGTCGTCAAGGTCAACGGCGAGGACGCCATCATCACGACGAGCGCAATCGTCTCGTCCGGCGGCTGGTACGCCACGGCGCGCTCGCCCCTCTGGGCAACCGAGGCGCTGAGCGGCCTTTCGCTCGGAGTGCAGACCAACGGCACGGTCTACCTCAATCTCGACGAGTACAACCGCGACCTTTCGACCAACGCCGTGGTGATGGTGAACACGCTTTCCGAACTTGCGGCAGACATCGCGGGGAAAGTCACGGCGGCAATCTGCGCCTATTACGGCGGCGGCGCGGTGTCCGCGACCTCAAAGCTCGGGGAGATGACGATCAAGGACATCACGGGCCGCGTACAGGCCAAGCTCGCCAAGAAGGGCATCACTGACGCCAACTGCAAGGACTGCGACCCCGCCGCAATCGCAAGCGAAGTCTGCAAGGAGTGCTGCTCCGCCTGCGAGGACGGCGAGTGAGCGCATTGTTTCGCCCCGTCCGCGAGAGGGGCAAACTCATACAACCGGGCTTGCCCCTCTCGCGGGGGGCAGCCAAACGAAAGGCAAGAAATGGCATACGAACACAAACTGCAGGCGAAGCTCGACTACTTCGCCAAGATGAAGCACGACGCGGCGATGTGCCTCGTCGAGATGGGCGCGAAGCTCGAGAACGAGCACGTCGAGCCGGACTCGAAGGCGGGGATGATTTCCCTTGTCGCATACGTCAAGCGGCACAAGCCGACGGTCGAGGAGGAGATTACGGCGGACATGGCATGGAAGCGCTGGAACGAGGCGTGCATCCAGCACGGCAAGTATCTCGCGATTATGGAAGCGGAGAAGGCGCAGGCGGGTACTGCCGCCAAGTAGGGATTTCCGTCGCATAGTGCGGCGGGAGAACACAAAAGAAAGGAAACCAGAAATGGAAACTGAAACCAGGGAGACGAACAACAACTACTATCCCGAGGGCATGGGGCCGTGGGGATGGATGCGCCAGGGCGCACCCGCGACCGGCGTGATCGGCACGGTGCTGGGCGGCATTGCCACCCTCGGCCTCGTCGCCGGCGCGATGGGGCTCGTCGGGCGCAACCAGAACGGCGGCAACTGTGATTCGGGCGACAAGCCCGTGACTCGCTACGAGCTCGGTCTCGTGCAGGAGAACAACGCGCTGCGCGCGACCGTCGCGAAGCTCGAGTCTCAGATCTACACGGACGCAAAGTTCGAGGCCGTCAACACGACCGTCGGCGCGCTCAACATGGCGCAGCAGCGCATCAACGACAACGTGCAGGCAATGATCGGCCAGCTCGCGTCCCAGGCCCAGACGTTCGCCGGCTTGACGCAGGTGATCCTCTCGCCCTGCGCCATCGCCCCGGCCGAGGCCATCATGAAGGCGATTCCCGCGCCCGCGACGACGACCGCCGCGACGACGACCACGGCCAGCAACGGCTGATTGACGTCGGCTGATTGAGATCGTCGGGGGCAAACCCCGCTTCTCCGGAAATGGAGCTTGCCCCCGACGTCATCAACCAACCAACCAACGCAAAGGAGAGACTATGACACAGACGGCAATGGTGCGCGGCTTCGCAAAGTGGGCCGCAAAGAACATGGCAAAGGAGTTCGCGGCGGGAAGCCTGACACGGATCGGCTTCGACGCGTTCACGCGCATTGCGGACGCAAGTCCAGCGATGGCCGTCAAGATGGCGCTCGTCAAGTATCCCTCCCTCGCGCCCATTGTCTCGACGGTAACTGACTTTCAGACCTTCGATGTCGCATGGAAAGCGCTCGGGGAGTCCGTAGAGCAGAACGGCTTCCTGCCGCTCGACGTGCCCGAGTCGTTCGGGCGGATCCGGACGTTCAAGATCAATAAGGGTGACCTCGACGCGATGCGCGCCGAGATAGAGAACGCCTACAGGGAAGAGCTCGCGGCCGCGAGGGCGATCGAGCAGGCGGGCACCAGCACCACACAGGAGATCCTGAAATGACGACAACCACTCTCGAGACGCTGCGCCTCGCGCGGCTTGCGATGTATCAGCTTAGGCAGGACGTCGGGATCCCCGACACGGTGGAGGAAGCGGCAACCGACACGTCGGCCCCGTGGATTAAGTGCAAGGACTGTTTCGACGTCGCGTTCGCCGAGGTGCTGGACGCCCACAACTGGACGTGGAAGCGGAACGCGTCCAATGCCGACAACATCGACACCACCCCGGACAACTGGCCGGACGACGCGAAGAACGTGCTTGTCTACTGTCTCGCGGCGGAGCTCGCGGTGCCGGTGGCGGGCCGCGTCGAGGACATGAAGAACTGCCGCGCGATATACGGCCAGAAGCTGCACGACGCGCGGGTGCACGACCTCGACCTCGAGCTCGCGGCGGTCGAGGACCAGGACACGAAGGAAGTGCTCTCGCTCGTCTACCCGACGATCACGACGGGAGGACAGGCGCTTCCGATGGACCTGATCGCGGCGACGCGGCGCATCGACGCCAACAAGGAGCGCGCCCGCGACGAGATACTCGCCGCGCACAACTGGTCGTTCGCCCGCATGGAATGGCCCGTCCAGTCGTGCGGATGCGACCCGTACGCCGACGGCTTGTACCAATTCACAACGCCCGTGCCGCCAAGGTGCGCGCGCATGCTCGAGTGCTACGGCCACGGCGGACAGCGCGGCGACTGGAAGCTCGTCGGCCAGACGATACGCAGCGTGGAGCCGATCGAGAGTATAATTTATTTGAGAAAAATTGACGACACCGCCAAATGGCCGCCGCTCGTCCGGTCGGCCTACGTGTCGCTGATCGCGGCAGACGTCGCGGCCATGGTGGCGGGGTCTTCGGCCGAGGCCGACCGGCTTCGCAAGATAAGCGAGCGCAACCTCGACAGCGCCAAGCTCGCCGACAGCCGCTCGACGGGATCCCGGCGCGAGGTTCGAGGCGGGAACTTCTACGCGGACGCGATGCGCGGAGGACCGCGCCCGCGCTCGCCGTTCGACAGGAGGTAGCACAAGATGGCGCTCCTGAAAAAGACCCAGCGCTCGTTCGCAGGCGGGCAGCTCGACAAGGACCTGATGGGGAGGCAGGACCTCGCCAAGTACTCCCAGGGGTGCCGGGTCCTCGAGAACTTCAAGGTCCGCAAGCAGGGCAACGTCATCAAGCGCTCCGGCACGGATCTCGTGTGCGACTTCACGAACATACTCCGGTTTACGGCCGTCCAGACGGCGAAGCTAATCCCGCTTGTGCAGGATCGCGACGACGGACGCTACATCCTCATGACGGGCGGACACGCCTATCTGGTGTCGGACAAAGGCGTAAAGACACACTACGGGACGTGGACGAGAGAGCCAGTCTACTTGTTGGCGTACAGCATCCCCATTCCGTTCGCAGACGAAGACCTCCAGATGCTCGACTGGTGCCAGTCTGGCGACACCGTCTTCTTCGCCCACCGCAACTACCCGCCGGGCAAGATCGTTTACTCGCGCGCAATCGAGACCGTTGAAGGCGAAGAGCTGGACAACAGCACCCTGGCATACGAGAAGATCGAGTTCGGCCCCGCCTCGGACTACCGACCGGAGATGGAGCCCCCGGAAACCTCCGGCTTCCCCGAGGGGGAGTCGACCAAGTACGAGGAATACTGCGTCACAGCCGTCAAGGACGAGGTGGAGAGCCTGCCGTCGGAGCCGGTCGCCGTGCTGCACTCGCTGCCATGGTCCACGGAATCAAGCGTGGTCATCAGGATCAAGGACGACGCCGAGTCCGCCAAATGGGACCATTTTAACATTTACAAGAAGGCCGGCGCGACCTTCGGGCTGATCGGCGCCACTTCCGCGCTCGCCGGCGACATCACGCAGCCGGGAATCGAATTCGACGGCGACACGAAATACCCCAACAACAACGACATCACATTCTCGCTGGACGCATTCCTCCGCAGCAGGGACGACAACTCCCTGTCCGCAGTGGTCAAGGTGAGTGGCAGCCAGGGCGCCGTCTACACCCCCGGCCGGTCGTACGAGAACACGAAGACCATCAACGTGCCGCCTACGGAAGAAGACGGGCAGACGACATACCGGACCATCGACTTCGACAGCATTCTGGTCCGGCAGGGGCTCGCGGTGTGCACCATCGAAAAAGACGAGAGCGGCAGCGTCGTGAAGTGGAAAGCGGTGTCGGCGACCTTCTACGCGTCGCTCGCCCAGAAGCTCGTCCTGAAGCTGTTCGACGAAAACGACTCCGAGATCTGCAACGCCGAGGTCGACCTCGGCGCACGGCAGACAAAGGCGACAAGCGAAGGCAGTGCCGACAAGACATACAACTTCAACGGTTCGCAGCTCCCAAAAGTGTCGTCGTCGGTTTCGGCCGAAGACTGCGCGCGGCTGATGGCGGAGGAGATAGAGAGGAAAGACCCCAACGTCAGGAGGGCCAAGAACGCCGTATTCAAGCTGCCGTCGGTGTTCGGGAAGAAGTTGTCCAAGATAACGATAGCCGGCTTCAGGCCGTACACGAACCAAGAAGGCGAGGAGGAATGGGCCGCCGCCAAAGTGCTCCTCTCCGGCATGGAGTTCGCGTCCTTCGGCAACAACCGGCTGTCGTTCGTCGACGACTACATAACCCCGGACACGTCCGTGACCCCGCCGAAGTCGGAGGAGCACTTCAACGAAACCGGCAAGTACCCCGCGTGCGTCGCGATCTACCAGCAGCGGCTCGTCTACGCATCCTCCGACGACGACCCCTTCACGTTCTGGATGAGCCGCACGGGAGACCTCTACAACTTCGACTCGCACGACTACGTCCGCGCCGACGACGCCATAAAGGCATCGACCGCCGCGCTGGAGGCGCCGTGGATCAACCGCATGCTCGTGCACCGCGACCTGATGCTGTTCTCGGACGGCGGCGAATGGCAGGTGGCGCCTTCGGCCGGCAACGCCGTCGCGCCCTCCACCATCGCCGCGAAGCTGCAGAGCGCAATCGGCTGCGCGCCGTGGCTCAAGCCCATACCGCTGGACGCGGACATCGTCTTCTGCGACGCATCCGGGGAGGCGCTGCTGGCGACGCGGTACAACTTCGCCTCCGACGGCTACGAAAGCTCCAACCTCTCCGTCCTGTCGCAGAGGATGTTCCGCAACAACCGGATAATGGCGATGGCCTTCGTGCAGTTTCCGGAGCCGACGATAGAGTGCGTGCTTCAGGACGGGACCGTCGCGAGCCTGGTATACATGAAGGAGCACGACGTGTGCGCGTGGAGCCTGCAGCGGCTCGGCGGCGGATGGACGGCCTTCGACGTCGCGGCCAACAAGTCCGTCGTCGGCGGATCGTCGCACTGCGCGTTCATCGCCCGCCGCGAAGCCGGGGCGAAATGGGCCATTCTGTCCCTCCGCGACATCGACCCGAACGACGAAACGCTCGCCGGGAATTTGCGGATGGACGCGATGAGGACGGTGACGGTCGCCCACGGAGCCACGCCTCCTGCGGCCGGCCAGGGCGAGACGGTCGTGAAGGTCGGCGCGGCAGACGGCGGCGACACCTATGCCGTCGGCTGCACGTTCAAGTCCGTCCTCAAGACGACCTCGCCCGAGTTCTCCGACAAGGAAACCGCGCAGATGGAGATAAAGAACGCCACCGAGTCGGAAGTGCGCGTCATCGACGGCAGCGACTTCACCGTCCGCCAGCCGGAAGTGCCGCCCCAGAAGGCGACGCGCATGAAGGTTCCGTCGCCGGTCGACGAAACGAAGGCAAACTTCACCGTCGAGCTGGGCGACGCGGACCGCCGCATGCCGCTGGTGGGCACGAACGCGACAAACGGATCCATCGTGCTCGAGCACGACGGCTACCTGCCGCTCGCGGTGCTCTCGGTCTCGACGAGCTACCGCGTCGAATTCGCCAACAACCCCGGCGCAGACAGGAACGGAGGCGAGCTGTGAACGCCGCGAAGCGCGATACGCTGTACGGGCCAATCGCGGCGCGAGGCGCAAGAATGGAGATCGCCCCGTGCACCGCCGCCGACGCCGCGCGACTGAACGCCGACCTCCGCGACGGCGACCGCATGGAGCACGAGCACTTTGCTGCCGAGGAGTGCGAGGCCGACAGCTCGATCGAGCGGAGGTTCCGCGTGATCGTGGGCGGCGAGGAATGTGCCCACGGCGGGGTGCAGCTGCCCCCGTGGGAGCCGCCGACGAGCCGAGCCAGGGTGCTGTACCTGCTGTCCACGCGCGCGGCGGACCGCCACCGCGTAGACTACGCCAGGGCGACAAGGGCCGCGCTCGCCCGCATAGCCGCGTCGCTGCCAAAGTGGGTGGAGACGATCCACTGCCTTCCGATGGCGAAGTACGCCAAGTCGGTCAGGTGGCTCGAATGGTCCGGCTGGCGGCGCACTGGGGAGTTCTCCGTGCGCGGCGAAAAGGTTTTCGTGATGGAAACGTCAAGAAAGGAAGCGGAACGATGGAACATTCAATGATGACGCTGGGCTCCTGCCTGCTGTTTGCCTGCGAACCAGTGACACTGACCGTGCTTGGAGGGGCCGGCCTTGCGCTGTCTGCGATCGGGTCGGCATTCGGGCTCGTGGGCGGCATAAGGGCGAACAACGCGTCGAAGCAGGCGGCGTCGATGCAGCGCGACGCCACGCTCGCCGCCGCGAACGCCCAGCGCATGGCCGCATCGGCGCAGTCGCAGCAGCTCAAGGACCAGGCCGAGCTTGCGGGCATGCAGGCGACGATCGAACAGCGCAAGGCGGGCGTCGCCCAGGAAGCCGGCGAAATCGAGCAGCAGCGCAGGATGCGCCTGTACGCCGCCGACATCGGCAACATGTATGCGATGTACGCGGGCAACGGCCTCCTCGTGGACGGCGGCGCGGACAATCTCGGCAACCTCCTGCGCACGACCGCGCTCGAAGCCGGGGAGGACATAGGCGTATCCAAGGCCAACACCGCCAATGCGGTATGGGAGCACGACATGAACAAGGCCGCCGCGCTCGTCACGCAGAAGTCGTATCTCGCCCAGTCCGGCAACGCGCTCGCCACCGGCGACGCGAACGCGCAGTCCACCCTGATGTCGGGCTGGGCGAACGCAGTGGCCACACGCCAGGCGGGAATGACCGCCTTGTACAGCGGCCTCTCGACCGGGCTCTCCGGACTCGGCGGCACCGTCATGAACGGCGTCAAGCTATTCGCCTAACACCAAACGGGAAAACACCTATGGGCGCACTGAACATAAGAATTGCATCTGAGGGAGTCAACAGGCTCGGATCGCCGAGAATGCCGATCGTCGACACCGGCGCGGCAGACGCCATGAGCGCGCATGCCCGCGCCGCCGCATCTGCTGCAGAGGCCGTGGGGCGCGCCGGTCGCGCAAGGATCGAGGGAATGTCGCGGCGCGGCCAGATCGTCGCCCGGACGCTCGGCGACCTCGGCAGGATGGCCGTGGAGCTCGCGAACCGCGAGAACGAGCGCATCGCCACGAACGCGGTGCTCCAGAGCGAGAACGACCGCAACCTCTACATGATCGGCGACGGGACGCCGGAGAATCCCGGGCAGCTGAACATCCGACAGGGAAAGGATGGCGAGTGGCATGCCGAGGAGTGGCTGAACGACATTAAGCGTGCCGCGGAGGCGCGGCGGGAAAAGTTCACGAAAGACCTGAACAGCCCGCAGAGGCGCATGTACGACGAGATGGTGGCGAAGCGCGACGTCGCGTGGAACGCCCGGATCTTCGCGCATGCGGCAAAGACGACGCTCGACGCCGAGATCGCGACAGCCACCGCGGCGCTTGCACAGGCAAAGGAGAAGGCCATAGGCGACTTCGACGTGGGGGCGGCGCGGGAAAGCTCGATACAGGAGATGTACGACGCCAAGGAGCGGGAGATGAACGTCCGCCAGGTGCCGGAGAGCCTTCGCGCGGCGGAGATGAAGTCGCTTACCGAGGACTTCCTCGTCAACTTCGCGAAGACGAAGTTCACCGCGTGGGAGAACGAGACGTTCGACAGCGCCGATCCGGAGGCCGTGGCCGACGCGTGGGATAAGAAATCCGAGGAGCTCGACGCAATAGGCGGCGAGGTTATTGACAGCAAAGCCGTAAGGAGGCACCTCGGCTCGGACAAGCTCGACGACGCCCGTCGCGAGCTGTTGGCAAAAGAGTTCAACGCGCATAAAACAGCAGCAATCAGCCGCGCATACTCGCTCCGAAGAAAGATATGGGACGACGCACATCGAGAATCCGTCCAACAGGAACTCGAAATCCAGAAAGCGCGCCCACCGGAAGATCCGAAGGAGCGCGAAGCGTACTTCGCCCAGATGGCCGTGGACTACGGCAAGCTCGCGGAGAACACGGCGCTCGAGCCGTCTGTCCGCCTTCAGTATCTAAAGATGGCACAGACGCTCTCAGAGCATTCCGCTTCCGAAAAGGGCGCAGCCAAGCGAGCAGACGCCGCCATGCAGAAGGCCGCGATCGACGCGAACGAGGACGGACTTGCGGCTGCGTTTTGCCAGCTTAGGATGCTGGAAGCCGACGGCACGATATCGCAAGATGAGGCAAGTGTAGCGCAGGCTGCCATCTGGCGGAAGTTCCGCACATGCACACTCGAGCAAACCGTGTCGCCGAGCTTTATGCAGTCGTTCCAGAACCGCATGGAGACGCGCCTTAGCGAACAGGAGGCGAGCGCGATGCGCAAGTTTTACCGCGCGTTCGGCTATGCGCCGGAGCTGCAGTCGGACGGCGACGCCGGCGCGACCGTGCGAAACGCCGCGAAGAAAGACTCGACGGAGTACTATGCTCCTCTTGAGGAAAACGGCGAGCGCGTCGAGTCGCGCAAGACGCGCGTCAGGGCCACAGAGCTGCTCGAGTATGGCGACACACTTCTCCGGACACTTCGCGAGCTTGGCCCGGAAGTCAGCCGCGAAGGAGTTGTGGAGAAGGAGATCTCTCGCCTGAAGTCTGAATGGATCAAGGGCGAGCTAAAGAAAAACATCCAGGCCACGGTGGATGCCGCGCAGAAGTCGGCGATACTTTTCAAGGGTCGCCAGGATGCGGATCAGCGCGGCGACGACGAGAAATAACTTTTCAAAAGGAGACCACAAAATGTCAAGAGCGCTTCCAGGCAGCACCCGCGAGTTTTTGGGAATTGGAGACAACGTGGGGCGCGATAATTTCGCCGAGACGGATCCGTCGTTCGGTCGGCGCGAGGACGCCGCGCCGTTCCCGATGCCCGGCAATCCGCAGAATGTAGATCTCGACTCGTTCGACGACAAGACGCGGAAAGAGCGCGCGTCTGTGTTTCGCGCTGCTGCGCAGGAGCTCTTCAGGACGGACGTCACGAAGCTCGACGACGCCGGCGCGTGGGGGCTCTACCACGCTGTCACGGAATCGATGTTCGGACTCGCCGACGAGGATGGCTCGGTTGCGTTCGGCAAGCGCGCGGCAAAAGACCCGCGCCAGAACATCGACATGCTGCGCCGGTTTGTCAAGGGCGAATACACGCTCATCGAGGATCCCGAGTACACCAAGTGGCGCGAGATGAACGACGAGGAGAAGTTCAAATACGCGCTCGAGAGCGAGACGATCGGCGAGAAGGTAAAGAGCAACTTGAAGGGCGAGCGGGGCGCGTCGTTCTGGGAGATGGCGGCGATGAGCGGAATGAGCTCCGCGCCCGGGATGCAGCTTCCAGCGGAAGAGCGCAGTGACATCGTGCGGCGCTCAAACTACGAGACACTTACCGACGAGGAGAAGGAGAAGTACCGCGCCGACGTTGTCGCCGACTACGACGAAAAGCTTTCACGTCGTCAGACGCTCGCGACGTTCCTGCAGTTCTCGCAGGGACTGAGCGACCGTGCAAGCTGGATGCTTGCCAAGTCGTTCAATGACGGTGTGCCTGACTCGAACATCGAGACGCTTCCGGAAGACGAGCGCGACCGCGTCTATTCCGCGTTCTCGCTCATGCGCGGCGACCAGAAGAGCGGCACGCTTCTTTTCGTGCCGACCGACTTCACAGACAACACGAAGATAAATCGCGTCCAGCTCGGCTTGTACGGCCTGCAGCAAAGCGTGCTCGGGCTTTTCACGGATACCTGGGGCATGGCAAAGGATGCCGCCTTGGCGGCGTATGCAAAGACCGCGCTTTCAGAATCGGAGCGCAAGGACTTTTTCGACTGGTGGAACGCGCAGGCCCGCATGGAACAGGCGATGAAGCAGAACCTTCCGGAAGCGGAAAGCTTCTTCGGCGAGGCGTTCCAGGGCGTCGCGGAAAACCTGCACTGGTTTATCCCCTATTCGATGATCGGCAAGGGCGGAAAGATGGTAAATGCCGCGCGAGGGATCAAGAAGGAGCAGGGAATACTTAAGGGGCTCATGACTACGCTTCGGCCAATGAAGCTCGGCGGCGCGCTGAAGGAGGAAAAGGCCGCTCTCGAGGCCGGCAAGGCGGCGATGGAGGCGGGAGCAGCCGCGACAAAGGCGGCGTGGACGCTCGACGTTAACGGCGTAAAGAAGCTTGGCGGCATGGGAAGCGCCATTCTTGCGCGCCAGATGGCCGCCGTAGAGCGCTACACGCAGATGCTTAACGGCATCAACAAAGACCTTGAGGCCGCGAAGTGGTGGAAAGACGCTGCTGGCACCGGCATGTGGGCAATGGGCGAGGCGCAGGCGTTCAGCGCGTTCGCCTCGGAATACATTTCCAATGCGGACGCGGCGGGCATCAGCCGCGAGGAATCCGTCTTGACTGCGGCCGCGATCGGACTCATCAACGCAAAGATCGAGAAGCTTTACGTCCCGGGGCTCGAGGCGTCGCTATCGCCCGCGCAAATCAAGTCGCTCACGTTTGCGGCGATGGCGCAGGCGGTCCGCTCCGATGGCGCGGCTGGCTTCCGCAAGTGGCTTGCAAACCGCGTCGCCTACGGTGTGAGGGAGGGCGTAAAGGTCGCCGCCACCGAGGGACTCGTTGAAGAGCCGCTGCAGCAGATGGCGATCGAGCACGGCAAGGCGTTCGACAAGCTGTGCCAGGAGCTAAAGGAGAACGGCGACGCCACGGCTGCGAACGAGGCGAAGGCGCTATGGGACAGTATTGTCGCGACGCTTCCACAGGACTACGCGACTTTCATCGATACCGCGGCCGACATGCTGCCGTCGTCCATTGGCTTCGGCGTAACGACGATTGGCAACATGACGCGGCGCCAACACATCCAGAACGTGATGGTGCGCCACGCGAACCGTCGCGCCGGATCGACTTCGACTATGGGAACGGCGCAGTCGATGGAAGAGCTAATGGGCGCGACGGACTACGACGCGGGCGTCGTCGATATGATCCAGCGGGCTGTGGGCGTCCGGAATGCGATGGAGCAGCACTGGCAAGGCGAGGGCGGCGAAGGGCAGAATAACCCACACCGCTTCGAGGAGGCGATTACCGCTGCGCGTCAGGCGTTCCGCAACTCGCAGGGCGGCGACGTCGTGCGCGAGGTCGCGCAGGCTGCCGGCGTGGATGTCAAGACGGCCGAGGTGCTCACGCAGTACTTGCAGGTCGAGACAGAAGCGGCAGCGTTCTCGCCGACCGTGCGTGCCTGGACAGCGCTCAATGTGTCGCTTGCCGACATCGACGAGCAGACGATCAAGACCATCCTTCCCGGCTACGTCGAAGGCAGCTTCGCGGCGGATCCTGAAGCGGGCGTCTATTCCGGAAAGGTAAAGCTTGCCGACGGCTCGGAGCGCACGATCGCCTACAAGGTGGGCGACATCTCCGAGGAGTTGATGAAGCAGGCCGAGGTTAACTCAAAGGTTAACAGCGCTTTCGGCAGGTCGTGGGACGCGAGGATCGAGGAGAACAACTCGCGGGGAATTGTTGACGGCGCGATCGCGGCGGATATGACGCGCAAGTGGGCGGATATGTCCGACCAGGAGCGCTATATGGCGGCCGTCAGGGCGCAGGCGAGCGTAAACGGATTCTCGAGCGGCACGAGCGGAGTGTTCGAGCTGACCGACGCCAAGGGCGAAAAGGTGCGCGTAAACGCCGACGACATCATATACCTTGCAAGCGGACGCATCGCCGACATCGGATATGGGGCGGCGGCGGCGCAGGGTACAGTGCGCCACGAAACATTCCACTCGCTATGGCGCTTCGCGAGGGCGTCGCTTGACGACGCCGACATCCAGGCGCTTGCAAAGACGCTGGGCGTCGACGTGACGAAGGACGGATGGGAAGTAGAGCTTGACGAGAAGATGGCGCACCAGATGGAACGGTACGCGAGCGGGCACTATGTGTCGCACGCCGTCTCGTCGCGCTTTGACAAGATGCTCGATGGATGGGCTGGGAAGCTCGTCAATTTCTTCGGCAAGATCGGCCAGCGCGACGAGGTGCTGGATCCAAACACCGGCAAGCCATACCAACTCAAGAACCTCTACGACCGTGTGCTTCGCGGCGAACTTGGAAGCGGCGCCCTGGGTGTCGAGCTTGCAAAGATTCCGGAGCAGCCGGCAGGCGAGGCCGCCGCCACCAAGTCGGCGATGCCGGTTGAAGTCACCGACGCGGAACGCGCCGCAGCTGAAGAGGAAATGCGGCAGGGTGCGGGAACGGAAAAAGGTGAAACGGTAACGCAAACGGCGAAAACGGTAACGCAAACGGCGAAAACTGAAACGCAAACGGCCAAAACTGAAACGCAAACGGCCAAAACTGAAACGCCCGCCGCCACTCCTGTGACTTCCGTCCCCGTTGCCACCTCGGAGAATCCGGCCGACGCATCCACGCCTAACCAGCGGTACTACCGTGTGGGGCTGCCGAACAGCAACGTGAAGCTTGTCGGACGACTCGAGGTGCGCGACGTGGAGACGGGCGTCATCACTTCCACGGACGCGGACTACCACGACAGGGGCAACCAGAACCGAGACGACAAGAGCGAGGAGAGCCGCGCGCTCGTCGAGAAGATCGGCGCTAATCCCGACCCGTTGCAGCTGGGGACGGTGCAGCCAATCGCGTCGAACGGCATCATCTGGATACTTCCGAACGGCGACGACATCATCGGAAACCACCGCGCAAACGGCGTAAGGCGTGCTTACGAGAAAGGCACGGCGGGTGATCTCGAGAAGTTCGTGCGCGAGGACGCCGCGAAGCGCGGCATCGAGATTGGCGAGAACGTCAAGAAGCCGCTTCTCGTGTTTGTGTTGGAGCGCGTCGAGTCGCCCGACGGCAAGGCCGACGTCCACGAGGTAGTGCGCCTCGCGAACGAATCGCAGAACCGTGGCTTCAACGTCCGCGAGCAGGCGGCCAACGACGCAAAGATCCTCGTCGACAACAACCTGCTGCCGCGCATGGCCTTCCGTGCCGACGGGCGTATCGATGAGACGAAAAGCGGCGATGCGATCGGGAAGTTCCGTCAGGAGACCGGCGCACAGGGCATGATCGCCGAGGACGGCTCGCTTACCGAGGAAGGGCAGACGCGCATCCAGAATGCCGCGCTTGCGGCACTTCTCGGCCGCGGCGAAAACGCCGCGCTGCTGCAGAAGATAATGGCGAACGCCGGACGGCTCGACATCCAGAACGAGCTGCGGGCGCTGATGAAAATGACGCCGGAGCTCATGTCGCTCGCGGAAGCGAAACCTGCCTACGACTTGAGGGCGCCGCTTGCAGAGGCCTTGCAGCTTTTTACCGAATGGCGCGACAAGGACGAGACTGCCCGTGTTGAGAAGGGCAAGACGCGCCACGACTGGCGCGAGACGGCGAAGGACGGCCACCGTGTGCGCGGCATTTCGTGGGAGCAGTTTATGTCCCAGGGCGACATGTTCCGGACACCGTCGGACGAGGCGAAGATCCTCGGAGATCTATTTGCACGCGCAGAGGCGGAGCGCAGCTTCGACCGCGAGGACGTGGAGAGCGCCGTCGGGAAGAAGCGAGCGATCGATCTCATATCGAACTACCTGACGGACTACATCGAGAACGCCAGGGCTGTCAATACCGAGACGGAGGACATCTTCGGCGGTGCACCGACGAGTCGCGCCGAGGTCATGGCCGCGCAGCGCGTCAATCCGGCCGGTGGTGTGAGGTTCAGCGTGGATCCCGCGAAGGTGAGGCCGGCGACGAAGGAAGAATACGACGCGGCGCTGTCGACCTGGGGCGACATGAAAATCGATGCCGGGAACGTCGCAAGCGCAGGATGGATATTCCCTGATGGGCGAGTGCTGAAGCCGAAGATGCAGAGAACGGCTTTCGGCATGACGCCGCACCACGACTCGCTGTTTGCATTCCTCGAGAGACCCGAGCGCTCGAACGACGTCGAGAAGTTCGAGTATGGATACGCCGACTCGCTCGCCGGCGGAGCAGTGCGCCTCAATCTCGGCAACGGTGGCATCGAGGTGATGCGCCTGCCGACGGCAGAGCAGCTTGACACGCTCTACGATGCGCTCGATGCCGGATACGGGCTGATGGAGGACGAGGGCGAAGACGTGCTGCGCGTCGACGTCGATCGCGAGAACGGCGCCGTCGCGTTCACGGCGCAGTACCGGCGCGGCACTTCCGCGCGGCGGATCATGGACGACCTGCGCGAATGGTTCGAGAGTGCGAAGGTTCCCGACGCGGCGGCAAACGCCCGCTTCTCGATCGCGCGCCCTGCGACCAAGGAGGAAATCGACCGCATCGTCGAACACTTCGGCACGACGAGAAACATCAACGAAGCCGGGTACATTCTGCCAGACGGAAGGATGCTGGATCTGTCTGACCGGAAGAACGGCGCGCCCGGAGGCAAAAGGTTGCTTGACCACCGCGATGTGTGGGACGTCCTGGATGACAGAGAGAACGGCGGCGACGCGATGGCTGACTTTGTGTCGGGTGGAGCGATCCGCCTGCAACCGGAAGCATATGGCGTCATGTTCGGTGCGAAACCGACGGAAGCGCAGGAAGCGGCGCTCGTCAACTACTTCGCACGGTTCAATGGAGAAATGAACGTTGACATCATGGCGCCTAACGGTGACTTTGTGTCAAGTGCGTCTTATGCGGAAGGAACACGCCCGCAGCGCATCTTGAACGAAGTCAAGCGGTACTACGACGAAGGGACGGAGCTTTCCGGTACCGGCGAACAGGCAGACGGATCCTTCCGCTTCTCGATCGCGCAGACGAGGACGCCAGAGTTCAAGCAATGGTTCGGTGACTGGGAGAAGGATCCCGCAAACGCGTCGAAGGTCGTTGACGAGGAAGGCAAGCCGCTTGTCGTGTATCGTCGCGACAACGACAGCTTCATGGTCTTTGATTTTGCCAAGACACAGCAAAACGACGCAGGATGGTTAGGCAAAGGCTTCTACTTTTACGGAGACAAAGGCGAAGCAGAGCGATCATGGGGTTATGGAAGGAATCTTCGCGGCTTCTACCTTAATGCCAGAAATCCGTATTTCATATCTGCCGAAGAATATAATACGATAGTCGAAGCAGACGATCCCAAGACTTCCGCAGAGTTTACGCAACGCCTTAAGGACGATGGATACGACAGCGTATATTGGAACGGGGACGGCCGAAAGGAATGGATGGTACTGGAGCCGACGCAGATCAAGTCGGCGACAGACAACATCGGGGCGTTCGATTCGGCCAACTCGGACATCCGCTTCTCGATTGGCCACGCACCGACTGTCGTCAATCCAGACGTTCAGGTGGAAGTGGAATCCGACAAACAGCGATACTCCGTGTTCGCGGGGGAGAAGACTGCCACGCCGCGTCTGTTAAAATCTCTTGCAGAGGCAAAAGCCATGCTTGGCGATGGCGAATACACGGATGCCGTTCGCCGCGAGATATTTAATAAGACCGGCTGGTGGAAGGGAATCGACGGCAAGTGGCGCGTCGAACTCCCACACCTTAAGGCAAAGTATTTCGACTCGGACGCGGCCATAGAGTTTGAAGACGCGGACGTTCTTATGGACAAGTATGGATGGGACGAATATTCCGCATACTGGCTGGGCGATCTCGTCACTTTCCCGAAAGGACTGAAGGCCGACACCTACGAGCTGGGCATGACGCTCGTATTTTTCGACACGAAAAAGCAACTGAAGTCGGTGACCGGCGGCGAGGATGCCCGCGCTGCGACGTTAGTCAGGGTGGCAAGCGACATCTTCGGAATGCGCGTCGAATGCGAAATACACGTCGTTGACCCAATGGCGGAAGATCGCGAGCATAAAGGAAAGCAGAAGCTCGCGCAGTCTACCATAGACTCCCTTACCCACGAGCTGCAGCACGTGATCCAGCTCCGCGAGGGCTTCGCGTTCGGCGGTAATACCACGGATGCCGGCGGAGATATGGCCTACGGCGTCGCCGCTGGAGAAGTTGAGGCAAGAAATGCCAAAAGGCGCAGCACAGAAGAGAGGCGTACGCTTCCTCCCTGGAGGACGGAAGATGTGCCGGCAAAATATCAGAGCGTCGGCTACTCGGGCTGGGAATGGACCAAAGACAACGGATGGCAGCCAATGGAACAGAGCGTCGCTCTCTCTCCGGCTTCGATGCGTTCCGCCGCCGAAACTGTGCCTCATGGCCGCAACAAGGTCGCTGGCGTCGTCTATCCGGACGTGGGCGGCGAAATCGAGAACATCCGCTTCTCGATCGGCGCAAAGCGTCGCGAAGAATACGGTCGTATTCTCGCAAAGTATAGACCTGATCTTCGGGCAGACGCCATTCTGGAAGAGTTGGATAAATACGACAACCCGAAAAAGGAAAAGATCACCCTTCACTGGCTTGTGCGCGGCACGATCTGGCTGCCATATGACGAATACAAAATCGACGAGGCGCTGGCCGTTGCGGAAAAAGCAAAAGTGGATCCGTTCAAGTATCCGTCACCTCTCGAACTTATTGATGAACACAAGGACATCAGACCAACAGAAAAGCGTATAGACCCCGACACTGTGCCGGAACTGTCGGACAAGCGCGACGAGAGCGAGGGCGTCACCACCTATCTTGTGCAGGACGACAGGGCCGGGCAGGCCGCCATGCGCCGCATCATCGATACGCACTGGGGCGAGGACGCAAACCCGTGGTGTCTGCTGGCGAGACAGCATCGAGACGAGCAAATAACACCAGAGTTTTGGGACTACATGCTCAAGGAACATGGTGGAAACCAGCTTGAAGCTAAAAACAATTTTGCAGCAAGTCCTAAATCTTGGAGAGCACAATACGAGCGTGAGACAGGAAAAAAGGCGACATTCATTCCCGATCAATTAGAAAATGCCTGGGAATTTTGGAAAAACACTTACAACGCCCTACCGAAGCGTGTTGCGTTCAAGAACGGCAAGCTGCTCGCTTTTATGGCCACCGATGGCTTGAATGAAGAAACTGCATTCGATGATGCTGCCTATGGCGGTGGGAGCAAGCTCGCCAAGATGTATCCCGAGGAATACGAGGAGTATGACAAGTGGACGGAAACTGAGGAAGGGCGGGAAGAAGGAGCAAACTTCTACGAGTGGCTTAATCACAACTATCCGGAACTTTCGACAAATGAAGGGCTTCGTGAGAACACGCCCGAGGAATGGTGGGATCGCCAGGACGAGTCGCATACCGGGCCGAACGCGCTGCGCGAAATCGCCAATCCTGGCGTCCGCTACTCCGTCTCGAGCGATCTTGTGGACGCGATGCGCCGCAGGGTGCCGGCGGATAACGAGCGGCGGAACTCCATGGGTCAGGATGCTCGCTTCGGCGTAGAGCCCCCGGGCTTCAAGTACCCCAATCCGCTCAATGCGCTTTCCGACGACGAGCTGATCGCGGCGGCGGTCGCGGCGAGGATGGCGCTTGGCAAGTCTGACAAGATCTCAGATCGCGCCATCAAGATAAATACCGTGCAGCAGTTGATGCGCCGCTTGCATCCGGACTGGACAGACACGGACATCGGGCGCGAATCCAACCGCATCGTCAGCGACGCCAGGAAGCTCGGCAAGAAGATCCGCGAAGACCTCGACAGGGGTGTGAGCGAATCCCTTATCCTCGAGCATCTGCCGGACGCGGCGCGCGAGCAGTTCGGGCGCGAGATGCGTGAGGAAGCGCGCAAGGGCCAGCGGCTCGGCGTCTTCGCTCAGCGCGTCAAGGGCGAGATTGAGGAACGCCAAGCACGGATGATCGATGACGCCGTGCGCGTCCAGACCGGGCTCGACGTCGCGAACATCGAGAACGCCTACGGCATCAACCTCTCCGAGACGATCATGCACCTGGCGGAGAACCCGCTCGCGGAGAAGCCGCCGCAGACAATGAACGGATCCGCCGGCGAGGAATCCGCCACGGGTGCAGAAAACGCGGAAGGGGAAACGGCTGAAGGTGCTGCCGAGATCGATGCAAAGGTCAAGGCCGCTGTCAATGACATCCTTGCTGCGTCACGCACTGCGGCTGAGGCAGACGAGCGCAACCGCAAGGACCGTCGTGCTGCAGCTGGACGCGCTGAAGAGCGCAAAGCAGAAGCCGGCGAAAGCGGTGACGAAGGATCCGACGCGGGCGATGCGCTTGGTGAGGGCGACTTCCTCGTGAACGCCGTGAAGAAAGAGGGCGTCGATCTCGAAAACCCGCGCCATCTTGCGAGGTTTGTGGCAGAGCTCGCCCGTCGTCAATGGATTAAGGAGCATAAGCTCGGGCAGAACGCTGAGGTGTGGCGCGATCTTGTGGCTGTCCAGTTCTTGCGTAAGACGGCGCAAAGCGTCTACACGAAGCTTTGCCGCGACCTGACTTATTCCAGGGGACGCGAGACGGCCATGCAGCACATCGCAAGGTTCGACGCCGCGCCCACGGTTGCGGGCCTTATGTCCGAGATGGAGTTTGTCGGCGCGCTCATCAATGCACGGCGCATTCGTGACACGCAGCAGCAGAAATGCGAGCAGCTCGATCTATTCCTCCGCGAGAGGTTTGGCGCGCAGGGTCGCTTCAAGCCAGACAAGGAAGAGGGCAAGCGTAAGGTGTCGGCCGAGGCGGAGCTTCGCGCACGGTACATGCGCCACGCCATGTGGCTCACTCCGGACGCTGCGGCAGAAGAGGCGCGTCAGCTGCAGGAAACGCTAAACGCGCTTTCGGTGGACTTCAAGGATGCTGGGCGCGACGTCGACCAGAGCCGGGAGTTTGTCGAGACGATCCGGAAGCTGAATGTGCTGCGCGAGTTTGGGGCACTGCGCTACAAGCCGATCGGCGACATCGATGCGGCGGCGCAGTGGTGGGAGGACTTCGAGCGCGGCTCGTCCGACGACATCGTGCGCGAAATGTCTGACCGCGACATCCGCACAAAGAAGGCCGCTCATCTGCTGGCCGTGGCGTTCGCCGATCCGAAGCGCACGGCCATCCGCGAGGGCGGCAAGACCGACGCCTTGAACCGCTTCATCACCGGCCACATGGGCTTTGTCTCGCTCTTGCAGGACTGCATGCGCCACGCCTCCGACGCGGACGCCGCAGCCGTGAAGGACATCATCGACTACATTTCCCGCGAGATACAGAAGTCGGGCGACAGGTCCGAGGCCGAGAAGCGCCGCCACAACGACGCCTTCCACTCCGCCGTAGAGGGCATCTACGGCAAGAGCTTCAATGCCGTCATGAAAGACATGATGGCGCCGGACGAACGCTTCACGAAGTACATGGGCGTCGTCGGCGGCAAGCGCGTCACGCCCACGAAGGGCCGCGCGCTCCAGCTGCTCGTCTCGCTCCTCCAGGAAGGCCGCAAGGTTCAGGTCGAGGACGAGGACAATCCCGGCCAGGCGAAGACCGTCTGGGAGGGAGGATACCACGACAACATCGTCAAGCACCACCGCGAGGGACAGGCCGCCGAAATCATGCGACTCCTCGATCCGGCGGACATGAACATGCTGAAATGGCTCGGCCAGTGGTACGAGAACAACCGCGCCGACCTCTCCGGCGTGTGCCATTCGCTGTTCGGAATCGGCGTGTACGCGGAGCTTCCGAACTACTTCCCGGTGAAGATGCAGCTCGAGACGCAGGGGCTCGAGAAAGGCAATGGTGTCGGCTGGACGATATTCCCGAAGGCGCTCACGCCGCGCGTCCGGAACGAGCGCGACTTCGACACATCGGCGGACATCTTCTCCATGTGGTCGTCGCGCATGGAAGAGGCCGCGCAGTGGAAGCACCACGCGCAGCTGGGGCTTGAGATGCGCGGCATCTTCGGCCGGGCCGAACTCCGCGAGGCCGTCAGGGCGAACCACGGCGCGTCCGTGGACGAACTGATGCAGGGCTTCATCACGGACATCCTGGCCGGGCACGGCGCGTACGACCGGTCCACGGCGGGCGTCCAGTATTTCTCCGACCAGATACGCGGCTGGACAGCGCTCTGCGCGCTCGGCGGAAACGTCGGCGTCATGGCCAAGCAGACGACCTCGATCCCGGCGTTCGGCTTTGAGATTGGCCTTGTCAACACGGCGAAGTACATGGTAAACGCGTTCACTCCGGAGGGCATGGCCGCGATGCGGCGCATCTGGGACTCCGAGCAGAGGCGGACGCGCTGGCGGGTGGGATCTTCCGAGGCCGTGCGCAACGCATTGAACCAGCAGGGCGCGGGCGCTCTGAAGAGAATGTTCCAGGCGAGCATGATCACGAACAAGCTGGGCGACGTCGCGCCGGCGCTCGTCGTCGGGCAAGGCATCTACCGCGACTGCCTGGCGCGCGGCATGTCCGAGGAGGACGCCATGGCCGAGACGTGGAGCATCATCGAGCGGACGCAGCAGTCGGGCAGAATGGAAAACCAGACCTCGATCCAGCGGCGGAACAAGCTCGGGCGCATCATGTTCCAGTTCCTCTCCACGCAACAGCAGTACCTCCAGTACGAGGTGCGGGCGATCCGCGAGGTGATCGCGCGCCCGGACTCGGTGAAGCGCTGGGGCAGTCTGGGACGCGCGATCCTCCTGAATCACTTCATTCTCTCGTCCGCCTACTACTGGATGGGACAGCTCTACAAGTACGCGCTCGGACAGGAGCCGCCGGAAGACGAGCTGAAGGACTGGATCATCACGTGTCTCCTGGGGCCGTACGGCTCGCTGTTCGTCGCCGGCTTCTGCTGCAAGTACACGCTCGAACGCGCCATTAAGGGCTACTCGATCAAGGGCGGCTCTTCGATGCTGCCGATGGAGTCGTGGCTGAAGAACCAGGTAAACGACGGCGCGAAGCTGCTGGAGGCCATCTTCGACTCGGACGGCGACACGTGGGACAACATGCTCGAAGCCGCCGGGCGCTGGATGAGTGACAGCAATTCGACCGTGCGCGATCTGCGCAAGCTCTACCGCTATCGGATCAAAAAGGAGCCGCAGAACCGCAAATGATTTCATGGGCGGCGCGGACGCGGGTCGGTCTCCTCGCGTCCGCGCCGCACTTTTTCGCCCTATTGACAATCAAAGCCCGCTTTGATATACTTTCCCGCCGTTGACCCCTCACAAGGCCGAAACCAAGGAAAAGGATGTAGGCCGCATGGGGGCGAAACTTGGCGTAGCCCACCAGATTAAGCGGGATAACTGCGATAAAACGGCGAAATGAAAGCGGGACAACGCAAGCCCGACAACATACCGCCCTTCAAATCCAGCCCCCGCTACCAATAATATCTGGCATGACGTCGGACCGTAGCGCAGCCTGGTAGCGCGTTTGCTTGGGGTGCAAAAGGTCACGAGTTCAAATCTCGTCGGTCCGACCATTTCCTCT
>Ga0310786_10000928_pt1 | contig 46679 bp, 48 predicted proteins | sample AusTroGonzalo_MG_FD_203881 | JGI IMG/M metagenome (GOLD analysis project Ga0310786, IMG submission 203881) | Bovine rumen microbial communities from tropical cattle in Woodstock, Queensland, Australia - Gonzalo_03 (v2) (version 2) | ecosystem: Host-associated > Mammals > Digestive system >...
TAATTCAGAAAAAAGCCTTATCTTTGCACCCGCATTCAAGCAATGCCCAGATGGCGGAATCGGTAGACGCGCTGGTCTCAAACACCAGTGGGGCAACCCATCCCGGTTCGACCCCGGGTCTGGGTACTTTGGTAGATTTTTAATCCCTTGTAAATCAATGATTTATGAGGGATTTTTATTTTTCAAGGTGTACTAAAAGTGTACTATATAACAGAAAGTGTACTTTTGGGGTGTACTAAGGCATAAAAAGAGGGGTGCAAGTGTATCGCTACAACCACACCCCAGAAACCAAAAGATAAGTTATGCAACTTATCGCCACAAAGGTACTCTTTTTATTCAAGAAATCATTTTCTCTTAGTGTTAATTACTATCTTTGAGGCTTATTTTTGAGTTAAAACATCTTTATCTGGTTTTATTTCCTGCAAAAATCAGTGGGGGAACAGCACATTTTTTGTACCATCCCCCCAACTTTTGAACTCAATGTATAACTATGTAAGACGGATCACCTACCCTCTGGGTTAGTTAATCAATCATCTGTTAGCTGTTTCAGTCGCTCTTGTAAAAAAGCAATTTCCTCCTGTCTGGCTCGCTCTGCCTGTTGCTGTCGCTCCAAAGCAGAAACAAACGGCTGTCGCTTATAAAACCTGCCCTCTCGCTTGGCTTTCTGTTCCCATTTGTCCTCTTTTGCCTCCCAGACTTCTCTTTGATAGGCTTCTGTTTTCTTGTAAGCCTCATCTTCCTCTACCAACTTTTGGTAGTCCTCGACCGTTTTAGGCCGTTTCTTTACTTCCATTTCACTCATAACTATTTAGTCATTAAATTAAACTTCTGCCACAGCTTAAATGGGTTGTGGCTTTTACCCTATATCTTCAAGCAGGTTTCCCCACTTATCATCATATCTCAGAAAAGCCGCCTTTAACCTCTCCACGCTTACAAACCCCCTCCAGTATTGAATACCTGGTAAAAAATATTTCATGTCGTTAAGGCTTTGAAAGTTGAGGCATCTTGCAAGCTCGTCTGTTAGCATGAAACATCGCCGAGCATCTGGTTTAAATCGCCTCCGCTTGTACATCAGCAAATAACCTGCAACACCCAATTGATAGTAATTGAAATCAGAATCAAAGCAAACCAACCCACCGCCAACAGATCTTGTGTTTGCCATCTGCTGCAAAACTATTTCTCTATTTAAGTAGCTTCTTGGAAACAACATAACTTGTTTTTATTTTAATTGGTCTGTATCGGTCACCTGAAAATGTAAAGCTGCTCCGTCTGTGTCGGTATCGGCCATCTGGCCTCTCTACTACTTCAAGGTAGTTTCTTACAGCCTCTGTAAGCCTCTGCAACATCAGCCTTTGCAATGGTGTTTCTCGCTTAAATTCTGCCATTTCCTTGCACCCCTTTTCTGTGTGTTATAAACTCGGTTGGTATCTCTGGGGCATCCACAAACATAAGTTTGTAGCGGTTGTGTCTATATGCCTTATATCCTGCCGCCTCAAACGCTGCCCTCATTTCTGCATCAGAGATATAACAACCTGCAATCTTCTCAAAAACAGACTTCAAAGCATAGCTTGAAAAACTGCTTATCTTGTTGCATGGGATGCAATACACCCTCACTAACTTTATTAACTTTTCCTTTTCCATAACCCAAAGCGTTACCGATTCAGTAACTTAATACAACTTAATATACACGCGCGCGCGTGAGGTTATCTGTAAAACCTTACAGCCTCATTTACTTTCTTGTCAAGTTCTTTGATGGCCTCATTTGGCAAAGTCAGTCCATCTTTTAAGCTGTAGGCATCTTGTACAGCCTGTTTGAGGTCATGGGCTTGCTTTCCTGAAAGTAGACCCCTTCGCCGTGCCTCTGTAATCTGTCCTATCATTTCCATTTGTCCGCCTACCTGTTCAATCAAGGAAAGAACCCCCATCCTGTAAAGCTGCTGTTTTGTTTTCATTGCTGCAAAGTTAAGTGAAACGTCATTTATCTTTTGAATATTCCTGTAATTATCCCTCCATTTGTTCAATAGGCCGATATAGAAAGCCTCATCATAAAGCATTGCACCTCTCACCTGCAGTACATTCAATTGTCTTGCTATCCTCTTTGTATATCGCTGCTCATATCTCAATACATTTCTACCATTGTACAACTCTGGTATCTGCTCCCCATTGGTTCTCTGCTCTCGGTTTTTGTCATAGAAAGCAAGCCTGCCCCCTGTATGGCTGTAATATACACCGTTTGGTTCTGCTAATCGTGTGGAATTTTTCAGCAACCCCAAATGATTGAAATAAACATCAACAGGATGCATTACAATAAAATTTTGTGCAAGGTCTAAACGGGTTACCTCTGCATTATCCATTGGCAGATGCAATGTATCTGATAGTTTCTCAAAGGCTTTCTGGGTGTCCTTTCTCCCCATCGTTTGGAAATTGTTTCCCAAATACCATTTGCACAAGCTGCCATCCTTTACCTTTACCTGGTACTCATTAATGCTTACTTTCAGATTCCCCAAAGTGCCTGTTATCACCTCACCATCTGAAAAGGAATGCACGGCCACACTACCATTATCAAGGTAGCAGGGGGTTTCACCAAGGAAATCAACCCCTGTAACCTCGTTCCTTGTTATTCTCAGATTAACGGTATCAAACATAAGCGTTACTGATTTGGTAACACGACAAAAGCCTATTCTTTATCAAAAGCCTTAGCCCTTAACTCGCTCATTTCCTCGTCAAGTTCACCATCACACAAGAGATTATATAGGGCTACTCGATTTTTGCTCATACCTCTTGCCACAAACACCTCAACGGCTCCAGAAATTATGCAACCATCTACTATTTGTATATCGTCAAAGACAAATAACAGTGCATCGCTTGTGCCTCTAAAGTCCCCATAAGCAAAGTTGTTTGTGATGTCTGGCACATAGATAGAGGAAAGGTTTTTCCCTTTTATGCTTATGCATTTATCAGCTTTCCTTTTTGCATTACCCCCAAACTGCTCTGGTATATCACCCAAGTAAATAACCAGATCGCCCATATTGGTTGCATCCCGTTTGTCTGTAGCCTTTGTTAGCTTGGTCGCTCTCTGATTTTCAAACTCTGGGTAGCTGCCTGTTGAGCTTGTACAATCAAGCCTCGTTTTACTCTTTAAGGCTACTTTTTCAAAACAATAGTAATCGGTTAAAATGCTCATTTGATACCCCCTTTCTTGCAATAACTTTGTGCCTGTTGGTTCAACTCTCCATCTGTTGCAACTCTGTTGCTTTGCAGCCAATCTTCCAACTCCAGACGGTTGAAATAGCACATCTTTCCATTTGGTTTGTAGTGTGGGATTGTTCTTTTCATAGTCCATTTGTACAAGCAAGAAAGGCTTATCCCCAAATAAGCTGCCGCCTCTGCTGCCGTTAATACCGTTTTTGTGCAATACACCATGTTTGCAGAAACAAGATCACTAAGCTGTCTAAGTTCTTCTGTTGTCATTGATAAAATGTTTGTGTAGGGGCTGCACTATTGCAAGCCTCACTTTCTCCATGAAAGCAAGAGCAAAATTAGTGAGCAATGGAATAAAAAAATAGTGTTAGTTGGTGTCCCTATTGGTGTTCCTAACTAACACTATTTGTTTATGGTTTTGGTGCTATTCAAATAATTTATCTACTCGCTCATATCCTCTTGGTTTGCCATAGCCTGTTTTATTGTTCATATTTTGGCTTACTGCTTTCCCTAATCTGCTCTCACCAAATAGCAAACTTAACTCTTTATCTGGGAAATCCCCCTCCTTATATATACACCTTAGAAAATATGCAAGCAAAGCCTTTGATACATTAGCCCCCCTGGTATACTTATTATTGTGGTAGCATATCAAACCATCGTCTATCGCTTTAGGAAAGTATTTTTTTGCTCTCTCAGTGTTTAATTTTTGTGGTAGCGTGAATTGTTGAGGCTCTGGCCTGTCATCATCAAGCAAGTATTTATAAGCGGTTATGAACTGCTTTAGTCTATTTTCAAAGCCGCTTGTTATCGCTCCCAAAGTACCCCTGTACTCCCGCCATTGCTCGTTAGTCCATGCCCCAATTTGGCAAAGCCTGTCTGCCTCATCGTGCAGACACTTCAGCATATTCGGTGCATGAGCAAGCAAATAATCCCGATCCCTAAGAAAATGCAAGCCATATTCAAAGGTTGTATCTGTGTTCATGTAATCTATTATGTTGGTTTTGCCGTTGGCACTTCTGGCCTCACTAAACAAAGCCCCATAGTCTAAGCTATCAAGTAGCTGCAACCGTTCTTCTGCTTGCTTGTAACTTCTTGAAAAGTCTGTGCCTATAGTCATTGGGGCAAAGCCACCATAAGCCCAATTTAGCAGCCTAATATATTTTTTTGTTTCTTTCATATTTTAAGAAAAAAAAATAAAAATCTTGAGCAGGTTTGAAACCGTCTTATTTGAGTAGTGGTAGGGGGGGTTGGGTACAAACAAACCAACACCCCTCCCACAACACCACAACAAAACAAACTTAATTAGAATATAAAAGCATCTAATCTTTGCCCCCTCTAAACTGCCTCAACATTTGTTCTAATAACATTTTATGCTTAGCTTTTTCTTCCTTGCTCATTTTAACAACTTCAATTATTTCCCAACTCTCTTTGCCTGTGGTAAAATCTTTTACAAGGCATTTGTACTTACCTTCTTTTAACTTCAAACCCTCCATAATTATATATTATTACTTTGATTGTTTATTATTGTTATCACTTATAAATTTCAGTATAGCGATTATAATCACTCCTGCAAAAAACCACCAAGGCAGTATGAACAGCCCTAAGTAAGTCAAAACTATGATCCAAAGCCACAAACCTAACATAATACTAATAATTTAATAAATAATCTATTTCCATTACCCCTCCATCATCTTACTAAGCTCTGCCATAGCTGCTTTCTTCTGTTCGTCTACAACTCTGGTGTAACGCTCAGTATATCTTAGGCTGCTATGTCCCATCATATCTTGAACAACTCTAACACTAAAGCCTTTCTGTGCTGCTGTGATAGCCATATTAGTACCAAATGAGTGCCTTGCACAATGCCAAGTAATATGTTTGTCTATTCCTGCTCTTTTAACCCATCTTCTAAGGGCTTTAAGGCACATTGTATGACTTGGTAGATTAAACACTAAATCGTCTTTCTTTGAATCTTCCAACTTATCACTAATCAAGTCTAACAGCCCCTCAGATAAGGGCAAAGTAACGCTGCTGCTCTTGCTGTGTCCTTTGGTCTTGTTTTGCTCATAAGTAAGCAAACCATTGGCAAGGTCAAAGTTACCAAAAGTAAGGTCTTTCACGTCACAAAATCTCATTCCTGTATATAAGCAGAAAGCAAAACCGCTCTTTATCTCTGGGTTTTCTCCTGTGTAATGGGTGGCCATCAACAATCTTTCTTCCTCTGGGCTTAGAAAATCCTTAACCAAAGAGTTTTCATCTACTGCAATAGTAATACTCTTTCCAGAGGCATTTAAGAAAGGTTTCTGGTAGTTTAGGTTATACTTTACAGCACAAGCCTTATAAACCTTTTTAAAACGTTGATAGATACTCTTTGCCCCCTCTCCAATACTCCTACTCTGTAGATACTCTGTGAAAGTTTCTATCATTTCATTAGTAATCTGCTCTGGTTGTATCTTTCTTTCAAACTTATTATACTCTGGGGTATCTCTCAGAAAGTCTTTGAAACGCTGCAAAGCTATCTGAATCATTCTTACATCTTTCTTTGTGTAGTTCTCCAGATAATCTTGGAAATAGTCTAAGAAATTTATTTTTTCTTTCTTCTGCAATCTATAGCCCTTTTCTTGGTTTAAAAAGGCTTGGGCTTTTTCATACCTTATCTTTTCTGCAAGTGCAAGGGTGTCTTTGTTCTGCTGCCTCTCAATCGGTGTTCTTGGCTTGGCAATAAGGTAAAGATTAAGGTTTTCTTTCTTTCTTAAATGCTTAACTTTGTACATCGGTGTACCTGCCATCTTGCCACTTTCATACAATACAGGCTCTCCAAATTCATCTAATACAGGCTCGCTTTCTCTGCCTAAGTAATACTCCAGATACAGGCTTATTTGCCCATCTCCCATCAACCTTTGCTCTAATTTTGGGTTGTCTTTGGTCTTGTTTTCTAACTTTGCCATAACTTTTTTCTTTTGGTTTCTTATTGTTTTACAAAGGTAATCATAAATTTTCACACTACCAAATCAAGGTGTACTAAAAGTGTACTAAGTATCAAAATAAGTGAAAAATAATGATAAAATGAGAAAATGACAAAATTAATAAGTGCTTATAAATCAGTACTTTTATATTCTCTTGTTTTCTCTTGTTTTGTGGGTTTTGTACTGGGTCTGGGTACGCGGAAGAAAGAGGCTGAAATCATACGGTTTCAGTCTCTTTCTTTTTCAGATAGTTGGCAAAAATGCGGGCGGCACTCTCTACTTTGGCGGCACAGGGACGGGTCTTGTAGTACTCGGCAGTGCGGGGAGAGGCGATGTAGCTGGATGTAGCTTTCTCATAGCCTTTCAGGCCAAGGATCTCGGCACAAATCAAGCTACCATTATCGGCTTTGGATTGGGCCAATAGTTCCTGCACCACTTTGTAGCAGGCCGACTTGCCTTCACGGTCGCTACCCTCGGTCTGTCCGCAATCCAAGCCTACCAGTATCACAAGAGCCGACACGGCTCCGCACATCATGCGCATGCGGCCCACGCCTCCACCAAATCCGGCAGCAACGCGCTTGGCCATCAGGTCGTCGAGTCCATAGAGATCAGCAAAGGCGGCCACCACACTTTGACAACAGCCGTAGCCCGACATAAAATTCTCCACTGCACGTGCTACACGTGCGTCCAGTTCCTGTTCATTGATTCTCATATCCAGTTTTGTAATAATGACCTGCCAAAGTTACGAAGAAAAACAGATATCGGCAAACCGAAGCGGAAACTGGCGGTAAATATTTCAAAAAATCTGAATCAAAAGTTTGCAAAATTCGGATTATACCCGTAAATTTGTGAATCAATATAGCTAACTAATTTTTAAACTTTAAAGAGAGAATATGATTTATTCAACAGAAGTGAAAAACATGTGCAGCGTCTGCAAGGGCGCTTATCATGGTCCTGCACCCATTCCCGAGGAGGGCAAGTGGATTCAGGCAAAGGAGATTAAAGACATCTCAGGTTACACACACGGCATTGGCTGGTGCGCACCTCAGCAGGGTGCCTGCAAGCTGAGCCTCAATGTGAAGGATGGTGTGATTCAGGAAGCTCTCGTAGAGACTATCGGTTGTACAGGTATGACCCACTCTGCCGCTATGGCCAGTGAGATCCTGCCAGGCAAGACCATCCTTGAGGCTCTGAACACCGACCTTGTGTGCGATGCTATCAACACCGCTATGCGTGAGTTGTTCCTGCAGATTGTTTATGGCCGTACGCAGAGCGCCTTCTCTGAGGGTGGTCTGGCTATCGGCGCTGGTCTGGAAGACCTGGGCAAGGGCCTGCGTTCACAGACTGGTACGCTCTATGGCACAGTGGCCAAGGGTACCCGTTATCTGGAGCTTACTGAAGGTTACATCACCAAGCAGTTCCTCGATGCCAACAACGAGGTTTGCGGCTATGAGTATGTACACCTTGGCAAGATGATGGAAGCCATCAAGAACGGTATGGATGCCAATGAGGCTATCAAGAAGTTCACTGGCTCTTACGGTCGTACGACTGAGGAGCAGGGAGCAGTTAAGGCTATTGACCCACGTAAAGAATAAGGAGGACGCGACCATGATTAGAAAAGTACAGTTCGAAAGTCAGGAGCGCCGTATCAATCAGGTGCTGGCTGCTCTGAAGGAGAATGGCATCAACAGTATTGAAGAGGCCAACGAGATTTGTGACAAGGCTGGTGTTGATCCTTATCTGATGTGTGAGGAAACACAGCGTATCTGCTTCGAGAATGCCAAGTGGGCATATGTTTGTGGTGCTGCCATCGCCATCAAGAAGGGCGTGAAGACTGCTGCCGATGCTGCCGAGGCTATCGGAATCGGTCTGCAGAGCTTCTGCATCCCTGGTTCTGTGGCCGACGACCGCAATGTGGGTATTGGTCATGGTAACCTGGCTGCCCGTCTGCTGCGCGAGGAGACTGAGTGCTTTGCCTTCCTGGCAGGTCACGAGAGCTTCGCTGCTGCCGAGGGTGCCATCAAGATTGCCGAGATGGCCAACAAGGTGCGCAAAAAACCATTGCGCGTGATCCTGAATGGTCTTGGCAAGGACGCTGCCCAGATCATCAGCCGTATCAACGGTTTCACTTACGTACAGACCCAGTTCGACTACTTCACCTCTGAACTGAAGATTGTGCGCGAGGTAGCATACGGTAACAACCCAAGCCGCCTGAAAGTAAAGTGCTATGGTGCTGACGATGTACGCGAAGGCGTAGCCATCCTGTGGCACGAGAATGTAGATGTGTCCATCACGGGTAACTCTACCAACCCAACCCGCTTCCAGCACCCAGTGGCTGGTACTTATAAGAAGGAGCGCGTGCTCGCTGGCAAGCCTTACTTCTCAGTGGCATCTGGTGGTGGTACGGGTCGTACCCTGCATCCAGACAACATGGCTGCCGGTCCTGCTTCTTACGGTATGACCGATACTCTGGGTCGTATGCACTCCGACGCTCAGTTCGCAGGTTCTTCATCAGTTCCTGCACACGTAGAGATGATGGGCTTCCTTGGCATTGGCAACAACCCAATGGTAGGTGCTACCGTTGCTATCGCCGTGGCCATCGACTTGGCTCTGAACAAGAAGTGATTCACCTCTGTTTCAGATAAATGAAAATCCCCAGCCTTTCGGTTGGGGATTTCTTTGTTCAGATTTCAAAGTCTAAGCAGCTGCGCTGAACGGTGTAAGGCCTAACCTTGCCATCGGCCACAGCCGCATGGGCCGGATGCTTGGCATAACCTTTCAGGGCTTCCTCGCTTTCGAGGGTGCTGTCGAGCATCACGTCGGCATTCGATGAGGCCAGACGCCCGTCAATGTGTACTTTCACGTCAAGCAGACCAGGAACCTGGCCTACCAGTCCTTCCAATCCGGCCTTGATGCCGGCCTTCACTTGCTGTTTCTCTTCTTCCGAGAGAGCTGGATTCAGCGTCCAGAGAATAATGTGCTTTACCATACGAAATAGATTTTTAAAAGTATTGATATGCAAAAATAAGTAAAAAAAGTGGGATTTTCTGAGATTTTCACTATTTTTGTGTAGAGAAACAATTAAAACTTAATGAATATGGATGCAGAATTTTTCAGTGATGGTATGTTAACCAATCTCATCATCACCCTTGTAGTGGCCCTTTTGGCCTTTTGGTTGTTTAAGATTTCGTATGTGAAGTCGCCCCCAAACATTGCATTTATTATCTCTGGTCTCTCCAAAGAGCCTCGTATCTTGGTGGGAAAGGGCGGCATCCGCATACCGTTCTTCGAGCGCATTGACCAGCTATATCAGGGACAGATTTCCGTGGATATCAAAACCGACCAGTCGGTACCTACCAATGACTTCATCAACGTGCGGGTAGATGCAGTGGCTAAGGTGTGCGTGATGAAGACACCCGAAGGCATGCGCCTCGCAGCCAAGAACTTCCTGAACCTTTCGCCTGAGAAGATAGCTCTCGAACTGACCGACTCCCTGCAGGGAAACATGCGTGAAATCGTGGGTACGCTCGATCTCAAGTCACTCAATACCGACCGTGACGGATTCTCCGACCAGGTGGTGGAGAAGGCCTCGAAGGATATGGAGAAGTTGGGCATCACCATCCTGTCGTGCAACATTCAGAACATCACTGACGAGGATGGACTGATTAAGGACTTGGGTGCCGACAACACATGGCGCATCAAGAAGGATGCAGCCAATCAGAAGGCTGTGGCACAGAAGGAGATCTCGGTGGTGCAGAGTCAGAACCAGAAGGAGGCCAACGATGCCCGCGTGAAGGCCGAGACCGAGATTGCCATCAAGAACAACGAGCTTGACATTAAGAAAGCAGAGCTGAAGCGAATAGCCGATACCAAGAAGGCCGAAGCAGATGCCGCCTACGAGATTCAGCACAACGAGCAGCTCAAAACAGTGAACGAGAAGACTGTGGAGGCTGAGATTGCCCGTACGGTGAAGGAGCAGCAGCTCACCATCGAGCGTGTGAAGGTGCGCCAGAATGAGTTGGAGGCTGAAATCAACAAGAAGGCCGAGGCCGACAAGTTTGAGACCGAGCGCAAGGCCGAAGCCGAGATGGAGCAGCGCAAGCGACTGGCCGATGCACAGAAGTACGAGGCAGAACGACAGGCCGATGCCCGCAAGGCTCAGGCTGAGGCCGACCTCTACACCGCTCTGAAAGAGGCGGAGGGTATCAAGGCCAAGGGTGATGCCGAGGCATACGCCATCCGTCAGAAGGGTGAGGCTGAAGCCGCTGCCATGGAGAAGAAGGCTGAGGCTTACAAGAAGTACAACGATGCCGCTGTGACGCAGATGATAATCGAACGTCTGCCCGAAATGACCGAGAGTGTGGCCCGTCAGGTTGCTGCCATCAAGAGCGTGAACATCTACGGCAACAACGCTGAAGGTGTTTCTTCTCTCACTTCATCGGCCCCATCGTTGGTGAAGCAGACCATAGACCTGGTGAAGAACGTCACTGGTTACGACCTTACCAAAAAGGAGAATGAGAAGAAGACCGAAGGATAAGTAAGTTTGCTTTACAGTGTAACTGACTCGCATTTTTCATAGTAAGCACTCCTGACGCCTATGAAGAAGATACTGATACTGACAATGGTCTTGTTTGTCCTGATCACGGTGATTGTGATACTGGGCAACATTATCACCATCGGAGAGAAGATGACCGCGGTGATCGGAGTCCCCTATCTGGAATATGTGTTCTACCTGGTTCTGCTGGGGCTTTTCGGATACCTGTTCTATTTAGTCTTCTGGAATCCGATGATGAGCATTCATAAGGCTCCTGAGTTTCCTGTCCTGTCGGTGGAAGAAAAGGAGAAGGGGGTGAGTGAGGAGGAATATCTGAAGCGGCTGACAGCTTTTGCTGCCAAGCTGAGCGACAACTGCTACTACCTGCCTGTGGATAAGCGAGAGGCGCATAGGGCGGAGCTGACAGAAGGACTGGCTAAGGCCGATGAGCAAAAGAGTTTAGAGGAGATCAAGGCGCTTATCACACAAGAGTTGAAGCAACGCTATGGCAAGATAGACAGCCACATCATGGGTTATAGCTCCAAGGTCTTTATCATCACGGCCGTATCGTCGAGCAATCGGATAGATACGCTGGCCACACTGGGATTGAACTACCGCATGGTGGCCGATATAGTGCGGTCATCGGGCTTCCGCCCTGGCAAGCTGCAGCTGATTAAGATTTACTACTATGTGATCAGTGCTGCGTTCTTCAGCTATTTCTTCCAGGGAGCATCGGAATATGTGGATGATCTGGTGGATGGACTATCGGATGCTGCCGCTGACCTGGATGTGGGCGAGATGGAGATACCCGATGTGGATGCTTCGAACATTGATTTTACCCAGTATGTGAAGAACCTCAACCTGCCGGGCATCCCTCTGGCTCCACTGGCCGACGGACTGGCCAATGCCATTATGACCATAGCCATAGGCTATATCACCAAATACTACCTGCAGAAAGGGCCGAAGGCATTGAAAGGTGCCAATGGTCGTCGAGTGAAGCTCAAGGCCAAGATGAAGGCGCTGGGTCAGGTGCCCAGACTGCTGGCTGAGGTGCCTGCGCAGATAGGAAGTACGGGATTGTCATGGGCAATGAAGGGGTTTGAAAAAGCGTATCAGAAGATGTCGAAAGACAAAGTGCAAGGGGAAGAAGATTTCCTGAGCGATATGGATAGGTATGAGGCCGAGCATATTGTGCCTGAGGAACCTAAAAAGAAGAAAAGCTTCTTTGACTTTTGGAGGTTCTGAATACCAACACTTAGGTATGTCGGGCATCTGCAGGTAACTGCAAGGCATAAAAAATGAGTGTTTTCTGTGTTGATGTGAAGGTGAAAATACTCACAAATGGGGATAGTGTTAATCCGGTAAAAAAACGTATCTTTGAAGCGAAAAAGAAAGATGCAGATGAAAAGGATGAAACTATACGAAGCTGATGACAAGATGATAGATCTGATCAGCGACAACTACAGTATGCTACAGGGACTGGGAGCCTTTGGCATCCGACTGGGGTTTGGTGATAAAACCGTGGATGAGGTATGTCAGGAACAGGGAGTGGACGGTTATACTTTCCTTACGGTGGTGAATTTCCTGATAAACGGATATGCTCCCAAAGAGACCGACGATAGGATTTCAGTCAGTACCTTGTTGGGCTACCTGCGTGCCTCGCACCGCTATTTCCTTGATTTCCAGTTGCCTTCCATCCGCAAGAAACTGGAGGAAACACTGACGCAAGGCGATAATCTGACTTCTCTGATACTGAAACTTTACGATGAATATGCCCACGACATCCGCCTGCACATGAAGTATGAGGAAAAGACCCTATTCCCTTACGTGGAAGCACTGCTGCGAGGTGAACAGATAAGCAACTACAACGTGGACATCTTCTCGAAGCACCATAGCGATACTACGGGCAAATTCCACGAACTGAAGAACATCATCATCAAATATCTTCCCCACGACGGACTGGCCAACAACCAACTGGCGGCCACGCTCTATGACATCTACAACAATGAGGAATGGATATGTAATCACAGCAACGTGGAAGAGGTGTTGTTTGTGCCTGCCATCCGATTGTTGGAAAAACAGCTGAAGAATGACGATGTATCGTCACGAATCTCTCACATGATCAGGAGTGTGGAAACGACAGAATCGCTTTCCGAACGCGAGAAAGACATTGTGGTGTGTCTGGTTCAGGGCATGTCGAACAAGGAGATAGCTAATCATCTGTTCATCTCGGTCAATACTGTGATTACGCACCGTAGGAACATTGTGCGAAAGCTGCAAATTCATTCGTTGGCAGGTCTTACTATCTATGCGATATCCAACAACTTGATTGACAAGAAGATACTGTATAACGGTTAATGGAAATTTGAATAATACGAACTAAACAGAAAAAGAAAATGAGAAAACTATTTGGAAAATGGATGCTGCTTACAGGGATGGTTGCAGGTCTATGTAGCTGTGGAGGTCATCAGCAGTCGTTCGACGAAGTGGTGGCTGCCCGACGGAGTGTGCGTAGCTACGACTCAGCGAAAAAAATCAGCGAGGCAGATGTACGCACCTTGATAGCTACTGCACAGGAAGCCCCCTCCTGGGCCAACGTGCAGGCTACACGCTACTATGTGGTGATGAGCGACGAAAAGCTAAAAGAAGTAAAAGGTGCCATGCTCAACAATCAGAAGACAGTGGCTGATGCCCCCGTATTGATAGTGACCACCTACAGACAGGGCGAGTCGGGCTTTTTCAGTGGTGAGGCTGCTAACGAGGTGGGCAACGGCTGGGGAGCTTTTGATGCCGGACTGGGCAATGCTTTTCTGGTGTTGAAAGCCAAGGAGATGGGCTTCGACACTGTGATTATGGGGCTGCGTGATGCAGAGGCGTTGCGTGGCATACTTGGCATTCATAGCAAAGAAGTGATTATGTCGGTAGTGGCATTGGGTTATGGAACTGCCAATCCGCGTCGTCCGGAGCGCAAGAACCTGGATGAAGTTTTGACAATATTCTGATTTTATAATATTTATGATGATTTAGTTGGATAAGTCTAAAATTCGTCTTACCTTTGAGCCAAATAGTGTTTAACTTTTACACCTTATTATATTATGACTAATAGAAGAGATTTCTTGAAGCGTGCCTCTGCGTTGTCATTGGGCGCTCTGTTTATGGACAGCCTGACTTCTAAGGCTGCTCCAAGGGAGGTAAAGGCCAACAAGATGATTGGTTTGCAGACTTATTCATTAGGTCCTGAACTGACACAGCCCGACTTGGCTACCGGCTTGAAGAAGATTAAGGAGTGTGGCTATACCAACCTGGAACTGGCTGGTTACAATAACGGTAAGGTTGCTGGTGTGACAATGGCTGAATACAAGAAGATGGCCGATGATGCAGGCCTTACCATCATCAGCTCACATCTCAATCCTCCTACCCGCGACTATTCTCTAAGCAATTTTGAAGAAATCAAGGATTTCTGGAAGAAGGCTACAGAAGACCATCAGAAGTTGGGCGTGAAGTATATGGTACAACCTGGTCTGCCTAATTGCAATAGTGAGGCAGATGCCAAGTTTGTGGGTGATGTGTTTAATGCTGCTGGTGAAATCACCAAGTCGGCTGGTATTCAGTTCGGTTATCACAACCACAACTATGAATTCAATCGCCTGTTCCCTGGCGGCAAAGAGCCTCTCAGCTTTGCTATCCGCAACTATCGTCCAGCTGAGGGACAGCCAATGCCTAAGACGGTGGAGGAAATCTTCATTGAGAGCACTGACCCAAGCAAGGTAATCTTCGAGCTCGATGTCTATTGGACCGTGATGGGTGGTCAGGATCCTGTGGAGTGGATCAACAAGTATGCCGATCGCATCCAGATGCTGCACATCAAGGATCGTCTGGTTTTGGGTGCAAGCGGTATGATGAATTTCAAGAACATCTTCAATGCATTCTATAGCCATGGCCATAAGTATTTCTTCGTGGAGATAGAAGATACCCGTAGCGGTAAGCAGTTCGGACGTGTAAAAGAAAGTGCAGATTTCCTTCTGAGTAGCGATTTTGTTAAATAAATTTAATTTCTGTAATAATTTCTGGCTCGGTTTCATCGTAAACCGAGCCTTTTTCATACCTTTGTGCCCAAATACATTAACTTATCATTAATATTATGGCAAATAGAAGAGATTTTTTGAAGGGTGCATCTCTGTTGACTCTGGGTACACTCGCTGCATGTAATGCAAATGGTGGCGCAGCTGCTGCTAATCAGCCTGCTGCTCCTGGTTCAAAGCACATCGGTCTCCAGACCTACACACTGGGCGGTGAATTGTATAACAACACTCCTGAGGTTTTGAAGAAGCTGGCTGATGGTGGTTACACTCACTTTGAGTTGGCTGGCTACAACCCACAGGTAAGAGGTTTCCGCGCTGGCTTCGGTCAGGACGCTGCTACCATTCCTGCTGCTGATTTTAAGAAGATGTGCAGTGATGCTGGTATCGCTATCACTTGCTCTCACCTGACTCCTAACAACCTGGAGCGTGGTGCAAAGTATGATGCTTCAACTAAGGACGCTATCTTGGAATACTGGAAGACTGTTATTGAGGATCACAAGACCTTTGGTGTAGAGGCAATCGTACAGCCTTCTCTGCCTTCAATCAACAACACAGAGGATGCTAAGAACGTAGCTGATGTATTCAATGCTGTAGGTGAATTGCTGGGTCAGAACGGCATCGCTTTCGGTTATCACAACCATAGCAATGAGTTCAACAAGGTGGTTCCTGGCGGTGAGGCTGTTACTCCTTACTATCAGCGTAGTTTCCGTCGCCCAGGTGACGATACTCCAGAACCAGAGACTATCGAGAAGATTTTCATTGAGAACACAGATCCTTCAAAGGTATTCTTTGAGCTCGACTGCTACTGGACTGTAATGGGTCAGCAGGATCCTCTCACTTGGCTGAAGCAGTATCCTAACCGTATCAAGTTCCTCCACGTGAAGGACTTCATGGTAATCGGTGCTTCTGGTGCAATGAACTGGGAGAACATCTTCACTCAGCACTATGCTAACGGCAACAAGCATTGGTTCGTAGAAATCGAGGGTACTAACAGTGGTCATCAGGTGGAATATGCTCTTGAAAGTGCTAAGTACTTGCTGAGCCGTGACTTCGTGAAATAATACACACATCGATAAGTTTACTTCTGTCTATCAGTAAGGTGGGGTTGCCAATTTTGGCAACCCCACTTGTTTTATACTCCTTAATTTGCATAAAAACAGCGACTTGGGCTCAAATAATTGGGAAAAATGGCGATGTTTTCAAAATTTGTTCCTAAATTTGTGGAAAAATTCATATAATCGTTTTAATTAAAGTATAATTATGGATAGAAGAAATTTCCTGAAAGGCGCTTCAATGCTTTCATTAGGCGCTCTTGCTGCTTGCAAAAACGAAGGTGCAGCTGCTGCTCCTGCTGCTGAAGTAAACAATCCTGACAAGTATTTCGGCTTGCAGATTTACACTCTGGGCAATGAACTCTATGCTGGTAATGTTGCTGATAACCTCAAGAAGCTGAAGAGCTTTGGCTTCAAGTATCTGGAGTTGGCAGGCTACGACGTAAACACCAATACCGTAGGTGGTGTAGCTTTCAGCGACTTCAAGAAGATGGCCAATGATGCTGGTTTGGAGATTCCTAGCTCACACGTGAATGCTCCTGGTCTGTTCTCAGGCGTAGCAGGTCGCGAGAGCCGCGATGGTAGCGATGGTCAGTTCAACCGTTCTATGATCGACAAGGTGGCCGATTCTTTCAAGAAGGTGGCTGAGGATCACGCTAAGCAGGGTATTGAATACGTTGTTCATCCAATGATGGCTTACTTGAACAACGAGGACGATGTGAAGGCATTTGCTGAGATGCTGAACAAGAGTGGTGAGATCTTTAAGGCTGCCGGCATCAAGTTCGGTTACCACCATCACAACATGGAGTTCGCTCGCATGGTGCCTGGTGTTGCAGGTTTCCGTCTGCCTACTGTATTGACTCCGCTGACTGCAGCTGATGGTCCAATGATCATGGATCTGCTGATGGATAACACCGATCCTGCTAACGTATGCTATGAAATGGATACTTACTGGACTGTGATGGGTCAGCAGGATCCTGTTGTCTGGTTGAAGAACCGTGCCGACCGCATCAAGTTGATGCACGTGAAGGACTTTGTGGTGCTGGGTGCATCTGGCGCTATGAACTTCAAGAACATCTTCGAGCAGTTCTATAAGAATGGTCACAAGTATCTGTTCGTTGAAATCGAGGATATCGACAGTGGCAAGCAGATGGCTCGCGTTGAGGAGTCGATGAAGTTTATCACTTCTCAGCCTTATGTGAAATAAGTATAGCGAAAGAAATGAAAAAGCGTGGCTTAGTAGTCACGCTTTTTTTTGCAAAATATTAGGTTTTGTAGTATCTTTGCATTATAAATAGTACGTACAATTTTTAAGACAATATTATGGCAAAGAAAGCGCTTTTAATGATTCTTGACGGTTGGGGCATTGGCGACCGTCAGAAAGACGATGTTATCGCCTGTACTCCTACTCCTTATTGGGATTATCTCACATCTACCTATCCCAATTCACAGTTGCAAGCCAGTGGTGAGAACGTGGGTCTGCCAGACGGACAGATGGGTAACTCTGAGGTAGGTCACCTGAATATAGGTGCCGGACGCATTGTGTATCAGGACCTGGTGAAAATAAACCGTGCTTGCAAGGATAACAGCATACTGAAGAACAAGGAGATTATCTCGGCTTATAGCTATGCCAAGGAGCATGGCGTGGGGCTGCATATCATGGGTCTGACCTCCAATGGTGGTGTACACAGCTCTATGGATCACTTGTTCAAACTTTGCGACATTGCCAAGGAATATGGATTGGAAGGACGCACCTTCATTCACTGCCTGATGGATGGTCGTGATACCGATCCTCGAAGCGGCAAAGGTTTCATTGCCGAAGTGGAAGAACACTGCAAAAAGAGTGCCGGAGTTGTTGCTTCTATCATTGGCCGTTTTTACACGATGGATCGCGACAAGCGATGGGAACGCGTGAAAGTGGGTTACGACCAGCTGGTAAACGGAACCGGCAAACTTAGCGACAACATGGTGCAGGCTATGCAGGAAAGCTACGATGAGGGTGTGACTGATGAGTTCATCAAGCCTATTGTCAATTCTACTGTGGATGGTCGCATCAAGGAGAATGATGTGGTAATCTTCTTCAACTACCGCAACGACCGTGCCAAAGAGATCACCATTGCCCTCACGCAGCAGGATATGCCAGAGCATGGGATGCACACTATTCCATTGCAGTACTATTGTATGACTCCTTACGATGCTTCATTTAAGGGCGTTCATATCTTGTTTGACAAGGAGAATGTGGTAAACACACTAGGTGAATATCTCTCAAACAATGGGAAGAAGCAGCTGCATATAGCTGAGACAGAGAAGTATGCGCATGTGACCTTCTTCTTTAATGGTGGTCGCGAGGCTCCTTTCGATGGTGAAGACCGCATCCTGGTACCATCTCCCAAGGTCGCTACCTATGACTTGAAGCCAGAAATGAGTGCCTACGAGGTGAAGGACAAACTGGTGGAGGCTATCAATACGCAAAAGTATGATTTCATTGTTGTGAACTATGCTAATGGTGATATGGTGGGTCATACAGGCGTATATGAGGCTATAGAGAAGGCCGTGGTAGCCATCGACAATTGCGTGAATGCTACGGTAGAGGCTGCCAAAGCCAATGACTATGAGGTGATAATCATTGCCGATCATGGTAATGCCGATCATGCCATGAATGAGGATGGTACTCCTAATACAGCCCACTCTTTGAATCCTGTTCCTTTTGTATATGTGACAGAGAACAAGAACGCCAAAGTGATGGATGGCGTATTGGCTGATGTGGCTCCTTCTATCCTGCACATCTTGGGTATGCCTCAGCCAGCCGATATGACGGGTAACGATTTGATTAAATAATGTATCAGATAGGAGACGTGCTGATTAGCGATGAGGTGCTGACAGAGCGTTTCATCTGCGACTTAAAAGAATGTATGGGTGCCTGCTGCATCGAAGGCGATGCAGGGGCACCCTTGGAATTAGACGAGGTGTTGAAGATAGACGAGGTGTTGCCAGTGATCTGGGATCAACTTTCACTTCAGGCACGCAAAGTCATCAATAAGCAAGGAGTGGCCTATACCGACATTGAGGGACAATTGGTTACCTCTATCGTCAATGGAAAGGACTGTGTTTTCACTTGCTATGATGAGAAAGGGTGTTGTTTCTGTGCCTTGGAAAAAGCCTTTAGAGAAGGAAAGACAAAGTTCTATAAGCCTATTTCCTGTCATCTCTATCCTATTAGGGCAAAGAAGGTGGGTGAATTTGACGCTCTGAATTACGACCGCTGGAATATCTGCAAAGCTGCCTTGCTTTTGGGAAAGAAAGAGAATGTCCGTGTATATGAGTTTTTGAAGGAACCGCTTATCCGAAAGTTCGGAGAGCCTTGGTATCATGAACTTGAAGATGCTGTAGCTGAGTTGAAGAAACGAAATTATATCGAATGACTATGAAAGTAGATGTGAAAATAATGCTAATAACAAATTTTGACAGAAAAGTTTTTTTTCTGAATCTCTCATGATGTTTATCTCAAAGATGTCAGTAGGTCATTTGTCGTAACGAAAAGATTAATCAATCCAATAAATAAAGCCCTGGCAGTAGGATTTTCCTACGTTCACCAGGGCTTTTTCCTTCATTATATGTAAGATGTGAAGTGCTCTTACTTAGGCATCGATATTGGCGTAAGTAGCGTTTTGCTCGATGAAGTCTCGACGTGGACCTACATCTTCACCCATCAGCATGGAGAATGTCCAATCAGCATCAGCTGCATTGGTCATGTGCACTTGCTTCAACATACGGTTCTCAGGATTCATCGTTGTTTCCCAAAGCTGCTCCGGATTCATCTCGCCCAAACCTTTGTAGCGCTGTGTATGCACGCTACCTTCTGAACCTCCTCCATAAGTATCGATGAAACGTTGACGTTGCTGCTCTGTCCAGCAATACTCCTTGTTCTTTCCCTTGGTACAAAGGTAAAGTGGAGGAGTGGCCAGGTAGAGGTAGCCCTTCTCAATGATTTCAGGGAAGTAACGGAAGAAAAGTGTCATAACTAATGTGTCGATGTGAGAACCATCGACATCGGCATCGGTCATCACGATAATCTTCTTGTAGCGTAATTTGTCAATGTTTGCTTTCTTGGAATCTTCACCATCCACGCCGAAACGAATGCCCAATGCTTGGATGATATTGTTAACTTCATCACTCTCAAATGCTTTGTGCCACATTGCTTTCTCGACGTTCAGGATCTTACCGCGCAAAGGAAGGATAGCTTGGAACAAGCGGTTGCGGCCTTGCTTTGCGGAACCGCCAGCAGAATCACCCTCCACCAAGAAGAGTTCACTTTCTTCGGGATCTTTGCTGGAACAGTCGGCTAATTTGCCAGGCAATCCGCCGCCACTCATTGGTGATTTGCGCTGTACGGTTTCACGGGCCTTACGGGCGGCTATACGGGCTTGGGCGGCCAATACCACCTTGTCCACAATGAGCTTAGCCTCTTTGGGATGTTCCTCCAAGAAGTTGGTCAAAGCTTCGCCTACAGCCTGATCTACGGCACCCATCACTTCGCTGTTGCCAAGTTTTGTCTTGGTCTGTCCCTCGAACTGAGGTTCGGCTACCTTGATTGAGATTACGGCGGTAAGGCCCTCGCGGAAGTCATCGCCTGCTATTTCCACTTTGGCTTTCTCCAATAGCTTGTTATCTTCAGCATATTTTTTAAGGGTACGGGTAAGGGCGCGACGGAAACCTTCCAAGTGCTTACCGCCCTCTATGGTGTTGATATTGTTCACATAGGAATGAATATTCTCGTTGTAGCCGGTGTTGTACATAATGGCTACGTCAATTGGAGTTCCCTGTCTCTCAGTAGTGATGTAAATCACTTCGTTGAACAAGTGTTCGCGGTTGGCATCTACATAGCGTACAAACTCACGGAGTCCTTCCTTGGAGTAGAAAGTCTCCGACTTATATTGTCCTTCCTCGTTCTTGGTACGAAGGTCAGTAAGTTTAATGGTGATGCCGGCATTGAGGAATGCCAGTTCACGCATACGCTTAGCCAGACGGTCATATTCATAAACTGTTTCAGTGAATATGGTATCATCAGGCCAGAACTGCTGGCGGGTACCCGTGAAGTTAGGATCACAATCGCCTACAATTTTCACATCGTAGAGCGGTTTACCTATTTCGTATTCTTGCTGGTAGATGTGTCCGTTTCTGAAAACCTGAGTGGTCATGTGTTTGGAAAGGCCATTCACACAAGAAACACCTACACCGTGCAGACCGCCTGACACTTTGTAGGAGCCTTTGTCGAACTTACCTCCTGCATGAAGCACGGTCATTACCACTTCAAGGGCAGATTTCTGCTCTTTCTCGTGCATATCCACAGGTATACCACGACCGTTGTCTTGTACGGTGATGGAGTTGTCTTCGTTAATAATCACCTCGATATGGTCACAGAAGCCTGCCAATGCCTCGTCAATGGAATTATCTACCACTTCATTGACAAGATGGTGCAGACCATTGCTGCTTATGTCGCCTATGTACATAGCTGGACGCTTGCGAACAGCCTCCAGACCTTCCAGTACTTGTATGTTACTGGCTGAATAATCTTGTTCTCCTTTGATCTTTTCTTCCTCAGTCATTGTTGTCTGTCTACTATTTGATTTTAACGCACAAAGATACTAAAAAAATCTGAATTTTCTGCTTAATTCATGGTTAAAAATAACTAAGTGGCTTTTGATAAATAGGAATGATGGAACTGTAAACAGAAAAGGCCAAACTCCTGTGAGTTCAGCCTCAAATAACCTATCTCTTTAGTAAGATTTATTTAAACTTACGCCAGTTTATTGATGTGGAGAGCAAGTCTTGACTTCAGGTTGTTGGCCTTATTCTTATGGATAATACCTTTCTTTGCCAACTTGTCAAGCAACTTGGTGACTGCAGGCAATTGGGCTGCAGCAGCGGCCTTCTCGGTAGTTGCACGTAACTTGCGAACTGCGTTTCTCATTGTCTTGCCATAATAGCGGTTACGCAGTCTTCTCTTTTCATTCTGTCTGATTCTCTTCAGAGTTGATTTATGATTTGCCATCTCGACTAATCTTTGGTTTTAAATGTTATTTTTATGTTTATTGTAGTCCATAGCAGAGTCGAACTGCTCTTTAGAGAATGAAAATCTCTCGTCCTAACCGATAGACGAATGGACCGTTTTTTCAGTTGCGACTGCAAAGGTAGATACTTATTTTGAATTGACAAAACATTCAATGAAAATTTTTTGTAGCTTTGCGGGAGAAAACTGCTAAAAACTCCAAAAATATGCTTCGAACGACCCGAGGAATTGTTTTGCGGACGTTAAAATACAAAGATTCGTCACTTATTGCCGACATTTATTCCGATATTTTCGGAAGGTGTTCGGTGCTTTTACATGTTCCCAAAACAGGTAAAGCTAAAGTGAAGCCAATGCTCTTCCAGCCGTTGGCTATGTTGGACCTTGAAATGGATGTGCGACCACATACTTCAATATATAAGGTGAAGGATGCAAAAGTCTGGACTCCTTATGCGGATATCCCTTTCAATCCATACAAGCAGGCGATGCTCATGTTTCTTTCGGAATTTTTGGTTCGTGCCTTACGTGAGGAGGAGCAGAACCTGCCCCTTTTTGAGTACTTGAGCTATTCTCTTTCATTTTTGGATGGCTGTGTGCAGGGCTTCAGCAATTTTCACATAGTATTCCTCTTGCGTCTTTCGCGCTTCTTGGGTATTTACCCCAATTTGGATAATTATCATCCTGGCGATTATTTTGATATGCAGAGTGCCTGTTTTGTGCGAACGCGTCCTTCGACGCATCCGCACTATCTAGGCACTTTAGAAACATCTTATGTCCCTCAGTTGTCGCGCATGAATTTTGAGACAATGCACCTGTTTGCCTTCAACCGTTCAGAACGTGCTCGCGTACTCGCCGTCCTCAATGAGTATTATTGTTTGCATCTGCCCGACTTTCCAGAACTGAAATCGTTGCAAGTGCTGCAAGAGTTGTTTACGCAAGCAATTTCTTAACCATCTCATTGATGGCCCGGCCTTCGGCTTTGCCTGTCAGTTGCTTGGTGGCGGTACCCATCACCTTGCCCATGTCTTTCATACTGGTGGCTCCTACGCTCTCAATGATTGCCTTAATAGCAGCTTCAAGTTCTTCACCGTTGAGCATCTTGGGCAAATAACGCTCAATCACGGCTACCTGTGCCAGTTCCTCATCTGCCAGATCCTGTCTGTTTTGGCTTACGTAGATTTGGGCAGCATCTTTGCCTTGTTTCATTAACTTTTGCATCAACTTGAGGGCGTCTTCGTCACTCAAGGTGTCATTGGCTCCTGGGGCGGTTTTGGCTTCCAAGAATACTTTTTTAACGTTGCGCAGCGTTTCCAACGCCACTTTATCACGTGCCTTCATGGCAGCTTTGATATCTTCACTTATTTGGTCAAAAAGGGTCATAATAAATTTAAATAGTTAAGTTATTAGTTTAAAATGTTATCACATTGGCATTATCGAATATTGGATTGTTTTCAACTACTTGCTGAACCATGCGTTCGGCATCTTCTTTGGCACGCTGCTTGATAATTTCCAAGGCTGATTTGGTGCGGCAGAAAGTAGGTGAGTTTTCCAAACTGCTAATGAGTGCATCATTGTCAAGGTCTTCTGCATTGAACAAGTAGATGTAGTTATGCTTGTATTTAGCAGTAGTACTCTTCTTGCCATAAGCACGATTGATAAGGTCCTCGTTCTTGGCTTCTTCCTCTTCGAAAGCTTCCTGTTCCTCCTTGGTTTGCTGCTGCTTGAATTCATCCATACCAGGAATGCTGGAGGAGTCGAAACCCGTAGCTAACACGGTAAATTTCACATTTTGGCCGAGTGTGTTGTCCTTGGCTTCTCCCCAAATAACTTCGATGTTAGGATCGAATCCTTCCATAAAGTCGTCTATCTCGTTCATCTCTTCAATAAGCAGCGGTGCTTCTTCGCTCCATGAGATGTTGAACAGAATCTTCTTGGCGTTGGAGATGTCATTATTGTTGAGCAGCGGTGAGCGCAACGCTTCGTCAATGGCTTTCTTTAGACGTTTTTCGCCCGAAGCCAGTCCGGTTGACATAATGGCAACACCACCATCTTTCAATATTTTCTTCACATCCCGGAAGTCGAGGTTAATATTACCTTCCACGGTGATAATCTCTGCAATGCTCTTTGTGGCTATGGAGAGGATATCATCGGCTCTTGCAAAGGCATCGCGCACGGTGATATCGGTATAGATCTCACGCAAGCGCTCGTTGTTGATGACCAAGAGAGCATCAACGTTTTTGCGCATTTCCTCCACACCCTTCAATGCTTGCAGGATTTTTTTCTTTTTCTCAAAGAGGAAAGGAATGGTGACAATGCCCACGGTGAGCATGCCCATTTCTTTGGCAACACGTGCTACTGTAGGAGCTGCACCTGTTCCTGTGCCACCACCCATACCAGCTGTGATGAACACCATTTGTGTGCCATCGTTGAATAGTCGCTTGATTTCCTCAATGCTTTCTTCTGCGGCTTCGCAAGCTACTATAGGGTCGTTGCCTGCTCCCAAACCTCCTGTGGTCTTAGGACCTAACTGAATCTTAATAGGGATTTCAGACTTTTTCAAAGCCTGAAGGTCGGTATTACAAAGCACAAAAGTCACATCGTGGATGCCTTCCTTGTACATGTGTTTTACGGCATTGCCGCCACCACCACCTACACCTATCACCTTAATGATCTTAGGAGAGTCGGTAGGAAGGTCAAAAGGTACGATTTCATTGATATTCAGTTCTTCTTCCATGGCTCAATCTTATTTAGTGGTGTTGTTATCATTCATTTCCTCATCTGCAAAAATCTCATTGGAAATACGACCAAAGAAATCGGAAAAAATATTGCCCCTATTGGACTTTTCTTTTTTCTTTTCGGCTTTCTCAGCATCTTTTCGAGCTTTTTTCTCGGCCTCTTCCTTCAAGCGTTGCTGTGCCTTTTCTTCAGCTTCCTTGCGGGCGATTTCACGTCGAACGGCTTCTTCCTGTTCTTTCAGATCCTCATCGTTTGCAAACATATCTGCTGTCTGTACAGGTTTTTCTACCATTTTGGGCTTTACAGGTTCAGGCTTGCAGCAATTTTCATTGCCCATCAGGATGAGGCCCAGCAGTGCGTTGGTAGTACCTTCTTTGTTAATACTGGCATTGATGCCTGTCAAAGGTTGTTGTGCAGAAAGTGCAATCCTGATTTTCATGTTTTCAGAACGGCAGATTTTCTTGAATGCCTCTTCCAATCCTGGCAACTTGCAGGCCCCACCAGTAAATACGATGCCTTGCAGAAGTTTGTCATCATAGCCGGAGAGTTGAATCTGATTCCAAACATTGCTCAGAATCTCCGTGGTACGTGACTCAACAATATCATTCAGCTGTTCAATGGAGATGCTTCGTCCGTCGGAGAGGTTGAAAACCTTGTTCTGTTCTTCCTCGTCTTCAGAAGGCAGAGCAAAAGCATTGCCATATTTCAACTTTATTTCCTCTGCCTCTTCTTCCTCAATCTGAAGGGTAGTGATATCGCGCGTAATACTTGCTCCGCCCAAAGGAATGACTACCAAGTAGCGCATCAAGCTGTTTTTGAACACAGTTACCGTAGTGGTCTCAGCACCGAAATCAACCAAAGCACAACCTGCACGAAGCTCATTCTCTGTGAGAACACTATGGGACAAAGCGCGTGGTAGAATGAATATGTCGGCATATTCAATATTGGCTTCTTTAAGACTCTGTTCAAGGTTCTTGCGCATGGTAGCACGGGCTACCACATTCAAGAAGCGGGCGATCATGTGCTGTCCAGTCACACCCACCGGGTCTGTTACCAATGTCCCTTCAATGTCATATTCCTGAGGTTCGAAATCCAAGATACTCATGTCTGCAATGGGGTATTCCCTGTTGTCATCACAGATCTGGTCAATCAGAGTTTGTGAGATTTTCTCCTCACCAGTCACTTCGCGGTTAATCTCGTTGATCACCGTACGCATGGATTGTCCGCCAATGCCTACATACACTTTGGCAATGGAACTACCTAATTGCACCTCCAATTGGTTGATGACCGAGTTGATTGCGGCTTGGGCTTTGTCGATGTTAAAAATCAACCCCTTACGCACAAATTGTCGGGCATCCTCAAAGGCATAGGCCAGTACATTCACGCTTCCGTCTGTGCTTTTCTGTCCTGCCATACCTGAGACTCTTGAGGAGCCAAGTTCGATGGCGGCTATAAAATCTGTTGTTGCCATATTGTAAAAAAATCAATAATTCAATATTTATTATAAGCAAAACCAACAAGCTTTTTCATATCACTTCTTGGTACATACTATCTGGTTGTTAAACTCAATATTTATGGTGGAATACTTGTTCCATCCTATTTCGCTCAGTACTTTCAGATAGAATTTTTGAAGTCTTTCCAGTTTACGCTCGTAACCATTTAGTGAACCCATATAGACCAGATGATCGCCAACACGTGGTACAAACTCTATGTTGTTGCCTGAAAGTATGTTGATTTGCTCGATTTGACTTCTCCAAAACTCGTTCTTCTGCAAAAACACACCGAATTTGTAAAGTTCTTTGCTAACAAAATCTTTGTTCACCCTTCCAGTGACCACAACCAGATGGGCGATGTTTCTACGAGCAGGGATGATGCTTCCCTCCTCGTCCACAAAGTAGTCATCTCCATTGGCGGCCATAATCCTCAACACTGGAATGCGTTGTGCTATGTCCACCCCGATCATGCCACTGGGAGTTTTATAACAGTCTACACGCTTCACGGCCGGATGTTGGGCAATGGCCTGTTCCATCTTCATGGTATTAATGGAATCGAGGTCTTTGCCAATTGGATTTATCCTGCTTGCATTCAATAAGTTGAGAATCTCTCGTTTGGTAATGAATCCTGTTTCGGTGGTATCTACACTTACTATTTCTATGTCATTGCATAATTGTCCCTGCGGCTTTTTGCTGAAAGCTGCTACTGCTACGATTAAGTAGGCAATGACTGCCAGTAACAGGAAAGATAGAAAGATTCTCTTTATTATTGACATGGTGCATTAAGGTTTAGTATTGAGTAATTCTATCATCTTTGGGATGTCATTGTCCAGATCACCTGCACCCAGTACTATGATTACCTCCCTGTGTTTTTCTGCAAGTAAGTCTAAGACTTCCTCTTTTTGGCAGAGGGTCTTTTTTATGCCTGGGCGCAAGTTGTCGTAGATAAGCTTACTGCTCACACCAGGGATGGGTTCCTCGCGAGCTGGATATATGTTGGTTAGAATCACCTCGTCGAGTAGGGACAGACTTTTGGCAAAATCGGCATAGAAATCTCGGGTACGGGTGTAAAGGTGTGGCTGGAAGATGGCCGTAATCTCACGGTCTTGGTATAGCTCACGTATAGAGCGCACACTTTGCTCAATCTCGGCTGGATGATGTGCGTAGTCGCTGATAAGAACAACCTTGGATGCTTTTAATCTGAAATCGAAACGACGATCCACGCCGCTGAATGTCCGTATTCCTTCACGGATTTCTTCATCAGTCACTCCGTTTAAATGAGCTAAGGCCATGGACGCAATGCTGTTTTCTATGTTTATGCTCACAGGTACACCCAGCTGAATATTGGGGATAATTCCATCTGGCATCACGAAATCGAAGATTATCTCTCCGTTCCCTATACGTACGTTGACGGCGTGGAAGTCGCCTTCCGTTCGACTATAGGTATAGGTATGAACATCAGGTTGCACATAGGGCTGCATCTCTAACCCAGTATGAATGATAAGTGCGCCCCCCTTTTTTATTAATGAGGTGTAATGCCTGAAACTTTCCAAGTAAGCTTCTTTAGTGCCATAGATATCCAGATGGTCGGGATCGGTGGACGTAATAACGCTCATATAGGGACGTAGATAGTGGAAGGAACGGTCGAATTCATCGGCTTCCACCACACTGTAGGGACTATTTTCTGATAGTAGCAGGTTGGTACCATAGTTTTTGGATATACCTCCTAAGAATGCTGTGCAGCCTACATGGGACTGGTGCATTAAATGAGCAGTCATAGTACTTGTGGTTGTCTTTCCATGGGTACCTGCCACACAGAGCGAACGGGTATTGTTGGTGACCGTGCCTAAAACCTGTGCGCGTTTCTGAATCTCAAATCCTTCTTTACGGAAAAAAGTGAGCTCTTGATGGGTATCGGGAATGGCAGCTGAGTAAACGACTAAGGTGTTTTGTGGGTCGAGGCAATAGTCGGGAATTAGGGCTACATCTTCTTCATAATGAATGGCAACACCTTCCTTTATGAGTTTGGCAGTGAGCTCACTTGGCGTACGGTCGTAACCCGCCACTGCTTTACCTTTTGATAGGAAAAAGCGTATCAGTGCGCTCATGCCAATACCCCCGGCACCTACAAAATAAACCGATTTTATATCTTCCAGCTTCATAGCTTATTCTTTATATAAGTTTTAAAACTTCCTTTGCAATAATGTTGGCAGAGTCGGGCAATGCCAATGTGTATATGTTTTCGCGTAGGCTCTTGAGTTTGGCATCGTCCCTAATGGTTTCCAATGCCACAGGCATAAGATTATTTACAGCTTCAGAATCTTTCACATAAAGAGCTGCATTTTTGCTAACCAATGCCAAGGCATTCTTGGTCTGATGATCCTCAGCCACGTTGGGTGAAGGTACGAGGATAACTGCTTTTTGTAGGAGGCAGAATTCAGAAATGGAGCCAGCACCGGCCCTTGAGATCACCAAATCGGCAGCGGCATAGGCATCGTCCATGTTCTTGATAAACTCTGTAATGTATAAGTTGGGAAGGTCCTTTACTCGACAGTTGAGAACCTCTTCTCCTGTCTTTTCCTTTATGAATGTCTTTACTTCCTCTATATATATTTTACCAGTTTGCCAAATAAACTGTATGTCGGCGTTCTCTTTGAGCATGTTGAAAGCAGCCTTCATCATATTGTTTATGGTACGTGCTCCCAGACTGCCACCCACAATCAACATGATTTTCTTCTGTGGGTCAAAGCTGAAGTTCATAGCAGCTTCATCATGGTTGGAACGCTTGGCTAACAAATTTTGGCGCACGGGATTGCCCGTCAGGATAATACGGTCGGCAGGGAAGAAATTCTCCATGCCTTGGTAGGCCACACAGATTTTACTGGCTTCTTTGGCCAATAGCTTATTTGTTACTCCAGCGAATGAGTTTTGCTCTTGAATCAGAATAGGAATACCCATTTTGCTGGCTGTTTTCAGTGTAGGACCACTTGCAAAACCTCCTACGCCTACTACTACATTTGGCATGAAGTCGCGGATGATTTTTCGGGTTTTCCAAAGACTTCTGGCCAACTTGAACAACACGGGAATGTTTTTCAACAAGTTCTGACGGTCGAATCCCACTACTGGCAAGCCAATGATTTTATAGCCAGCATCGGGAACACGCTGCATCTCCATTCTTCCCTCAGCACCCACAAACAGTATATCTGCCTCGGGACATAATTCCTTGATTGCATTGGCAATAGAGATGGCGGGGAAGATATGTCCTCCTGTTCCGCCTCCACTGATAATTATACGTGGTCCTGTCATAGTCTTACAATCTATTTAAATTCTACATCATTGTTCATAATCTCTGAAATAGGCTCATCGTTTTCTGTTGCGTCGTTTTCGGAGGAATATTCGTCATTGCCTACAGTAATAAGCATTGGGATTTGTGCATTTTGTTGCTTCAACTCATCCATTTCTGCAGTATAGCGACTCACGCTGAGTATCATACCTATATAAGCACAGTTGATAACAATAGAGGTACCACCCCTACTAATAAGTGGCAACGGCTGACCAGTTACGGGTGCCAAGCCCACGGCTACCATCATGTTGAATAGTGCTTGTATTACTAATAGCAAGGCTATACCTAAGACCAAAAATGCGGGGAAAGTACGATTGCATTTTTGTGCTATTCTCCCTGCGCGTATTAATAGGCAGATATAGAGAAATACCACCACAATTCCGCCTACCAGTCCCAATTCTTCTATGATAATGGCAAAGATAAAATCTGAATACGCCTGACTCAGAAAATCTCTTTGAACCGAATTGCCAGGTCCTTTCCCTATTATGTTGCTGGTAGCAATGGCAATTCGGGCATGTCCTACCTGTCCGTTTTCATTAATGTCGAACTTGGCAGCCGGCACCTTTTCACTGCTGAAATCGGTGATACGTCCTTTCCATGTGGTAAAGCGGTGACCCATAGGGATGCGATCAAGCACATCGTTAGGGGTAGCCAACAAGAAGGTCACAAACATCACCATAAACACCAATAAGGATGAACCGGTAATAATAAGGTTCTTGGTCTGAACTCTTCCTATGAACATTAGCAAAAAAACCGTACCAAATAGCAGTGCAGCAGTAGACCAGTTTTCTGGGGCAATCAAGATACAACCTATCATTGTGATAGCCATGATGTACTTGAAAGCCTTAGGATAGGCACCTTCGGGGGTCTGCTTCTTCGACAGAATGAAAGCGGTGACGATAATGATAGCCATCTTGGCAAATTCGGAAGGTTGGAATTCAAAGCCTAAGACACCTATCCATCGTGCAGCACCATTGACGCGGGCCATGAACATCACTACTATCAATAACACGTAGCTAATGGGCAGTAAGAAAAATGGTATAGCTTGGAACCATTTGTAGGGTACTAAATGTACACCCACTACAATACCTACGCCAAAGAGCAAATAAATACAATGTCGAGTGATGGGTTGCCAGTAATCTCCTGTACGGTAAGCCAAGGAACTAGTGGCACTGAACACCTCAATCACCGATATCATACAGAGCATCAGGAAAATAATCCAGATGACCTTATCTCCTTTGAATATTTTTTTCAGTAAATCCATTTACTTATAGTTCTGTTGCATATTTCCTAAACTGATTACCGCGGTCTTCCATGTTTTTAAACAGGTCGAAGCTGGCGCAACAAGGGCTCAGTAGTACTGTCTCGCCTTTCTTTGCCAGTCGGTAGGCAACTTCCACAGCTTCCTTCATGCCTGAATTGATATCCGCCACGGGGAGTCCCAAATGGTCGAAAGCTTTGTGTAATTTGCTGTTATCCACTCCAAGGTAGATAAGTGCTGAACACTTCTCCTTTACCAAATCCTCAATTTCAGTATAGTCGTTACCCTTGTCTTTTCCACCAACGATGAGTACGGTTTTGGTGTTCATGCTCTGTAAGGCGTACCAAGTGGCATTAACATTAGTGGCTTTAGAGTCGTTGATAAAGCGGATACCTCGCACAGTGGCTACGTATTCCAAGCGGTGGGGTACTCCCTTAAAATCGGAGAGTGCCCTTCGGATGGTCTCTTTCTCTATTCCTGCAATGTTGGCGGAGATACCTGCAGCTAATGAGTTGTAGAGATTGTGGGTGCCCCGTAACGCAAGTTCTTCTTGCTCCATATTGAAGTCGATAGGCTTTTCAATCACTACTTTCCCTTCATCGGCATATGCTACCGCTCCATTGCCTTTAATGGCGGCAAAGGGGAAGAGTTGTGCCTTTAGTCCGTATTTTTTAAGTTCCCGTTGGATGATGGGATCATCGTTCCAGAAAATGAAAGCATCTTCCTCAGTCTGGTTCTGGATAATGCGCATCTTAGCATCCACATAGTTTTGCATGCAGTTATCGTAGCGGTCAAGATGATCGGGAGTGATGTTCATCAGTATGGCAATATTGGCACGGAAGTCGTACATATTGTCCAATTGGAATGAACTCAATTCAATCACGTAGTAATCGTGAGGCTCAGTAGCTACCTGCAATGCCAGGCTGTTTCCTATGTTGCCTGCAAGTCCCACGTTAAGCCCTGCACTCTTAAAAATGTGATATATTAATGAGGTTGTGGTGGTTTTTCCATTAGAACCGGTAATGCATACCATAACGGCATTGGTATAACGACCTGCCAACTCAATCTCAGAAATGATGGGGATATTGTGTTCCTTTAGCTTTACTATCATGGGGGCATTATCTGGTATGCCTGGACTTTTTACAACCTCGTCAGCATTTAAGATTTTCTCTTCACTGTGCTTCCCTTCTTCCCATTCTATTTCGTATCTATCTAATTGTGATTTGTATTTGTCTTTAATGGCACTCATGTCAGACACGAAAGTGTCAAAGCCTTTCAACTTGGCAAGGACGGCAGCTCCTGCACCGCTCTCACCAGCTCCCAACACTACGATTCTTTTTCCCATATTACTCATTTTCAATTACCTTATCTTTAACGTTATTATCGTGAGGGCAGCCAACACGATGGTCACAATCCAGAAACGGACGGTTATTTTAGCTTCGTGATACAACTGCTCTGGATTTTTGTACTTCACTGAACAACCTTCTTCTACTTGGCTCATGCTTGTGCGGAAGTGATCATGGATAGGTGTGCGCTTGAACATACGTTGCTTCACCCCCTTGCGTTTACCAATTTTATAATAAGTGCGCTGCATAATCACCGACAGATTCTCTACCAAGAAAACGCCGCACAGGATAGGTATCAGCAACTCCTTGTGGATAATGATGGCAATCACGGCGATGATACCACCGATGGTAAGACTACCAGTATCGCCCATGAATACTTGGGCTGGGTAGGCATTGTACCACAAGAAACCGATGAGGGCACCTACAAAGGCACAGATGTAAATTACCAGTTCTTCTACACCGGGAATGTACATGATGTTCAGGTAGCTGGCAAATTCTATGTGGCTTGATACATAAGCCAAGATACCCAACGTGACACCGATGATGGCGGAGTTACCAGCTGCCATGCCATCCATGCCATCGTTAAGATTGGCTCCATTGCTTACAGCGGTTACTACAAAAATGGTTACTAACACAAAAAGTATCCATCCTGCTGTCTGGGCATGGTCGCCCATAAAGCTCACAATGTCAGCATAGTCCAGATTGTTACTCTTGAAGAACGGAATGGTAGTTTGTGTAGCTTTGATTTCTTTGGCGGCATGAACCACCATCTTAGCTTGTCCAGGATTCTTTACCTCAATATTCTCACGAATCACTACTTGTGGGCTCAAGTAAAGTACCAATCCAACGATAAAGCCCAATCCTACTTGTCCTATGACTTTGAACTTGCCATGTAATCCTTCTTTGTCATGCTTGAAAATCTTGATGTAGTCATCGGCAAACCCCAAAACTCCTAGCCAAATAGTGGTAATAATCATCAGTACCATATACACATTATGAAGCTTTCCTAAAAGTAGGCATGGAATCAGAATGGAAAACACGATGATGACGCCACCCATGCTGGGCACTCCCTTTTTGTTCACACCAAAGGGATCCACCTTTTCATCGCGCTGCGTCTCGGTTATCTGATGACGTTTCAGCAGTTTGATGAAGTAGGTTCCGAAAATGCTGCTAATGAGCAATGCCAAAATAATGGCAATGAGAGAACGGAACGAAGTGTAACCAAACATTCTCGCTCCAGGGAAATTAAAAGTTTCCAGCCATTTAAACAAATAGTACAGCATACCCTTATCCCTCCTTGCTAATGATTTCTTGTATTATCTCACGGTCGTCAAAGTGATGCTTTACACCTTTGATTTCCTGATAGTCTTCATGCCCTTTTCCTGCCACGAGTACCACATCGCCTTTCTGTGCCAACATACAGGCGGTACGAATGGCTTCCTTGCGGTCGGCAATACTCAGTGTCTTCTTCATTTCCTTGTCATCCAGCCCTGCCAGCATATCGTTGATGATATCCTGAGGTTCCTCGAAACGGGGATTATCCGAAGTGATAATAACGCGATCGCTGCGTCGTGCTGCTTCTTGTGCCATAAGTGGTCGTTTGCCTTTGTCGCGGTTGCCGCCAGCACCAACCACGGTGATGATATGACCTTTGCCTTTCAGTACTCCTTGAATGCTACTCAGCACATTGACCAGTGCATCGGGAGTGTGTGCATAATCAACAGTGGCTGTATATCCCAGAGGAGAGTGGAAAGTTTCCAACCTGCCAGCCACTGGATGTAAGCTGCTCAGTGCCACAAGTACTTCTTCCTCATTTCTTCCTAATAATACGGCAGCTCCGAATACTGCCAACAGGTTCAGTGCATTGAACTGCCCCAAAAAGTGTACACTCACTTCGCGCTTGTTAAACTCTAACAACATGCCTTCCAAGTGACTTTCCAAAACTTTTCCCTTAAAATCGGCAAGTGTATGCAGTGAATAAGTATGTACATGCGAGGCTGTATTTTGCACCATTACCTGTCCGTTCTTATCATCGAGATTTATTAAACTGAATGCATTCTTAGGCATGTCGTCAAAGAATTTCTTCTTGGCTTTTAGATAATTTTCCACTGTCTTGTGATAGTCCAAATGGTCGCGAGTGAGGTTGGTAAAGATACCTCCTGCAAATACTAATCCGCTGATGCGCTTCTGAGCAATGCTGTGTGAACTTACTTCCATAAATGCATAAGTACAGCCTTCATCGACCATGCGCCCCAACAGACGGTTCAATGTAATGGGGTCGGGAGTGGTATGGTCAGTAGGCACAGCTTTTTCGTCTATATAGTTGCATACTGTGGAGAGTAATCCTACTTTATAGCCGAAGCTTCGGAACATATTATATAATAAGGTGGCAATGGTAGTTTTACCATTGGTACCCGTCACGCCCACCAATTTCAGTTTTTGGGTCGGATCTCCGAAGAAATGGGTCGCTACTTTACCTACTGCTTCCTCACTATCTGCCACACAAACGTAGGTTACTTTTTCAATAGTTTCTGTTGGAATATCTTCACAAAGCACAGCAACGGCTCCCTTGTCGATAGCTGTAGGAATGTATTTGTGTCCGTCGGTTTGCGTACCGCGCATGGCCGTAAACAGATAGTTCTGCTTGATGAGCCTGGAATCTATCTCTATTCCTGCAATTTCCTTGTCGGTAGCTCCCTTTACTTCTATTGGATTGATAACCCTTATTAACTCCGATAATAACATAATATTCAATTTTGAATTATTAATTATTAATTGACTGCTCTATATTTTTTATACATAGCATTACTGTTTTACTTTTAATTTAGAGTCAGCGTCACTGTCTGTCCACGGCTGAAGGTTCGTCCTGCTGGTAGGTTTTGCCTCCTTACTTTACCTATGCCCGAAAGACGTACGTTTAGTCCTTTCTGCTCTAACAAGAATACGGCGTCTTTGGCACCCATGCCTGTCACGTCTGGCATCAGATTATCTTTATAGCTGTCATTTGTGTCCAACTCAAATGAGATGGCAGTGCTATCTTGTTTGGCTTTGCCCCAGGCATTACCTTTTCGGGCTATGGATGTATGCTCCATGCGCACATCCAGCTTATTCAACACATAATATGTTTCATCCAAAGCCCCGTTCTTCACTGCGGGAATCACGTTGCTAGTGCTGTCTTTTGCATGGTGCATGTCGTAATGCAGGTTTTTGGCATACACACGTTCTGCTATTTTGCTGAACACAGCACCTGCCATAGTACCTCCCGAAGCAGGTAGGCCAGGTTTTTGGATACTTACAATCATGCTATACTTGGGGGATTCGGCAGGGAAGTAGCCGCAGAAACTCACCAAGTAGCGACGATTACTATGATACCCAGCTGCACCTTGCGAAATCTGTGCAGTCCCTGTTTTGCCAGCCACTTGGAACTGCTTGCTGCCTGCAGGCTTAGCTAACCCTTGTGATACCACTTTCTCCAGAATCTCACGTATTTCGGTTAAAGTCTTGTCCGAACAGATTTTCGGATTGATAACTTCCGTTGGGAAACGTTCTACCACCTGTCCGTCCTTAACTACTTCACGTGCGAATTTGGGTCGTATCATCTTTCCATTGTTGGCTATGGCATTGTAAAATGTCAATATATTAATAGGTGGAATCTGTGTCTCGTAACCTATACTCATCCAGGGCAGTGTGGTCTTAGCAAAGTAGCGTTCTTTGGGTCCTCGTACATTGGGCTTACCTTCACCAGCTATCTGCAAGTTTAACGGCACACCTATGCTCATTCTTTTCAGCCCATCCACAAATTTTTGAGGATCGTCCTTGTAGTATTGGTCAATTATCGACGATACACCTACATTGCTTGATACCTCTAAGATACGCGTCACATCTATCTCGCCATAGCCACCGCGATGCCAGTTGTGGTCCTTCATGGCACTGCCGTGCATCATTTTCACACCATTGCCTGTATCCACCATCGTGTGAGGAGTGATGTATCCGTCTTCCAAAGCCACCATGATGCTGGCTGTTTTGAAGGTGGAACCAGGCTCCATCATGTCGCTGATGGCATTGTTGCGCATTTCATAATAGCCTCCATCATTGCCCTTGGTCATATTCACGATGGCTTTCACTTCACCTGTTTCTACTTCCATAAGTACCACTACACCCACGTAGGCATTAATTTCCTTCATCTTGTCGATGAGGGCTTTCTCGGCAATGTCCTGCATATCTACATCAAGTGTACTTATCACGTCACACCCATCCACGGGAGCTACATCCACAATGTTAAGGTAGCGGTTCATTACCTTTTGGCGATGCGTCACACCGTTCTTTCCTCGCAGCAGGCTGTCGAAAGCGAGTTCCAATCCGTTCTTGGCGCCCAAGGTGGTGTCTGCATACACATCGCCAAGCGTACGGGCGGCCAACGATCCAAAAGGTTTCTTGCGTTGGTTGAACTCCACTCCTATTAATCCGCCACGGCTTCCTTGGTTGAAGATCGGAAGTTCCTTCACGGCCTTGTATTGTAGGTAGCTAATGCGCTTTGGGTAGAGCAGGTAATATTGGTTTTGCTTACTGTTGCGCCCTTTCAATATATGTTGTTTGAAATAGGCGGCTGTTCGGTCTGGGAATAGACGGTGCAACCCTTCGGCCAGTGCATTGATACTATCGCGCAGCAGTGCATCCTTGCGCTCCTGTTCCTTGGCCTTACGAGTAGGATCACTATCGTAAGCCATATAATCCATGTAGATACGGTATTCGGGTAGTGAACTGGCCATGAGTTTTCCATCGCTGGAGAGAATGTTACCTCGGGTGGGGGGTGTACTCACGTTTTCACGCACGAAGCGGGCAGCTACTTCACCCCAGTAACTTCGCTCTTTGAACATAATGATGCTTGCTTTCACCAGTACACAAATGCCGATGAATGCCAAGCAAATCACTACAAAGATGTAGCGTGTCATGATGTCCTTTTTGTCCACTGCCATAATATCCTAATTATTTGATAAGGAACGGAGGGGTTGTGGCAATCTCAAGCTCACTCTGTTCCCGCTGAATATATTCTTCTATTTTGCTCTGTCGGCTACGTTCCATAAGCTGTGAACTGCGTGTCAGAGCGTCATATTTAATATCGGTAAGTTCTTTCTTCAGCAGATCTAACTCTATCATCTGTTGTTGGTAGGCATAGCGGTTTTGTATGTAAATCATCGCCAGGATGACGATGAGTACAAATAGTCCTATTTGGCGGCTGAAGAATCCTGCAGCCAGGATGTCTCCTCCCACTATCTCGCGCCATTTGCCGCTTTTCTTTCTCTTAACGTTTTTTTTGGGCTTCGGCTGTGCTTTTTCTTTCGTATTCCTAAAGGCCATCTTTTCATGAAGTATTATGAATTAATGATTAATTCTCCATTTTCAATATTGTTTTCTCCGCTACTCTTAGTTTTGCACTTCGCGACCTTGAGTTGTTGGCTATCTCTGTTTCTTCAGGCACTTCGGCTTTGGCGGCTTTACCAAAGGGAGAGAGGATGTTGCCAAAGAAGTCTTTCTCTGTATGGCCCTCTACATTGCCAGTCTTCATCAAGTTCTTCACCATACGGTCTTCCAAGGAGTGGTAGGTTATAACCACTAACTTTCCTCCTGGCCGTAGCACTTCTACTGCAGTAGTGAGCATCTCACGCAAAGCTCCCATCTCGTCGTTCACCTCTATGCGCAGTGCTTGGAACACTTTGGCCATCTCCTTCTTTTCGCGCTCACGCGGTATCAGTAGTGTTACTGTTTCCAACAATTGGTTGATAGTGTCAATGCTTTGTATGGCGCGTCGTTTCACTATTGTTTTGGCCAGCGGACGAGCATTCTTCAGTTCTCCATAAAGGTAGAAAATATTAGCCAGTTGCTCCTCGCTGTATTCGTTTAGCACATTGGCTGCTGTGCGTGTGGAGCTTTGATTCATACGCATATCCAAGGGACCGTCGTTGCGGAAGGAAAATCCTCGCTTTGCCTCGTCCAAATGGTGCGAACTAACTCCTAAATCGGCCAATATACCATCCACAGGCAATGCATTGTGGTAGTGAAGCCAGTTTTTCAAGTAGCGAAAATTGCTCCTACAGAATGTACAACGTTCATCATCAGGGACATTATTAATTGCATCCATATCTTGGTCGAAACATATGAGTCGTCCGTTATTGCTTAGTCTGCGCAATATTTCGCGACTATGCCCTGCCCCGCCCATGGTCACATCGACATAAATGCCATCGAGACTACCCAGCAATGCACTGACGCTCTGTTTGAGCATCACTGGCACATGGTATGTGTTTTCTTCATTCATGTCCTTCCTCCCGTGAGTTTTCTCCCAATGTATTCTGTAAAGCACGGCTAAAGTCTTCTGGACTCATAAATGGTTGGTCGGCACGCTCGCGTGCCCATATCTCAATGGTATTGTCTATACCGATGAAGCGTACCTCTGCTTCAATGCCCACCATTTTCTGATAGCGTTTAGGCACCAAAATACGTCCGTTGGTATCAGGAACCAATAATTCAGCGTCGCTCACAAACTGGCGGAAGATGTTTTGCTCTACAGGATTCCATCGGTTTAATAGGCGGCGTAACTGTTCTTGCGTCTCCATCCACACGCTTTCAGGATAGAGCACCAGACAATCTTGATAGACGTCCTTGCGTAGCACGAGCCTTTCTACTGCTGCATCTTCCAAAATCTTGCGGAACTGCGCAGGGATGAAAACGCGGCCTTTTTGGTCTACTTTTGCTTCTATGTTGCCTAAAAATTGCATCTTCTCCACCTTTATACAATAATTCGCCGTAAAATTACACAATTCCCCACAATTCCCCACATAAATCCACAAAATTTTCAAAAATATTTTTCAACAGGTTGTTGATAACTCCCCAAACACACTCTTTCCAATCTACCAATAGCTGTTCATCCAAGCATGTTCAATAAAGATTCCGTTGCGATTAAAGGATATTTTTAAGCAAACTGGTAACTTTTTTGCAATAAGTTTTGCAATAATAAAATGAAAAACTAATTTTGCAGATAAATTGGCAGTAAAAATGGGGCTGCCTGTAAATAATTATAGAGAAGAATGGCTGATAATTCAGTATTGTTAGATATTGACAAAGTCTTGGCGGAGAAAGCAAAAGGTAAGTATGTGCCAGGCTTTATTAGGAATTACCTTAAACGTATTGTGCATCAGGAAGAACTGAATGATTTTCTGCGTGTACACGGCGAAGAGGTCGGACTTCCTTTTATAGAAAGTTGTCTCAAGTTCATTGACGTGAATGTAGAAGTTAAAGGTGCGGAGAACCTGCCCGAAGGCGGACCTTTTACTTTCGTAAGTAACCACCCGTTGGGCGGACCTGACGGGCTTGCCTTGGGAATGGTCTTGGGTAAGCATTACGATGGTAAAATCAAGTATTTGGTGAACGATATTCTAATGAACGTCAAGGGACTGGCTCCATTCTTTGTCCCTATCAACAAGACGGGCAAGCAAAGCCGTGACTTCCCCAGACAAGTGGAGGCTTGCTTTCAAAGCGACAATCACGTCATCATGTTCCCTGCAGGCATCTGTTCACGCAAGCAGCATGGCGTAATCAAAGATCTGGATTGGAAGAAAACCTTTATTAGCAAGAGCGTGGAATATCATCGCGATGTTGTTCCCATGCATTTTGATGGTCGCAATTCCGACTTTTTCTACCGATTGGCTAACTGGAGCAAGGCTCTGGGTATCAAGTTCAACATCGCCATGCTATACCTGGTAGATGAGATGATGAAAAATCGTCATAAGACATTTACAATAACCATAGGTAAACCTATTCCTTGGCAAACTTTCGACAAGAGCCGTAATTCTACAGAATGGGCACAGTATGTAAAGGACATCGTTTACCTTCTGAATACTAACAATGACTAATACTGAAAACGAGGTAATGGAAGATATTATTGCACCTGTAAGCAAAGAATTGCTAAAAGCGGAACTGACTGAAGAGCATCGTCTCCGCATGACTAACAAGAGTAGCAATGTCATATATGTGGTAGATGCACACAATGCACCAAATACCATGCGTGAGATTGGTCGACTGCGCGAGATCGCATTCCGTGCTGCTGGAGGAGGAACGGGCAAGTCGATGGACATTGATGAGTTTGATATCATGGAGAATCCTTACAAACAGCTCATCGTGTGGAACCCAGAAAAGGAGGAAATCTTGGGGGGCTACCGTTATATACTTGGCACCGATGTGCGTTTCTACGATAATGGAGAGCCTATGCTGGCCACTTCGCACCTGTTTAATTTTTCTGACCGTTTCATCAAGGAATACCTGCCTCAGACCATCGAGTTGGCACGTAGTTTTGTAACACTTGAGTATCAGAGTACGCGTGCGGGAAGTAAAGGTCTCTTTGCTCTTGACAACCTTTGGGATGGTTTGGGTGCCTTGATGGTGATTATGCCTGATGTGAAATATTTCTTTGGTAAAGTAACCATGTATCCTAGCTACATCCGCAAGGGACGCGATATGATTCTCTATTTCCTCAAAAAGCATTTTGGCGACAAAGAGGCGCTCATAACCCCTAAGAAACCATTGCTCATTGAAAGCGACGAGCGGGAGTTGGCTGCCTTGTTTTCCCATAATACTTTCAAGGATGATTATAAGGTGCTCAACGGCGAAATCCGGAAGATGGGTTACAACATTCCACCACTGGTTAATGCCTATATGGGACTAAGTCCTACCATGCGTATGTTTGGAACCGCCATCAACTATGGCTTCGGTGATGTGGAAGAAACTGGTATTTTGATTGCTGTGAACGAAATTCTGGAAGAAAAACGCATGCGTCACATAGAGAGTTTCGTGAAGCAACAGCCTGAGGCCTTCAAGGTAACCAGCGGTCAAAATAAGGTCATCTACGAAGGGATTAAGATTGATTAATCAATAGTTATACAGCTGGCAGGCTATTTCCGTTGAGCTTTCGATAAAGGTCAAGTGCATATACATCAGTCATGCCTGACACATAGTCGAGTACAGAGAGAATACGCTCAAACAAATTATCTGAGTGTATGCTGTATTGGCTTGAAACTCGATCCATAAGCAGTTGTGAATAAGCCTTCTCTGGTGAGAGAACAGCATCGGTCATCAGTTCAATAAGTGTACCAATGATGCGAAAACCTGCTACTTCTATATCAACCACATCACGTGAACGATATATCTTTTTCTTTGCTACCTTGGAGCAATGTTCATACGCCAAGCGAGGAATTTCGGAGATATGCTCAATGAGTGAACCTTCAAATTTACCTGCCAATATAGCCTCTTCGTTTTGCAAGAAAGCTTGTGTACATTCATAGGTTAGCAGTCCGATGGCACGTGCCCTCAAGTAGGCGACTTGTTCATTTTCATCCGTTACCCGTTCCAGCATCTGCTCGATTTTTATCTTTCGCTCCTCTTTGAAGAATGCCATGAGCAGTTCAAACGTCTCTTGCTTGCTTAACAGCTTCAGTTTGAAAGAGTCTTCTATGTCCATGATTTCATAGCAGATATCATCAGCAGCTTCTACTAAATAGACCAAAGGGTGGCGAGCATAGCACAATGGTTGATCTTGCAACTTGCAGATGCCAAGTTCATCAGCAATCTTGCGGAAACTCTCCTCCTCGGTGGTAAAGAAACCAAATTTGGATTTTTCTGTAGCATAACTTGAGGAGAATGGATATTTCACGATACTGGCCAGTGTAGGGTAGGTAAGCACAAAACCGCCCTTTCGTCGACCTTCAAACTGGTGTGTGAGTAGGCGGAAAGAATTGGCATTACCTTCAAAATGAGTAAGGTCATTCCATTGAGACTCGGTGAGCAGTGGCTTAAGCTTCTGTCCTTTGCCTTCCGAGAAAAAGGTGGAGAAAGCCCGTTCTCCAAAATGTCCAAAAGGGGGATTGCCTAAATCGTGTGCCAGACAGGCTGCCGAAACCACAGAACCTATTTCTGGCAAGTAGGTATCGCGCAATTCAGGACGCATACTTAAAAGGCCTTTTGCCACATCGTTGCCCAATGAGCGTCCTACACACGAAACCTCCAAACTATGTGTCAGGCGGTTGTGCACAAACACACTCCCTGGCAAAGGGAATACTTGCGTTTTATTCTGAAGTCGTCGGAAAGGAGCCGAAAATATCAGGCGGTCATAGTCGCGCTGAAATTCTGAGCGGTTTTCCTGATAATCCTTCTGAGGCATGTCCTCTAACCCGAATCGTTTAGCCGAAATAAGTCTGTTCCACTCCATATTCACAATTTTTAGGGCAAAGTTATCAATTATTTGCATTAAAAGCCGTATTTTCGCAGAAAATTAATGTGGAATGGAAAAAATGAAAGTACAGATTGTAAATAAGTCCAGACATGCATTACCTACTTATGCCACCATTCAGTCGGCAGGAGTGGATTTGCGTGCGAATATTTCTGAGCCTGTCACCTTGCAGCCATTGGAGCGCAAACTGGTTCCTACAGGATTGTTCATTGCCTTGCCTCAAGGCTATGAGGCGCAAGTACGCCCACGTAGCGGATTGGCGTTGAAGAAAGGAATCACCGTGCTCAACTCGCCAGGTACTATCGATGCAGACTACCGTGGTGAAATATGCGTGATACTCATTAATCTGAGCAACGAGCCTTTCGTGGTGGAAGATGGTGAGCGTATTGCCCAGATGGTTATTGCCCGCCATGAACAGGCCGAATGGCACCTGGTAGAGGTTCTCGATGAAACGGAACGTGGTACCGGAGGTTTTGGACACACAGGGAAACTTTGAGAAATTGAGAATAAATTCATTACTCAGAATGCGTAGAACATTCCTTATAATAATGCTGTTTGCTCTGTTACCCTTACAGGCGCAGACCATACAGATGAAGTTGAGTGAGGCAGAGCAGAAGCGTTTTGACTACTATTTCTTCGAGTCTGTAAACAGTAAACTTAAGCAAGACTATGATTCAGCCTATGAATTTTTGAGGCATTGTTTGGCTATAAACCCCACTTCTTCATCGGCACTCTATGAATTGTCGCAATACCACTTGATGTTGGGACAGCAGAAACAAGGGATAGAAGCATTGAAAAAGGCTGTACATTATGCCCCCGATAACTATTGGTACGGACAAGGATTAGCAAATCTCTACCTCCAACAAGGCGAAACAGAGAAAGCTACTGAACTTATTGAGCAGTTGGCTGAGCGTTTCCCTTCCCGAATGGAACTTTTGCTTACTCTCGAAACGCTCTACTCTCGTGCTCAGCAATGGGACAAGGTGATTGGGGTTCTCAACCAGTTGGAACAGCGTCAAGGTAAGAACGAAGGCATAACAATGGAGAAATTCCGTGTATATCAACAGAAAGGTGACGAGAAGAATGCTTTTAAGGAAATAGAGGGGCTGGTAAATGAGTATCCTAAAGATTTGCGCTATGTGGTGGTGCAGGGCGATGCTTACCTGCAGGCAGGCAAGCGTGACAAGGCTTATCAACTCTATCAGCAGGTGCTTGAACAGGAACCTGATAATGCCAACGCATTGTATTCCCTTGCCAACTACTACGAACTGACCGACAAACATCAGGAATATGAGCAGACACTCGATGCTTTGCTACTTAATAATAAGGTGGAAGATGTTGTCAAGGTAAACGTTATGCGAAGACTCATTGTTCAAGTGGAGCAAGAAGGCCGTGACAGTACACAGGTCATCGATCGTTTTGAGCGTATCTTGCAACAAGAAAGTGAAAATGCAGACATGACTATGCTTTACGTTCAGTATTTAATGTCCAAAAATATGACAGAAGAGGCAAAGCCTGTGCTACAGAAAGTTTTGGAAATAGACCCTACCAATGGCAACGCCCGCATGATGCTGCTTCAGGATGCCATCACAGCCGAGGATTATCGCGAGATTATCCGATTGTGTGAGGCTGGAGTGGAAGCAAGTCCCGAAGCCTTGGAGTTTTACTATTACCTGTCTATTGCCTATGCCCATGAGCAACGGTTCGATGATGTACTTAGTATTTGCCGCCGTGCGCTGGAACAAACCAATGAGAGTAGTGTAAAAGAGGTGGTGAGCGATTTCCATGCCATGATGGGTGATGCCTATCATTCTAAAGGTCAATTGTCTTTAGCCTACGAAGCCTATGAAAAGGCTATAGAATTTAATGGCAACAACATTAGTGCGCTGAACAACTATGCCTATTACCTTTCTTTGGAAAAGCGCGACCTGGACCGTGCTGAAGAAATGAGCTACAAGGTGATTAAGGCTGAACCAAACAATGGCACCTATCTTGATACCTATGCGTGGGTATTGTTCGTAAAAGGCAACTATACACAAGCCAAGATTTTCATCGACATGGCTATGAAGAGCGATGCGGAGAAAAGTGCCGATGTGGTGGAGCATTGTGGTGATATCTACTACAAGAACGGTGAAACAGCAGCTGCTTTGGAATACTGGAAACAGGCACAGCAGTTGGGGGGTGATTCTGAAAAACTGAAAAAGAAAATAAGTACTAGGAAATATGTGGAATAGAACGTTGGGAAAAACAGTAAGGCTATTACTGCTACTTTTAGTTGTCATGGCTGGACTTTCAGGTTGTAAGACCTCCAGAAATGCGGCAACAAGTGGTTCGGGCGAGTATTTGTCTTCGAAAGTACAGTTGACCATTCCTCATAAGGATGCTATTTACAATGTAAACGGTAATCTCAAGTTGAAGAAGGGGGAAATCGTACAGCTTTCTTTCTTGATGCCTATCTTGCGTACTGAGGTTGCTCGCATTGAGGTTACCCCTGAAAACATCTTGCTGGTGGATCGCATCAACCATCGTTATGTGCGCACCACCAAGGAGGAACTTAAGAACCGTTTACCTAAGAAATGGACCTACAACCGCTTGGAAGACTTGATTTTCGAGGTATCGGCCTCTGGAGGGAAGAAAACCATAACAGGCGCGGATTTCGGACTGTCTCAGTTGCAGAAGGCCAAAGTGGAACTCTCTGATTTCTCTATGAGTGAGAACAATGTGAAACCCACCACCCTCTCTTCGCGCTATGACCAAGTGAGTCTTGACGAACTGCTGCAATTCCTTATGAGCTTATGAAACGAGTTTTGTCCTTTTGGCTTTTGGTGTTGATGGTGCTGGCACCTCTCGGTGCGCAGACCAATAGCCGTATCAAGCAGTTGCAAAGCCGACAAGGACAACTGAAAAAGCAGATAGAGGAAACTCAGACCTTGCTCAATACCACTAAGAAGGATGTAGGAAGTCAGTTGAACAACCTCAATGCTTTGAGCGGACAGATAGCCGAGCGCCGGAAATATATAGATACGTTGAGCAACGATGTAGCGCAAATCGATGCGGAAATGTCGTCGGTGGAGAAGCAACTTGTTGGCATGCAAGAAGATGTGCTGGTGAAGAAAGACAATTACATAGCTTCGCTTCGCTACCTGCAGCGACATGGCTCCATACAGCAACGACTGATGTTCATCTTCTCTGCCGACAACCTTTCACAACTCCTTCGCCGACTGCGCTATGTGCGTGAATATGCTATTTTCCAACAGAGACAAGGCGAGGAACTCATGGAGAGACAGATGCAGGTTGCTGCCAAACGTGCCGAACTTGAGGAAGTGCGTGACTCCAAAACCGAAGTGCTGCAACTCTTGGAAACTGAGCGCGAACAGTTGGTAAAACAAGAGCAGGATCAGCGTTCACTAGTTAAGGAACTACAGAAAAAACAACGCGGACTTCAAGATGAAATCAATCGCAAGCGCAAAGAAGCCAACCAGTTGAATGCACAGATTGATAAACTGGTGGCTGCAGAAATAGAGAAAGCTGCTAAGGAAGCTGCGGCTCGTGAAGCTGCTGCCAAGAAAACTCAAGAAGCCAAAGCCAGTGCTTCGAAGACAGCTAAGACCACCAGCTATAAAAACGCAACATCCAAAGCCACTACCTCAAAGTCGGAACCAACCTATACCGCTAACAATTCCGAAACGGCCCTCTCATCTTCCTTCGAACAGAATCGCGGAAAATTGCCTGTGCCCATCACCACCTCCTACATTGTGGTGAGTCGTTTCGGTCAATACAATGTAGAAGGCATGAAGAATGTGACGCTCGACAATAAGGGCATTGACATACAGGGAAAGCCAGGTGCAAAGGCCCGTTCCGTGTTCAATGGGAAGGTAGCTGCTATCTTTGAACTCAATGGACTGTTCAATGTGCTTGTCCGTCATGGGCAATACATCTCGGTGTATTGCAACCTCACTTCCACCAGTGTAAAACAAGGCGACGATGTCACTACCCGTCAGGAGTTAGGCACTGTTTTCACTGATACCGCCAACGACAATCGTACCGTCCTGCATTTCCAGTTGCGCAAGGAGCGTGATAAGCTCAATCCCGAACGCTGGCTGAAACTATAATTCCGCTCCGTCAAGAAGTTTCAAGTAAAGTTCTATCGCCTCCTCTATCTCGCTGAGCATGATAAATTCATTGGCCGAATGGCTACGGCTGCTCTTCCCTGGTCCCAATTTCAGCGAGGGGAACGACATCAAGGCTTGGTCTGAAAGGGTGGGGGAACCAAAAGGTGTTCGCCCCATCTGAATGAGCCGTTTTACTATCGGATGGGATAGCTC
>Ga0310786_10000929_pt1 | contig 46676 bp, 24 predicted proteins | sample AusTroGonzalo_MG_FD_203881 | JGI IMG/M metagenome (GOLD analysis project Ga0310786, IMG submission 203881) | Bovine rumen microbial communities from tropical cattle in Woodstock, Queensland, Australia - Gonzalo_03 (v2) (version 2) | ecosystem: Host-associated > Mammals > Digestive system >...
TGCTCCACCCCATCCTCGACGCTGCTGACGAGAAGAAGCACACCGTCATCGCCAAGGGTCTGCCCGCAGGTCCTGGTGGCGCTGTCGGTCGCATCGCCCTCACCAGCGAGAAGGCCAAGGAATACCGCGCCGCTAAGGTGGCCAACATCCTGGTCCGTGAGGAAACCAACCCCGAAGACGTCGAAGGCATGCGTGCCGCTGACGGTATCCTGACTGCCCGTGGTGGTATGACCTCACACGCCGCCCTCGTGGCACGTGGCTGGGGCAAGTGCTGCATCGTGGGCTGCGACGCCGTGAAGATTGACCTCGAGAAGGGCATCGTGAAGATTGGCGATATGCAGTTCAAGGAAGGCGACACCATCAGCTTGAACGGTTCAAAGGGTTGGGTCTATGCCGAGCCTGTTGGTATGATCAATGCCACCGAGAACCCGCTGTTCCAGCAGTTCATGGCTCTGGTCGACAAGTACCGCAAGATGGGTGTCCGCACCAACGCTGACAACCCGGAAGATGCACAGAACGCCGTCAACTTCGGCGCCGAAGGTATCGGTTTGTTCCGTATCGAGCACATGTTCTACGGCAAGAACAGCGAAGAACCGTTAGCCAAACTGCGTAACATGATTCTGGCCAACACCACCGAAGAGCGCGTGGCTGCTTTGGCTGAGCTTGAGCCTTACATCAAGAACGCTGCCAAGGGTACGCTGAAGGTCTTGAACGGCAAGCCGTTGACCTTCCGTCTGATGGACCCGCCCTTGCATGAGTTCGTGCCTCATACCGAAGAGAAGCAACGCGCCCTGGCTAAAGAGCGTGGCATCACCTTCGAAGAGATTAAGAAGCGCATCGACGCCCTCAACGAAGTGAACCCGATGATGGGTCTGCGTGGCGTCCGCCTCGGTATCGTCTATCCCGAAATCACCGAGACCCAGTTCCGCGCCCTGTTCCAGGCCACCGCTGAATTGATGACTGAGGGCTTCGACCCGCATCTGGAAATCATGGTCCCGTTGACCATCAACGTTAAGGAGCTTGAGCACCAGAAGGCCATCGCCAACCGCGTGAAGGCTGAAGTGGAAGCCAAGTTCGGTGTCCAGATCAACTACATGTATGGCACCATGATTGAGATTCCTCGCGCTACTTTAGTGGCCGACCAGATTGCCAGCGTAGCCGAGTTCTTCAGTTTCGGCACCAACGACCTCACCCAGATGACCTTCGGTTTCAGCCGCGACGACGTCAACGCCATCGTGAAGGACTACATCGAAGAGAAGATCATCCCCGCCGACCCGTTCAACACCCTCGACCAAGAAGGCGTTGGCCAGTTGGTGAAGTTGGGTGTGCAACGTGGCCGTAGCCAGCGCGCCAACCTCAAGTGCGGCGTCTGCGGTGAGCACGGCGGCGACCCCGCTTCGGTGCATTTCTTCTACAAGGCCGGCTTGAACTACGTGAGCTGCTCGCCATTCCGCGTGCCCGTCGCACGTCTGGCTGCTGCTCAAGCTGCTATTGAGGAAGAACGCGCTAAGTAATGCTTGTGTCATTGACTACGTCGAATCTTCGATTTCCGAGGATTTTGAAGGCCAAGATACCCTCACCTTTCAGGTTCGGTATGACATGCCTTCAAAATTCGAGAGAATCTAGAAATCCTTCGGAAACGGAGGCTTTCTTTTTTATTCTGTCCTGAGCATGCTTGGTTCCGGGTCGATGTTGATTCTTTGGAACCAATCGACTGAAACAGAGTCTGTTTTGGCCATAACGACTTCAACGGATGCCTTCTCTTTGGGATTGCGGAAATCGGCTTCACCAAAACAATAGATAGAGGCTTCGTCTGATTCCGACACCTTATTAATATTAATAGGTGCGTCGGCCAGGAAGTCGCGTAGAAGGTTAGGTTTGTCGGCTTTGCCTTGCTTGGCAAGCACATACAGGCGTTGCACGGGGCGCGTGAAGGTTACATAAAGCAGGTTCAAATTGTCCAAACGGTTGCTTTGCTTCTCGTTTTCAACATGTTGCGCCGCAATACCACCCATATTGGTCGCGTTGCTGTCCAAACGAAACATCACTTGGTCGAGATTGGGAATAGGCTCAAAGCCAAGGGTTTCTGGTTGCAACCACTCCTCCTCCGCTTTCGACTTGTTCAGTTTTTCGTCCAGGTCGACAATGGCTTCGGGATAGATAACCACAGGAAACTCCAAACCTTTTGACTTGTGTATCGTCATGATATTCACCGCATTGCCACTCACCGACTTCACGGCCAGCACATCCTGTTTCTGTTCCCAAAACTCCAAAAAGTCAAGGATACCATCGTTCAGGTTTGACTGGTACTTGAACACTTCTTCCATGAAATAGTTGAGGAAAGCATCATAAAGCGTGTCAAGTTGATAAATCCTTAACAACGAAGCGCATAAGTCGTACAGGCAAGTCGCCTTAGAGAACGCCTTGGCAAAAGCATCATCTTCAGCAATGCCCAACTCTGGTTCAATCGGACTTGTGCCATTCGCAATCTCTTTCACCTTCCCAAACAAGCCATTCAACTGACCATCAAAAGGTTGGCCGTTTGTCATGCGTCTGTAATACAGCACATTGGCAATATATGCCTCATTGTCATTATGGATAAGATAACGCAAAGTGTTGACCAAAAACTGCACCTTGGCCGACGATTTCAGCAAGATGGAAACCTGCGAAATGACAGGTATGCCATTGTCGTTCAAGTAATTGGCTATTTCAGAACCATAGTCGGTCTTGCGGGTCAGAATGGTGATGTCTTCGTAGCGATAGCCGTGGTTTTCGGTCAGGTCGCGAACCAGTTCCAGCGTCCTTTCGAGGCAGTAATCGGGCTGGATTTCAGCGTCGTAAAGTTCCACCTGCACCATGCCTTCTTCCTTCTTTGCAGGTTGTTGCGTGATGGACACTGCCTTGCCGTTATGTTCATCCTTATAGACCTTTTGCAACTCGGGCGAAAGTTGTTGACATGCTCTCTCAAAAAAAGCATTGTTGAAGTCAACGACATTGCGGAACGAGCGGTAGTTGGTGCCCAAGTTGTTGAAAGCGAAGTTGTTTTCAAGGTTCTGCTGGTATTGCAGGAAAGCCGCCCTGCGCTCGTCTTCAGGCAAAGCGTAGATTTCTGGCAACTGCACAATCTGCTCCACCTCGCCGCTGCGAAAACGGTAGATGGACTGCTTGCCATCGCCAACCACCATGCTCATTCTGCCCGATGACAAGCCGTTGTCGACCAGCGGAATGAGGTTCTGCCACTGCAAAACTGAAGTGTCTTGGAACTCATCCACGAAAATGTGGTGGAACCGTTCGCCGATACGCTCGTAGACAAAAGGCACCGTGAAGTCGCCCATCACGTCGTGCAGCAACTTGTTGAATTCCGAGATATGCACTACTTCGTCCTCTTGCGCCAGACGCTCAAACTCACCGCGAATCATGACGCGCAAGGCGTACAGATACAACAAGTTACGCTGTGACTGATAGAACAGATATGGGCCAAACTCTTTATCGAAAAACGCCTTCAATGGCTCCAGAACCTCAAGCAAGGCAGCATTGGCGGCCACCAGCGAAGGGTCGGAAAGGCATTTGCGGTTCTCCAAAGCCTTGACGAAATAACCTTTGGGCGTTTCATAAGCTTTTTTCTCCAATTTGCCAATGAACGAGCCGACGCCGTTTTTCTTCTGCCAGTAGTCGTCCACCGTCAAGCCGTATTGTCGTTCAATAGCCCTGAAGTGCTCGATAAAATCCTTGACTTTCAGCTCAAAACCTTTCGTCTTGTCATTCAAAAAGTCTAACGCTTGTTTGTATTGCTCCAAGTTTTGGATGTTGTTGCTGCCATCTTTTTGGTAGGCCTTCTCCTCCATCAGTTTCTTGACGAAATCATGCAACTGGTTGGCGAGGTTGATGGACTTTTCGTTAGAGAAACGCTCATTACTGAAATCCTGCAACAGCTTGACAATAAACGGATTGTCGTCATTGATTTGCATCCCGATGTTTTCCGTGACGGTCTGTGCAATATCATCATTGTCAATGCTGACGGTATATTGACTCGGCAAGCCAAGATCATGAGCGAAAGTGCGTGAGAGTTTCTGGACAAACGCATCGATAGTGCTGACACAGAAACTGCTGTAATCGTGCATGATGCGCGTCATCAGACTTTGGGCGTTGTGTTTCAAATCCTCGTCGGTGATACTTAATTCGACCAATAAATCGGCTTCCATAGTGTGCTCTTTAACCTCCTTGCTATCAATAATTTCACACAGATGGCTGACGATTTTCGCCTTCATGTCGTTGGCCGAAGCGTTGGTGAAAGTGATAGCGAGAATATGCCGGAAATTGTCGACCTGTTGCGCGCTGCCGAGGCAAAGTTTCAAGTATTCCTTGACGATGGTATAAGTTTTCCCAGAGCCAGCGGAAGCCTGAAACACCTTGAAATTCCGCATGTTGTCGTAACTCATGGGGTATCCTTTCCTTTGGGCTTGTTAATCATGGGGTCACCTATGGGCGTAAAGGCCTTTTTCTTACGCCACAGGTCGCTGATACGATTGAACGAGCGGCTATAACTGAGACCAAGGCCTTGGGTATAAGGCGCGAGTCGGTCGAATGAGAAGCTCGAATAGTTGGTGTTGTAGTTGGAGTGGTTGTAGAAATGGGCTTGCAGTCGTCCATCCTTCGTCAGTTTGTAGTAAAGGTCGAACTCACCGATGAGGTTGGAGGCATTCTCATTGCTATTGGAAACCATGCCAACGTTGGTCTCAAAGGTCAGGCGGTTGTCAAAAAGCTCGGTACGGAAGGCAATTTGGTACTCGTCGTAGGTCGCAGAAGCACTGCCCGAGTGGTAACGCAGGCCAATGTTCACATTGTCGGCAAGATTGACACTCAAATTATTGAAAATCAAGCTACTCGCCAATGCATCAAAGTAGTTTGTCGGATTGTTGTTGGACGAGTTGCCCGCATAGCTGAAGGTTCCCAATACCAGCAGTGACAAGGCTTGTTCGGTCATAACCGCTTGGTTAGTGGTGTCGATGAGGGCGAACACGGTATGGGTGATGTCTTCCGAGGCGTTAGGCAGGTTCATGCCGAAGGTGATTGTCGGGTTGAGCAGCGCGTCTCTCAAATGGATCAGACATTCCACATTGACACTGGTACTCGTCGACGTGGTAGAGTCGACTTCCACGCCCAAAGAAGCCAAGCCTGTTTTCACTGAATACACACCCGTAGCATTGATGCGGCCATCGGTCGGCTCGCCCGTAAAGACGATGGTTCCACCCTCTCTGAGGTTGAAGTTACGGGTTATCAACTCCTTGAAATTCAGCTGAAAACGTCCGTTTTTGATAATATACTCTCCAATCAGTGAGAATGGCGTGGTGTGGGAAGTAGCCATCTTCACGTTACCATTGCCGGTAGCATCGAGATTGCCAATACCAGGCAGGTCAATGTGCAGGTCGGCCTCGTCAGTCACGTCAATATCGAGGTTAAGGGTCAGGTTGCTCTTTTTCTTGGCTTCTTCCACGGGTTGCTCTTCCTCGTCATCTTCCAAAACAACAGGCGGTTGCACAAAAACGATGAAGTCGTTGTCTTTCACCGTAGTAGAACGGCTGATGGGAATAGTGACCTTGGTTCCCTTTTGGGTTCTAGCCTTAATGCCCAAGAAAATATCATTGAACGGGCCTCTCACATTGACCAAACCATCGGCGATGGCCGTGCCATAGAAAGTGTCGTTGTCTTTGGCTGAAGTGGCCATGGCAAGGAACTGGCGCGGATGGAGCTTAAGATCAAGATGGAAGTCCTTGAGATGATTGTGGGTGACTTTGCCTTCCACAATAGCATGGTTGCCGAGCGTGTCGACCAAGACTAAGTCATCCAGTGTAATCTCATGAGAATCAATGTGAATAGTCGGCGAGAAAGTGTAGAACGTGTTCAGATAGTCAACCTTGCAACCACCATCGATGATGTTTATTTGACCTTCTACAGCAGGCTGTTGTAGGGAGCCGCTAATGGTCGCCCGACCATCGGCAAAGCCCTGCATCCTCGTCACCACGCCAGCAAGGACCGGGCTTAACGCTCTCAATTTCAACGAGTCCAATTCGATATTGAAGTCAAGGTTGTCTGTTTTTCGTGCCGTGTAATAGGAACCATAAATATTCAGTGCCTGTCGCATTTGGTCGAGGATGCTCACATTCAGGTTGACGGCCTTGTTGGGATTGTCCCAAGAACTGTTGATGGTGGCATCGCCGATACGGTCGCCATTTGTGCCTAAGTCCTCTATGATTAAGTCGGCCAACACCATAGCGTTCTCTTTTATGCTGCTCACGAGTGCGTTGCCCGTAAGCAAGCCATCAACATCGAAGCCCAAGTGCTCAAAGAGCGTGTCGAAGTCGGAAAGGTTGAACTTTTGCCACTGTACCGACAGCGTATCTCCCGCTGCCTTAGGCACATAGCCATCAATACGCATAGATTGGGCATTATGGGTGAACATGAGGTTGGAGAGGTTCACACGACCGCCGTCAAGGTCGATGAAGTTGTTGTGCGAGACCTGCCACAAGCTGTCATTGATGCGAATATCACCGTTCTTAATGCTAAAAATGCCACCTCCATGATGAGGATGGAAAGTGGTCTCAATCAAGGCCTTGTTGCGGTCGATTTCGGCGTTGTCGTCCCATACGATACGGGTTGCGATGGTGTCATCGGCCATTCGCGCAGTCAGCGAGAGGTTGTCCAAGCCAAACACCAACGTGTCGGTTTTACTCATGTTAGTCCACGCGATTTCGCCTACAGTCAACGAGCCGATTGCTGCCCTGCGCGAATTGAGATTCTTGATTTCCAAGTCGTTGATGCACAGGTCACCGAACTTAATGGATTTGGAACGGGCCGTCAAGTTGAGTTGGTTGGTCCTGGAGGTAAAGGTGCCGTTGACGCTTGTGTTTTTGGCAATCTTCAATGAAGGCATGAAGAATCGGCTGAGCGTCTTGGTGTCCTTGAGCGTCAGGCTGACAAAGAAGTCTTGTTCCACGTCATGCTTGAGTTTGTATTTCTGAAACTCCTCCAAGTTCTTCTCGAAGATGGGAAAATGCACGAAAGAATCGCCATATTCGTTGAGAGACATCATTAGGCTGGCGAAGTTGATTTTGCCCGCCATCTCGAAGTTGAAGAAGTCGTTGGTGAGGTTAATGCGGCGGCCCATCAGGTTGTCGTTGACGATGGTAGCGTCGAAGTCCTCCATGAAATAAGCGCCACGGCTGTCGCGATAGGTGGTTCTGTCGATATGCAGTTCGCCTTCGAGGTCGTCGATGTCAAATCCCGACAGGTTGGCCACGATGCGGGTGCTGATTTCGCTGATGGAGTCGTTTTTCATCAACTTCAAGGCGCTCAGGTCGGCATGACGGATGTCGGCGGCAAAGTCGGCCTTGGGATATTTTTTGTCTTCGAAGTCAATCATACCATCGAAATCAAGACTCAGTTCGTCGTCGTCGACCATCAACTTGCCCACAAAGCGGTTTTCTTTCATGTCGCCGTTGAGTACCACCTCATTGATATGGTTTCCAAGCAGTTGGGCGCGATACGCCTTGCCATTGACGCTCAAGTCAAGGTCGCCGTTATGAGGGAACTTGGCGGTGAAATCGGCGTCGAGATCGAGTTTGCCGACGAATTTCGAGGCATTGGCCATTACGCCGGCATCCACGCGGTCGGCCTTGATGTCGCCCGAAAAGATATTGTCGCCGTTGGCTTTCTTGTTGCGCGCCACGTTGACATCCAGATTGCCAACGTTGGAAAGCAGATGTATCTCAGACTTGAAATTGTTGTAGGAGCCTTTGAAATTGAGTCTCACTGTGCCCGAATGTAAGGCCTTCAACGACTCAGGTAGCGGCACCGTCACTGAACTGCTTGGAATATAGAAATTCGCGACATCATCGTATGTAAAACGGAACTTCTTGATGTTCATTCTATGCTCACCATCCTCAAAATCAAGCGGATGCATGGAAATATTGCCTTGCAGCAAGGTGGATTTTCCGATTTGCGCTTCGATGTCACTCACCGTGAAATGCTCGATGGGGCCCGTAAAACGACCCTGGAAGAAAATGCGGTCGGGCATTTTGTACATGACAGGCGCGAACACGCCCACGTCGGACAACAAGATGTCGGTAGGATAGATTGTCGCGTCAAAACGCACCAAATTGACGAAGTCCTGAAAAGCCTCAAAGCTGTCAAACAGCATGTTGAGGTCGGTATGGATGAGACTGTTGTTGGTCTCCAACTGCATGTCCGTCAGGCGAATACCGCTCTGCGCGACGATAACGTCCGATTGCAGCATCTTGATTTCAATACCGCTCATCTCCTTGCCTTTCAGCATCTCCACAACAGTGTGAATGGAGTCGCCAATGATTTGCAAATCCTTGACGGACAAATAGATGCTATCCAAATCAAGATGAGAATAGTCGATGGCTTTCTGTTCAATCTTTTCGGGATGGTCCGTGTTTTGGTTCCACATCAGGAAATTGAGGTTGCTGACATTGACATTGTCAATCTGCAAATCCAAAGGCTCAGAACTTTTCTCCTTTTCTTCGCCAGAGCTAAAGAAATCGGCCAAAAACTGGAAATTGAAGGACTCCTCGCCCTCGTATTGTATCATGTTGACATCCGCGTTGCGCAACATCACGCGACCTAAGTGGATTTTGCCTTCCAAAAGCTCTGTCACGAAGATTTTGACGCGCAACCGTTCTATTTTCGCCAAGTCGTTGCTTCTCAGGTCCTTAACGTCAACATCGTCAATGTAGACCTGAAAATCGGGCGTGACGACCAAGCGGCCTACCTTCACATCAGCACCAGTTTTTTCAGAAAGATAGCCACCTGCAAAACGCACCGCAAACTTCTGAATGATAGGATCTTGAATACCCACAAACAGCGTCACGATGACGGCAAGCACCACCGTAAACAAAATCAAAATGCTATGGATAATCTTTTTTTTGATACTTTTGACCCTCCAAATCGAAACTATGAACGAATACATTTTAGGCATCGAATCGTCGTGCGACGACACCTCGGCCGCAGTGCTCCAAGGCACGCGCGTCTTGTCGAATGTCATTGCCAGTCAGAAGGTTCACGAGCAATACGGCGGCGTAGTCCCCGAACTCGCTTCCCGTGCGCACCAGCAAAATATCATCCCCGTCATCGACACGGCCTTGAAGACTGCAAAAATAGAAAAAAATCAGTTATCCGCCATCGCTTTTACGCGCGGCCCCGGACTTTTGGGCTCGTTGCTCGTAGGCACCTCATTTGCAAAGGCTTTCGCGCAGACTTTGGACATTCCCATGGTGGAAATTGACCACATGAACGCCCATATCTTGGTGCATTTCGCCACTGACGAGACCCATACCGAAGTGCCCGACTTCCCGTTCCTGTGCCTCACCGTCTCGGGCGGACATACCCAAATTGTGGTGGTGAAGGACTATTTCGACATGGAAGTTATCGGCAAGACCATCGACGATGCGGCGGGTGAGGCTTTCGACAAGACGGCCAAAATCCTCGGTCTGCCCTACCCTGGCGGTCCCGTTATCGACAAGTTAGCCAAACAAGGCAACCCTGAAGCCTTCAGTTTCGCCAAGCCCCAGATTCCCGATTTGGACTACAGCTTCAGCGGACTGAAAACCAGCATCTTGTACACCGTCCGCGACAACCTGAAACTCAACCCGAACTTCATCGAAGAAAACAAGGCCGACCTCTGTGCCTCCGTGCAGAAGACCATCATCGACATCCTAATGAGTAAGTTGGTGAAAGCCAGCAAACAAACGGGCATCAAGACCGTGGCCATCGCCGGTGGCGTGAGTGCCAACAGCGGCCTCCACGATGCTATGCTTGCCCTTGGCGAAAAATGCCATTGGAAGGTCTTCATCCCGCGCCTCTCCTACTCCACCGACAACGCCGCCATGGTAGCCGTGGCAGGGTATTTCAAGTTCTTGAAGGGAGAGTTTGCTTCTCAGGATTTGGTGCCTTATGCGAGGCAGAGTTTGAACCAATAAAGACAACACCACATGAACTGGACCGACCTACTCTCCAACAAACGCTACGCGCAGGCACAGAAAAGCCCCGACATCCGCAGCAGTTTCCAGCGCGACTACGACCGCATCATTTTCAGCAGCCCATTCAGAAGACTGCAAAACAAGACGCAGGTGTTTCCGCTTCCTGGCGCACAGATGGTCCACAACCGCCTGACGCACAGCTTAGAAGTGGCCAGCGTAGGACGCTCCATCGCCTGCCGCACAGTGGAAAAACTCGCCAAGAAACACCCTGACCTGAAAGAACGCCAGTCTGACATCGAAACCATCGTGGCCTCGGCATGTCTGGCCCACGACCTCGGCAACCCGCCTTTCGGTCACTCAGGCGAGGACACCATCAGCAGCTTTTTCAAGGATGGTAAAGGCAAAGAGTTGCAAAGCCAAATGCTGCCTGAACAATGGAGCGACCTCATCGCTTTCGAGGGCAACGCCAACGCTTTCCGACAACTGACGCACCAGTTCACAGGTCGTCGCGCGGGCGGCTTCTCGCTCACTTCCGCGACCTTGGCCACCTTGCTGAAATACCCATACCCGTCCTACAACAAAGGCAACCGCAAGAAATACAACGTGTTCTACTCTGAAATCCCTGCCTTTGAGGAGGTCGTCAACGAGTGCGGCATCCCGCGTTTGGATGCGGAACATCTCGTCTACGCTCGCCATCCGCTGTCGTACATGATGGAGGCTGCCGATGACATCTGCTACCTTGTTTTAGACATGGAAGACGCCCACAAACGCGGCATTATCAGCACCGAGTCCATCGAAAACTGTTTCCTCTCGTTCTTCGACACCGAAAAAGACAAGCAATTCTTCGCCCACAAGGAAAAAGCATACAACGAAGTGAGCGACGTGAATGAACGCATGGCCTTCCTCCGCGCCATGCTCATCAATAAACTCGTTAACTGCGCCAGCGACATATTTGTCAAGAACTACGAAGCCATCATGGAAGGCAAGTTTGAGAAGAGTCTCATTTCACATCTGCCTGATTTCGAGAAAAATGCGCTCGACATCTGCCGCGATGCTTCGGTGAAACACATCTACCGACACCCTTCCGTGGTGAAAATCGAACTGACAGGCTTTAACGTCATCGGGACGCTGTTGGAGAACTTCACTGACGCCGTGTTACACCCCGACACACCTTATAACAAGAAGTTGCTATCGCTCATCCCCGAGCAATTCAAGGCGCAGACCGACGACACCTATTCAAAACTCCAGTCGGCCATCGACTTCATCTCCAACATGACCGACCTCTACGCCGTGCAACTCTACAAAGACTTGAGAGGAATCGATTGATGAGGAGGCTATTGGCTATCGGTTTGCTGCTGTTGTGTGGAATAACTTCATTCGCACAAGAAACGGATAATATTCTTGTTCCTCTGCGTAGTACAAAGTCCTATCTGATATCGGATTACGATGAAAAAGACACCGCATTTCTGAAGGCAAAATGTCGCCAATCGGGATTGGATTTGGGTCTTTCGGTGGTGGTCAACCGTATCCCCACAGACAGCAAACTCGTTTCGCCCAAACCGTCAAAACACCTGCTGAAACAAGGCGTATTACAGTTGCAACTGCCTATGAATGAGCGTCAAGACGAGTTTGCAGTCTATCATTCCGAGCTTTTCGACACGCCTTCGAGCATTAATGTGCTGCAAATTGGCGACGAGCTCATCACTTACCGCACCATGGAGACTACGGGCAACATCCACCTGTTGTACCATTGTGTTCGTGGCGCGTTCGGCACAAGGAAATCGGCGCACCCGAAAGACGCACCCGTTTACAAACTCTGGGACACGCCTGAGCGCACCCTTCTCCCCGACCTCGAACTCCAAGACCAGATAGCTCAAAAAGTAGCCAAGGAATGTGCCAAGAAAGACATCCCATTGCTGATTTTCAACGACTTGAAAAGCTATGGCTACAGTGAACAAGGCGACACGGCCATCAGTCACTTTCTCGACACGATGCGCAAATACAACTCCGACAAACTCTTACAAGCCGACCTGCTCACTCCTGCTTCATGGCCTTATTTGAGTCGCGTCAACGAAAACATGGTTTGGACCGCTTCGATGAGGACGAAAATCGTAGAGACCTTGTCACAAAAGCAAGATTTCTATCACGAGCAACAGATGTCGTGGATGATAGGCAACTTCCCAATAATTCTCGCCGACAAAAACCGACGCGCCACCACGTTGGAAGAACTCGAATGGTTCCTCTCCAAAGCTGCCGCCTTCGACGCAGGTTTCGGCCTTGAGGTCAGCGAGGAAACCCTGCGCAAACATGGCCTCACCGACGAAATGTTGAATACTATTAATATATGGGAAACGCTGCGCCTTGATAGTGCTTTTAACGAGGCACAGAAAGAAACGTTCAAAGACCCTTACGGCAACTGGCACATCGAAAAGGCCGATTCGACCTATCTGCTTTATACACAGCACATTTCGAGACGTTATTTCTGTAATTTCACCGACGACACTTGGGAATGGAACAACCCATACAAGAGCCGTTTTGCCCTGCAAATTGCGGTAGATGGCAAAGGCAGCATCAGTGAGTTGGAATTTAGGACACCTAACGGCATCCTTTACCTCTCTTGTACGCTCAAAGCAGGTCAATATCTAATGTATAGTTTCGATGGCAAGGCATACATTACTGACCAGAATTACAACACGATAGAAGAAGTCCTCCCACGAGGCGTTTCTTTCCTTGATGAAGGATCTAATGAGGTTACATTTACCTGTGAGGTCAAGACTGAAGGCAAGAAACAACCTATAGTCAGTTTGCGTTTTTTAACGCGCGGTGAACCAGAGACCATTATCATTAATGGTGATTCCCATTGACAAAAAACCTCACTAATAAGGAGTAAAACAAGCCCGGTAACGCCGTATTTTTGCAAACGGAAAAACAAAGACACCAATGATTACCCTCGATATACTTCAAATAGGACAATCGGCTCGCATACAGGCTGTTGGCGGGGAAGGCTCGCGGCGACAGCATTTCTTGGACATGGGTCTCATCCCCGATGCCGTCGTCAAATTAGTGAAATTCGCCCCCCTTGGCGACCCTATGGAAATTATGGTACATGGCTACGCACTCACTTTGCGCAAAGCCGATGCCACCCTTATAGAGGTTGAACCTTGCACCAACTCCAATGAAGCCGAAGGCATTAACCATCAGGACGATGACCGACTTTATATCACCTCACTCCCCGACCACAACGCCCACCCAGGCTTGGGCGAGGAAGGCATCTATCACGACAAGACCCACGAACACCCGCTGCCCAAAGGGACCCAACTGACTTTCGCCCTTGCAGGACAACAGAACTGTGGAAAAACCACCCTCTTCAACCAACTCACGGGCGCGAACCAACATGTAGGTAACTTCCCCGGCGTGACCGTCGACCGCAAAGACGGTGTCATTAAAGGTCATCCCGAGACCTCCGTCACTGACCTGCCAGGCATCTACTCGCTTTCACCTTACACCGCTGAAGAAGTCGTCTCGCGTGAGTTCATCATGCAGCAGAAGCCCAAGGCCATCATCAACATCGTGGATGCCAACAACATCGAGCGCAACCTCTACCTCACCATGCAACTCATGGAGCTTGGCGTACCTATGGTACTGGCCCTCAACATGATGGACGAGGTGCGCAACAACGGTGGCAGTATCCTCGTGAACGAAATGGAGCAAATCCTCGGTCTGCCTGTGGTGCCCATTGCGGCGGCCAAAAACGAAGGCGTTTCCGAACTCGTCGACCACGCCATCCATGTGGCGAAATACCAAGAAGCACCCATCCGTCAGGACTTCTGCGACAAGGACGACCACGGTGGTGCCGTGCACCGTTGCCTCCACAGCATTATGCACCTCATCGAGGACCATGCGCAACGTGCTGACATTCCTGTGCGTTTTGCAGCCTCCAAACTCGTTGAAGGCGACCCTATCGTTATGGAAGCCCTGAAGCTTTCCCAAAACGAGAAAGAAACGCTAGAACACCTTATCGTGCAGATGGAAGAGGAACGTGGCCTCGACCGCGCCGCAGCCATGGCAGAAATGCGGTTCACGTTCATTAAAAGGCTGTGCGACAAGACCGTAGTGAAGCCCAAGGAAAGCAAGGAATACCAACGTAGTCGCCGCATCGACAAGATTCTAACGGGCAAGTGGACTGCCATCCCGATTTTCATCCTCGTCATGGTGGGCATTATCTACCTCTCTATCGACGCCATCGGTGCGCCTCTGCAAGACTTACTCGACCAAGGCATTTCTTGGCTCGCCGTGCAATGCGGCACTGCTTTAGCCAACTGGGATGTCAGTCCGGCGGTGCAGTCATTGGTGGTGGATGGTATCTTCGGCGGCGTGGGTAGCGTGTTGAGTTTTGTACCTATTATTATATTGCTGTTCTTCTTCTTGAGTTTGTTGGAAGACAGCGGCTACATGGCCCGTGTGGCTTTTGTCAGCGACAGTTTCTTGCGAAAGCTCGGCCTCACAGGACACAGTATTGTGCCTATGCTCATCGGCTTTGGCTGCACCGTGCCCGCAGTGATGGCCACGCGAACCCTCCACTCTACCCACGACCGTTGGTGCACAATTTTGTTGACACCTTTCATGAGCTGTTCAGCCAAAATCCCGATTTACGCCTTCTTCACCAGCATGTTTTTCCCGCACCATGGCGGCGTGGTATTGATCTGCCTATATTTGTTGGGTATCGTCGTAGGTATCGTTACCGCGCTGTTTACCAAATGGTTCGGTCACAAGGGCGACGTGGCTCCCTTCGTGATGGAGCTACCCAACTACCGTCTGCCTGGTCTGAAGAACGTCGCCCACCTGCTTTGGGACAAGACCAAAGACTTCCTGCAACGTGCTTTCACGGTGATTTTCCTCGCCTCGTTGGTAATTTGGTTCCTCCAAACCTTTGATTTCCACTTCAACATGGTGGAAAACGGCGAAGGCAGCATGTTGGCTGTCGTGGCTGGCTGGATTGCTCCTGTGTTCCGTCCCATCGGCTTGGGCGAGTGGCAAATCGTTACGGCCTTGGTGAGTGGTTTCATGGCCAAGGAAAGCGTGGTTGCCACCCTTGAGGTGCTCAATGCCATGCCTTTATTCACTACAATTACCTCGATTTCGATGTTAGTCTTTTGCCTGCTCTACACGCCTTGCGTGGCGGCCGTGGCCTCCATCCGCCGCGAGTTGGGTAGCAAGTGGATGCTGTTTATCATCGCCTTCCAGTGCGTCGTCGCTTGGATTTGCGCTTGGTTCGCCTATCTCATTGCTAACGCCGTCATCGCATGAATCTCGCTACCGTCATAGTGCTGTTGGTGGTCCTCGCAATGGTCATTGTCGCCATCCACTTTTTGCGAAAAGGTAAGGATAACGCTTGCTGTGGCAACAAAAAAAGCAGCTGTTCAGGCTGCTCGGTGGATTGTCCGTTTAGGCGGTAATCATTTCTCCATCAAATGATAATATTTCGGCTGATATCCTTCCCATTCGCCCGTCAATAGTTCGGGGTGGAAGAAATAAATGAAATCGGCCAACAGCAAATCAGGCTCGCACTGCGACTGCTCGAAATAGCCTGTTTTCATGATGTCGCAGACAATGATTTGGTGCTTTTTGTAAGCATCAAACAACGGATAAACAGGGCTTTCCTTGGCCAAGGTCGCGTAGGTCATCGGCGTGGGCATGGAATTGTTGACGCGCCAGAAGTCGGCATGTTGGGCCTTGGCGAGGATGCTTTCGGCATCCATCGGGACGCTGGCCGTCGAAGGGTTGTCCTTCCAGATGTAGTCGGCGCCCGCATCAGCAAAAAGTTGGGCGATGTAGCTCTTTCCGCCCGCTACATACCATTGTCCGTTGAAAGCCAAATCAGAAAAGACTGTCGGGCGGCTTTCCACCTCGGCGCAAAGTGTCGAAAGGGCATTGTAGCGCGCCTCAATGTCGTCGAACCAAGCGTCGGCTTTGTCCTCGCAGCCAGCTAGAATACCGATAATCCTAATCCACTCGGCGCGACCCAAAGGCGTGTTTTCCATGTAGTCGGCAAAGGGGAACAGCACCGCCCCCGTGACGTTTAAGCCGCCTTGGTTGCCATCGAAATAAGGCGAGTAAAGTAAAGCATCAGGTTGCAGTTGTATCATTCGCTCGATGTCGGCAGCGGCTTCGGTGCCGATGTCGTAGACTTTGTGTTGTGCCAAGAGCGAAAGCATGGTCGAATCGCTGACGAAACGGCCTTCGAGGATGCCTTTCACGCGGTCGATTTCGCCAAGACGCAGAAAAACAGCCCATTGTGTGGCTGAAAACGAAATCACAGACTTGACTGGGGCATTAATAACGCCTTTGACATCCTTGTCGACAGCCTTTGTCGTGTCCTTGACGATGGCGAAGCTGCCCAAGGAGAGCGTCGTGTCCCAAGGACAGATGACTTCCATGCGGTAGCCGTAGTCTTTTTCATAAACCGAGATATTGCGGGCATGACGCATGAGGTTATCGCCTAGCGTTTTCTCGGGAGTTTGACTACTTTTAGGAACACATGCTGTAAACACAAAGAACACTAGTGCAAACAGGATATGCAAAGTACGAGTCATATTTGCACGCAGAATCCGCAGAAATCGCAGAACCCTACCGGCAGCAATACTTACGTCGCTTTGCGCTTCCCATAATTCTGCGCATTCTGCGTGAGATATTCTACTTTTCATTGATTTCCTCCAAACAATCCTTGCACAGGCAATCGCTGTAATGCTCTTTCAAATAGGCTTTTGTGGCGTCGGTGAGCTTTACCTTCACGCACCAGCAGTCGATGCTATGGACGCACTCGAATTCTTTTCCGCAACGGGGACAGTTTTTTTTCATAGGCAAAAAAACGTGAGGCCTCCCATGTTGGAGACCTCACAAAATGAATATCAATTATTTAAACAACATTGCACTGGGAATGAGGCCGGCCTTGAAAGAAGCCAGCAACACGCCATCGCTGGAATAGCGGTACACAACACCCTCCATCATGTAATTCTTCGCATCGGCGACGTAAAGATCGCCTGTCTTGAGATCCACGGCCATGTTATAAAACAAGCCTTGGGGTTCGGGAGTGATGCGAAACGAATCCGACAAACTCAATGTGGCGAGGTCGAAACGGCGCACCTCATTGTTGTAAATCAAATAGAACTGGTCGCCAGTGAGATTGGATTTCAACGTTGAGGCAACGCCTTTGATATCGTCGTCAAACTCATACGGGCCTTTGAACTCGTAGCGTACCGTAGCGGTTTTTAGCATCGGGTCAATCTCCCACAGCGTGGGATTCTCACCATACTCGTCTTCCCATGAACGACCTTCACAAAGCACCCACACATGGCCATTTTTGTCGACCACCATGGTATTGGGTTCCTTGCCTACCGTGATGTCAGCCACCTTCACGTCGTTGTTAAGGTCGACGACCTGAACGGTGTTGTAGCTTTCATGCGAATTGGGGTCATTGACGATGTAATAGATAGACCAGTTGCTGACGTACAGCTCACTGCCGACCTGCACCATCTTTTCGGTGGTGTTGCCCATCGCTATGGTGCCTGTATGGGTCATATCCTGCGGGTTGATGATCCACAGGTCGGTGCCGACCAAGTCCGTGACGTAAGCCTTGTTGGGCGCGACGATAAACATTTCACGGGGTGAATAAAAATCACCGAGTTTGAAAGGTTTCGTGGTGTCGCAGACAATGGTGCAGGCGTTCAACTTATAGATATAGTTGCTGTTGTTGACGACGACATACAACATCCCGTCCATCATCGCCAGACTTTGCGCCACATCGCCGATGGGAGCATTATTGGCCTTATAGAACAGGTTGTTGATCACCGTGTCAGCCTCGGGATCGTAGAACGACAGCGAAGCATTGGAGAACTGGTAGTTGCCTTCGTTGAGAACGAAAACACCTTTGAGATCCATGGGGATGATGGTGTCCGCAGGCTGACCGGGGTCGTCAGGCGTGACCGGATCGGGCTTGCAGGCGAACAACATCGTAGCCAAAGCCAACAACAGAAACAGATTTCTTCTTTTCATATCAATCGTATTTTATTGTTTCACAATACGTTTAGTGTACATATTGCCATTACAGACAATGCGCACAAAATAAATACCTTCGGTCAAATCACTCAAGTCGACGATGGCTTCTTTCGTGGTCAAAATCTGTTGTCCGACAAGATTGTAGACCTCAACCGATTGCAGGTTTTCGGCCTTCACCGTCAGTCTGTCTCTTACTGGGTTGGGATAGATGGCAACAGCACCCTCCGCATTCTCGGGCACATCATTATGGGCGACGTCATGAATCACACCAACGGCATCAAGGTCGAAGCCGCTACTGGCGAACGGCGTAGGCCACGGGTCGTTGATCTTGTGTCCTTGGCAATCATAAGTGGCATAGAGCGAGTCAAGACATCCAATGACATCGACAAGACGGACATGCGTGACACGGCTCTTGTCGAGAAGCGGGGTGTCCTCTACCTCGTCAAGGTCGAAAGGAGTGCCATACATTGCACCATACTTGCTCGCCAAATTATGGATTTGTGACGGGTCGATGGTTCCGCCATTGCCAAGCTGTGTCGTGGTTTGCGTGTTGCTGTAGGCTGGGAAACGGAAGAAATGCTCGCCATCCGAACTCACTTCCACAAAAGCAAGCTCAAGAGCCCAACTGTCGGGATTTACGGCGTTGGCAAATCCGTTCTCAAACACGGCAAAATCTGGGCCATTGCCGTTGCAAATGGGCGATGCGAATGTCAATGTCGCCATACCGCCATCACCGAGGCATACCACCCCGAACGTGCCTTCAGGATAACCCAAGGCGTTCTCGTCAGGGTAATTAGCACCCGTCACACCCAGACCAGGGTTGGCGATGTTCATCGGGCCATGGACAACTTCGACTCCCGTGGCCCATCCGACAAACGCTGACGAGTCGGCATGCATGGCTGTGGTGCCAGGCTTGTCTTGTGCAGGCGCGAACTGCGCCCACAACGCGACTGGCACCATAGCCAGCAACAGGATGGAAATCCTTTTAATCATTTCACCACAAGTTTGGCTGTACGCACAACGCTCTCGTTGTTCACCGTGACGAAATACACGCCACCAGCCATGCTTTCCGTGCTGATGCGCACCAGCTCACCCTCGTTGGCCAGCACACTTTGCTTGCTCACGAGACGGCCTTGCATGTCGTACACGGAAACCTCGTTCATGCCAGCGCTTTCGATGGTCACGAAGGTCTCGCTAACGGCAGGATTGGGATAGATGGACAAGGAAGCAACACCGTTTTCGTTGACGGCGTCATAGACACTGACGGGCTCAACAACTTGCGTCCAGACATAAGTCCATTGGGCAATCTCAGTACCACAGGATTCATCGCCCCACTTAATGAAGTCGCCGTTGGAAACGAACTCCTGGTCAAAGCTGTTCCATGCGCCAACGCCGTTGACGTTGAACATGAAATACATGCCATAGAGACAAAGGGCAAGTTCGCCATCGTTGTATTTGATGTCGTTCAACCAGCTTCCATCAGCATCATAATTGAAACGGCCGTCAACGGCAGCGATGCCATCCATCACGTCTTTCACCGTGATGCTCTCTTCGCTGAAACGGTAGCCCCAAGCCAAGCACTTGTTGGGGTTGTTCCAGTTGACAGCAAACACCACTTCGTTCTCGCCTTCGCCAATCCAATAGAGGATCTCGGAGGGGTCGATTTTGGCTTCATCAGCCAAAGGATACACGGCAGCGACTTCCTTCTCCCAGACATAAATCCAGTTCTCGGGGTCAACCATGGTGCCACAATAGGTATCGCCCCATTTCACATAGTCGCCATCCACGAGGGTAGCAACATCAAAATAATCCCAGGACGGATTGCCATTAATCACATACGAAACCCAACCTGGCTCCGTAAGGCTTAAATCGAGGATACCGTCATTGAAGAAAAGATCATTGAGCCAATAACCGTACTCGGATTCGGTGGCGTCATAACTGAAACGATAATCAGCCAGTGCGATGTCGTCCATGACGTCTTTTATCGTCACACTCTCGGCGGCAAAACGATAGCCCCAAGCCAGAGCTGTGTCAGGCTCGTTCCAGTTGACAATGAACACTACTTCGTTTTCACCTTCGCCAATCCACCAGCGGATGTCAGCGGGGTCGATGGTAGCATCCTGTTGTGCAAACAGGTTGGTCGTAAACAGACCGAAGATTCCCATAAGGAAAGCTAAAGTAAAGATTTTACGCATAATAGTATAATTTAAAGGTTTAACGTTCAATCCATTACGATAATGCGCTCACGGAAAATGAGGGTAAACCTTACACGAGAAGGAAAGCCAGCTCTTGTCCCGAAAGCTTCTTTTCACGACAGGCGGCAGGTCTTCTGACTCACTCCCTTGGGCTGGGCCGCCTTCCCGAAAAGGTTTGGTTTTCAGTGGCATAATGGCCAGCACGAAGAGTTTACAGCAGCGGGAACTGTCCGGGATTTGCACCCGATTCCCTATTGAGCCTCGCGGCACCGCTTATCGGCGGCAAAGATACAGCATTTTTCTGTTGAGAAAGTACAGAGTAGCGAAAAAAGTTTCTATTTTTGCACCGATAAACAATTTGTACAATGAAGAAACTAACCTTATTAATAACGGCTTTACTATTGGCTATAGGCTTTGTTCAAGCCCAAGACGTTTATATCTCTGGCAACCACTTTACCACAGGCCAAGTCTACAAAAACAACACGCTGCTGTATAGCATCACCGACAGCATCGACATTCAGTTGAAAGGCATCCAAGTTGCGGAAGACGGTACGATTTACGGAGCTGGATATGCTTACAATGACACAGTTCTTCATGGCTGTGTTTGGAGGAACGACTCCTGCATATTCACTGCCGACACCAATACCTATTTTGACCACATTGCCCTCAACGGCAACGATTGGACCGTGGCCGGCGGCAACAACGTATGGCAAAACGGCGAGCTTCTTTATTCCTACAGCCACGGAGAAGATGAGTGCTACATTCAAGGTTTGGCCGTTGACACAACGACGGGCAACATTTATGCAGGCGGTACCATCTACCACTCTGGCGAATACCTTGGGTATGCCAGCGTTTGGAAAAACGACTCGCTCCTTTGGATGGAAGACACCATTTCGTGCATCTATGGCCTCTGCTTCGACGGCGAGGACCTCTATACAGCCGGGTACAAGTTTGGAAACGACTCCATTTCTTACGGTGTCGTATGGCAAAACGACTCCATCATCTACCAAATGGAAAATGCCAACTTCGTGTGTATCGCCGCATTTGACGGCAGCCTCTATTGGTCAGGGATTTCCTTGACAGATACCATTGTCCGGATTTGGCAAGACGGCGAGGAACTCTACGCCCTGCCTGAGCTTTCTGGAATCAGTAATTTGGTCGTCAACGAGAATGGGGTGTATTATACCGATGCACAAACGGTTTATAAAGATGGCGAAGTCCTGTATCAGCCCACAGAGTGGTGCATCATCACCGACCTCGTCGTGAAGCCTGCTCCAACGCCTCCCGAGTACACTATCAACGTTGAGTCTGCCCAACCCGACTGGGGCACAGTCAGCGGCGGCGGCACCTATTATTATGGTGACACCATCCAGATTGAAGCCATCCCCAACGTAGGCCATGAATTCTTGATGTGGAACGACAGCATCACCGACAACCCGCGCACTATCGTGGTCACCCAAGACAGCACTTTTGTTGCCTCGTTTGGCCGACGCCAATACACCATCACCGTCGAGAGCAACCATCCCGAATGGGGCAGCGTCAGCAGCGGCGGCACCTTTTATTATGGCGACATCATCGAGATTGAGGCCGTGCCCAACCTGGGTTATGTGTTTACGAACTGGGACGATGGCAATGCCGATAACCCGAGGGAAATCACCGTCACGGAAGACCATACCTACATCGCCTTCTTTGCTATACAGCAATGTGTCATCTCCACAGGTGTGACTCCCGAAGGCGCAGGCAGCGTGACAGGAGGCGGTGCCTATTACTATGGCGACACTATAACCCTCTCCGCACATAGCAACACAGGCTATGAGTTCAGCAAATGGGACGACGGCATCGTTGACAACCCGAGGGAAATCATCGTCGAAGGCGACGCCACCTATACGGCCATGTTCACGCCCTTGCAATATGAAATCACGACGGAATGCGACCCTGAAGAAGGCGGCACCGTGACGGGCGACGGCATCTACGACTATGGCAGCATTGCCTCGCTCGTAGCCACACCTAACGAGTACTACATCTTCCTCTGCTGGAGCGACGGCATCGTCTCCAACCCTCGTAATGTCACTGTCACGGGCAATGCCCACTACAAAGCTTTGTTCTACCTCAACGGCACGCCAACCTATACGGTTACCGTTGAAGCCAACGACCCGAATTTGGGCACAGTAAGCGGTAGCGGCACCTACCCCGAAGGGGCTACCATAGAAATCAGCGCGACACCTACGCCACAAGCCTTTTTCAGAGGCTGGGACGACGGCAACACCGACAACCCGCGCAGCATCGTCGTTACCCAAGACACGACCTACACCGCCATCTTTGAAGTAGTCCCACAGACCTATTACATCACCGTGGAGAGCAACAGCCCGCTAATGGGCCGAGTGACCGGCAGCGGCACCTATCCTGCCAACACCATGGCCACCATTCAAGCTATCCCCAATTCGGGCTTCTATTTCACGGGCTGGCAGGACGGCAACACCGACAACCCGCGCACGATTCTCGTAATCGGTGATGCTACCTACACCGCCTATTTCGACATTGAGCCTGTGCAGACCTACACCCTTACCGTACAATACGACGAGAACCAGGGCTATGTGTTGGGTGGAGGCAGCTATGTAGCAGGGAGCACCGCAACATTGGCAGCCATTGCCAACGATGGCTATTATTTCGTGAAATGGGGCGACGGCAACACCGACAATCCGCGTGAGATCCTCGTCGACCACGACATCACCATGGCCGCCTTCTTCAACGGTACAGGCGTGGACGAAAACGACGGCAGAAGCATCAGCCTCTACCCCAACCCCACCAACGGCAAAATCCGTCTTGAAGGGTTGGACAACCAGAGCGAAATCCATATTTATGACGCTTTCGGTACGTGCGTTAAGACATTGACCCTCAACAAAAATGGAGAAATAATGGTCGATGATTTGGCGGCAGGCCTTTACCTCCTGCGCGTCAACGGCAAACAGACGGTGAAATTCGTAAAGCGTTAAGTCCTGATGTTCAAAAAAATCCTTGGAACGGGAGCAGCAAGAGCGGTCAATGTGCTGACGCAGTTGGCCACCCTCATCATGGGCACCAAGTTCCTGGGCGCCGCCGAATGGGGCAAGGCTTTCATTGCGCAGACCGACATCACCTTTTTATTAATAGGCATCGAACTCATCGCCGGCAGCGGACTGGTTTACTTCACTCCACGCAAGAAACTCTCAACCTTGATGACGATTTCCTACGGTTGGATTGCCTTCGTCATGCTGCTTTATTGGCTGCTGTTCAAGGTGTTCTCTTTCTTCCCGACCTTCTACCACTACATCGTCCCCGAAGGTTACGCCTGGCTCGTCTTGCTGATGACCTGCGTTTACAGTTTCCACGGCTTCAACCTGAACTATTTCCTCGGAAGGGGGAAAGTAAGCACTTATAACTGGCTGTTTCTCACACAGATATTGACCCAAGTCTCGATGATGGCGGTCTTCATTTTCGTCTTGAACCTGCGGACTGCCACAGCCCTACTCTACTCCCAACTTTGTGGTTACAGTTTGGCCGCACTCGTCGGCTGGGTTTTGCTGTTCCCGAACCTGAAACGCGAAGAACGCGAGCCTTTGAAAGACAGCCTAAAGGAAATGTTGCATTATGGGACATTCCTGCAACTCTCCACTTTGGTCAGTACGCTCAACAAACGCCTGAGCCTCTATCTGTTGAAAACGCACTGCGACGAGAAATCCCTCGGCGTGTATGCCTTGGGAACGCAAGTGACCGAAGGTGTGAATATCATCGGATTAAGCATTGGTCTGGTGGAGTTTTCCGCCTTGAGCAATACCGAGGACCAACGACGCGCCTCACAACTCACCTTGCGCTTCATGAAACTCGCTGTCTTGCTGACTTTCACCGCTTTGTTGGTGATTTGTCTGCTACCTACCGCCTTCTTCGAATGGCTGTTCTCGGGCGAGTTCAGCCACATCCGCACGGTCATCATTTTGATGGCACCAGGTATCGTGTTTTTCTCCGCGCACACCATCTTGGCCAATTATTTCTCTGGCACCGGCCAACCGAAATACAACCTCTACGCTTCGCTCATCGGGCTTTCGACCACCTTGGTTTCAGCCTTCCTTTTGATTCCATGGTTGGGCATCCGAGGCGCGGCCATCACCACCTCACTGACGTATTTGACGTTATTTTTCTACCAATGGATGGTTTTTCATCGCCATACGAGCAGCCGATTAAAGCAGTTAATCCCTGAAAAGGAAGACGTTGACTGGTTGAAAACGGAATTGCAGGGCGTATTTAGGAGCAAAAATGCGTAAAAAACAACACACCCTTTCGCTTCACATAACAAATTTTTCCATATTTTTACGCCCAAATTCAAAACACTTTCACCATGAAAAAATCCAAACTATTCCTGTTAGCCATGATCACCTGTTCAATCGTATCGTGCAACACACAAAAGCCTGAAACAGAGCCAAAAGGCCAAGAGAAAATCGGCCCGAAAGAACTCACATTGCAATCGGACATCATGACGCCCGAAGTGCTGTGGAGCATGGGCCGCATCGGAGAATACAGCCTCTCGCCCGACCACTCGCAAATCGTCTACAACGTCACCTACTACAGCGTGCCCGAAAACCGCAGCGGCTCCACCTTATATATTATGAACGCCGATGGCAGCGACAACAAGGTGCTGGTCGTGAGCAACGACAGCCAATACAGCCCGCAATGGCGCCCCGACGGAAAGAAAATAGGTTTCCTCGCGCCCAAAGACGACGTCATGCAGCTCTGGGAAGTGAATCCCGATGGAACCGGACTTGAATGTGTCTCCAACGAGCCTGACGACATCAACGGTTTCCTCTACTCGCCCGACTGCCAGCAGGTGCTATTCACCAAGGAAGTGAAACTAAAAGAAACCGTCGCCGACATCTATCCCGACCTTGACAAATCCTCTGGCCGCATCAACAACGACCTGATGTACCGCCACTGGGACCACTGGGTAGACACCTACGGTCATATCTTCGTGGGCAACTTTACCAACGGCAAGATTGAGAACGCCTTCGATGCCATGAAGGACGAGCAATGGGAAGCTCCCGTGCGTCCCTTCGGTGGCATGGAGCAGGTGCAGTGGCTGCCCGACGGACAGAGCTTCGTCTACTGCTGCCGCAAGAAGGTCGGTAAGGACTACGCCCTCTCCACCAACACCGACATCTACCAGTATTTCATCCAAAGCGGCGAGTGCAAGAACCTCACCGAAGACATGATGGGCTACGACCTCAACCCCGTCATCTCACCCGACGGCCACTACATGGCTTGGGAGAGCATGGAACGCGACGGCTATGAGAGCGACAAGCAACGCCTCTTTGTGATGGACCTCCTCCTTGGCGAGAAGGTCGACTACTCCGCCAAGTTCGACCAATGCTGCACGGGCTTCAGCTGGACCGACGACAGCAAGATACTCTTTTTCATCAGCGATGCCTACGCCACTGACCAAATCTACGCCCTCAGCATCGAGAGCGGCGAAATCCTAAAGCTGACAACAGGCAAACACAACTACATCTCCGTGCAGGTCAACGGTGACAACCTCATCGCAGGCCGTCAGTCGATGAGCCATCCGACGGAGCTGTTCTCTGTCAGCCCCACCACAGGCGAGGCCACACAAATCACGCACGTCAATGACAACATCTTTGCACAACTCACCATGGGCGAAGTCAAGGAACGTTGGGTGAAGACCACCGACGGCAAGGACATGCTCGTGTGGGTCATCTATCCGCCTCACTTCGACGAAAGCAAGCAATACCCCGCCCTGCTCTACTGCGAAGGCGGGCCGCAAAGCACCGTGAGCCAGTTCTGGTCGTACCGCTGGAACTTCCAAATGATGGCCGCCAACGACTATATCGTCGTCGCTCCCAACCGTCGCGGCTTGCCTGGCTTCGGTCAGGAATGGCTTGAGGAAATCAGCGGCGACTACGGCGGACAGTGCATGAAGGACTACTTGAGCGCCATCGACGAACTGAAGAAAGAGCCGTACATCGACGAGAACCGCCTCGGTGCCGTGGGTGCCAGCTTCGGCGGCTTCAGCGTGTACTGGCTGGCTGGTCACCATGAGGGACGTTTCAAGGCCCTCATTGCCCACGACGGTATGTTCAACCTTGAGGCACAATACCTTGAGACCGAAGAGATGTGGTTCGTTAACTGGGATCTTGGCGGCCCATACTGGCAATGGAACGACCCCACCATCCGCAAGACCTACTCCAACTCGCCCCACCTCTTTGTAGACAAATGGACGGCTCCTATCCTTGTCATCCACGGCGGCCTCGACTACCGCATCTGCTTCACGCAAGGCATGCAGGCCTACAACGCAGCCATCCTGCGCGGCATCCCAGCCGAGTTCCTCTACTTCCCCGACGAGAACCACTGGGTGCTGAAACCGCAGAACGGCGTTTTGTGGCAGCGCAGGTTCTATAACTGGTTGGATAAATACTTGAAATAAGAGAGGCTAATTTTATGGAAACCAGATACATCTTCATCACAGGAGGTGTGACTTCCTCATTGGGGAAAGGCATCATTTCCGCTTCAATCGGTAAACTATTGCAAGCGCGTGGCTACAAAATCACCATACAGAAGTTCGACCCCTATATCAACGTCGACCCTGGCACATTGAACCCATACGAGCACGGCGAGTGCTATGTCACCGCCGACGGTTTTGAAACCGACCTCGACCTCGGCCACTATGAGCGTTTCACAGGCATACAGACCACCCGCGACAACAGCGTGACGACGGGTCGCATTTATTTGAGTGTCATCGAGCGCGAACGTCGCGGCGACTACCTCGGCAAGACCATCCAAGTGGTGCCTCACATCACCGACGAAATCAAGCGCCGCATCCTGCTGAACGCCACCAAGGAGCATTTCGACTTTGTCATCACTGAAATCGGCGGCACCATCGGCGACATTGAAAGTCAGCCGTTCTTGGAGGCCATCCGTCAGTTGCGTTGGGAATTGGGCTCACGCAAGGCCTTGAACGTGCACCTCACCTACGTGCCCTATCTGGCCGCAGCAGGCGAGCTGAAGACCAAGCCCACGCAGACGAGCGTAAAACAGCTGCAAGGGCAAGGCATCCAACCTGATATTCTGGTATTGCGCACTGAGCATGAGTTGAACGATGAAATCCGCAAGAAAGTTGCCCATTTCTGCAACGTCGACGTGGAAGCCGTTATCCAAAGCCAAGACCTGCCAAGCATCTACGAAGTGCCCGTCAACATGCAACGCCAGAACCTTGATGCCATCATCCTGAAGAAGATGGGTATGGAAGTCGGCCCGACACCCGAGCTGGGGCCTTGGCGCAACTTCCTCGAACGTCGCAAAAACGCCACCGAAATCGTGAACATCGGCATCGTGGGCAAATACGACCTGCAAGACGCTTACAAGAGCATCCTCGAAAGCCTCGCCCATGCAGGCACCTACAACGACCGTAAGGTAAAGACCCTCTTCATCAACAGCGAGTTCATCACCCGTGAGAACGTTGGCGAGCAGCTGGCTGACATGGCGGGCATCGTCATCTGTCCTGGCTTCGGTCAACGCGGCATAGAAGGCAAAATCATCGCCGCCGAATACACGAGAACGCACAACATCCCGACCTTCGGCATTTGCCTCGGTATGCAGATGATGGTCATCGAGTTCGCGAGAAACGTGTTGGGCTACGCCGATGCCAACAGCAGCGAGATGGACGTCAGGACACCGCACAACGTCATCGACATGATGGAGGAACAAAAGAACATCACGCAGATGGGTGGCACGATGCGCTTGGGTGCCTACGATTGCCAACTTGTTGAAGGCAGCCGCACTTGGAAAGCCTACGGCGAGCAGACCCTCATCAAGGAACGCCACCGCCACCGCTATGAGTTCAACAACCGTTATCTCGATGAGTTCCAAAGCCATGGCATGAATTGCGTGGGTATCAACCCTGCCGCCAACCTTGTGGAAATCGTTGAGATTCCCAACCTCCGTTGGTATATCGGCACTCAGTTCCACCCCGAGTATTCCTCGACGGTGCTGCATCCGCATCCGCTGTTCATGGACTTCGTGAAGGCTTGTATTGGAAGCAAATGACGATTATTCCTTGGGCTCCGTAAAGTGGTAATTCACCATCAGCTCAAAGCTGCGACCCGGCATGGCGCGCCAAATGACATTTTGATAATCCCTATTGGTCACGTTGTTACAACGCAACTCGATTCGGAATTGCTTGAATTGTTTGCCCAAAGCAATATGGTGCAATGTATAAGGCAAAAGCGGAAACGACTCCACGTCGGCGTATGAAGTGCTGCGTCGCCCCGTCACTTCCATCGTGTAACTCAGGTTCCATGTCTTCCATCGGGTGTTGAGGAACAGGTTGCCATGATGACGCGGAATGTAGATCAGTTGCTTGCCGTTGATACCCTGCGCCACGGCGGTCTCACTCTCGTTGGTGGTGACAGTGAAGACATAATTTCCAGACAGATTCACCGTCCAGTCGCCCTTGACAAACGACGCATCGATATGATTTTCAATGCCTCGCGCAAAAACAAGCGCCACATTCTCCGGCACCCAATAACGGTAAAAACTGGGCACCCATTGGATCCAGTTTTGCACCTTCGAAAGGTAACCGCCCGTGCGGAAGTCTAACTTGAACGGACCTTTTTGCAGATTGTATTTTATCGCCAAATCCAACGTGCGGCCATTTTCAGGCAAAAGGTCGGGATTACCGCCTGGATACCAGTATAGGTCGTTCAGCGAAGGGTTGCGGTAGTTGTGGCTGTATCCCAAAGTGAAGCTCAGAGCCTTGAAAAAAGGTAGCTGATACGAGAAAGTCGCTGTCGGGAACAGTCCCATAGGCTTGCCGTCAGTCCAATCATAACGCGCTGTAACATTGAGCGTTGCAAATCTAAACGGTTCTCCGTTGATGGCCGCGTATGCTGAAATCTGATTGCGCCGTTTCTCACCTTGGTAATTGTTTGACTCCACTCGCTCGTTATCCCATTGCAGTTTGGCTTTCAGTTTCCAAGTCTTGTAAAGCTGTTGCTCAAGGTTGGCAATTTGGTGCAGCACCAAGGCCTTGTTGATGGAGTTGACGCTTCTCACGAGGTCGTACGTATCAGGATTGCGCACTTCAAGGAAATAACGTTGGTTCTCCACGAAAGCCGCCGACTTCAGCTGCAAGTTGCCAGTAGACCAGAAAGTCTTGAACGACACGAAGTTGCGCGAAAAGTTGTCCTTAGTCCATTCCTCAAAGCTTGTGTTGCTCACGTTGGTCATGATGGGCGGCAGGTTGCGGTCGTTCCATTGGTTCCACGACGAGGCCGTTATGATGCTGTTTTTCAGCATGAAACTTACCTCAGGCATGACACCGTAATCCACAAAATCGGCATTGCGCTGCTTCATCCGTTGGGCGGGAAACACGCCGTTGTTGTAGTATTCAAAGTCGTTTTCCGACGAATTGCGATAGGTCTTCACGCGAACCGAGACCTTCTTGCCAAAGTAGCCCATCGTGTAATAGCTGCCGAAAGTTTTGAAACTGCCGATAGTGCGTTTCACATCCAGCATAAAGCCATCGCCAAAATGGTTGCTGTTGTCAATGTTGACCGAGCCGCCCAAACCGCCGCTATTGCTCGAAGTGCCGCTGCCCCAGTTGAGGCTGATGTCATCGACGAGAAAGACAGGGATGGTGCTGAAGTCGACCTGCCCCAAGGTGGGCGCATTGAGTTGGAAACCGTTCCAAAGTACAAGGGTATGGCTGGCTGTGGTGCCGCGAAACGAGGCCGTCGACACGCCGCCAGGGCCATAAGTCTTGATGAACACAGGGCTATGTTGGATGAGTAGGTCGGAGAGTGTAGCGGTACTTTTGGCTTTCAGAACGATGGTATCCAACTTTCTCATTACCAAAGGCTTGATAGCCTCTGCCCTATTCCGCTCCGCCGTCACCTCGACGGTTTTCAAGGTGATGGTGTCTTGAGCGTGAAGTGTGGCCGTCGTTAGAAAGAAAAATAGGAGTATGATATTTCGCCTATTTCTTCTTCGCATTGTCGGTGGCGCTGGGCAGTTTTGGGGCATAGGTCTTGGTCTTGCCCTGTTGTTTGCCGTTCTTGTATGTGGCTTCGCTCTTGAGAGAGCCCTCGCTATAGAAAGTCTCCTGCTTGCCGTCAAATTGGCCTTCCTTGTACTCGATGGTCATCTTTTTGTTGCCGTTTTCGTAGTACCAGGTGGTCAAGCCGTCGCGTTTGCCGTTCTTGTAGTTCGCCACCTCAAGGTTGCCGCCCTTCTCGTAGCAAAGGATTTGCTCACCTTCCATGACACCGTTCTTGTAGGTATTCAGTTTTGATAAACGACCGCCGCGATACCATTCGCTGACCTGCCCGTCAAGCTTGTCGTTCTTGTATTCCGCCTTTTTCGTGATGGAACCCGTCTTGTCGATTTCCACAAACACGCCATTGCGCTTGCCGTTTTGGTAAGTGACGATTTTCTTGGGAAGATAGGTGTTGCTGGTGTAATACTCCATCCAAGCGCCTTCCTTAAGCCCGTTGACGACCATGCCCTCGATAGTGCAATCGTGTGCCGAAGTCTTGAAAAGACCATTAGGAGCCTTGGAAACATCCACAGTTTCGATGGTTTGTGCGAACAAGGGTGCTGCAAACAAAACCAACGCAATGATAATCAAATTTTTACGCATTTCTGATAAGGTTTTAATGATGGACAAAAGTAGTAAAATCGCTGCAATCCATTGCAATTTCCGTGCAAAAACTTCAAAATCCAGAATTTTTTCGCAATTTTGGAGCGCAAAATCCAAAGACAATGAAAAAAATTGAAGTCAAAAACTTTAAGCTCTACACCACTGCGGTCATCTGCATCGAGTGGAAAGGAGACCTGCTCAACGTGAACCTCGACCTCGCCATGATGCTGAAAATGATGAAGATGGAAGGCCTCACCGAAGCCGACATTGTTCGTTTCAGCCAACAAGGTCAACCCATCCCCTTCAAGAAAGTCACCTTGGTGCTCTTCCAAGAAGACAACAAACCTGGACAATACTGCACCGATGAATCGTTTGACGAAGATGACGACCCGATTGTGTTTTATGTAGAAATCAAGGAATAACAAATGTAGGGCTGCCACACTGTGACAGCCCTACAAATTTGTTATCAATGCAATTGATTAATGCAATGATTTCACGTATTCATCAATCGCCTTGGCGGCCTTCTTACCAGCGCCCATGGCGAGGATGACGGTTGCAGCTCCGCTCACGGCATCACCACCAGCGAAGATGCCAGGACGCGAAGTTGTGCCCACCTCGTCAGCGACGATGCAGCCCTTCTTGTTCAAGTCGAGGTTGCGGGTCGTGCTGCCGATTAGCGGGTTGGGCGAAGTACCCAAAGCCATGATAATCATGTCAACATCGAGGATGAACTCCGAATCCTTAATCGGGACGGGGCTTCTGCGGCCAGAAGCATCAGGCTCACCAAGCTCGCATTTCACGCACTTGAAGCCTTTCACCCAGCCGTTTTCGTCGCCTAATACCTCGACGGGAGCCGTCAGCAGGTCGAAGATGACACCTTCTTCCTTGGCGTGGTGCACCTCCTCCACTCTTGCAGGCAGTTCAGCCTCGGAACGGCGATAGACGATATGCACCTCGGCGCCAAGACGCAAAGCAGTACGAGCAGCATCCATGGCCACGTTACCACCACCGACCACTGCGACTTTCTTTCCGACGAAGTTCGGAGTCTCAAAGCCTTCCTTATAGGCGAAGAGCAGGTTGTTTCGGGTCAGGAACTCATTGGCCGAGACCACACCGCAGAGGTTTTCGCCCGGCACGTTGAGCATCATCGGGAAGCCAGCACCCGAGCCTACGAAGACAGCCTCGAAGCCCTCGCGGTGCATCAGCTCGTCGATGGTGATGGTGCGACCGACAACCACGTCCTTCTCGAACTTGGCACCCAAGCGGCGCACACTCTCGACTTCCTTCTTGACGACAGTGTCCTTCGGCAGACGGAACGACGGGATGCCATACACCAACACGCCACCCATCTCATGCAAAGCCTCAAAGATGGTGACGTCGTAGCCCATGGACAGCAAGTCCTTGGCGCAGGTCAGGCCTGAAGGGCCGCTACCGATGATGGCCACCTTGTGACCGTTCGGGATGCTCTGACTGTTGAAATGCAGGTCGTGTTCGATGGCATAGTCACCCACGAAACGCTCCAGCTTGCCGATGGCGATAGGCTCGAACTTCTTGCCCATCACGCAGCTACCCTCGCACTGGCTTTCTTGCGGACACACACGACCGCAGACGGCCGGCAGCGCCGAGTCGCAGCTGATGACGCCGGCAGCACCCTCGAAGTCGCCTTGGGCGACACGGGCGATAAAGCCAGGAATGTTGACGTTGACGGGGCAATGCGCCACGCACTGCGGGTTCTTGCAGTTGAGGCAACGTTGCGCCTCCATGATGGCCATCTCAGGCGAATAGCCGAGGCAGACCTCGTCGAAGTTGTGGGCGCGGATTTCAGGCTTCTGTTCCGGGCATGGCACACGCTTTTTCTTGTCGAACGTCTCTTCGGAAATGCCGCCGATATGGCACTTGTGGCCTTCGGCTTTCTCTTCGGCTTCGAGTTGTTTGCGCGTCACCACGTTGTTGTACATGGCTTGACGCTTCATGGCACCGTCGAAGTCGACATCCTTACCGAGGAACTCGGGGCCGTCGATGCAGGTGAATTTGGTCTTGCCGCCGATACTCACACGGCAAGCACCGCACATGCCCGTACCGTCGACCATAATCGAGTTGAGCGACACCGTGCAACGGATACCCAGCTCTTCGCAGGTCTTGGTGGCAAACTTCATCATAATCATCGGGCCGATGGCGACAGCTTCATCATACTGCTTGCCGCTGGCCACGAGTTGGCGCAACACATCGGTCACCAAGCCCTTGCGACCCGTAGAGCCATCGTCGGAGGTGACATACAGGTTACTGACTTCCGCCAATTCCTTTTCGAAGATGAGCAAGTCCTTGGTGCGGGCGCCGATGATACAGTCAGCCGTGGCACCGTGGTCGTTCAACCACTTCACTTGGGGATAAATCGGGGCGATACCCACGCCACCGCCGATGAAGACGAAGCTACGCTTGCGCAGTTCTTCAGCCGTCATCGTGGCAAACTCCGAAGGCTTACCCAAGGGACCGACGATGTCCGCAAAGCGGTCGCCTTCCTTGTATTCAGCCATCTTCTTGGTCGATTCGCCGATAGCCTTGAAGACGATGGTCACCGTACCCCTGACGCGATGGTAGTCGCTGATGGTCAACGGGATACGCTCTGAATTCTCTTCCATCTTGACGATGAGGAACTGGCCTGGCAAAGCCGAATGAGCGATACGCGGCGCGTAGACATCCATGAGGTAGGTCTCAGCCGCGAAGGTTTCTTTGTGTAAAATTTCAAACATAGTATAAGGTAATTTTTGAGTTAGTTTTCAGGCAATTTGCTCCGCAAAGATAGTGATTTTCATAAAGTGTTGAAAAAAAAGTGCACTTTTATGGATTTTCTCACAAACCAGTGGCGTTGGTATAGTGTTGCTATCGCTTTTATCGTACTTTAGAAAAGAAAAAATAGGAATTTATCGTAGTTTACAATTGAAATTTTCGGAATTTATCGTACTTTTGCAAGCGAAAAACCGTCATTTATCGTAGTTTCAAAAGAGAACAAGGCCATGAAAACACCGGATTTGGTAAAAATTCTATCCGACCAAAAAGAAGAGTTTCAGCGTTTTAGCAAGCGAAACCTTTGCGCCCGAATGGAGGCATCCCAACTTTCAACGGAGAGCCAATTGGCGCAAGTGGTCATCGGGGTGCGCAGAAGTGGTAAATCAACCTTATGCCTCAAATATTTTACCGACCAAAAAATTGTTCCCGCCTACGTCAACTTCGACGACGACCGCTTGGCATCGTTCAAAACCGCCGACCTCGACACCTTGCTTGAAGCTCTTTACCAGCTTTACGGCGATTTCCGTTACCTCTTTTTGGACGAAATCCAAAATGTGGAGCAATGGCCTTTGTTCGTCAACCGCCTACTTAGGCAGGAAATCCACATCTTCCTGACGGGCAGCAACAGCAAACTGCTGAGCGGCGAATTGGCAACACACCTCACTGGGCGGCACCACAAAGTGGAGCTCTATCCTTTCTCATTCTCAGAATATTGCACTTTCCGAAAGGTGGACACCCATTCCCTATCGGTCAAAGGACAAGCCTTGCGCAAAGCCGCACTGATGGATTATCTGACACAGGGAGGCTTCCCAGAACTGTTGAACGAGAAAAACCGTCGCGGCTACATTGAAGGATTGCTGGACAACATTATCCGCAACGACATCACACAGCGTTTCAGGTTGCGCCATGTGGATGTGCTGTATCGCATGGCCGCCTATCTGATGGACAATTTCTGTCAGGAGTTCAAAGCTGACGAAGTGGCAAAATTGTTCGGCATCACCGACCACACAGCGGAGAACTATTTCCATTACCTGCAAGAGGCGTTCCTGCTGTTCAGCGTCCGCATGTTTTCGTTCAAAAGCAAAAACCGCATCAGGAATGAAAAAGTGTATATCGTTGATCCAGCATTTATTGCGGAACGGAACGACACTTTCCAAACCGAAAACCTTGGTTGGCGATTGGAAAACATCGTCTATATCGAATTGCTGCGCCGACACAGACCTAACTACGCCGATGTGTTTTATTTCAAGGAGAAAGACTTTGAATGTGATTTCGTGGTGACGCAAGCAGGCAAAGTAACCGAGTTGGTACAAGTCGCCTACGACATCAGCAATCCCAAAACCCGCCGACGCGAACTGAACGGATTGGTTAAGGCCGCCAACAAACTGCAATGCAAAAGCCTAACCCTCGTCACCCTTGACAATCAAGAGGATGTAAACTTGGACGGATTGAACATTCACATTGTTTCAGCATCCAACTGGCTGATACCATAAAAAAAGTGCATTTTTGTAAAAAACAAGGGCGACCCGTTTACATAGGCCGCCCTCTCACAAATTATATGAAAAGGAAACATTTGCTGTTTTATTCCTCTTTACGCTTCTTGCTCACGAGATACGCTGCGCCGAGGGCTGTCAACACGGCGATGCCCGTGCCAAGCGGAGCGTTCTGGTTAGAGCTCTGGCCGTGAGTTGGTAGAACAGGCATACTGGTTGAACGCCAGTTAGCCCCTTGGAAAGCCTCATCGTCGGCACCGCGTTGGAACAATCCACCGCCGTTGGGGTCAGCAAAAGACGTCAGGCCGAGGCCTAGAACGATTGCTATGGTTAATACTGTCTTTTTCATCGCTGTTATATTTTTGTTGTTTGTTTCTACTTTAACTTTCGTGTTTTAGTTGTTGTAGTTCGGCTTTTGGCTCCTGGCCTTTGGCTTTTGGCAGTGTAAACCTCATTGCTTTGTTGGAGCTGCCAAAAGCCAATGACCAACAGCCATCTTATCTCACCACAATCTTCTGCGTCTTAACATTCTCACCATTGATAAGGCGTAACACATACACACCTGCGACCTCGTTAATATTCACGTTGACGGTACCGTTGATGCGCTCGCTGTTAAGGACACGACCGTTGATGTCAATCACCTGCAAGGTGGCTTGGCCTTCGTTGGTGACGATGAGTTTGCCGTTGTTGAAGAAGGCGAATGATTCATTGTCGTCATTGGCGTCCCCGCAAATGAACACCAGCTTGAAGCGGCTTTCGTAGTCCGTCATCTTGGCCTCAAAGGTGTAGCTCGGGTTCTCCAGAAGGTCGGTGTCGGCACCCGTGAGGTTGTCAATGAGGTGGAGGTAACTCATGGGGACCGCCTCGGGTCTCACGCTGATAGTAAACTGTCCACTCTTGGGGGTGACGAAGTTGATAGGCATCTCGCCGCAAGGTTCGGTGTTGACGATGGCATAGTCCTTTCCACTTTGAGGAATGAAGATACGGGCATTGTCTTGGAAAAGCACGAACTTCTCTAACTTGCTGCCTTCGTTGAAACTCACGATGGCGTTGTCAACAAAGGTCGTTGAGCTTGTCGAAACGCCGTCACGATCAGCTGGCTCATTGTTCGGCTGGCTCAAAGTGATTTGCAGATTGCCCTTGTTGGCATACATCATCATCGGGTCAAGTTCTCTGATGAATGTCATTGACGAAGTGCCTGGGTCGGGGGTCTTCACGAAAATACCAGAGCAAGCAGGAATGGAAGTGCCACTGACGTTTTCCACAGCTTCAACGGCATTGCCGTTATCGTTCATCTTGTAGAAATTCAGATTCTCAAAGCCTGAACTTGTGCCAAAATAGGCATCGCAAGCAAACGGATTGCCCATAAGGTTCCAACCAGCGTAAGGATAATTCTCATAAGTGTAACCTGCCTCTGGATTCTCGGGGTCAATCGGAACCTCAATATACTCATCGGTATATACCAATTCCAACTGGGACTCGTATTCATTCGACTTCACCGTACCAGCAAACTTCAAAGTGACATCGGAAGCATTGGCATAGAGATAGCCCCATCCATTGCGCAGTCCGAAGGGGTTGGTCTTGTAGTTCTGCCATTCGGCCTCATATTGGGTCTGGTCAAACCTATAGAGGTCATAAGTGCCTCCAATCATACCCTCGACATTTGCAGGGTTAATCCAATCGGTCTCATAACCATAGAATTCACCCATTGGCGAGGCGATGAAGTAATATCCGTTTCTGGAACCCGTATAGTGGGTAATGTTCTTCTTCACCGTGGCTTCAACATCAACATTGTTCCAAAGTTGGCCGCCTTCCTCAATCACCAAGGCCGAAGCATCCGCTGCGCTATAGGTAGCGCCCCAGTTACCAATATAAAGCTTGTTGCCGTTGGTCACGGTCACGACATTGCCGTCCATGATGGTGAGCTTGTTGGCAAAGGCATTGGGTATGTTCACCGTGGCATCAGCAAGGATGATAACATTCGGGATGTAATCTGCATTGTAATTCGCATTCCATTCGCCACCGATGTACTGCATAATCGGGTCGCTGACAGGCACTTCTCCGGTTGACCAGTTGGTGGCCGTTCCCCAGTTGCCGTCGGTGGCACCGGTGAAGTAATAGCCGTCCATGCTTTGGATGTTAGTGAAATTCTGCCAATAATCCGCAGAACCGTATGCTGTTACGGCTGCTTCACCCAAAACATACAGCATTGCATTTGTATAATCACCTGTATTGAAGGTGTTTTCAAAGATGGTGGGCGGTGTGACATTGTACGAAGTGACAGTTTCCAAATATTGCTCGCTTTCGTCGGTGCCGAAAGCATAGTCACCGATTTCTGTCAGGCCGCTGCCAAGAGTGATGGTGGCCAACTGGTTGCCAGCGAAGGCTGCTTCGCCTATGATGGTCACGCTGTTCGGGATGGTGATTTCGGTCAAATTCTCGCAATAAGCGAAGGCATATTCTCCGATTACAGTCACTCCGTTCGGGATGGTGACCTCATTTAATTTCAGACCCGAGAAAGCACCACCTGGGATATAGTTCACACCATTATGGATGTTGAGGGTCTTTGTGCCAGTACCTGTACCGCCCCAACCGCCAGTGTAGGTACATTGTGTTGCCCAGTAGTCGATGGTTGCCAAATTTGTGCAATTATAGAAAATACTGGAGCCCATGTATTGCATGCCTGTGCCAATGGAGGCTGTTGTCAGGTTAGTGTTACCATAAAAAGCCCAGTCTCCGACGGTAGTCACCGTGTTCGGGATGTCGACAGCGGTCAGGCCGCAGCCGCTGAAAGCCTCTTCACTAATGGTAGTGAGTTGGCCTTGGAAAGGATTGTCGAAAACAAGAGTCGTCAAGTTGGTGCAGCCCTTGAAGGCTTCATTGCCGATGGTTCTCACACCCGACGGGATATGCACATTGTTGAGGCTCGTGCAATTCTCGAAGCAACTCTCGGAAATGGTCTGTTGGCTGTTGCGGATGGTGACCGTGGCAAGGTTGGCGCAATCGTAGAAGGCGGCGTTGCCAAGGGTTTCCACGTTTTGGAGGTCAACGGAGGTTAGGCCAGATAAAGCGAAAGCCATGTTACCAAGGGTCTTCACGTTACTGCCGAGGCTGACCGAAGTCAGGCCGCTTTGTGAAAAAGCCAACTCGCCAATGGAAGTTACACTGCTTGGAATGGTGACGTTACCCAATCCTTTCAAGTTGTAGAAAGCGTTGTTGGGGATGCTTTGCACGCAGTTCTTGATGTCGAGCGTTCTTGCCGTGGTGCCGCAGTTATTCCAAATCCCGGAATAACCTGTCTGGCAATTAACAGGATAGTAATGAATGGTCTCCAATCCCGAGCAGCCTTGAAATGCGTAGTCGTAAATTGCAGTGACATTTCTGCCGATGGTGAGTTCTGTGATACCTTCACAAAAATAGAAAGCACCCGTGCCGATAGATTCTACAGTATGCGGAATGACCACGGAAGTCAAGTTGGCGCATTCAGCGAAAGCCTCGGCATCAATAGCAATCACAGTATAGGTCCTGCCGTTGTTGCGCTTGACTGTTCCAGGGATAACCAGAGCGCCCGAGATAGCTTGCTTGTCCGAGACTCCAGCAACGTGGGCGGTGTAATTGACATCGCTCCAAGTGTAAAGCAGATAGCCATTGGGAGTGGGCATAGGCCGCACACTAAAACTAGCCCAAGGCTGGTTGCTGGCGTAATTGCCCACTTGCGAGGCCACCACATACAAAGGTATATCGTAAGTGTCCACGCCGTAGAAGATGTTTTCTCCGGAAGGGATAAACAGGTAAAGCACCTCGCAGGTAACTTCAGCTAAGCTTGTGCATTGGGCAAAGGCATAGCTGCCGATGTCGGAAACCGTTGCGGGAAGGGTGAGCGAAACCAGGCCCGTGTTACGGAAAGCTTGGCTCCCGATATTGCTTATATTGCCGAGGAAATTCACCGTCTTCAGGTTGGTGCAGTCGATGAAGGTCGCAAAATTTATCGAAGTAATGCCAGCCGGCAGCGTGATAGTGTTGAGGCCAGTACACTTGGAGAAGGCATACATCTCAATGCTGACTAATTCGTCGTTGAGCGTGATGCCGCTGAGTTGAGCACATTCGGCAAAAGCGTGACTGAGTATATAGGTCACACCCGAAGGCACGTTATATTGGCCGGCCTTGCCTCTTGGATAATAGATGAGGTTGGTCCCATCCTTGCTGAACAGCACACCATTGACGGCTTTCATGTTTGTGTGATTCGCATCTACTGTCATTGATGCGATATGGTTGGCGCCATAGAAAGCGTTTCGGAAATTCGTGGTAAACGAGAGCGAGGCAGGCAAGTTAACGGAAGTCACAATAGCCCCTTCAAAGGCATTGTTCGTGATATTTTCCACACCTGCGGGAATGCTGTAATTGGCATCCGTCTTTCCGGCAGGATAGGCAATAAGCGTCTTTCCGTCCTTGCTGAGCAGCACACCGTCAACTGACGTGTAGTTTGCATTGTTGGCATTCACGTTGATGGCCGTCAGGTCAGAACAATCGGCAAAGGCCTGTGCTCCGATGGTAACCATAGATGAAGACAGCGTGAGGGAAGTGATGCCACTCTTGTTTCGGAAGGCATTGGGAACGATGGTTGTCGTGGGACGGTTATTCATCATTTCAGGAATGACCAAATCGCCAAAGGTATTGTCATAGACACCCGTGATGATGGTTTCTGTAATGCCCTCGTTCATGGTATAGGAGAAACCGCCTTGATTGACATTCAGGCTGCTCCATCCTGGAGCCGTATGATAGACATTGTAGTATCCGAAAGGCACCTGCGCGACACATCCACTCGGAACGCTGAGGAACGTGTCGTTGCCGTTACCGACTTGACAAACGGGAGGCGTGGTGGCAGCAGAGAAGATGATTTCAAGATTGGTGCAGAGAGCGAAGGCCCTGATACCGATGCTGGTCAACGTGCTGGGAAGGTGGACTTCCGTCAATGCGCTGCAGCTGTAGAAAGCCAAAGCCGGAATCGAGGTCAGGCCTTCGGGCAAGGTCACGGAGGTGAGGTGGTCGCAGTCGGCAAAGGCACCTTCGCCCAACGCGATGAGGCTTTCAGGGATATTAATGGTGGCATTGCGGCAGCCTCTGAAGGCATCCATGCCGATAGTCGTTATCGTGTTGGGCAAAGTGACATTGGTCATCGTGTAATAGTTCTTGAAGGCGCTCGCGTTGATGGCGGTCACGGTGTAAGTCTCATTGTTGTGTTCCACCGTGGCAGGGATTTCCAAACTGCCCGAGAACGCGCCGCCATAACCCATCACCGTGGCGGTGTGGTTCACCTCGTCGTAGTAGTATTGGATGTCGGCGGGTAGTTCCTGTATGTTGTTAAACCGGCTCCAACCGGTGGCAGCTCTATAGGCATCACCCGAACCGTAGGGAACATATACTGGAATGTTGTAATCTATAGACCAGAAAGCCAATTCATTGGTTTCAGGAGGCGTGGGTCTCAATGCGTAAATCTCGGTCAAACCTTCGCAATACTTAAATGCACTACCTTCAATAGTAGTGACCGACGCGGGTATGGTGAGCGAAGTCAGCCCTATGCAGTTAAAGAAAATAGAAGTACCTATAGTCGTGAGTGTGTTGGGCAAATCAATAGAGGTGAGGCTGACACAGTTACTAAAAACTCCATAGTCGAGAATGAGGAGGTTGGGCGGCAGGAGGGCCGTAGTCAAATTATCGCAACGTTGGAAAGTGTATGAACCGAGGTGGGTCATGTTTGTACAAGCCGACATGTCAACCATGGTGAGACCGTCACAATCATAAAATGCTTCGGCAAGAATGCTTTCCATATTTTCCGGGAAAACGACGGAAGTCAATGTGTTGCAATTCTTAAACGCCCATGGGGCGACATCAGTCACGGGTAGAGTCTCATTGTTGTGTCTTACGGTGTTCGGGATAACCAAGTCGCCTGCAATGCCTTCACGCGCACCCTCTACCCTGGCATCATCCTCAAAGTAAGTGTAAGTGAGGAACATGTCGGCAGGTATGACCTTGATCATATCGGGGGTGATGTCATCGGAGACAAATGCCCATGCAAAGTTATGGTATTCTTCCCAGTACTCAGTTTGGTAATAGCTCAATCCTGCAGCAGGCACATAAATCTTCGCACTGGCAGCGAAAGCATTTTTAAATGTTTCTGCAGAGATAGTTGGAGGATCAATACGATAGGAATACACCTTTCTGAGGCTGGAGCAGTTCTCGAAGGCGTGTGTTGCAATGCCGTTCATCGTTTTGGACAGAGTAATCTCTTCCAAACTTGTGCAATTCTTGAAGGCTTCCATATCGATACTGGTCACATTCTCTGGAAAGGTGTAGCGCAAGAGCCCCGTACATCCTCTGAAAGTGCCATTGTAGATTTTCCAGCAATCTGGATTTTCAGGCCAGTAGGCAGATTGCAACGCGGGACAATCTTCAAACACACACTTCTCAATGTCTTCTACCGAGTTTGGAATAACAACGGTTTGCAAGTTTTCGCAACCCTTAAAGGCATACTCTCTGATTCTAGTCACCGTATTTGGAATACTAATCGCCAGAAGCTGAGGGCAATACCAAAAACCCGCACCGGAAATTTGGGTCACAGTGTAAGTCACATTTTGATAAGTGACCGTTCTGGGTAGTTCGGCCATGAAATTGTTAGGGAAAGTGTTGTTGTACACATCGTAACCGATGGATACGGTGCGGTCGGCCTCGCTAAGGATGTAGTATTTGTAATAGCCGACTGTGAATGTTTCATCCGCGAACACCTTCGTTACTCCCGCCGACATCAGCAGGAGCAGCAGGGCGGCTCGCATCGCCCTTCGTAAGTTAAAGACTTTCATTGTTTTGACATTTAGTTATACATTATTTAATTCATCAAATTTCCTTTTCCTCGGACTTTTCGTAATAAAGTCGGTGCAAAAATAGGATATGGAAAAACGTCGCGGTAGTACCTAAAACTCGCATTTTTATCCCCCTCTGTAGAGGGGGTGACCGAAGGTCGGGGGAGTCAAAAATGCGAGTTTTAGGTAGTATGGTATTTTCGGGAATTATTCGTTTCTTTGCAAGCGAAATCATTCCAATGAAAAAGGTCCTTATAGTCATACTATTATTATTGGCCACTACGCTCCCAGCGCAAACCAATGACGAGTTGCTGCAACTCGTCGACAGCGCCTATAACGAAGCGATGGTAGGCCACCTGCCCGAAGCCATCCACATCAACGAAGAGGGTCTGTCCCTCGTGTCGTCCGACTCCCTGGCCATGCAGTGCGAGTTCTACTCCTGCCTGCTCTACTGCTACCACCGCCTCGGCGACTACGAGCAAGCCCTGCATTACGGCGAGCTTTGCCTGACCTACGACGAGACCCAAGGCGAAAAGAGTGATCTCTCCGCCTCGTTGGGTAACCTCGCGGGCATCTATTCGTCTGCGGGCAAGCACGACGTAGCCATCAATTACCTCAACCGCGCCATACGCATCGAAGAGGAACTATTACAAACCGACCCCGAGTACACTGCCAAGTCGTTAGCCATCCGAAAGGCAATGCTGGGCGAGGTGTTGGTGGCGAAGTCGATGAGCCTGCCCGAAGAAGAACGCAAGCCCTTGTTAGCCCAAGCCCTGCAACTCACCAAAGACGCTTACCTCATCGACATGGAACTGGGACGACAACCCCAAGTCGGGATGCGGCTCTCGCAACTCGGCAACATCTACAAGCAGCTTGGCGATACCGAACAAGCCCGCGACTGCAACGAGAAAGCCCTACAAATCGCCCGCGAGACCGGCAACCGCGCCTCGGAAGTCATCACCTTATTACAATTAGAACAATACCGCGATGCCATCGACCTCGCACACCAACTCGGCATGAAGAAACAAGAGTTGGAAGCCTGCCGCGGCCTCGCCCAACAATGCAAGCAATCGGGGCAATATGCCGAAGCCGTGACCCTGTTGGAACGCGCCGCCGAACTGAACGAAACCATCAACACCGAGACTGTCGAGCGACAACTCACGATGTGGCAGGTGCGCTACGACACGCAACAAAAAGAACAGCAACTGCAACTCCAGGAACAGACCATACGTGCCGAGAAGCAGCGCAACCGCTGGCTCATCGCCTTGGTTGTCACGGTTTTGGTAGCCCTTGTGCTACTGGCCCTGTATGTCAGACTGTTGAAACGCCGCAAACGCGAGATGGAGGAATCGGCCCGCGCCAAAGACCGTTACTATACCATCTTAAGCCACGACCTGCGCAATCCCATGGTGGCCCAGCAACAGGTACTTCAAATGCTATACAAAGCCACGGAAGAGCCAACGCAAAGCACTGAAACCCAACAGGCAACACACGCTTCCATTGGCAAACTCCTCACCAACAACGGCACCCAACTTGAACTGTTGGGTAACCTACAGGAATTGGCCATGCTTCAGTTGGGCAAGCGCAAGATACAGCCTACACGCTTGGACTTGGGCGGTCTGGTCAGCGACACAGTGGCCACCCTGCGCGGCACCAGCGACTTGAAAGGCATCACCCTCACGACACAAGTGCAACGGACACTCGTCAACGCCGACCGCGAGACCATCCGCACCGTGCTGCGCAACCTGCTTAGCAATGCCATCAAGTTTTCCCGCCAAGGCAGCACCATCGAAGTGGGGACGCTTTCCAACAGTTTCTTTGTGCGCGACTATGGCATTGGAATGAGCAAGGCGCGTGTGAAAGAATTGCTGGCCGTCACCCAAGACAGCAAACAAATCCTTTCAGAATTGGGCACCTCGGGTGAGCATGGCACGGGCATAGGCTTGCCGCTCTGCCTTGAGTTGGTCAAGCTGAACAACGGACAACTCACCATTGAAAGCGAGCCTAACCAAGGCACCACTATCACCGTAACCTTACCCAAAGCAGAATAAGCCATGTACATTGCTCTCCTCGACGACCACGAACTTATCCGCGTAGGCTTACGCAGCATCCTCTCGCCCACCTCGCACCAAATCACTATCGACGTGGCCACCGCCGATGCGCTCTTCGAGCAACTTCAAAACGGAACGCCCTGCGACCTCATCCTTTTAGACATCCTCATGCCCGGAACCAACGGCGTTGAAGTGGCACAACGACTGCGCGCCGAGTATCCCGAAATCAAGATTATCATCGTCTCCATGGAGGCCAAGGAATACACCATCATCCAACTCATGCAAATCGGCATCGACGGTTTCATCAGCAAGAACGGACCCATGGAGGAAGTATGCGCTGCCATCAACTCGGTGGAAGAAGGTGTCCCCTACTACGGCCGCGACCTTGCCTTGTTGGTGCGCGACATCGTGGATGCCCGTTTGGACAAGAAGTCCTCTGCCCTGCTCACCAAGCGCGAGTTGGAAATCATCGAAGCCTGTTGCAGCGGCTTGTTGGGCAAGGAAATTGCCGACAAGTTCCACATCAGCCTCCGTGCCGTCAACTCGCACAAGACCAACATCTTCAACAAACTGGGGCTTTCCTCTTCGATCGAGATGGTGCGTTTCGCCATCGAACACGGCATCATATAAACGAAAAAAGCCCCGCGATGGCGAGGCTTTTCGTTTCAGTTATTCCATCAAACCTTACAGCAGATGGCAAGTGACGGTCAAACCGGCCATCACGATGCTCACCATGCTCATCAGCTTGATGAGGATGTTCAGCGAAGGACCTGACGTATCCTTGAACGGGTCACCGACAGTGTCGCCCACGACAGTGGCTTTGTGGTTCTCAGAGCCTTTGCCACCGAAGTTGCCTTCCTCGACATACTTCTTGGCATTGTCCCAAGCACCGCCCGAGTTGGCCATGAAGACAGCCAGTACAAAGCCCGTGCTCAAGCCACCGATGAGGAGGCCGAGGACACCAGGAACACCCAAGATGACACCCGTCAGAATCGGGACGAGGATGGCGAGGATGGAAGGCACCAACATTTCTTGCTGGGCACCCTTCGTGGAGATAGCCACGCAGCGCTCGTAGTCAGGCTCAGCCTTGCCTTCAAGGATACCCTTGATGGTGTTGAACTGACGGCGGACTTCCTCCACCATCTTTTGGGCCGCGCGACCCACAGCGTTCATCGTCATACCGCAGAACACAAAGGCCATCATGGCACCAATGAACACACCGACCAGAACGACGGGGTTCATCAGGTTGACGTTATAGGCATTCATGAAGTCGACCAAAGTGGCTTTGGCAGCTTCAACGCCGTTCGGCAGGTCTTGTCCGATACGGATCAAAGCAATCTTGATTTCCTCAACATAGGAAGCCAACAGTGCGAGGGCGGTCAAAGCGGCAGAACCAATGGCGAAGCCCTTACCCGTGGCGGCAGTAGTGTTGCCGAGCGCATCGAGAGCATCCGTGCGCTTACGCACTTCGGGTTCGAGGCCGCTCATTTCGGCGTTACCACCAGCATTGTCGGCGATGGGGCCGTAGGCGTCAGTGGCCAAGGTGATGCCCAACGTGGACAGCATACCCACAGCAGCAATACCGATACCGTAAAGACCTCTCGACAGGTTGGCAGCCGTAAACTCAATGTTGAAACCATTGGCGCAGAGGTAAGCCAAAACGATGGCGAAGCCCACGGTGACAACAGGGATAGCAGTAGAAAGCATACCCAGTCCCAAACCGGAGATAATCACCGTAGCAGGACCCGTCTTCGAGCTTTCAGCCACCTTTTGCGTGGGCTTGTAGCTCTGCGAAGTGTAGAATTCAGTAGCTTTTCCGATAATCACGCCAGCCAGCAAACCGACCACCACGGAGAGTGAAGTTTGCCACCACATGTTGGCCATGTCGCCCGTTTCGTTACCGAAGAGGAGATACATGATGCCGAAAGTAGCCACAGCGATGAGAATAGCAGCAGCATTGGTACCACGGCTCAAAGCGCGGAGCAATTCTTTCATGCCAGCGTCTTCCTTGGTCTTCACGAGGAAGATACCAATGATGGACAGCAGCACACCTACGGCAGCAATCAACATAGGAGCAAGCACGGCCTTGAACTGCAAGCCTTCGACGGCGGCAGTGGCAAAAGCGGAAGCACCCAATGCCATCGTGGCAAGGATGGAGCCAGCGTAGGATTCGTAAAGGTCGGCACCCATACCAGCCACGTCACCGACATTGTCACCGACGTTGTCAGCGATGGTAGCAGGGTTGCGCGGGTCGTCCTCAGGGATGTTGTACTCAGTCTTACCGACGAGGTCAGCACCCACGTCAGCAGCCTTGGTGTAGATACCGCCACCCACACGAGCGAACAAGGCCTGCGTGGAAGCACCCATACCGAAGGTCAGCATGGTGGTGGTGATGGTGATGAGGTCGTTTTCAGCTCCGACAGCAGCAAGCAAACCGGTGCCATTCAGCACAAGGAACCAAACGGAAACGTCGAGCAGGGCGAGACCTACCACAACGAGACCCATAACGGCACCTGAACGGAAAGCCACTTGAAGACCGCTGTTGAGCGACTTGCGGGC